>JADMIO010828350.1_pt1 | contig 13583 bp, 9 predicted proteins | sample 8958161 | NCBI WGS metagenome assembly JADMIO01 (sample SAMN16585339, study PRJNA669376) | soil metagenome | isolation source: Crop rotation soil | place: USA: Cullars Rotation, Alabama | collected 2011 | reverse complement strand
GCGGCAGGACCCGCGCGAGGCGGTGCGAGCGCGGGCGGGGCGCGCGCCCGACGGCGGCTTCACTCAAACAATCAGGCGTTTGTGCGTGGGATTCCAGCTTGTCCGCTGCCAATGGCATGGATGTTGCGTAGCCATGGCCATCAGGGCCTCGGCCCAGCCGAAATTCAATGTCTTGAGGAGTTGGTCGTGCTCTACACCTACTACGATTATCTCGACTTACCGCCGGGTGCATCGGCAGCGCGCATCGAAGCGGCGTACCAGACGATCAAGCAACGGCTGGATGCGCGCACCGACGAAACACTGGTGCGCCTGATTCATGAAGCGCACGCGCTGCTGTCCGACCCCGAGCAGCGCCACGTCTACGACGCGCAGCTCGAGCGCAGTGCAGCCGAGGCCGATGCCGAGCTGAAGGCACTGCTGGACGAACAGGCAAGAACGCCGCGCACGCGCCGGGTGCAGGACGTTCCGACGCCGTTGCTGGCCGCGATCCGCGCCTGGGCCGCATAGCGCTATCGGCCGTCCGGACGAACCAACAGGCCGATCTGAGCCGGCACGGCGATGAGAGTATTGATTCGCCGCAATGCGTGATCGAGCTGCCCTTTGCGGCGCGGCGAGCGGGTACGAACAAACAACGAGCGGAAGGGCAGCACCGTGAAAAAATGCCAGAACTGTCAATTCTATGATCGCAAGGACGGGCGGTCGACCGATGGCCGCACGACGATGTGGGGCCAGTGCCGCCGTCATTCGCCGCTGCTCAGTCCGCACATTCCCCAGAGCAGCAAATCCTATGTGGTCGAAGGCATCTGGCCGGTCGTGCGCGACGACGACTGGTGCGGTGAATGGTTCGCCCCCGCGCCAACTGCGTTGCCGCGCACCCATGGCATCATCAACGGCCAGGAGTTGATGGCAGCCAGTGCGGCCGACAAGGGATCGCGCCCGCCGGACTTCAGACCCGTGGCGGCGGTCGTCGGCGACGACTGAACGATCTGTCGCGCCGCCGCGTGCCGGCTCGTACCCGGAGACGCGTATCTAAAAAAGCCGGCCCGGGCGCTGCCGGCGAATTCCTTCGCGCTGCGCCTTTGCGGCGCGGCGCGCGGAACATCCTCGTCGGACGTGTCGGCTCGGATAACATGACGGGCAATGAACGTTCTGCTGCCCGCGCTGGCCGATGGCGCCATCGCCGTAACCCCCAATCGACGTCTCGCCCGCCGGATCCATGCCGAGTTCGACCTGGCGCTTGCAGCGAGCGGCCGGCGCGCATGGCTGACACCCATGATCATCCCGTACACGGGATGGCTCGCCACGCTGTGGGAAAGCCTGCTCGCCCGCGACAACGCTGCCGAGCCGCGGACGTTGTTGAGCACGGCTCAGGCACTCGCGCTATGGCAGCGCGTGATCGAGGATTCGGGCGCGGCGCTCGCCGACCCGCGCGGCGCCGCCGCTCTTGCGTCAGAAGCGTGGTCGCATGTCCACGCCTGGGGCGCCGGCGGCGAAAGCTGGCGTAGCTGGCGACAGGAGGGCGATCAGCAGGACCCTGCGCTCTTCGCCGCCTGGGCCGATGCCTATCGGGCGCGAACGCGCCGGCTCGGCGTCGTGGACATGGCGCAAGCGGCTGATGCCATCGCGGCGCGAGCCGCTTTGATCGGGCCCGACTCGCCGCCCATTCTGCTGGTGGGATTCAGCGAGCTTACGCCCCAACAGACGCGCCTGTTCACAGCGCTCGAACAGGCCGGCGCGACGCTGCGCGAAGTCGACAGCCTGCCGGCGCGAGAGGCGCGGGTCTCGCGTACGACCGCAGCGACACCGCGCGACGAAATCGCCGCCGCGCTTTGCTGGGCGCGCGCGATCGCGCTCGAGCGCCCCGGAGCGCGGATAGGCATCGTGGTCGAAGATCTCGCCGAGCGCCGCGATGACGTGCTCGCGCTGGCGCAGGACATCCTCGACCCGGCGTCGATCCTGCCGGGTCAATCGCGAAGCGGAGCACCGTTCGAGCTGTCCCTCGGCGTGCGACTGGCGCACGTGCCGCTGGTTGGCGCGGCGCTCGATCTGATCGTGCTTTCCGATGCGCCGTTGATGCTTGGCGCGGCGGCGACGCTGTTGCGCTCGCCGTATCTTCCCGAGGCGGATGCGCTGTGGCAGCGTCATGCGGCGCTCGAGCGGCGCTGGCTAGAGCAGGGCGTGCGCACCATAGCGCTGGGCGATGCGATCGCGGCAATTGCACCCTATGCGCCGGAGCTCGCGACGCGGTGGGCCAGCGGCCGCGAGGCGCTGCGCGCCGCGTATGCGACGACGCCGCGCGAATGGGCGGACCTCTGGCGCGGCTGGCTCGCGGCGGCCGGCTGGCCCGGTTCACGCGTGCTCGACAGCGCGGATTTCCAGGCGCGCCAGGCGTGGGAGAAGTTGCTGGCGCAGTTCGCATCGCTCGGTGCCGTGACGCCCCGTCTGGGCGGCGGCGCGGCGATCGCGGCGCTGCGGGCGATGGCGAACGAAACCCTGTTCCAGCCCGAGGGCAGTCATGCGCCGGTTCAGATTCTGGGCGTGCTGGAGGGTGCGGGCCTCGACTTCGACGCGCTATGGGTGGCCGGCCTGTCGGCCGACCGCTGGCCCGCGGCGCCGCGTCCCAATCCCTTGCTGCCCATCGCCTGGCAGCGCGAGCGGGGCGTGCCGCGCGCGACTGCGCAACGCGAGCTGCAGTACGCCCGACGGCTCACCGAACGATTCGCGCGTGCCGCCGACGATGTCGTGTTCAGCTCGGCGACCGGCATCGACGATCCGCCGGTATCGCCCTCGGCGCTGGTGCTCGCCTATCCGCAAGCGCCGCAGTTATGCGAGGCAGAGGCCTGGTCGGACGCGATGGCGCTAAGCACAACGCTCGAAAGCCTCGCCGACGACAGCGCGCCGCCGCTGCCTCCGGGATCGGCGATTCGCGGCGGGGCGCGTGTCATCCAGACGCAAAGCGATTGCCCTTTCCAGGCGGTCGCGCGCCATCGCCTCGGCGCGCGAGCGTGGCCCAGCGCTGGGCCGGGCTTGGCGGCTTTCGAGCGAGGGATGCTCGCGCATGCGACGCTGGCCGCTTTCTGGAGCGCGATCGGGGATCGGGCGAGTCTCTTGGCGCTCGACGGCGATCGTCTCGACAGCGAGATCGCTGCAGCGGTCGGCAAGGGAGTTGCGTGTCTGCCTGCAACGCGGTGGCGCAGCGTTCCCGGCGCGGTTCGCGCCGCCGAGTCGCGTCGCCTGAATCGGTTGTTACGGGCGTGGCTCGAGATCGAGCGCGCCAGGCCGCCATTCGCAGTCGTCGCGGTCGAGACGCAGCGTGCGCTGGCGCTCGGCGGCATCGCTCTGCGCATACGCATCGACCGGATCGACGCGCTCGAGGACGGGGGACTTGCGATCATCGATTACAAGACCGGCGCGCTCGACCAGCCGGCGCAATGGTTCGACGATCGACCGCGCGCATCGCAACTGGGTACCTATACGCTGGCGCAACGCGCGGCCGAGCCCGGGGTCAGCGTGCGCGCCGTTGTCCATGCCGAGCTTCGCACCGAAAGCATCGCGGCGTCGGGACTTGCCGCCGACCGCGCGGCGTGGCCCGGCCTGATGCACGTCGCTGCCGCCGGCCGGTTTGCGGACTGGCGTTCGCTCGAGCTCTGGTGGGCAGAGCATCTGGGCGCGCTCGCGGCGGAGCTCGGGAGCGGCGTGGCGACCGTAACGCCGCGGCTCAAGCCATCACCGTGTCGCATCTGCCGCTTGCAGGCGCTCTGCCGAATCGATTCGGTCCGCTTCGAGGAGCCCGAAGACAATGGCGCGGCCTGAAGCGAGCGGACCGACCGACCGCGCGGCGCGCGAGGCGGCGCTCGATGTCACACGCTCGTTCATCGTCCAAGCACCGGCTGGGTCAGGCAAGACCGAGCTCCTGATCCAGCGCTTCCTGGCACTCCTCGCGCGCGTAGAGCGGCCCGAGGCGATCGTCGCGATGACGTTCACCCGCAAGGCCGCGGGCGAGATTCGGGAGCGGATCGTCAAGGCGCTGCGTGAAGCCGCCGCCGGCACGGCGCCGGAGCAGGCGCATCGCGCGCTTACGTGGCGCCTCGCCCGCGCCGTTCTCGAGCGCGATGCGGCATTCGGATGGGACCTGATCGCGCATCCGGCGCGCCTGCAGGTCCACACGATAGACGCCCTGTGCGCGACCTGGATGCGGCAGGCGCCGATGGCGGCTCAGCTGGGCGCGATGCCGAGGCTGATCGAACGCGCCGAGGCGCTGCACGCACGCGCGGCGCGGGCGGAGCTCGATGCCGCGGCGGAGGACAGTGCGGCCTGGCAGCGCCTGCTCGACTATCTGGACAACGACGGCGACCGGCTGACGGGGCTGATCGCCGAAATGCTCGCGCGGCGCGATCAATGGCTGCGCCACGTCATCGTCGGCGACTCCGTCGCGCTCCGCGCGCGACTCGAGCAGGCGCTGCAAACCGAGATCGCCAACAGGCTCGAAACCGTTGCGTCGCTGCTGCCGGCGGCCGCAACACGGCCGATGCTCGATCTGGCGCGCTACGCCGCCGAACATTTCGCTGCGTCCGATCCGGCCCGCCCCTTCGCTGCGTGGGCGCAGCGCGGCGCCCTGCCGAACGCGGCGGCTGCAGCGCTGGATGATTGGCGCGCCATCGCCGATTGGCTGCTGACCAAGGACGGGAATTTCTACGCCAACGTCAACATCGCGCAGGGCTTTCCGCCCAAGGGCAGCGTGCGCGACGATGGAGCGGCGCGGCGCGATGCGCACAAGCAGGCGATGATCGCACTGCTGGCCAGCCTTGCGGCCGTGCCCGGCCTCGCCGCTGCGCTGCACGGCGTTCGCCGGCTGCCGCCGCCACGCTACGATGAGACGGCCTGGGGCTTCATCGAAGCGCTGCTCGAAGTCCTGCCGCGCGCCGCCGCGCGCTTGCAGCTCGTTTTCGCCGAGGCGCGCGCGATCGACTTCATCGAGGCGAGCCAGATCGCGCTGCGCGCGCTGGGCGAGCCCGATGCGCCGTCGGACCTTTTGCTGCGGCTCGACATGCGCATCGAACACCTGCTGGTCGATGAATTTCAGGATACTTCGCTTTCGCAATACGAGCTGATCGGACGTCTGGTCGCGGGCTGGGCGCCGGAGGACGGCCGGACGCTCTTCGTCGTCGGCGATCCGATGCAGTCGGTCTACGGCTTTCGCGAAGCGGAGGTCGGCCTGTATCTGGACGCGCAGCGACAACGGCGCCTGGGCGAAGTCGCGCTCGAGCCGCTGGCGCTGCAGTGCAATTTCCGCTCGCAATGCGACCTTGTCGCTTGGGTGAATCGCATCTTCGCGCAGGTGCTCGACGCATCGCCGCATCCGACCGAGCGCGTCGTCGCGTTCGGCGCGGCCAGCGCTGTGCTGCCGGCGGCGCCTCCTCCCGCCGTGACGGTCGAAGCCTGCGCGAGCGACGCCGATGAAGCAGCGAAGGTGGTGGTGCATGTCCGCACGGCGCTGGCGGAGCGCGCCGAGGTTGCGATCCTCGTGCGCAAGCGCGGCGACCTCGCAGCCATCCTTCCCGCTCTGAGGGGCGCCGGTATTCCGTTCGCTGCGGTCGACCTCGATCGGATGGTGGATCGCCAGACGATCCTCGATCTCGCATCGCTGGCCCATGCGCTGATCCAGCCCGATGACCGGCTCGCGTGGCTTGCCGTGCTGCGCGCCCCCTGGTGCGGGCTGACGCTGCCCGATGTCTTCGCGCTCGACGCCGCGACAGCCGGCGGCAGCCTGTGCGAGGCGATCGTCGCACACCCGCACGTGTGCCCCGCCGGCATGTCGGCGGAGGGCGGGCATCGTCTGCACAGACTGGCCGCGAGCATCGCGCCCGCCGTGGCGGATCGCGGGCGCATGCCGCTCTCCGCCGCCGTCCGCGGGGTTTGGTTGGCGCTCGGCGGACCGGCGTGCGTCAGCGAGCCGAGCGATCTGGAAGCGGCGGACCGTTTTTTCTCGCTGCTGGCCGAGCATGCGCCTGCCGCCGATGTGCCCGAGTGGAACGCTTTTCTCGATGCGCTCTCCGCCACGTTCGTCGAGTCGGGCGCGGGCCCTGACGCAAAGGTGCGCATCATGACCTTGCATCGTGCAAAAGGGCTCGAATTCGATGTCGTCGTGATGCCCGGGCTGGCGAAGTCATCGGGCAGCGGTCCCCAGCCGCTCTTGCGTTGGCGCCGGCGCCCCGCGGGGCTGCTGCTCGCCCCGATTGCTGCCAGGCACGTCGACCTCGCCGAGGACGACCCGGTTTATGGGTACCTCAGCAAACTCGCCGCTGCTGAGGAGGCGGCGGAGCTCGTTCGGCTGCTCTACGTCGGTTGCACCCGGGCCAAAAAGCGTTTGCACCTGACCGCGGTGCTGGGCGTCGAGCCCGGCGAGAACGCCCGGATGCGCTGGCGCAAGCCCTCGCGCGGCACCGCGCTGTCCGCACTTTGGCCCGCGGTCGAGAACGATGTGGCGCCGCCGCCTTGGGTCGCGACCGTCGCGACGTCGTCGACTGCGTCGAGCGGCGTGCCGCTGTTGCGCCTGCCCCTCGACTGGAGACCGCCGCCGCTGCCGCCTGCGCTGCCGATCGCGTCGCGCGGCGCAGCGGCCGACGAGCCATTGGTCGAATTCGACTGGGTGCGCGAGACGGCGCGCCAGATCGGCATCGTTGCCCATCGGCTGTTGCGCCAATGCGCGGAAGAGGGGATAGAACAATGGCCGTCCGCACGCATCGCCGGGCAACGCCCGCGCGTGGTGCGCGAACTCGCAGGTCTGGGATTTACCGGTGCCGAAGCCGAATCCGCCACCGACAGGGTGCTTGGCGCCGTCGCATCGACGCTCGACGACCCGCGAGGCCGCTGGCTGTTCGATCGCCGTCACAGCGACGCGCACAGCGAATACGCGTTGACCGGCATTCGCGACGGGGCACCGTTCCATGTCGTGCTCGACCGTACCTTCATCGATGCCGAAGGCGTCCGTTGGATCGTCGACTTCAAGTTGTCGCAGCACGAGGGCGCGGCGCGCGATGCCTTTCTCGACAGCGAGCAGGCGCGCTACCGGCCGCAACTCGACGCGTATGCCGAGGTCGTGCGCGGCCTGGGCCCGCAGCCGATCCGTCTCGGCTTGTATTTCCCGCTGCTCGGCGGATGGCGCGAATGGGAGGGAGCGCGCTGACGGCACGAAGCGCTGCGAGCGCTGGACCAGCGCCGGCCGAACAGGCTAAAATCAAGGTTTTTCAAGGTCTTCCGACCTTTGGACGGGAACTGAAGTGCAGGTCTTTCGTGGGCTGCCGGATCGCGCCGACCGCCATCGCCCCATCGCGCTGACCATCGGCAACTTCGACGGCGTCCATCGCGGCCACCAGGCGATGCTCGCCCGGCTGTCGGAGGCTGCAGAAGATCTGGCGCTGCCGTCGGCCGTGCTGACCTTCGATCCGCATCCGCGCGAATTCTTCGCGCCCGGAACCGCGCCGCCGCGGCTTTCGACCTTGCGCGGCAAGCTCGAGCAATTCGCGGCGCACGGCATCGCCGAGGTCCATGTCGCGCGCTTCAACGCCGCGCTGGCGGCGCTTCCGGCGGAGCGCTTCGTCGACGACGTCCTGGTGCGCAGGCTCGGCACACGTTGGGTCTTGGTCGGCGACGATTTCCGCTTTGGCCGCGGCCGCAGCGGCGATCTTGCGCTGCTCCGTCGCGCCGCGACGACGTTCAGCGTCGAAGCGATGCCGACGGTCGTCGTCGACGGCGAGCGCGCGTCCAGCACCGCCATACGCGCGGCGCTCGCCGCCGGCGATCTCGATCACGCGGCGCGATTGCTCGGACGGCCGTACGCGATCGGCGGCAAGGTCGTCCACGGCGACAAGCTCGGACGCAGCCTCGGCTTTCCGACCGCCAACATCGTGCTGCGCCATCCGCCGCCGCTGACCGGGGTGTTTGCCGTTCGCGTGCGCGGCCTGGGCGCGACGCCGCGAGCCGGCGCCGCCAGTCTAGGCGTGCGGCCGACGGTCAAGGCGGGGGCGAAGCCGCTACTGGAAGTGTTCGTGTTCGATTTCGACGAAGCGGTGTACGGCCGCCGCGTCGTCGTCGAGTTCCTGCGCAAGCTGCGCGACGAGGAGCGCTATGCCGACCTCGATGCGCTAACACGGCAGATGCGCGCCGATGTCGAGCAGGCGCGTGAGTATTTCGCGGCCGGCGCGGGCACGGCGCGGTAGAAGAAAACATGTCCGACAAGCCGCAGACCGACTACAAGTCGACGCTCAATCTGCCCGACACCGCATTCCCGATGCGCGGCGACCTGGCGAAGCGGGAAGCCGCCTGGGTGCGCGAATGGCAGGAGAAGAAGGTCTACGAGGCCATTCGCGTCGCCAGCCGCGGGCGGCCGCGCTTCGTCCTGCACGACGGGCCGCCGTACGCCAACGCCGACATCCATATCGGCCACGCCGTCAACAAGATCCTCAAGGACATCGTCGTCAAGAGCAAGCAACTCGCCGGCTACGACGCGCCGTACGTGCCGGGATGGGACTGCCACGGCATGCCGATCGAGGTCCAGATCGAAAAGACGTACGGCAAAAACATCCCGGTCGAGGAAACGCAGCGGCGGGCACGCGCCTACGCGACCGAGCAGATCGCGCGTCAGAAAGCGCAGTTCCAGCGCCTCGGCGTGCTCGGTGACTGGGATCATCCTTATACGACCATGGCGTTTCGCAACGAAGCCGACGAAATTCGCATGCTCGGCGCGATTCTCGCCAAGGGCTACATTTATCGCGGTCTCAAGCCGGTCAACTGGTGCTTCGACTGCCAGTCGGCGCTGGCCGAAGCCGAAGTCGAATACGAGGATCGCACCGATATCGCGATCGACGCCGGCTTCGACATCGACCCGCGTGACCGCGTGCGGCTCGCGCGCGCATTCGGTCTCGAGACATTGCCCGACGGTCCGGCGCGCGCCGTCATTTGGACGACGACGCCGTGGACGATTCCGGCCAATCAGGCGCTGGCGGTGCACCCGGACTTGAGCTATTCGCTGGTCGAAACCGATCGCGGCGCCTTCGTCCTGGCAAGCGAGCTGGTCGACGCCTGCCTTGCGCGCTTCGGCATCGCCAGAAAAGAGCCGGCCGGCCGTTTCGAGCACAAGTCGCCCGGCCGATCGCTCGAGGGCATCCGTTTTCGCCACCCGTTCTACGACCGCGAATCGCCGGTGCAGCTCGGCGAATTCGTAACGCTGGAGCAGGGGACCGGCATCGTGCACAGCTCGCCGGCATACGGCGTCGATGATTTCCAGTCGGGACGGCGCTACGGTCTCACCGACGACCAGATCCTGGATCCGGTGCAGGGCGACGGCCGTTATGCGGACACGCTGCCCTTGTTCGGCGGCCTCAACATCTGGAAAGCCAATCCGGTGATCGTCGAAAAGCTGCGCGACGTCGGCGCGCTGCTGCACGCCGAAAAATTGACCCATAGCTACATGCACTGCTGGCGGCACAAGACGCCGATCATCTATCGGGCGACGACGCAGTGGTTCGCCGGCATGGACGAGGTGCCGGGCTGGCGCGGCGTCAAGCCGCCGAAGACGCTGCGCGAAACGGCCCTGGCCGGCATCGAGGCGACGCAATTCTTTCCGGCATGGGGCAAGGCGCGTCTTTCCGGCATGATCGCCAATCGGCCCGACTGGACGTTGTCGCGGCAGCGCCAATGGGGCGTGCCGCTGCCGTTTTTCGTCGACCGCGAGACCGATCTGCTGCACCCCGACACGCTGCCGCTGCTCGAGCTCGCCGCGGCCAAGGTCGAGCGCGGCGGCATCGAGGAATGGCAAAAGGCGACGTACGAAGACTTCGGGGTCGACCCGAAGAAATATCGCAAGCTTTCCGACACGCTGGACGTCTGGTTCGACTCGGGAGCCACGCACCAGACGGTCATGGGCGGCCCCGACGGCCGCGACAAGCATCTGGGCTCGCATCCGGATCAGACCGGCTTCCCCGCCGACCTGTATCTGGAGGGCTCGGACCAGCATCGCGGCTGGTTCCATTCGTCGCTGCTCTCGTCGTGCATGTTGAACGGCGTCCCGCCGTACAAAGCGTTGCTGACCCACGGCTTCGCGGTCGATGGCGACGGCAAGAAGATGTCGAAGTCCAGAGGCAACGTGGTCGCGCCGCAGACGGTTTCCGACACGCTGGGCGCCGAGATCCTGCGCCTGTGGGTCGGCGCCACCGACTATTCGGGCGAGCTTTCGATCTCCAATGAAATCCTCAAGCGCGTCGTCGAGGGCTATCGGCGCATCCGCAATACGCTGCGCTTTCTGCTCGCCAACACGGCGGACTTCGATCCGGCGCGCGACGCGGTGCCGGCCGATAAGCTGTTCGAGCTCGACCGCTATGCCCTCGACGTGGCCGCCGGTTATTTCGACGACATGCGGCAGAAGTACGCCGCGTACGAATTTCACCTGGTCGTGCAGGCGCTGCAGCTGTATTGTTCGGAAGAGCTCGGCGGCCGTTACCTCGACATCCTGAAGGATCGCCTCTACACGACGGCGGCCGATTCGGCCGGACGGCGCTCGGCGCAAACGGTGCTTACCATCATCCGGGACGAATTGATCAAGTTGATGGCGCCTATTCTGTCTTTCACCGCCGAAGAAGCCTGGCGGATCGTTCATCCGAGCGACGCGACGATCTTCGCGACGACCTGGGCCGCCGAGGTGCGGGTCGCGCGCGGCGACAGTCCGGACTTCTCCCGGCGCTGGACGGCGATCATGAGCGTCAGGGACGCGGTGCTGAAGCGGCTGGAATCATCGCGCGAACGCGGCGAGATCGGCTCGTCGCTGCAGGCGGAGATCGCGATCACCGCGCCGTCCCCGGCGTACGAAGCGCTGTCCTCGCTCGGCGAGGACCTGCGCTTTGTCATGATCACCTCGTCGGCCATCGTCCGGCGTGGCGACGCGCTCGACATACAGGTGACGCCGAGCGCTCATGCCAAGTGCGGGCGGTGCTGGCATTACCGCGCCGATGTCGGCGCCGACCAGCGCCATCCGGCCTTGTGCGGACGCTGTGTGGCCAATCTCTACGGGAGCGGCGAATCGCGCCGGTTCGCATGAGCCTCGTGCACGAAACAGAGGCACGGCGCTGGTGGATATGGCTGCTCGTCAGCGCGGCGGTGATCGCCGCCGACCAGAGCAGCAAAGCATGGGTGGAATCGGTTCTGCGCGTCGGCGAGCAGCGCACGCTGACCGCCAACTTCAGTATCGTGCTCGCCTACAACGCCGGAGCGGCGTTCAGCTTTCTCGCCGATGCGTCCGGATGGCAGCACTACCTGTTCACCGGCCTGGCGCTCGCTGCCTCGGGGTTGATGATCTGGCTGCTGCGGCGCGGCGGCGACCGCATCTATAGCCTCGCGTTGAGCCTGATTCTGGGCGGCGCGCTCGGGAATCTCTGGGATCGGCTGACGCTGGGCAAGGTCGTCGATTTTCTGCTGGTGCACGATTACCTCCCGTTCCGCGGCGGGCTCGCCGCGCGCTTCGACCCGTTTCCCGCGTTCAATGTGGCGGACAGCGCACTCACTGTCGGGGTCGCGCTGCTGATCCTCGACAGCTTCCGCCAGCATCATTCCGATCGACCCGCAATGAGGCCGAACCGATGAGCGAAGTCATCCTCGCCAACCCGCGCGGATTTTGCGCCGGTGTCGATCGGGCGATCGCGATCGTCGAGCAGGCGCTCGCCAAGTTTGGCGCGCCGATCTACGTGCGACACGAGGTCGTTCACAACAAGTTCGTCGTCGACGATCTGAAGGCGAAGGGCGCGATATTCGTCGACGAGCTCGCCGACGTTCCGCGGGGGAGCACCGTCGTGTTCAGCGCGCACGGCGTCTCGCGCGCGGTGCGCGAGGAAGCCGCGGCGCGCGGCCTGGCCGTTTTCGATGCGACCTGTCCGCTGGTGACCAAGGTACACGTCGAAGTCGCCAAGATGCACGCCAACGGCCGCGAAATCGTGATGATCGGTCACGCCGGCCATCCCGAAGTCGAGGGCACGATGGGCCAGGCCGACGGCGGCATCCAGCTGGTCGAATCGGTTGCGGACGTTGATCGCCTGGTCGTCCGCGATGCCTCGCAGCTCGCTTACGTGACGCAGACGACGCTGTCGGTCGACGACGCCGCCGCGATCGTCGCGGCGCTCAGGCGGCGTTTTCCCGCGATCATCGGACCCAGGAAGGACGACATCTGCTACGCGACGCAAAACCGCCAGGACGCGGTCAAGTTCATGGCTGCGCAATGCGACGTCGTGATCGTCGTCGGCAGCCCGAACAGCTCGAATTCCAACCGGTTGCGCGAGGTCGCCGCGCACCGCGGCATTCCGGCCTACATGATCGATCGCGCCGAGGAGCTGCGGCCCGAGTGGATCGACGGCAAGCGGCACGTCGGTGTGACCGCGGGCGCTTCGGCGCCGGAAGTCCTGGTGCAGCAGGTGATCGAGCGGCTGCGCGAGCTCGGCGCGGGCAAAGTGCGCGAGCTCGATGGTGCGGTCGAATCGGTGATGTTCCCGCTGCCGCGGGGCCTCACTGCCCACGGCGAGCACGGCACGCGCTGACGTTCAGGCCGGAGGGCGCGCCGGGCGTCGCTGGGCGCGAAACCAGCCGAGTCCCGCGGTGAGGGCGGCAAGGGCCAGCGCCGCGGCAGCGCCCGCGCACACGGCTTGCCGGCCGCTTTCGCTGAACGCGCGCACGACACCCTCGGCGACATACCAGGGGAGCAGCAACAGCGTCCATTGGCGCGCACGCAGCTGAGCGCGCGCGACGCCGGGCGTCAGCGCAAGCAGCGGCAATGCCTTCAGCGCCAGCCACGATCCTCCGTGCTTCAGCGGGCCGAGCCACAGCTCCCAGAGCAACTCAAGCAGAGCGAGCGCGAGAACCGACGCGGCGGCCGCGCGCCGCCAGCAGGCACTGCCGTCACGCGACGGCGACATACTCGAATAGCTCGAAGCCCGGGCCTTGATCGACCAGCTTGGTCAGCACCGCGGTGCCGACCGATTTGTCCCGATGCAGCGCTATCGCCTGCTCAAGCTGAAACACGCCGGCCGGGACCAGCGCCATCGGCGGCGACTCGTCCTGGCCGCTGTCCGGCAACAGCACCATCGGCAGCAGCGGTGCACCGTCCAGGCCTTCGGCGCGGCCGGCCGCCGCCTCCGGGCTGTCGGTCAGGAGCTCGCAGCCGAACTCGAGGCCGGTCCCGCGCATCGTATTGCGGAACCAGCGGACCATCGCCGCCTGCAGCGCAGTCCGCCCCTCGACGCGCAAGGCGATCAAGTCGCCGACGCGCAACGGCGCATGCACCGAATCGATCTGGCGCAGCGCGTAGCCGGCCGGCGTGTGGTTGATCACCTGGCACGCGGTCATCGTCGGCAGGCCGGGCGGCGGATGAAAGATATCCAGATGCGCGCCGGGACTATATTGCCAGACCGCGTTCAAGCCGGCGCACATGACGACGCGCGCTCGCGACGGCAACCGATTGAATTGCCGCGCCGGCGGTATCGCCCATTGCCGCAGCAGGCGACGCAGTAGCGTCATGTATTGCGCGACCGCCGCCGTATCGGCGG
>JADMIO012610939.1_pt1 | contig 13585 bp, 28 predicted proteins | sample 8958161 | NCBI WGS metagenome assembly JADMIO01 (sample SAMN16585339, study PRJNA669376) | soil metagenome | isolation source: Crop rotation soil | place: USA: Cullars Rotation, Alabama | collected 2011 | reverse complement strand
GCGATAGCCCACCAGCCGATGGAGAACGGGCGGTAGCTGCCCCAGTCCATGGACCGGGCGCGGGTCCAGTGCTTGGGCGGGGTGAACCGGCGCACCACGTGCAGGGCATTGCGCCAGTTGTCGAAGAAGGCGCCGGCAACGATGTCCCAATCCCCCTCAAACCAGGCCTTGCGCAGCGCCTCGTTGCCCGCGGTGGCGGCCAGCAGGCGGTTGGTGTAGCCCGGGTCGTTCTTCATGCCGATCTTGTTGTGCGCCATCTTGGAGGGCACGAACATCCGCACGAAGCCGGTCTCCGGGTCGGTGTAGGGCGTCATTGGTGGAGCCACATCCACGTACCGGGCCTTCACCCACACGTGCCCAATGCCGCCCGGGTTGCCGGTCAGGCGCACGGTGCATGGGATGCCGTAGGGGCTGCGCAGGCAGGACAGCATCTTCAGGAACCCGCCGTTCGTGGGGTACTCCGTCACCTCATCGAAGCTGATGCGGCAGTACTGGTGCCCGTGGTAGCGGCCGTAGTCCTTCTCGGCCTCGATGAACCGCATCTTGACCGACGCCCCGCTCGGCCAGTACCAGCAGTTAGAGAACGGGAAGTCCGCGCTGGGCTGGCTCTTGTAGATCGCCCCCTCCTGCGGGAAGACCTCCATGGCCCGGGCCTGCAGTTCCTCGAGCTCCGGGTAGGTCTTGCGGAACATGATGCCGCGGTAGTGCTTGCCGTACCGCAGCGCCCCATCCTCCTGATACCCGAGCTGATAGTCGGACTTGCCGCCGTAGCGCTCCCCGCCATAGAACAGCTCGTCGCACCAGTCCGCCTCGATGGCCGGCAGTTGCCCGCCAGGTTGGGGAATCCACATCAGCCCAACCCGTGTTCCTTCAGCCACTGGTCGCGGCTGATCTGCGGGCGAAGGGGCGGCGGGGCCTCCTCTTCGGGGTCAGGGGCGGTCGCCTGCTTCACGGCGTCCTTGCTAGCGGCCAGCAGGTTCAGCGCCGGCGCCAGGGATTCGTTGGCCAACTTGGTGAGCACACCCACGCCCTTGAGCGCAGCGATGGATTCCTCCGACAGTGGCTCGGCATCGTCCACCTTGCTGACTTCGCTGTTCGCCAGGGCGTGCAGGCGGTGCCCGGTCTTGGCCCCCAGTTCCGCGGCGCTCGCCACGCTGGTGCTAATGCTGCGCAGCTTCTCGGCCAGGTTCAGGGCGGTGTACTGCTGCGAGACCGGCAACTCCGCCAGGGCGGTCTGGGCGGTGGCCAGTTTCTGAGCTACTTCCTGAACGCGTTTACTTTGTTTCGAAACACCTCGTTTGGAAATGGTGGCTGGGCTCACATCGAAAGCAGCGGCCAAGGCGCGAACGCCCTCCCCTGCCGCCAGCCGGCGGTCGACCTCGGCCCATTGTTCCGGGGACAGCTTCGACGGTCGCGCCATCTATTCCACCTCCAGCTCCGTGACGGCCGCTTCGTCCTCTTGGCTGACGGGCTCGGCCCAGCGTCCGCACTTGTTGCACTGCCAATTCACGCGGCCTGTCGGGTCCCGCTGAATGTGGCCGCCGCCATGCATGAACCGGCACCACTCGGCGGCGATGCCGTCCCAAACGGAAAGAGCGCGCCTCACTCCATCCATGACACGCACCCCTTGGTTTCGCACTGGCCGTGGACATGGCCGTTGTAGGCGGCTTGAGACAGGTGCAGCCGGCCCTTGCAGACCGGGCATTCCAGCACCCCATGGCGGTCTTGGGCAGGCTTCGGCCTGACGCGCCACGCGCTGGACACCTCGATGGCGACCATGTGGCGCTCCAGCGCCGCATCCGTCTCCTCCCGGTCCTGCTGGATTTGCTCGTCGGTCGGCTCGATGTAGCAGGCGCACTCGGCCTGCTGCTGCCCCTTGCGGTCCACCTCTACGCGGATGACCCGCTCACCGGCCTTCACGTAGGTCCCGCGACCATGCGCCGGCCTGACGTGGTACTGGATGCATGGCAGGCGCAGGAAGGCCCCGAAAGGCTCCGGGCCGACGATTTCGCGGTAGCGGAATCCGGCCTCGCAGCGAGACTGTGCGTCCCGCCAGCCGTTCCAGTGGATGCAGGTTCCGGGACTCATGGCGTGGCCCTTTCCACACGGAAATCCGTTTTTTGACTTTTCATGGTCATGCCTCTTTCAACACGGGAATCCGGAGAGCCACGAAGATGAAGTGGCTCGGGCCGCGCTCTTCGAAGGCGACCAGCTGGATGCGAGGGGTCACGTGTTCTCCACCTGCCGCTTCGGCGTCCAGGCGTTGCCGGTCGGCACCGGCGGCAGCCAGGCGGCGGACTCGTCGCGCTCCCCCTCGCCCACGTCCCGGATCGGCTCCAGCAGGTCGTCGTGGATCGCCACGGCGGATGGCTTGTCGCCCTTCATGAAGGTCTGGCCGGTCTCCTCGAGGATCACGTTCTCCGTCACCACGAACGATTGGGGTGGGTCGATCAGCCAGAAGCCTCGATCCGTGGCCTGCACGGTCGTGACCACCCGGCCCGCCAGGACATCCTGGCCGAAGTCGCCGTAGTGCTTGATCCAGGCCATCCCGCCCGGCTTGTTGCGCAGGACCGGCGGCGAGCGGAATAAGTCGCGGATGGTGTTCCACAAGCTCATCACGCGCCCTCCCCAGCCTGAGCGAAGAAGTCGAACTGCATCGAGGGGTTAACCCACACCTGGTCAGGCTTGGGCCGGTGGCGGATGGCGCGGTCGGCCTTGACCGGGATGCGCTTGTCGTACTCCAAGACCTCGGGCTCGAATTCCTTCATGTGGGCCTCGTACTTTTCGGGGCAGTGCTTCCTGTACAGGGACAGGACCACCCGGGCGTCGGAATCCTTGGGCTCTCCGTTCTCCGCCCAGTTGGCGACGGTGCCCACCTTGCGGCCACAGGCGCGGCCCACGGCCTGCATGGAGACGCCAACGACCATCAGGTCGCGGAATATCCTGAACCAGTCCCTGCGCCTATGCTTCGTTGCCATACTCGCCGCTCCTGCTATCGTTTTCTTCCACATCGCGCATCCTCTTGGCCTCTTTTCGGGCGTCGGGTAGGGTGGTGATCCGGCTGCCCACGTGCCACAGGCCACAGTGCCCACAGCGGTAGGCGTCCACCTTCTTGCGGCCCCGCCGGCGCATGTCCGTGGCGATCTGGCGGGCCTGGGTGGCGGGGAATCCCGCCTTTCCCTGGCAGCAGATCTCGGCGGGGTTGGAACGGTTCATGGTCAGGCTGGGGTTTCGTCCCGGTCCGGGGCCTCCGACAGCACGCAGTCCGCCACCTCCTGCAGGCTCACGCAGCGCGGGATCTTGCAGGCGCCCGTGACGCCGTAGGTGAAGCGCGATGCCTTGCCGGGCACCTCGAACTTGGTCGCGGTGCCGTTGCGCGCCATCGCAGACAGCAGCCAGCAGACTTGCGAGCCATCAACGGCGGCTGCCTTCGCCAGTTCCTTGGACTTCCACCGGCCCCCTGTCCTGAGCATAAAAAGCCACAGCTTGGCTGTCGGCTCCCCGCGGGCGTCGTCACTCCATTGCTTGCGTTCGGCCGCAGTCATGCCCGCTCCTTCTTCATCTCGCGCAGCTTGGCGCGGTAGGTGGTGGCGATCTCCTTCAGCTCCTCGCGGGTCCACTGGTGGACGCGGTTGTCGGATTCCAGGGCTTCCACCCCTTCAAGACCGATGCGTTCCACCAGGAAGCCGAGGGCGGAGGCGGCGCGCGGTTGTAGCCGCCGATCACGCCCCCTGCGGTGTAGCCGTCGAAGGCGCCTGCGGGGTTGGCCTGTTGCTTTGCGATATGGTTCGCTGCATTCATCTTCGCTATCTCCAAGTTCCGCCCGTCATGGCCCGGGCGGGTGGCCGTTACTCGTTGAACTCCGCCAGCAAGCCCTCGATCTGCTCGATGCGCTGGGTCTCGGTCAGGTGCTTCCACAGCGTCCGGCCGGCGTGTTCGGTGCGCAGGAAGGCGACGCAAGCCTCGTGGAACTCGCGCATCTCGTCGTCCTCGAGCTGGTCGAAGGCGATCGACTTCGGCACGGGGAACACGCCGCCCTTCGGGCCCGGGTACCAGGTCACGAAGCCGGCGCCGACCTTCAACCAGTCGCGGAAGCCCGGGTCGAACTGTTCGAACTTCTCCTGGGCTTCGAAGAGGCGCTGCTCCATGAGCATGTGCCGACGGTGGAACGGACCGCTGCGCGGCTTCCTGGTCTTGATCTCCAGCATCTCGCCGGGCTCGAGCCGCAGGATCCCGTTCCACAGGCGGCGCCACTGCTTCTGCCCGCGCTGGCCCAGGCCGTCGACGATGCCGAAGATCACCCGGCGCGCCGCCGCCTTGTCGGTTTCGCTGATCTCGCCGGTCTGCTGGCGCACGAGCACGATGTCAGCCATGCATGTGCTTCCCGTGAAACATCGACATGTTCACGTCCCTCACCCACTCGTCGTAAGCCTCCTTGGGTGAGTAGCCATCGCCTACGTACTGACACTCGTGTCCTGGCCAACGCATCACGGAACGGCACGTCCAGATGCCACGGACCAGGCGGAGCCGCGGCTTGGCGAATCGGAGGTGGTACCTCATCGGATGAGCCTCACTTCCAGCCCGTGCAGCGCCTTCAGCAGATGCCGCTTGATCGTGAAGGCGGTGGTGATCACGCCCTTGACGTCCTCCAGCACCAGCTGGCCAGCCTCGCGGTAGGCGAAGTCGACGATCAGGCGCAGCGCCGGCTGGGCCCGCTTCGCGCGTGCGAACTTCACCGCCGGCGCCAGCACGTAGACCACCTGGCGCTGCAGGTCGGTGATGTGGCCGGCCTTCTGCAGCAGCGTCAGCTCGAACCACCGCGCGAACTCCGCCTTACTGTCGAAGGTGGCGCCGTCGACGACGACTTTCCGGTTGCCGAACTTGCGCGCGCGACCTCCTGCCGGACCTTCGCCTGCAGGTTGGCCAGCAGCCACGGCTCGTTGGCCTCGTACCAGCCCGCAGCCCAGATCGCGTACTCCGGATCCACCGCGGCGATCCGCAGGCAGTGCGCCAGCACCGCGGCCTTGTGCTCGGGGGTCATGCATTCCGTGCCCCCAGGGTGAAGACGCTGGCGCCGGGCAGGACGGCGTCCTTCCAGGTGGTTCCGCAGCGGATGTGGCTCACGTGCCGCACCTTCAGGCCGTGCCTGACCGCCAGCTCGCGCCCCGTGAGATCGCTCGCCCGGATCTCCGCGACGATCTCCGGCGACAACGGGGAGCGCTCGCGCGCGGCCCTGCGATTCGCCACCGCCCGCGCCGGGTTGTTCTTCCACGTGCCCGTGGCAGCAACCCAGCGGCCCCAGTCCTTCCGCGTCCCGCCGGCAACGTGCTCCGGGTTCACGCAGTCGTTGCACTGGCACGTGCGCCATCCCATCTTCACGCCCAGCCCGCGCCGGCCGGCGACCTCCAGCACGAACAGCGGCCCGGTCATGGTGCGGGCCTCCTGCCGGACGGAATCCCAGATGTGCGCCGCCGGGGACCGCTTGCCGGTACCGTCCATGTGCATGGCGCCCTGCCAGTGCCAGCATTCCGTGAAGTCGTCCACGATGCAGCGGCCCTTTAGGTCTTCCACGGTGCGGATGCCGCGGAAGAGGCGTGGGGTGGTGTTCTGCGACTTCATGCCACCGCCCTCCCCTTCAGGCGATCGGCGAGCTGGCGGACCTGCGCGGGCATAGCTGCCGCCCCCTTGGTCTGCTCCGCCAGCAGACGCTGGGTCTCTTCGTAGCTGTCGGTGTGACGGCCAGCCGTGACGGTTCCACCCTTGGTCTTGAGGCGGTCGAAGGCTTCGCGCATCCAGTTGCGCCAGGTCGCGGTCCACTCCGTCCGCGCGGTGGCGAAGGTGTGGTCGCGCATCTTGGCCGTCTCGCGGTCGACGTCGACCCCGGAGGCCTCCTTCGCGGCCCATGCTCGCATGTCGTCCGTCACCACGAAGGTGTCGGGACATTTCTTGGCCGAACGCTTCGCGCCTACAGAAGCGATAGCTTCTGTATCTTCTCTTCTCTTCTCTTCTCTGGTCCGCTTTTTGTCCGCATGCGGTGCGGACGGAATCAGGTCAGGTTGCGGATGGTCTTTCGCGGCGGCGCGCTCGGCCTTCTTCCGGTCGTTTTCCTGGGCTCTACGCTTGGCAGAAGCCCCGTTGTGGGTGTCGAACTCGGGCAGCGTGAGGCCGTCGTTGCCGTCCGATTCGAGCCAGCCGACGCCGATCAGGAGGTCCGTGAAGCCCGGCCAGCCGATCAAACTGTCGACCGCCGAAGGGGTGTATCCGCGCAGTTGTCCGTCCGCCGAATGCTCGTCAAACAGACACCAGACCGCATGGAGTCCGCCGATTACCCGCAACCTGTCCGCATTGGATGCGGACGCAATGCGGGCAACTTTGGGATGCGTCTGCAGGTTCGCGCGCATCTTGATCCAGTCGCCGGCCATCAGCAGGCCTCCCGTGTTACTGCTGGCCCGACGTCGCCTACACGCGTGGTCGCCATCGGCTGATGGCGGACCACGGGGTGTGGCTGATCATCCAGCCTCGGGGTATTGCCGCCCGCGGCTGGCGGGGGAACGAAAGAAGCGTCGACGATCTTCCACAGGCGCACCGGGTGCGCATGGGTGCGCACCGACTCCGCCCGGCGCATCACCGGGGAGCCGTCGTCGTGCGTCATCGGCGCGATCAGGCCCGCGTTGCAGGCCATGACGGCGAGCCCACCCCAGGCCTTGTGGCTGGCCGGCTGGTTCACGGCCTGCGCGCGGAATTGCTCGAAGGTCATGGTGGTGTTGCCCTGCCCGCGGTGCACAGCCAGCCAGGCGCGCAGCTCCACCAGCACGTTGCGCTTCCAGTCGCCGCTCATCTCCAGCGCCAGCTGCTGGCCGGCCAGCTTCGCGTTTCGGGAGGCGGTGGCGTTCAGCATCAGGCTGCCTCCAGCGCGCGGGCTGCGGTGCGGCCTGCCAGCAGCTCGCGCATCAACTTGTTCTCGTGCTCCGCCTGGATCCGGCGGGCGCGCTCGGTTTCCATCTGCCGCTCGGCCTCCGACTGGATCACCACCAGCTGGCAGCCCACCTGGTAGGCGTGCCACTCCACGTAGATCCGGTTGCCGACCACGTCGCAGAAAGGCTGGACGAGATCGCCTTGCAGGGTCGCCTCCCCCTTCTTGATCCGCGAGAAGTAGCCCGCGTCCAGGCGAAGCGCGCCGTAGATCTCCTTGTCCTCCAGGCCGGACGACTGGCACGCAAGGCAGAAGGCCGCCGCGGCCGTGCGCTGGCGCCGGATCATTTCGATCGGCACCTCGTTGGTTTCCGCGCGCCGGCTCAGGTCCAGTTCGGCTTGTTCTTGGCGGCTCATGCGCGCACCTTTTCCACGGCAGCGATCTGCGCCTGAATGATGTCGCGGCGCGCCGCCAGGATGCTGATCAACTCGTCGTAGTCGATCGTGTTGCGCACCCCTACTGCGCCATCCAGCGTATCCAGGTGCTGGTTGACCGCGAACGCTGCTTCCACGGCACTCTCGTAGAAGCCGAGATATGTGGACGCGACCTTCGCAACGAACTTGCCGTGTTGCGCGAACACGCCTCGGAAGCCGGTGGAACTGTTGTACGCCTGCAGGTTCCTGGTGTTCGCCGCTGGCGTGACCACCCGCAGGTTTTCACGCCGGTTGTCCAAGCCGTTTCCGTTGATGTGATCGACCACAAGGCCGTCTGCTAGGCGCCCCGCCATGAGCAGGCGGTGCATGTAGACGTTGCCGCGACGCGCGTACAGCTTCCCGCCGCCGCAGCGGACCGCGTGCCACTTGTGGGGCAGCACCAGCTGCGAATCCTCGCGGCTGATCATCGCCGTATGACCCTGCGTCAGGTCGACATACAGGTGTCCGTCAACCAGGGACATTGTTTCTGACGCCACTTGACGAACCCCTTCAGCGAAAAAAATGGACAGTGCGGACCATGAACACCACCAGCTCAGGCTTTCTTGTCGAGGCGCTTTTCCGTCCAGTGCGGATGGACCTTCGGAGCGACGGGCTCGACCGGCGCAACAGCAATGCGCCCCTCCGCGCCACAGGTGCAGCTCCAGCGGGTGAACGTTTCGTGCAGATGCTTGAACTCCGCGCAGTGGCCGCCGCAGTTCGGGCAGGAAGTGCCAGCGGGCTTGGTGGTGGACATTCAGGCCCTCGCCTTTTCGCTGTCCGGCAGTTCGCGCTCCCCGCGTTCCACCTCACCGAAGTAGTCCAGCAGCGGCTGCACCGTCTGCACGCCGGGGTTGTCCCGGTCGTCGTAGGCGATCTTCCGCGGCAGCGTTTTGGCGACGCCGGCCTCGGAGGCGATCAACTCCCAGCGGGAGGCGCCCGCCTCGCGGAGCTTGCGCTTCAGGTAGTCGATGATGGATTCCACGGCGCCTAGTGTAATCCCATGTGTGGGATACGCAACTCAGACACATATCCCATGCGTGGGAGTCGGGTATAGGCAGACTTGTGGGATGCGAGCGCGAGAAATCCTTGCCCAGAACGTGCGGGCCCTCATAGACCACGCCAGGGAGGACAAGCCAGCGCTCGGCACCATCCAGAAGGTGGCCGATCAATCGAAGGGAGGGCTCACCAATGGAACCGTGGGGCGCGTTGTCAAAGCCTCGAACGCCACCAACATAGACACGCTTGATGGCCTGGCTGAGGTCTTCGGCCTTCAGCCGTGGCAGCTATTGGTGGAAAACCTTAGCCCTAAGGCCCTACCCCATTTGGTAGACCCCGCCCTTCTAACTGAGTTAAGGCAAATAGTTGGCAGCGTCCCGAGTGTGACTGCCGAAATTCCCTCTTCCCATCCCGGCGAGCGCCGCTTACAAGGAGAAAAGAGCAGTCGACCTGTAAAGGTCGGCCCTGCTCTCCAAGCGGCCCAAGAGCCAATCATCCAAGGGGTGGACAACGATGCAAGTAGTAGAGCTGCGGCGCTACCGAAACCAAAAGGTGGTCGCCGTCGTTAAAGAGCTGCTGACGCTCGCGGAGGACGGTGACCTCCGGGGCCTTTCCTTCGTCGTAAAGCTCGGAGCCCGCGATCACAGGGTCGGTGTCGTAGGCGAGTACCGGCAACATCCAGAGGAGGCGCTTCTCGCGGCACTCCGCATGAAACAGAAGCTTCTCAGCGAGGGCTGATAGCCCTCCTCACCCCCTCAGGCAACCCCCATCCCACCCTTGCCCAGGGAATAACCCTCCACGCTCGTCGGAATCCCATCTTTGGGATTTGCAATATCCCATTCATGGGACGATACTGCCTCCCACGCACCCACCAAGGGTGCAGGAGGAGCAAATGTCCGAACTTCTCGATGGCGCGCTGGACCCGGATCGCCGCGCAGCCTGCAAGCAGAACGAAGAGGCCGCCGACGCGTGGCTGAAGAGCATGGCGGCCGGCATCGCCGATGCGCACCCGCTGAAGCCGGGCACGGTCACCACGATCACGACCTACCCGCGCCGTCTGTTCACCGTGAACATCGGCCCGCGCGAGAACCCGCGCCTGTCGTACTCCGTGATGGCTCGGTCAGTGGCCGAAGCGGTGGAAGACAACCTGTGCCTGGCGCACGACGGCGAGCGGGTAGAAGCGTACCCGGCAGGCAAGCGGGCCGAGACGTTCGCTGTGGTGGCGGAGCGCCAGGCGCTGGAAGCCGCCAGGATGCGCGACGCCATCCCGGAAGCAGAGCGGGTTGCGGCGGATCTCGCGCGCAACGTGAACAAGGGCTCCCGGCTGGCGGCGGTCAACGACGCCCACGCCCTGGACCTGCAGGTCCAGTTCTCGGGACACATCGGGGAGCTGCCGCAATGAGCGCGCAGCACACGCCGGGGCGCTACAGCGTCCGCAGTCTCTCGCCGGCCTACTGGTACGTCTACGACGCTGCCAAGGCGCAACGCGAGCGCGGCCGGGGGCAGGTCGGGCGGCCGTATGCCAGCGAAGCGGCGGCTCGCGCCGCCATCGCCAGGGCCACCGGGGCGAATCATGGCTGACCCGTTCACGTTTGCAGAGTTGGATGCGGTGCTGCGGGTTGACGGCGCGAATCTGGTTTGGAGGGTCACACGCGGCAAGGCGCGAACCGGCGCGCGTGCTGGGCGACAGGACAAGCAGGGCTACATCGTCCTGCAGTTCCAGGGGCGCGACCTGCAGGCGCACCGCGTTGTCTGGCTGTTGACGCACGGCGAATGGCCGGCCGGCATGCTCGATCACAAGAACGGGCGCCGCGAGGACAACCATCCGGACAACCTCCGGCCTGCTACTAACGCCGAGAACCAGCAGAACCGAAAGCCAGTGGGCGAAATCCCCTTCAAGGGTGTGGTGCGCCATCCCTGCGGCAAGTTCCAGGCGACCTGCGCCCGCGCCTATCTGGGCCTGTACGACACACCGGAGGCTGCGGCTCGCGCCTATGACGCGGCGGCGGCGCACCGCTTCGGTCGCTTCGCTCGACTCAACTTCGGGAGCACGGCATGAATTGCTGCGACCGCTGCCCGGCCGCGCAAGGCGGCAACGACTGCCCGTGCTCTCGCGCCTACACCCGCGAGATGGTCCTGTTCGCTTGGCGCGGCATCTCCGCGTTCTTCAGGGGCCTGGACGCTGGCGACTGGATGGCGATCGCCATGGTTGTCGTCGCGCTGGGCGCGGTGGCCCACGCATGAAGCGCCTGATCCTGCTGCGCACCTGGGCCAAGCGCGTCGCCGTGTCTTTCCTGATGCACACGGGCTTCCTGGCGCCCTCCATGCAGCTCCTCTACCTGGAGTGGCTGCGCGACGACCTCAAGCCCACCGACCCGCGACTGCCCGTGGTGCTGGTCGAGATCGCCCAACTTCAGGAGACCTGCCGTGCCTGACCAGATCCCTTTCGTCTACCGCTACTTCCGCAGCAAGGGCTTCGGCCGGCGCATGTCGCTGTCCATGGCCCGGTACTGCTGCGATCCCGATCAACCCCTGCACCCGGAGAACACGAAATGAGCGAAGCCACCGAGATCACCCTGGTCGACATTGACGAAAAGCCCACGCGGGCCACCGTCCCCGCCCTGGCCGAGGATTCCCCGGCGAGCATGATGCTCGCCGCCCTGGGCAAGGGCGCGGACCTCGACAAGATCGAGAAGATGCTCGACCTGCAGGAGCGCTGGGAGCGGCGCCAGGCCGAGAAGGCGTTCAACGAAGCCATGGCCGCCTTCAAGGGCGAGGCCGTGGAGATCGTCAAGCGCAAGCTGGTCGACTTCCAGACGTCGAAGGGCCGCACGACCTACAAGCACGCGGAACTGTCGGACGTCATCGAGGCCGCGGCGCCGGCCCTGTCGAAGCACGGCTTCAGCTGGAGCTGGCAGACCAAGCAGGGCAACGGCTTCATGGAGGTGTCCTGCATCCTGAAGCACCGCCTGGGCCACAGCGAGACCTGCACCCTCACCGGCCCCTACGACGACAGCGGCGGCAAGAACGCCATCCAGGCCATCATCTCCACGAAGACCTACCTCGAGCGCCACACCCTGAAGGCGATCTGCGGGCTGGCCGAGAAGGGCGAGGACGACGACGGGGCCGGCGGCGCAAGAGAGGCGCTGGTCGACGTCTGGACGGCGAAGGCGAAGGACGCCAAGACCTACGAGGAAACCAACCGCCTGTTCCGCGAGGGCGGCGATGCCTTCAACAAGGCCAAGGACGTGCAGGGCTACCAACAGTTCGCCACCGCGATCCAGGGCCGCCGCAACGAGCTGCGCAAGAAGGAGGCCGGCAATGCCTGACCTCCTGTTTCGCTGCTCCTCCATCGGCAAGCTGATGACCGAGCCGAAGACCCTGAAGGAAGGGCCGCTGTCGGTGGGCGCGAAGACCCACGTGCGCGAGCTGGCCGCCCAGGCGATCTTCGGCGTGGACTTCGAGGTGTCCGGCAAGGCCATGGAGAAGGGCATCCAGTGCGAGCCCGACTCCATCGCCCTGCTGAACTCCGTGCGCGGCCTGTCGCTGGTGAAGAACACCGAGCGGCGCAACGACGGATTCCTGTCCGGCGAGTGCGACCTGTTCCACGCACCCCGCCGCCGCGGCCACGACCTGAAGACCTCCTGGTCCATCCAGACCTTCCCCATCGCCCTGGCGGACTGCGAGGACAAGCTCTACGACTGGCAGATGCGCGGCTACATGCGCCTGTGGGACGCCGACGAGTGGGAGGTGAACTACTGCCTCGTCAACACCCCCGAGAAGCTGATCGGCTACGAGCCCCTGTCGCTTCACCTGGTGGACCACATCCCCGCACACCACCGGGTGACCACCTGGCGGATCACGCGGGACAAGACCAAGGAAGACGCGATGGCCGAGAAGGTCCGCGCCGCCCGCGACTACTACGCCCAGGTGATCGCCGAGTTCGACCGCTCGCACCCGGAGACCTTCGCCGACGTCGCCGAGCTGGTGCAGGCGCCGGCCGAGCCGAAGGCCCCCGCCATCTCCTCCTCCGCCATCCCCGAATCCGTCTTCTGACCCGGAGCCCCGCCATGGAAACCCCCGAACTGGTCGACCGCGCCGAAGTGAGCAACGGCAAGGCGATCGTCGCCTACAGCCGCACCGAAGCCGCCCTCGCCTCGCTGCGCGAGAAGTACAAGGGCATCCGCTACGACCTGACCACCACGGCCGGCGACAAGGCCGCGCGCGCGGGCCGGCTGGAACTGAAGACCCTGCGCACCGACCTGGAGGCCAAGCGCAAGGAACTGAAGGCGCCGGCGCTGGACTTCGGCAGGAAGATCGACAGCGAAGCCGCGCGCCTGACGTCCGAGATCCAGGCCCTGGAGGACCCCATCGACGCCCAGATCAGGGCCGACGAGAAGCGCCGCGAAGACGAGCGCCGGGCCCGCGAGGAAGCCGAGGCCGCGCGCAAGAAGGTGCACACCGACGCCATCGGGCGCATCTCCAAGTACGTCGAGCTCGCCGCCGACCTCCCGTCCGAGCGGATCGCCGCCGGCATCGCGCAGCTGGAAGCGTTCAACCTGGCAGGCTTCGAGGAGTTCACGGCCGAAGCAACGGAGACCCGTGACCGGACGCTGGCCGCCCTGCGGACGCTGCACATCAAGGCGAAGGCCCGGGAGGAAGAGGAAGCCCGGCTGGCCGCCCAGCGCATCGAGCAGGAGCGCATCGCCGCGGAACAGGCCGAGGCCGCGGCCCGCCTGAAGGCGCAGCAGGACGAGATCGACCGCCAGCGCGCCGAATTGGAAGCGCGCGAGGAGGCCCAGCGCCAGGAAGACCTCGCGCGCGAGCAGCGCCAGCGCGAGGAACAGGAAGCGCTGGAGCGCCGGCAGCGCGAGGCAACCGCGGCGCCGGCCCCGGCCGCCGACCGCTACCTCCCGGCCAGCGAGCCCGCGCAGACCGCCGCCAACGTGGTCCCCATGCCCACCAAGGCCCCGGCCGCCGGTGCCGCGCCGACCCTGCGCCTGGGCGAGATCAACGCCCGCCTCGCCCCGCTGTCCATCACCGCCGACGGCCTGGCCGAGCTCGGCTTCCCGGTCGCCGCCACCGAGCGCGCCGCGAAGCTGTACCACGAAGCCGACTGGCCCGCCCTGTGCGACGCCATCGTGCACGTTGTCACCGACGCCCGCGAGGGTCAGCAGCAGGCCGCCTGACCCCCCACCCCCCC
>JADMIO011227363.1_pt1 | contig 13585 bp, 4 predicted proteins | sample 8958161 | NCBI WGS metagenome assembly JADMIO01 (sample SAMN16585339, study PRJNA669376) | soil metagenome | isolation source: Crop rotation soil | place: USA: Cullars Rotation, Alabama | collected 2011 | reverse complement strand
GCTCGCCGCCGAGCGCCACCAGCCGCAGGCGGGGCGCGGCGAGCGGCCGGGGGAGCGCGTGCAGGAAGCGGCGGAAGACCGGGACCGGCGGGTGAAAGAGCGTCACCCCCTCGGCGACCAGCCAGTCGGCGAGGCCGCCGAACCCGAGGCGCTGCACGTCGACGCTGGCCACCGTCGCGCCGGCGAGCAGCGCGCCGAAGACGTCGCCCTCGGCGGCCACGAAGCGGCAGGCGTGGAGGTGCGAGACCACGTCGCCGGGGCCGACCGCGTGCGCGGCGGCGGCGAGGTCGGCGCGATGGAGGATGGCGCGGTGGCTGCGCAGGACCCCCTTGGCGCCGCCGGTGCTCCCCGAGGTGAAGATGATCGCCGCGAGATCGTCCGCGGCGCGCGCGACCGGGGCGTGCTCGGCGGGCGGCAGCGTGGTCACGTCGATCGCGCCGTCGACCATGGAGGCCGGCTCGGCGAGGACCAGGCGCGGGCGCAGCGCCGCCAGCTGCGCGGGCTCGACGAAGGCGTAGGCGTGCCCGGCGCGGAGGACGCCGAGCAGGCACGGGATCTCGTGCTCGCGCCCGACGAGGAGCGCGACCGGCGCGGGCGGCCCGTCGCCGAGGCGGGCGGAGACCGCGGCGGCCACCGCGGCGGCGGCGCGGTCGAGCTCGGCGTAGGCCCAGGTGCGCCCGTCGCGGCGCAGCGCCGGCAGCCCGGGGTGGGCGCGGACCACCTCGGCGAAGCGCGCGGCGATCACGCGATCACCCGGGCCAGCGGCGCGTCGGGGCGGTCACAGGCGGCGGCGGCGACGGCGAGGAAGCGCGCGGCGAGCGCGGCGATGGTCGCGGGCGAGAACAGCGCGGTGGCGTGCTCGAACCAGCCCTCGAGGCCGGCGCGGGTCTCGACGAGGAACAGGGTCAGATCGTGCTTGGCCAGGGCGCGCGCGATCCGCCGCGGCGTGAAATGGACGCCGCCGGCGCGCAGCTCCTCGTGCTCCGGGCGGTGGAGGACCAGGCGGGCGGCGAACAGGCGGCGCCAGGCGTCGGGCGCGTCGCCCACGACGGGCGCGGCGACGAGCGGGAAGGGCAGCTCCTGGTGGAGGAGCGCGGCGCGGGTCGAGCGGCGGACGCGCGCGAGCAGCTCGGCGAATGGCGCGTCGGGATCGACCTGGGCGCGCAGCGCGAGCAGGTTGCCGAGCGGGCCGAAGGTGGCGAGCAGCTCGGGGCGGGGGCGGCCGGGGACCGGCGTGCCGACGCACAGGTCGCGGCGGCCGGTCCAGGCGAACAGCGCCGCGTCGAGGACGGCGACCAGGGTCTCGAAGAGCGTCGCGCGGTGGGCGCGGGCGAGGCCACGGAGGCGAACGACGAGCGCGTCGGGGATGGTGAACGCCGGCCGGGCGCCGCGGTAGTCGAAGCGATCGCCGCGGACGCCGTCGGCGGGGAGGCGCTGGTCGGCGAGGCCGGCGAGGGTGTCGCGCCAGAACGCGCGCGCGTTCGCGGCCTCGTCGGAGGCGAGCCAGTCCTCCTGCCAGACGCGCGCGGTGCCGAGGTCCCAGCTGGTCGGCGCGGGCGCGGCCGGGCCGCCGAGCCGCTCGGCGTAGAGCGCGGCGAGGTCGGTGAAGAAGATGCCGGGGAGCCAGGAACGCGGCGCGCCCGCGATCCCCATCGACCAGCAGTCGGCGGCCAGCTCGTGGGTGACGGCGATCAGCACGTGCTCGTCGCGGGCGACGCGGGCGAGGGCCAGGCGGAGCGGCGCGTCGAACGGCGTCTGCCAGGCATCGCGGACCAGGTCGTCGACGGCGGCCGTCTCGTGCACCGCGAGGGGCAGGCTGCCGGCGAGCCCTTCGTGGCGCGCGATCACCGCGGCGAGCGCGGCGCGCAGCGCGGTCTCGTCGAGCGGGCCGCGCAGGGTGACCGCGCGCGGGATGGTGTACTCGGCGCGCGATCCCTCGGCGCGGACGCGCGCCAGGAGGTGGCGCTGGCCGAGGCTGGGCGCCTGGCTGCGGCGGGTCGGACGGGGCGCGGGGGCGTGGCCGGCGATCCACGCCGCCAGCGCCGCCGGGGTGGGCGCGGCGTGGAACGCGCGCAGCGGGAGGTCGACGCCGAGGCTGGCGCGCAGCCGCGCGGAGAGGCCGAGGAGGCCGAGCGAGGTCCCGCCGAGGGCGAAGAAGTCGTCATCGCGGCCGACGCCAGGGAGTCCGAGCTCGTCGCGCCAGGCGGCGAGGACGGCGGCCTCGAGGGGCTGGTGGGCCGCCGCGGGCGGGGGCGCGGGCGAGGGCCGGGGCGGCGCGGACCCGACGTGGGGGAGGCCGCCACCGTCGAGGATCGCGACCAGGGAGTCGAGGAGACCGGCGCCCGGGGTGCCGGCGCGGACCACCAGGCGCAGCGCGAGGGTGCCCTCGGCCTCGCGGGCGTAGAGGGTGACAGCGAAGCGCGCCGCCGGCGGCACCGGCTCGGGGAACGCGACCGCCAGCCCGGGCAGCGCGGGCGGCCGCGGCGACGGGCCGAGCCAGTTGAACAGCACGTCGAACAGCGGGTGGCCGGCACGCGCCGGCGCGACCGCGGCGACCACCGCGTCGAAGGGGACGTCCTGGTGGGCCAGCGCGGCGGCCACCCCGGCGCGGGTCTTCGCGACGAGGGCGGCGAGATCGGGCGCGCCGGCGACGTCGGCGCGGAGGGCGACGAGGTTGATGAAGCAGCCGATGGCGTCCTCGGCGCCGGGCGCGCCGCGGTTGGCGACCGGCACGCCGACGACGACGTCGCGGGCGCCGGTCCAGGCGGCGAGGCTGGCCTGGAAGGCGGCGAGGACGACCGCGAACGGCGTGGTCCCGCGCGCCGCGGCCAGGTCGCGGATCGCGTCCCAGGTCGAGCCGGCGAGGGTGAGCTCGCGGAGGCTCGCGGGCGCCGCGTCGTCGACGGGGAGCGGCAGGGCGCGCGCGCCGGCGAGGGCGGCCGTCCAGTGGCCGAGGTCGCCGGCGGGAGTCGCGGCCGGGAGGTCCCGCGCGACCACCGGCAGCGGCGCGCCGGCGCGGATCGCCGCGAGGCGGGCGAGCAGCTCCGCGGTGAACCGCTGGCGGCCGGTCGCGTCGACGAGGATGTGGTGCGCCACCACGAACAGCAGGTGCTCGCCGGCGGCGCGGCGGACGAGGGCGGCGCGCAGCGGCGGCGCGGCGGCCAGGTCGAACGGCGCGCGGGCCAGGGCGGGCAGGTCGCGCTCGCCGGCGAGCGGGAGCGGCACCGGCGCGGCGGCGAGGACCCGGCGGAGGGGGACGCCGTCCTCGACGGGGAAGACGCTGCGCAGCGCCGGGTGCGCGGCGACCACCTCGTCGAGGGCGCGGCCCAGGTCGGCCGGGTCGAGCGCGCCGCGCAGCTCGACCGCCCAGGCGAGGTGATAGGCGTCGCCGCCGGCGCGCTGGCTCTCGTACCACAGGCGGAACGGGGCGCCGGTGAGGCGGGCGACGGTGGGCGCGGGCGCGGGTGCGGGGCCGGCGGCGTCGAGGTGGGCGGCGAGGCCCTCGATGGTCGGATCGGCGAAGACGTCGACCGGCTGCAGCGCGGCGCCCTCGCGCCGGAGCCGGAGCACCAGCTCCATCACGGTGAGCGAGCTGGCGCCGAGGTCGAAGAGCGAGGTCCGCCGCCCCGCCGGCGCGCGGCCGCACAGCTCGGCGTAGAGCGCGGCGAGCGCGTGCTGGCGCGGCGTGACCAGGGGCAGCGGCGCGGGTGGAGCGACGAGGGCGGCGAGCGCGGCGCGGTCGACCTTCCCCGACGGGTTGAGCGGGATGCGCTCGACGGAGACCAGCCGCGCGGGGACCAGCGCCGCCGGGAGCCGCTCGGCGAGCCAGCCGCGCAGCCCGTCGGTGGGGCCGACCACCGCGGCGGTGAGCCGGCCGTCCTCGACGAGCACCGCGGCGGCGCGGACCGCCGGGTGGCGCAGCAGCTCGGCGGTGATCTCGGCGGGCTGGACGCGGACCCCGTTCAGCTTGAGCTGATCGTCGAGGCGGCCGAGGAGGACCAGGGCGCCGTCGGCGCGGCGGGCGCCCGCGTCGCCGGTGCGGTAGTCGTGGGGATCGGGGAAATCTCCGTCGAGCAGCCGGCGCGCGCGGTAGGCCGTTCGCAGGACCACCTCGCCGGGCTCGCCGGGCGCGGCGGCGCGTCCGTCGCCGGTGACGACCAGCGCCTGGCAGTCGGGGAGCGGACGCCCGACGGGGATCGGGTCGGTCTCGCCGGGGCCGACCTCGTGCCAGCAGCGGGCGAGGGTGGTCTCGGTCGGTCCGTAGAGGTTGACGACGCGCGTCACCGGGGCGGCGGCGCGCCAGCGGTCGACGAGCGCCATGGCCAGCGGCTCGCCGGCGAAGAAGGTGAGCCGCAGCTCGGGGAGGCGGACGCGCGCGTCGAGCCAGACCGACGCCAGCGACGGGACGGCGTGCACCACCGTGGCCCGCTCGGCGGCCAGCCAGGCGAGCACGTCGGCGGGCGCGGCGCGGACCTCGTCGCCGGGAACCAGCAGGGTGGCGCCGGCGGTGAGCGGGAGCAGCAGATCGCGCAGCATGACGTCGAACGAGAGGCCGGTGAGGAAGGCCACCCGGTCGCCGGGACCGACGGCGAACGAGCTCCGCTGCCAGGCGAGGAAGTGCGCCAGCGCCCATCGCCCGCCGACCACGCCGCGCGGCTCGCCGGTGCTGCCCGAGGTGAAGAAGAGGTAGGCGTCGGCGTCCTCGTCGTCGGGGACCGGCGCGGCCGCCGGCCCATCGAGCCCGGCGACCTCGGCGGCATCGACGGTGAGACGGGCATCGCCGAGCCGGAGCATGCGCTCGCGCCGGAGCGGCGGGAGCGACGGGTCGACCGGCATCAGGGTGGCGCCGCTCTCGATCACTCCGACCAGCGCCGCGACCAGGTCGAACCCGCGCGCGCCGGTGACCGCGACGACGGTGCCCGGGCCCGCGCCGCGCGCACGCAAGCCACGCGTCACCCGCGCCGCGGCCGCGCCCAGGTCGGCGTAGGTGTACGCGCGTCCGGCCGCGCGCACCGCGGGCGCGTCCGGGGTCTCGGCGACCCAGCGACGGAAGCTGCGCGCGACGCTCGGCAGCGGCCGCGCCGGCACCGGGGGCGCGGGCGGGGCGGCGGCGGTCCCGGCGACCTCGTCGAGGAGGACGTCGACCCAGGCGACCGGCGCGGTGAGCTCCAGCCAGCCGGGGCCGGCGTCGAGGGCGAGGAGGACGTCGCCGCGCGGCCGCTCGACGGACTCCACGACCCAGGTCGCGCGCGGGTCGGTCCAGACCCACTGCAAGACGGGCTCGCCGCCGGCGTGCCAGACCTCGCCGGGCTCCGCGGCGAGGACGGACGGGTCGGTGACGACGACGGGCCGGAGCCGCTCGAACGAGCCCACGGCGGTCTCCAGGCCGGGCGCGACCGACCGCCCGTCGTCGCCGACGCCGAGGACGAACGGCTGGCCGCCGCACAGCCGCGCGAGGACGGTGGCCCACGCCGCCGCGACCTCGCCGGCCGGACGCGCGGGGATCACCCGCCGCCGCGTCGCCAGCGGACCGGGCCGCACCAGCACCGGGAGCGCGCCCGCCGGCGCCGGCGCCTCGGTCGCGACCTCGGCCTGCCAGCCGCAGTAGTCGGGATACTGGGTCGCCGGCGAGGGGAGCGAGGCGCCCGCGTATAGCGCGGCGAGCTCGTCGGCGACGATGAGCGCCGAGCGCCGGTCGGCGCAGACCGCGGGCAGCTCGAGCTCGACGGTGTCGTGGTGGACGCGCAGGCTGACCTGCCCCGCGTCGCCGACCTCCTGCACCGGCGCGCCGGAGAGGGTCACGATGCGCGTCCGCAGCGCCTCGTGGCGCGCGACGACCGCGTCCAGCGCGGCGCGCAGGCGCGCCTCGTCGAGACCCCCGGGGGCGCGCAGCCGGATCCGCGTGAGGCCCCCGGCGCGCAGTTGTTGCCGCGAGAGGGCATACAGGGTCGGTGCGCCGGACATGGCGCGCCAGGATAGCAGGGGATGACCTGCCGTAGTCCTGGGACAGATCGGCCCGGTCGATGGTTCAATGGGTCCATGCGAGCAGCCGCCAGCATCGCCGGACTCATCGCGCTCGGGTCGTTCCTCGGTTGCGGCAGCAGCGGCACGGCCAGTCAGCCCGACGCCGCGGCGAGTCCGCCCGATGCGGCCGGCGGGTCAGTCGACGCTCCGGTCGCGCCACCCGATGCGCCCGTCGGTGCGCCCGACGCCGGCGCCCCCTTCACCCTCGCCCTGGACCCGGCCCGGGCCTTCGTCCAGCTCCCGGCCGGCGGAAGCGTCGACCTCGCCCTGGTCGTCACGCCCGCGGCCGCCGGCGATCTGGCCGTCACGGTCTCCGGGTTGCCGGCCGGGGTCACCGCCTCCGCCCTCGTCATCCCAGCGGGCATGACCGGCGGCACCCTGACCCTCTCGTCGGCGGCGAACGCGGCGGCGGGCGCGCTCGCGGCGACCATCACCGCGACCGGCGGCGGCCAGCACCAGTCGGTCACCCTGGCGGTCTCGACCGGCGTGACCAGCGGGCGCCTCGACACCGGCTACGGCGACGGCGGGGTGATGCGTCTCGCCCTGACGGCGAGCCCGACCCAGGTGGTCCCCATGGCCGACGGCGGCGTGCTCGTCGTGGCCGCGAGCGCCGGGTCGACCTATCCCGGGCTGGTCGTGCGCCTGACCTCCGCCGGGGCGCGGGACGCGCTCTTCGGCCAGAACGGTGTCGCCTTCCTGCCGGTCGGCGCGACGCCGGCGGCGGTGCTGATCGATTCCGGCGGGAAGATCCTGATCGGCGGCGGCCGCGTCGACGAGAGCTTCGCCGGCGAGGGGCGGATCTGGCGGCTGCTCGCCGACGGCAGCCTCGATCCCGGCTTCGGGGACGGCGGGACCGTCGCCGTCACCGGAGTCCAGTTCGTCACCGGGCTGGTGCTGAACGGCGACGGCAGCCTGGCCGCCCTCGGCTGGTCGGCCGACCCCGCGGGCACGGCGCTCACCCACGTCCTCGCCGGCGGCGCGCTCGACCCGAGCTTCGGCGACGGCGGCACCGTGACCCAGACGCTGAACGGCAGCGTCAACGGCATCTCGATCCCCTGCACCGACGGCAGCTGGCTCTTCACCATGGTCGAGAGCAACGCCGCGGCGCTGGTGCGCATCGATCCCGCCGGCCACCTCGACACGAGCTTCGGGCAATCGGGATACCTCGCCTATCAGCAACTCGTGCGCGACGCGGCCGGCGACTACATCGCCATCTACGTCGGCGCCGGCACCCCGCCGCACCCGATCACCATCGGCGGCTGCACCGCGACCGCCGGCATGTCCGGCGGGCTGGTGCCGCCGCTCGCCGACGACGGGACGCTCATCGTCTGGGGGCAGGGGGCGAACGGGCAGAACTCGGCGGTGCTGAAGGCGTTCAAGGCCGACGGGTCGGCGAACCCCGGCTTCGGCGTCGGCGGCACCTTCGACCCGGCGCGCGACCTGGGCCTCAGCCCCAACCCGCTGTGGGGCGTCTTCGCGCGCGACTCCGCCGGGCGAGTGGTCTACGTCTTCCAGCCGACGGACAGCGAGTGGATGGTGGTGCGGTTGCTGCTCTGACCCGAATCATTTCGTTTTTGGGCGTACCGCATTATCATGCGGTGAATGCGGGCGTCGTGGTGGGTGGTGAGTCCCGTCGTGTTCGTATGCGCGACGGCGTGGGCTGACGATTCGAACTTCCGCCCCTACGCGATCGGCGGACGCGCCGCGGGGATGGGCGGCGCGTTCACCGCGATCGCCGACGACGGCGCGGGGCCGTTCTACAACCCGGGTGGGATCGCCTTCGCGCTCCATTCGTCGCTGTCGGTGTCCGGTTCGGTCTACGGCCTCGCGCTCGGCTCGGTGACCAACGCCCTCGGCAGCCACGGCGATTTCAACTACAGCACGGTCAACATCTTTCCCATCTGCTCGGGGTCGGTCACCAAGTTCGGCGACAACGACACCCCTGACGGATCGAAGGTGAACGCGCTGGCGATCACGGTCTACGTCCCCGACGCCTACCTGATCGACGATCGAGCCTCTCTCGGCGATCACACCAACACCGAGTTCAAGAATCACCTCACGCAGACGGTGTGGCTGGGCGCGACCTACGCGCGCAGGTTCGGGCGACTCGGCCTCGGGGCCAGCGTGCACCTCCTCCTCGGCACCGACACGAGGTCGCTCGATCTGACCGGCGCACTGTCATCCTCCGAGTTCGCCAACATCAGCGAACGCGTCGAGATCAAGACCTATGGCGTGCTGGCGTCGGCCGGCGCCCGCCTCGACCTCGACGACGGCTGGAGTCTCGGCGTGGCGATCTTCTCGCCAGCCGTCGGCGGTGGCTCACGGAAGGAGAACGCCCGTGCCCTCGTCGGCGACGTCGCGGGAATGCCGGCGATGAGCAACATCGTCGATCTGGATGGCCTCCCCGCCTCGCCATCCACGCCGGCCCGCCTGGATCTGGGGGGCGCGCGTCGCTTCGGCCGCTGGCTGATCACCGGCGACCTGGTGCTCCTCGGCGGCCTCGACGTGATCGATCCCGCCACCGGCGTCAACACCATGGGCGGCACGTTCAACGACACGCGGCGGATCAAGCGTGATGTCGTGGTCGATGCCGCCGCCGGCATGGAATATGTCATCCAGGACACCTTCCCGGTGCGCGCCGGGGTGTTCACCGATTTCGCCGCGTCGCCCGCCACCGGCACCGAATCGGTGTCCAACACCGAGCACCGCGACCGCTTCGGCGTGACGGGCTCGATCGGTTTCAAGACCGAGCATTCGGCCACCGACATCGGCTTGACCCTCACCTACGCGAGCGGGCAGGAGTTGATCCCCAACAACTTCCACTTCAGCGACCTGGTGGTGACGTCGTCGACCCAGACGTCGCTGTACGTGTTCCTGTCCTCGTCCTACGAGTTCTGAGCACCGCAATCACGGGACCCACGGCGGCCCAATCTCGACGTAGAGGTCGAAGGTGCCGCCGCCGTTCCGCGAGTCGACGACGATGAAGACGTCGGTGTCGGTGTCGCCGGGGTACTCGATCAGCTTCGGATACCCTTCGACGTAGCCCGAATCGCACCGGTGGGGGCCCGCGCACTCGGCGACGGGGATCGCGTAGAGCGCGAGCGCGAGGGTGGGCTCGCGGGGGACCGCGGTGGCTTGCAGGATCTGCCCGGCGGGGATCGTGATCCGGTAGTACCGCTCGGGGCCGGGGGCCGGGCCGTCGATGCAGATCGCCTCGTGGACGTCGCGGTAGCCGTAGAGGCTCTCGCCGCGCAGGATGTCGCCACTGGCGACCGGGACGGCGCTCGCGCAGGTGTCGCCGGGGAGGGGCGACGGCGGCGGCGGGAAGGGCGCGCCGGCGCCGAGGGTGAGGCGGTCGAGGATGTGCCCCGCGGCGTCGAGGAGGAAGAGCGTGCCGCCGGCGGCGTCGACCCCGCCGGGGACGGTGAGCGCCGCCCCCGCCGCCAGCGTCTGGTTGCAGCCGTGGAAGATCTCGCCCGACGCGTCGCGCAGCACGACGTCGTCGAGCGCGAGCGTGTCGGTGGCGCCGTGGTTGACGAGCGCGACCAGGTGGGCGGGGTCGGTGACCTCGTCGATCGTGACCTCGCGCGCCACCGGGCCGCGCGCGGCGCCGGGCGGGCAGTCGGTCAGCGACGCGGAGAAGCGCGCGAGGCCGTAGTCGTTCTCGATGCCCTCGAGGTCGACGTAGTAGAGGGCGGTGGCCGGCATCGGCAGGTACGCCGTGGCGGACCCACGCAGGATGGTCCGCGCGACCTCGGTGCCGTCGGCGGCGAGGACGATGACGTTCTTCACGGAGCGCGAATACGGGGACTCGGTGAGCTCGAGCTTCAGGGTCGCGCCGCCGGCGATCGTCCCGAGCGCGTACCAGTGACTCGAGTAGCCGAACCCCTCCTCGTCGACGATCGCCGGGAGCGGCGAGATGTCGAGGGCGTTGGCCTGGTCGGAGTGGGCGCCGGAGAGGTCCGCGGCCGCCGTGACGTCTCCGATGGCGGCGATGCGCGGGCGGAACGCGTGATGGTCGGGCGACGAGTCGCCCCGCGCGTCGGCGACGCCGAGCAGGTAATCGCCGGGCAGGAGGACCTGACGGGTGAGCAAGGTCTCGTCGCTGACGATCGCGTTGAGGAGGTCGGACGCGGCGTAGAGCGAGAGCCGGGGATGGAGCCCCAGGCCGTCGACGCCGTCGTGGCCGGAGAGGTCGAGATCGAGCTCCACCGCCTGCGCGGTCGGCCCCGGAATCGTGAATGAATACCAGACGGTGGAGCCACATTGGGTGATCGCGCCGGGCGCGCCGACGCCGGGGAACGGCATCGGCGTCTCGACGTGTCTGCCCGCGCGGACCTGGAGGCGATAGCCGTAGTCGGGGCCGCCGTGCGGGGTGGCCCACGGGTGGCCATCGCCGACGCCGATCTGGACGAAGCCATCGCCGTAGCCGGGCGCGTAGGCCTCGAGGCGGGCGACTCCCGAGCCGACGCACTTGCCGTCGACCATGGGCGCGCCGTTGAACGTCACGACCGGCACGAAGTCCGGGTTGGCGCCGTCGAGGCGGGTGACGATGATCTCGTACGCCTCGCCGGCGTGGGTGGTGAAGCTGAAGAAGTCGTTGTCGCCCCGCTGGCGCCCATGCTCGTCGACGCGGTCGATGGTCTCGGTGAGGTCGGTGCCGATCCCTGCGATCGGGACCGGGTAGTCATTGTTGGGGTCGACCTCACCGGTCGCCGTGTACCCGTCGAGGGTGAGCTCGTCGCTGGACGAGGTGTCGGTCACGAGGACGTGATCGAGCACGACGGTGTACGTGCCGCTTCGCTCCACCGTCCAGCGCACCGGGAGCCCGCTTCCGCCCGCCTCGATGAGCTGCCCATTCTCGCCGGTGAGGTAGATCGCCGGATCGCTGGCCGCGGACGCGGGCGCGAAGAGCCGCACCCGCTGCCCGGCGACCAGGTCCACGTTCCAGGCGTGGACCGGAATGTCCTCGCCGATCGGCGCCGATCGCTGGACCGGATAAACCGCCGCGTCGGGGCGCAGCCGCGACAACGTCAAGGTCGCGTCGTAGCCCTCGGCCGGGCCGCCGAACAGTTCGCCGCCGGCGTCGTTCCGCGCGTCGGTGAGCACGAGCGTGTAGTCGAGGTCGACGGGGAGATAGAACTGGCGGGTGACGACGTGCGGGTCGCTGGCGCGCGGGCTCGCGATCTCGTGCAGCATCGACCGCCAGTCGCCGATCAGCACCGCGCGCGGATGGACGTCGCTCCCGGCGGTCGCGCGGATCTCCAGGGTGAGAACGTCGCCGGCGTGGCCCGAGAAGGTGTACTGGTCCCCGTCGCCGCCCGCTCCGTCGTTCTGGTAGCTGCCGATCGCGCCGTGGATGATGACCGTGCCGCCGGTCACGAGGGGCACCGAGATCGGCGTGAAATCGTCCTCGCGTATGCCGTCTGCCTCGTTCTCGAAGATCTCGGTCGTCGTTGCCACGGCGTCCGGTGGCGCCTCCGACCCGCCCGCATCGAGGGTTAACCCCTGATTTCCGCAACCGAGCGTGACCAAAATCACGAATGAAATCGCTTTCATACGTGACCCTATCGAAGATTCGCGGCCGCGAGAATGACCGCGATCACGCGACCACCACTTTTCGTGAATCGAACGCCGGCGAGGTGGCTCCTGGGAGAAGAGGAGCCCCATGCCCACGTTTTGCAATACCACTTACATCTCCCGGGCGATTCTTGCGCTCGTCGGCGCCACGCTGATCGTCGCCGCGGCCGGTCTCGCGGCGGGTCCTGCGCCCGTCCCGCGGGCTGCCACCCCCGCCGCGCCGGGCCAGGCCCTGCTCGCGTTGCGCTTCGAGGAGAACGTCGGGCAGGCCGATCCGCGCGTGCGCTACCTCGCGCGCAGCGCCGGCGGCCCGGGCGCCGGCCTGCTCCTCCTCGAGGACGAGGCCGTCCTCGCGCTCGACGACGGTCGCGCGTTGCGCATCCGTCCCGTCGGCGGGCAGCCGGCGCGCCTCGAGGCCGCCGATCCCGCTCCCGGCGTCACCCGCGTCTATGTCGGCACCGATCCCGCCCGCTGGCGCGCCGGCGTGCCGGCCTATCAGCGCGTCGTCTACCGCGAGGTGTACCCGGGGATCGATCTCGTCTTCCACGGCGCCGCCACCGCCGTGGAGTACGACCTCGTCGTTCACCCCGGCGCCGACCCGGCCGCAGTCGCCCTCCGCTACCAGGGGGCCGACGCGCTCAGCCTCGACGGTGGCGATCTGGTCGCGCTCGTCGGCGGCGCCAGCGTGCGCCAGCACGCGCCCGACATCTACCAGGAGCGCGACGGCCGCCGCGTCCCGGTCGCCGGCCGCTTCGTCCTCGACGGCGACGTCGCCCGCTTCGCGGTCGCGCCCCACGACCCGAGCCTCGCGCTGGTCATCGATCCGCTGCTCATCCCGCCGGTCACCCTCGACGGCTCGCAGGGCACGATCGGCACCGGGATCGCCATCGGCCCCGACGGTGACCTGTGGATCTGCGGGCTGACCAACGCGCCCGACCTCGCGGGTCCGGGCTCCGACCCGGACCGGCCGGAGACCATCGCCAACGGCCCCGGCCTCTACGTCGCGCGCCTCGAGACCGCCGCCGGCGCGCCCCCCGTGATCCGGTCATTCACGATCTTCGGGCCGAGCGCGGGCTACGGCGACCTCGGCAACCACCCGACGGCGCTGAACTTCCTCTCCGCCTCGCTGACCGCCATCGCCGTCGCCGACGACGGGTACGTCTATGTGGGCGGCACGACCGCGGAGGACCTGCCGTTCGGGTACGGCCCGCGCCGGGGCACCGACGCCTTCGTCTCCATCCTCGACCCCGACGGCGGCCTGCAGCGCACCGCGTACCTCGGCGGCTCCTCGTACGACGGGCTGAGCGCGATCGCGATCGACCACTCGACCAACGAGCTCTACGTCTCGGGCACCACCAACTGGACCTACGATCCGGAGAACGGCGTCATGCCCGACTTCCCGGCGCTGAACGGGTACCGCCGGGACCCCGAGTGGGTCGAGCGGCAGCTGGAGAACGAGGCCCGGCCGCCCGAGGAGCACTACTTCGATCCGCCGCCCTATCGCGATCAGAACACGGCGTTCCTGGCCAAGCTCGACCTCGGCCTCAACCTCGACTGGGCCACCTACCTCGTCGGCAGCACGCCCGCGACCGCGCTGGCCGCCGCGGGAGGGCGCGTCGCCGTCCCCGGCGGCGCCTACCGCTACTACCAGTTCACCGGCGGCTTCGAGGACTACTACTACCTTGGCCCGGCGCTCGCGGTCTACGGCGGCCTCGGCGGCGCGCCGCTCTACGCGCAGCCCTTCCCCTACGGCTGCGACGCGAGCTTCACCTCCGCGGCGATGGACGACCGCGGCGCCGTCTACCTCGGCGGCCTGGCCTCCTCCTGCGCGAGCACCGCCAACGCGTTTCAGGCGGAGCACACGCCCGAGGGCACCTACGACGCCTGGGTCGGCATCTTCGAGCCCGACGGGTCGCCCCGCCTGATCTTTCCAGCACATTGGGATCCTAAGCTTAGAATTCCACGTGGACAAGTTGTCGCG
>JADMIO011210383.1_pt1 | contig 13585 bp, 14 predicted proteins | sample 8958161 | NCBI WGS metagenome assembly JADMIO01 (sample SAMN16585339, study PRJNA669376) | soil metagenome | isolation source: Crop rotation soil | place: USA: Cullars Rotation, Alabama | collected 2011 | reverse complement strand
CCCCGCCGCTTTGGACGTGGGTCTGGAGAATGGGCCGGGTGGGACTCGAACCCACGACCAACGGATTAAAAGTCCGCTGCTCTGCCAACTGAGCTACCGGCCCCGAAGCAGGGAAAACTAACGCGCTCCGTACGTTTTCTCAATCTTCGGACGTCACTCCCCCCTTGCGGCGCGGGGTGTAGCCCATGCGCAGGCGCACCTCGCGCGGCACGCCCAGGTGGCGCATCACCGCCTCGCTGTCACGCAGGCCGCAGACCTCGCGCTGGATCACGTAGTACCACAGCGCCTCCCCCGCCGATGCCACCAGCTCGTCGCGCTGCGTGGCATCCGCGTTTCCCGCGCGGTCGTGCTCCGCGAGCGCGGCGAGCGCGTCCTGCAGTCGCCTGCCGATGCGCCCGAGCGTGGCGGCCTTCTCCTGGACCAGCTCGTACTCCAGCAGGTCCACCCCTCCCGGCCCGGCGAACGTGGGCCGTATGCGTGGCGTCTTCATGCGTGGTAAGCTAATCGATCCGCCCCCCGGAGGCCTGCGCCGATTTCGCCTCTTAAGAAAATTAAGTATGGAATACGATTTGCTTGACAATGTTCTGAGCGGCGGGTACGATAGCTGAGTTCCACCCGCCGCCGGACACATCCGCAGAAGGAGCGCCGATGACCTCCGCAGCCGTACCGATCAGCGCCGCCGACACCGCATGGCTCATGGCGTCGACGGCGCTGGTGTTGTTGATGACGCCGGCGCTCGGGTTCTTCTACGGCGGGCTGGTGCGCGGCAAGAATGCGCTGAACACGCTGATGATGAGCTTCGCGGCGCTGGGCGTGGTCGGCGTGCTCTGGGCGCTGCTGGGCTACTCGCTCGCCTTCGCGCCGGGTGGGCGGCTGCTGGGCGGGCTCGGGTTCGCGGGTCTGCGCGGGGTGACGCTGGAGGGCGGCGCGTGGGGCGGCACGCCGCAGCTCCTGTTCATGGCCTACCAGGGGACGTTCGCCATCATCACCGCGGCGCTCATCTCCGGCGCCATCGTCGAGCGGATGCGTTTCGCGGCGTACGTGGCGTTCATCGCCGCGTGGAGCCTGCTGGTGTACGCGCCCGTGGCGCACTGGGTGTGGGGCCACGGGTGGCTGGCGGAGCTGGGCGCGCTCGATTTCGCCGGAGGTACGGTGGTGCATGTGAACGCGGGCGCCGCCGCGGTGGTGGCCGCGCTGGTGGTGGGCACGCGCAAGGACTACGGCCGCCAGGCGCTCCTCCCGCACGACGCGACGTACGTGCTGCTGGGCGCGGGGCTGCTCTGGTTCGGCTGGTTCGGCTTCAACGCGGGGAGCGCGCTGGCGGCCAACGCGTCGGCAGCGCTGGCGTTCGTGAACACGCTGCTGGCGCCGGCGGCCACGCTGGTGGCCTGGATGGCGCTCGACGGCCTGCGCCTGCGCAAGGTCACCGCCGTCGGCGCGGCCACGGGGATCGTGGTGGGGCTGGTGGCCATCACCCCCGCCGCCGGCTTCGTGGGCCCCGGCGCGGCGATGGCGTTGGGCGCGGTCGCCGCGCTGCCGAGCTACTTCGCCATCGGCTACCGCTCGCGCACGCGGCTGGACGACTCGCTCGACGTGTTCTCCGCGCACGGGCTGGGCGGGATCGTGGGGGCGCTGCTCACCGGCGTGCTGGCGAGCCGCGCCTGGGGCGGCACCGACGGGCTCCTCTTCGGGAACGCGGCGCAGCTCGGGAAGCAGGCGGTGGCGGTGCTCGCGTCCGGCGCGTACAGCGCCGTGGCCACGGTGGTCATCCTCAAGGCGATCGCCCTGGTGATGCCGCTGCGCCGCTCGGGTCGCGAGGAAGGCATCGGCCTCGACGTGGTGCAGCACGGCGAAGAGGCCTACGCGCGCGGCGAGGGCGCGGTGCTGGTGCCGCCGGACGCGCTGCTGCCGCTGGGGATGGTCGCCGCGCCGTCGCCGTCGCTCACCCTCACGCTGGCGGAGGGCGCATGAAGTTGATCATCGCCATCATCCGCCCGGAGAAGCTGGCCGGCACGCTGGAGGCGCTCTACCGCGCGGAGGTGCGCGGCCTCACGGTGAGCGGCGTGCAGGGCCACGGCGGCGAGGTGGAGCGGGTGGAGACGTACCGCGGCACCACGGTGAAGATGGGGCTGCAGGAGAAGGTGCGCCTGGAGATCGGCGTGTCGGAGCCGTTCGTCGACGTCACCGTGCGCGCCATCCTCGACGCCGCCTGCACCGGCCAGGTGGGCGACGGCAAGATCTTTGTGCTCCCGGTCGAGCGCGTCTACCGCATCCGCACCGGCGAAGCCGACGAAGCCGCCGTCACCCCGCAGCCCGTCGCGCTCGACGACCTGCTGTAGACGAGTATCCCGGTGCAGGCGACCCACGGATTAAAAGTCCGCTGCTCCTGCCAGGTGAGCTACGGGCCCAATAGGGAGGTGAGAGATGACCGCTCGGGCGTTCGTTCAGATCGAGCCCACGCCGTGGCCGGGCGGCCACGGTGAGGCGCTGGCGGTCGTCGCGCTGGCTCCGGACGCGGTTGCGGAACGATGCGGGCTGCGGTTCTTCGAAGGGAGCGACAACCTCGGCGCCTACCGGGCGGCGGCGGTGCGGCTGCCGTCCGGGCGGCGCGTGGGCCTCCTTCGCCACCAGGGCAGTCCCGCCCCGGGAAGCGAGCTGCACGCGGATGCGAAGGATGATTTCCTCGAGGCGATCCGCGAGTTCCTCGAGGCGTTCGAGCTGACTTCCGACGACCTGTCGTGGGTGCGCGAAGAGGTCCCGATCGACCATCTCCGCGCGGCAGAACAGGCGGGCGATTAGAAGCGACCGAGGCCCCAGGGAGCGAATCTCCGGGGCCTCGGTGCGTCTGGGCTTTGCGGGCGGGATCAGGCGCGGACGGCCTGGACCTCGAGGGCGATCTTGATGTCGTTGCCCACCAGGATGCCGCCGGTCTCCAGCGCCTGGTTCCAGGTGAGGCCGAAGTCGCGCCGGTCGATCTTCGTGGTGCCGCTGAAGCTCACCCGCTCGCCGCCCCAGGGGTCGCGCCCCCGGCCGTCGTAGCTCGCCTCCACCGTCACCTCGCGCGTCACGCCGCGGATGGTGAGGTCGCCCACCAGCTCGAAGCTCGCCCCCGGCACCCCGATGGCGCCACGGACCGCCTTGCTGCGGAAGGTGATCGAGGGGTAGGCCTCCACGTCCAGGAAGTCGCCCGAGCGCAGGTGCCCGTCGCGCTGCTCCACCCGCGTGTCGAGGCTCGCCGCCGCGATGGTCACCTCGGCCGAGGAGTTCTCCGGCTCCCCCTCGTCGAAGCGGATCTCGCCCTGCACCTCGCCGAAACGGCCCTTCACGGTGGTGATCATCATGTGCTTGGCGCTGAACTCCACCAGCGTGTGCGTGGGATCGATGGCCCACACCGTGGTCGCGGTCTCGTTGCTCGTGGTCGTCATGGTTCGCGTCTCCTCCAGAAGGTTTCACCCTGCCCGGCCAGGATGGCCGATTACTGCGTTATAACAATTGCTTAGTACTAAGCTAATGGAATCGGCCCAGGAGTCAAGGCCTGGCGGAGGGCACCCGCAAGTGCATGGACACCCAACGTTTACCGGCTGGAAGGCGCGCGGTGGGCCGCTTCGGTGCGGGTGAAAGAAATCGTCGGGCGAGGGGTTGACACCCGCCGGGGAGCCCTGACATACTCAAACCGTAGCCCCGCGCCCGAAGGAAGCAGCATCCCCTCCCAACTCCTTCAGCACGGCCGGGCTCGCAAATCTCCCCAGGCTGCCCAAATCGGCCGAAAAACTGCGCCCCCGCAGTTCCTACCGGTAAAACCGCCACCGCCGCGGCCCTCGTTCCGTGCAACCGGAGCACTCCATGTCGTTCAGCCCCCCCAAGAAAATCGCCGCCGAATCCGAATCGCTGGACCAGTACCTTCGCGAAATCAGCGTCTACCCGCTCATCGACCGTGACGAGGAGGCTCGCCTGGCGCGCGCCATCCGCGACGGCGACGGCGGGGCGCTGGAAACGCTGGTGCGGTCGAACCTGCGCTTCGTGGTGGCGGTGGCCAAGAAGTACCAGAACCAGGGGGTGTCGCTGGCCGACCTGATCAACGAGGGGAACATCGGCCTGATCCGGGCGGCGCGGAAGTTCGACGAGACCAAGGGGATCAAGTTCATCTCCTACGCGGTGTGGTGGATCCGCCAGGCCATCCTGCAGGCGCTGGCCGAGCAGAGCCGCATCGTGCGCGTGCCGCTGAGCCGCGCGGGCGCGGTGCACCGCATCGGCCGGCGCTCCAGCGCGATGACGCAGGAGCTGGGGCGCGAGCCCACCCTGCAGGAGATCGCGGTGGAACTGGAGGTGCCGGAAGACGAGATCAGCCACGCGCTGGCCATGAGCCAGGTCTACCTCTCCCTCGACGCGCCGCTGGTTCCCGGCGAAGACGGCCAGCTCCTCGACTACCTCTCCGACCAGTTCAGCCCCGGCCCCGACGACGAGGTCTACGACCACGCCCTCAAGCGCACCATCGACGACGCGCTGGGCACCCTCACCGAGCGCGAGGCCAAGGTGCTGCGCCTCTACTTCGGCCTGGGCGACACGGAGCCGATGACGCTGGAGCAGATCGGCGAGAGCTTCGGCATCACCCGCGAGCGCGTGCGGCAGATCAAGGAGAAGGCGCTCCTCCGCCTCCGCCACCAGTCGCGCGCCCGGTTCCTGGAGACGTTCCTCACCTGACGGCCCGCCCCACCCGGAAACCTGCCGAGGCCACGGAGGAAATCCTTCGTGGCCTTCGTCTTCTCCGGGTGAGAATGTCTTTTGCGGACCCCGGGCCGCGCGCGGGGGGTACGATCCCGTGCCTCTTTCAAGGGATGCGCATGACGAAAGCCGTTGCAGCCGCGCTGCTTCTCTTCTCCGCCCCGCTGGCCGCCCAGACCGTGGACCAGGGCACCTTCACCGTGTCTGTGGATGGGCACGAGGTGGGGACGGAGCAATTCACCATCACCCAGAGCGGGAGCGGCACGGTCGCGGTGACCATGGCCAGCGGCCGCGTGGACCTGCGTCTCCCCAGCGGGAGCCTGCAGCTGGCGCCGCGGCTGCGCGCGCAGGGCGTGGGCGCCGACCCCGTGCAGTACCAGGTGGACGTGAGCGGCGACGCGCCGCAGCGGGTGGTGGGCACCATCGGCGGCGGGCGGGTGAGCGCCAAGATCGTCACCTCGGCCGGCGAGCAGCTCCGCGAGTACGTGGCCAGCGCCGGCGCGGTGGTGCTCGACGAGGGGGTGGCGCACCACTACTACTTCCTGGCCACGCGCACGCACGCGGGGCGCGTTCCCATCATCGTCCCGCGCGAGAACCGCCAGGTGATGGCCACCGTGACCAGCCGCGGCGAGGAGCCGGTGCAGATCGGCGGGCGCAGCGTGCGCCTCTTCCACCTCAACGTCCTCCCCCAGGGGGGCGACCCGGCGGACGTGTGGGTCGACGACCTCAACCGCGTGATCAAGGTGGAGGTCCCCGCGCGGCACTACCTGGCGGTCCGCACCGAGCTGCCGCGATAGCCCGGAGCGCGACGAAAGTGGCGCGAACCGGCGCCGGGCGCGAAACCCTCGCCCGGCGCCGCGCTTTTGTAACGAACTTCGTGACCCGCAACGGGTTGGCGCACACGCGCACGTTTACACCCGGCGCCGAAATGGTTAGATTCCCCGCGCCACTCCCCCGCGTTATCCGGCGACCCCGCCGCGACCTTCTGACCCGAAGATCACGCCCATGTCCAGCCCCACCGTCGAGACGGCGGCCGTTCCGGCCCCGCCCGCCGCCGAGCCCGCGCCCCCCGCGCCGCTGGCCTCCCGCATCGTCGACGTCTTCTTCTCGCCGGTGAAGGTGTTCGAGCAGTTCCGCGAGGGGAAGGCGCCCTGGCTGGGGCCCGTGCTGGTCTGCGCCGCGCTGATGGCGCTGGTGATCGCGGTGCGCCCGTTCTTCATCTCCAACCTGCAGATGGCCGAGGCCGGCCTCGAGCAGATGCGGCAGATGGGCGTGCAGCAGCTCCCCAGCGCGGACGAGCTGGCGGCGTCGATGACCAGGCAGACGGCCATCGGGTCGGTGTTCACCCTGGCCTGGCTCTTCCTGCGCGTGGGGCTGGTGGGGCTGATCCTCTTCGGCGTGTACGGGCTGGCGCTGGGCGGGCGCAACGACCTGCGGCCGTACATGGCCGTCGCCAGCCACGCCTTCCTCGTCTCCACCGTGGGCTTCCTGCTGGTCGCCGCGCTGCAGTACGCCACCGGCCGGCTGGACATCACCATGGACGCGGCGCTGCTCGCGCCCAACCTGGAGTCCGGCAGCGTGCTCGCGCGGGTGCTGCACGGCATCACCCCGTGGGGGGTGTGGCTGGTGGCGCTGCTCGCGCTGGGCGGGGCCACCATCAACCGCCGCAAGGGGTGGCTCGGCGTGGCCGCGCTCCTCTTCGCGCTGCAGATGGCGATGGTCACCGCCTTCGCCCTGCTCACGCACCTGGCCGCGGGACGTGCCGCGGCCGCGGGCTGAAACCAATCCGCCGCGGCGCCGTACTTGGCGTCGGTCGCCGCGGCGACGCTCCTCTCCGGCAGCAACCGAAACCGCAGAACCATGAACCCGATCCGCCTCCGGCGCGCCGCCGCCGTGCTCTTCCTTGCCGCGCCCGCCGCCGCGGGCGCGCAGCAGACGCCCGCCGCCGCGCCGCCGCCGCAGGGCCCCACGCTCACCCTGGAGCAGGCGCTGGACTCGGCCCGCGCCAACAACACCGACCTGCTCACCCAGCGCAACGACGCCCGCACCGCGCGCGTGGCGGTGCGCGAGGCGCGGCTCTCCTTCCTCCCCTCGGCCAGCGTGTCCGGCGGGCTGGGCTACACCGCGCCGGGCGAGCAGCGCGCGGGGGCGGTGCAGCTGGAGAGCAACTCGCCCGCCTTCTACTCGTCCAGCTACTCGGCGGACCTGCAGTACTCCATGAGCGGCGCCAAGCTGATGCAGCCGCGGCTGGCCCGGGCGCAGCAGCGCGCCACCGAGCAGCGCATCCTGGGCTACGAGGCCGGGGTGGTGTCGCAGGTGCGCCAGCAGTACCTGTCCGCGCTGCAGGCGCTGGAGCAGGCGGAGCAGGCGGGGCGCGAGCTGACCCGCACGCAGGAGCACGAGCGGCTGGCGCGCGCCCGCCTGGAGGTGGGCGCCGGCACCCCGCTGGACCTGCGCCGCGCCGAGGTGGAGCGCGGCCAGGCCGAGGTGAACCTGCTGCAGCGCCGCAACACCTACCAGACCGAGTTGCTCAAGCTGGGCCAGGCCATCGGCTCGCCGCTGGACCCCAACACCCGGCTGGCCTCGAGCTTCGAGCTGTTCGAGCCGCGGTGGACGGTGGACGAGCTGGTGGCGCAGGCGCTGCAGGCGAACCCCAACCTCCTCTCCGCGCGGGCCAGCCTGCAGGCGGCCAACACCGGCGTCCGCGCCGCGCGCACCCAGTACCTCCCGTCGCTGGGCTTCCGGGTGGGGCTGTCCGGGCTGGTGTACTCGGCCAACAACCTCGACGGGGCCTACCAGACGGCCCTCTCGGGCGCGGCCTCGCAGTTCAAGAGCTGCAACTACAGCAACCAGCTGGGCGCCCTGATCGGCGTCAGCCCGCAGGACTGCTCGATCTACGACACCAGCAACCCCACCGTGGTGGAGTCGCTGCGCCGCGGCGTGCGCTCCGCGAACCCGTCGTTCCCGTTCGGGTTCACCCGGCAGCCGCTCTCGGCCTCGCTCTCGCTCTCGCTCCCCATCTTCAACGGCTGGCAGCGCGAGCGGCAGGTGGAAGAGGCGCGGGTGCAGGAAGACAACGCCCGCCTGGCCGTGCGCGGCCAGGAGCTGAAGCTGCGCACCGACCTGGGGAGCGCGCTGCTCAACCTGCAGACCGCGTACAGCGCGGCGCAGCTCCAGTCGCAGGTGGTGGCCAAGGCCACCGAGGAGCTGCGGCTGGCGCAGGAGCGCTTCCGCTTCGGCGTGGCCAGCTCGGTGGAGGTCACGGACGCGCAGACGTCGCTGGCGCAGGCCGAGCAGGCCCGCATCGACGCCATCTACAACTACCACAAGTCGCTCGCGGCGCTGGAGGCCCTGGTGGGCCGCCCGCTCCGCCAGGGCGCCGCCCAATAGAGAGACGGTGAGCAAGATGAAGAAGCTGCTGATCGCGATCGGCGTCCTGGTGGTCGTCGGGAGCCTTGCGGGCCTCGCGGTCGCCAACAAGGGGAAGAGCGCCGGCCGCGAGGTGCGCGCCGAGCAGGTGGGCCGCCGTGACCTGGTGGCCACCGTCACCGCGAGCGGGAAGATCCAGCCCAAGCGCAAGGTGGACATCAGCGCCGACGTCCCCGGGCGCGTGGTGCAGCTGGCCGTAGAGGAAGGCCAGTGGGTGAACCGCGGCGACCTGCTGCTGCGCATCGACGCCAGCCAGTACGAGGCGGCGGTCAACCAGGCGCAGGCCGCGGTGGCGCAGAACCGCGCCCGCGAGTCCGAGGCGCAGGCGCAGCTGCTCAAGGCGCAGGCCGACCAGCGCCGTGCCGAGCAGCTGGCCCAGGGGCGCGACCTGGTCTCGGCCCAGGAGGTGGACAACGCCCGCACGCAGGCGCAGGTGGCCGCGGCCACCCTGCAGGCCGCGCGCTTCGCGGTGCAGCAGGCGCAGGCCTCGCTGGCCCAGTCGCGCGACAACCTGCGCAAGACCACCATCGTGGCGCCGATGTCCGGCCGCGTGGTGCGCCTCAACATCCACGAGGGCGAGACGGCCATCATCGGCACCATGAACAACCCCGGCTCGCTCCTGCTCACCGTGGCCGACCCGTCGGCCATGGAGGCCAAGGTGAAGGTGGACGAGACCGACGTTCCCGGCATCACCATCGGCGACAGCGCGAACCTCAAGATCGACGCGTTCCCGGGGCGCACCTTCACCGGCCGGGTCACGCGCATCGGCAACAGCGCGCTGGCGGGCGCGGGGACGGCGGCCGCGGCGGCCAGCGACCAGCAGTCAGTGGACTACGAGGTGGTGATCACCCTCGACAACCCGCCGGCCGAGCTGCGCCCCGACCTGTCCACCACGGCCGACATCATCACCGAGACGCGCAAGCAGGCGCTGGCGGTGCCGATCATCGCGCTCACCGTGCGCGACAGCGCCGGGAAGAAGTTCAAGAGCCAGGTGGACGCCAAGCCCGGCGACGACGGCGCGGCCGAGGCGGCCCAGGTGGAGCAGCGGCGGAAGGAGAGCGCCGAGGTGCAGGGCGTGTTCGTGGTCCGCGACGGCATGGCGGTGTGGACGCCCGTGACCGTGGGCATCACCGGCGGCGAGTACTTCGAGGTGACGCGCGGCCTGCGCGGCGGCGAGACCATCGTCTCCGGCAGCTTCCAGGCGGTGCGCGAGCTGGAGGGCGGCGACGCGGTGAAGGTGCCCGCGCCGGCCACCCCCGCCCGCGGCCAGGAGAAGGGGGGCCGGCGATGAGCGACGCCCCCCTGATCGAGGTGCACGGGCTGGAGAAGCACTACCAGATGGGCGCGGAGACCGTCCGCGCCCTGCGCGGGGTGGACCTGGTGATCCGGCGCAACGAGTACGTGGCCATCATGGGTCCCTCGGGCTCCGGCAAGTCGACCTTCATGAACCTCATCGGCTGCCTGGACACTCCCACGGCCGGCGAGTACATCCTGAACGGCAACCACGTGGCCGGGATGGACGACGACGAGCTGGCGCGGGTGCGCAACCAGGAGATCGGCTTCGTCTTCCAGACCTTCAACCTCCTCCCCCGCTCCACCGCGCTGGAGAACGTGGAGCTGCCGCTGGTCTACGGCGGCCACGGGGCCAAGGAGCGGCGCGAGCGGGCCATCGCGGCGCTGCGCGCGGTGGAGCTGGCGGACCGCATGGACCACAAGCCCAACGAGCTCTCCGGCGGGCAGCGCCAGCGCGTGGCCATCGCCCGGGCGCTGGTGACCCGGCCCTCCATCATCCTGGCCGACGAGCCCACGGGGAACCTGGACTCGCGCACCAGCGAAGAGATCATGGCGCTCTTCGAGCGGCTGCACGCCGAGGGGCAGACCATCATCATGGTGACCCACGAGGCCGACATCGCCGCGCATGCGGACCGCGTGGTGACGCTGCGCGACGGGGTGATCGAGAGCGACCAGGTGCAGGCGCGGCGCGAGGCGGCGGGCGCCGGGCAGCCGGCGCTGGCCACGGCCTGAGGACCTTCCCATGAGGCTCTTCGAGGCGCTCCGGATGGCGCTCGAGGCCATCCGGGCGCACAAGCTGCGCGGCTTCTTCACCGTGCTGGGCACCGTGTTCGGGGTCACCTTCCTGATCGCGGTGATCACCCTCATCGAGGGGATGAACCAGTACGTGGAGAAGGAGTTCAAGGGCGCCGTCTACGGCGTCAACACCGTGACCCTGCGCCGGCGCCCGTCCATCACCACCGACGGCGACGAGCGGCAGTGGCGCATCTGGCAGCGCCGCCCGCGGCTCACCTTCGACGACGCGGACTGGCTGGAGGGGCGGATGGAGACTCCCGGCGTGCTCTCGCTCTCCGCCGACAACATGGGGAAGGCGCTGGGGCCGCGCGGGCGCGAGGTGGAGAACGTGTTCATCACCGGCGCCACCGCCAGCTACTTCCAGGTGCGCGAGATGGCCATGGCCGACGGCCGCCCCTTCTCGCGCAACGAGGCGGACCGCGGGCTCCCGGTCGTCGTGATCGGGCAGGACGTGGCGCGCGGGCTGTTCAACGGCCGCAACCCCATCGGCGAGACCATCCGCCTGCGCAACTTCCCGTACCGGGTGATCGGGGTGATCGAGAAGCAGGGGAAGCTCTTCGGCCTCTCGCTCGACAACGTGGCCATCGCCCCCATCCGTTCGGACCTGAACGGGTTCGTGAACAACGGCTACAAGAACACCGTCGACCAGATCTCCTTCCGGGTGAACAACGACGGCCAGGTGGCGCAGGCCAAGGCCGAGCTGGAGACCTGGATGCGCATCCGCCACCGGCTGCGCCCGGACGAGGCCAACGACTTCGAGCTGGAGACGGCCGAGGAGTCGCTGGGCTTCTGGGACAAGATCCGCACCATCCTCCTGCTCGCGCTGCCCACGCTGGTCGGCATCTCGCTGGTGGTGGGCGCGGTGGTGATCATGAACATCATGCTGGTGTCGGTGAGCGAGCGGACGCGCGAGATCGGCATCCGCAAGTCGATGGGCGCGCGGCGCAGCGACATCCTCCTCCAGTTCCTCTTCGAGAGCTCCACCCTCTCCGGGCTGGGCGCGCTCTTCGGGATCGGGCTGGGGATCCTGCTGGCCAAGGCGGTGCAGGCGGGGACGCCGCTCCCGGCCAGCGTGGCGGGGTGGTCCATCGGCCTGGCCATCGCGCTGGGGGTGGGCGTGGGCGTGGCCAGCGGCGTCTATCCCGCGTGGCGCGCGTCGCGGCTGGACCCCATCGTGGCCCTGCGCTCGGAGTGAGGCGATGAACCTGCAATCGACCTTCGAGGGGGTGCAGATCGCCCTCGACTCGCTCCGCTCCGACAAGGTGCGCGCCTTCCTCACCATCCTGGGGATCGGCATCGGCGTGGCCACGGTGACGGGGATGGGCGCCATCATGAACGGCGTGCAGGGCGGGATCAACGCCGACATGGAGGCCATCGGCCCCGCCAACTTCGTGGTCACGCGCTGGGACCGCACCAAGATCACGGTCAGCGCCGGCAAGGCGCCGTGGGACGGCACGCCCAGGATGAACATGCGCGAGGCGGCGGCGCTGGAGGAGCTCCCCTCGGTGGCGAGCGTGACCCCGGCCACCTTCGCCACGGTGACGGCGCGCGCGGGCGCGCGGGAGCTGGCGGGGATCTCGGTGCAGGCGATGGGGCACCAGTGGACGGGCTACACCCTGGGCGACTTCGTGCAGGGCCGCAACTTCCTCCCCACCGACGAGCAGCGCGCCGCGCCGGTGGCGGTGATCACCGAGGAGCTGGCCCGCCGCGCCTTCGGCGAGGGACACACCGCGGTGGGCCGCCAGCTCCGCCTGGACGGCAACCTCTTCACGGTGCTGGGGGTGTATCGCCCCAAGCCCAACCTCTTCCAGGGCGGCAAGCCGATCTGGATCGCGGTGCCGGCCACCTCGGGGCTGAAGTACCTCCCGGTGGACCAGGAATTCCTGGAGTTCTGGATCGTCCCCTCGGCCGGCTACACCCAGGCGCAGGCGATGGACGAGGTGACGCTGGCCATGCGGGTGATGCGCCGCCTCAAGCCCGCGCAGGAGAACAACTTCGCCCTGATCCGCCAGGAGGCCTTCGCCGACCTGATCGGCAAGATCACCGGCGCCATCCGGCTGGTGATGATGGTGCTCTCCTCGATCGGCCTGATGGTGGGCGGGGTGGGCGTGGTCGGCATCATGCTGATCTCCGTCACCGAGCGCACCCGCGAGATCGGCGTGCGCAAGGCGCTGGGCGCGCGGCGTGGCGAGATCCTCTGGCAGTTCATGGTCGAGGCGATCACGGTGACCTTCATCGGCGGCGTGTTCGGGCTGATGTTCGGCGCGGGCGGCGCGCTGCTGCTGGGGAAGCTCACGCCGGTGCCGGCCTCGGTGCCGATCGGCTCCATCGTCGTCGCGCTGTCGATGGCGGTGCTCACGGGGATCTTCGCGGGCCTCTACCCCGCCGCCAAGGCCGCGCGCATGGACCCGGTCGTGGCCCTCCGCTACGAGTAAACAGCAACAGCCTCACACGGAGCCGCCGAGGAACGGAGAGACAACGGAGAGAAGAGTGGTTCTCTCGGTTGTCTCTCTTTTTCTCCGCGGCTCCGTGTGATTGTTTTTCGGTTGGCGGAGCTTCATCTTGCCGCGCCGCCGAAACCCCGAACCGAGAGCCCGCCGTGACCGAGCCGACCCCGCAGGTGGACCTCCTCGCCATCGCCGCGCACCGCGACGACGTGGAGCTGCTGGTGGGCGGCACCATGGCGCGCACCGCCAGCCAGGGCTACCGCACGGGGATCCTGGACCTCACCATGGGCGAGCGCGGCACCGACGGCAGCGCCCAGCTCCGCGGCGAGGAGGCGGACGCGGCGGCGCGCATCCTGGGCGTCACCGCGCGGCGCAACGCGGGGCTGCCGGACGCGGGGCTGCGCAACGACGACGACACGCGCAAGCTCGTGGCGGGCTGGGTGCGCGCCTTCCGGCCGCGCGTGGTGATCCTCCCCTACGTCACCGGGCGCCACCCCGACCATCGCATCGCCAGCCAGCTCGCGTACGACGCCTGCTTCCTGGCGGGGCTGGCGAAGTACGACGCGCCCGGCGAGCCGCACCGCCCGCACAAGCTGGTCTACGCCCTCACCTACCGCGAAGACGCGGTGAAGCCGACCTTCGTGGTCGACATCACCCCCTTCATCGAGCGGAAGATGGAGGCGATGCGCTGCTACGCCTCGCAGTTCGACGGGAAGACGTGGGGCGGCGAAGTGTTCCCCGGCGGCGACCGGCCGCTCTACGACCAGGTGCGCATGCACGCCGCCCGCTACGGCTCGCTCATCCGCACCGAGTACGGCGAGCCCTTCTGGACCGCGGAGACGCTCTTTCCAGCACAGTGGGATCCGAAGCTTGGAATTCACGTGACTTGAAGTCGCGGC
>JADMIO011367281.1_pt1 | contig 13586 bp, 10 predicted proteins | sample 8958161 | NCBI WGS metagenome assembly JADMIO01 (sample SAMN16585339, study PRJNA669376) | soil metagenome | isolation source: Crop rotation soil | place: USA: Cullars Rotation, Alabama | collected 2011 | reverse complement strand
ACCCGCCGATGAGCAGGACGAGCCACGCGCTCGCCGGCCACGGCTGGCCCTCGGCATCGACGAGGACCGTCCACGACCGGCCGCGGATGTCGACCGACCGGCGCAGCACGGAGCCGGTGGCGTCGTCGCCGGCGGCGCGCCCGTCGGGGGCGATCAGCCGGATGCGCCCGTCCCACGCGTCGCCGATGAGCACCTCGGCGTCGAGGGCGCCGAGCACCGCGCCCCGCACCGACGACCGGCGATCGGCCTCGGGGCCGGCGGGATCGCCGAGGACCGGCGCAGCGACGGCGATGACGCTGCGCCCGCCGATCTCGAACGGCGTGCCGGCGGCGGCGTCGGCCTCGGTGATGGCGCGGGTGACGACGATGTCGACCTCGTCGTCGGCGGTCAGATCGGTGCCCGAGGAGAGGGGACCGGCGTCGTTGGGCACGGCCGTCGCGACCACGAGCTTGCCGTCGTCGAGGCGGGCGAGGGCGGTGGCGACGAGCTCGGGCACGCCGTCGATGCGCTGCTCGGCGGCGACCCGGAAGTCAGCGGCGTCGGTGCCGACGATCGCCAGCCGCTCCATCTCGACGACGTCCCGCTCGATCGTGACGGCGATGCGGTCCACCGCGATCGACGCCGCGTGGCGACGTTCGTCGTCGTGCTCGGTCTGCGCGGCGCGGCCGACCGCGAGCGCAGCGAGCACCACCCCGACCGCGAGGACCGTGCCGATCCCGGCGGCGGGCAGCCACCGGCGACGGTTCACGCCGCGGGCCCGTACCGCCAGAGCGCGTCGGGGATGTCGTCGTACCGGTCCTTCGAGATGCATGCCCGCACGCCGATGGCATCGGCGCGGGCGATGAGCTCGTCGTCGAGGTACGCGCTGAAGAGGATGATGCTCTGCGCGGCGTCCTCGGCGAGGATCACCTCGGCGACCTCGAGACCGGTCGTGCCGGGCATGCGGTGGTCGAGCACGATCACGTCGGGGCGGATGTCGCGCCAGCAGGCGAGCGCCTCGTCGGCGCCGCCGGCCTCGGCCGCGACCTCGAGGCCCTCGTTGGCGCGCTCGATGACGGAGCGCAGCAGGAAGCGCATGTCCTCGTCGTCGTCCACGATCAGCGTCCTGTTCGTCACCCCAGCCACGGCGCGAATGGTACGTGGTCCGCGCCATCTCGCTGAGACGTGCGCGGAGCACTTAGGTTTTCTCCTGCCGTGCCCCCCATTCGGTTGCTCCTCGTCGACGACAACGCCGACCTCCGCTTCCTCGTCCGCAGCGCGGTCGAGTCGCGCGGCGGCTTCGAGGTCGTGGGCGAGGCCGACAACGGGCGCGTCGGCGTCGAGCTGGCCCGCGAGCTGGCGCCCGACGTCGTGCTGCTCGATCTGGACATGCCATCGATGGGCGGGCTCGAGGCGCTGCCGCTGATCCGCGAGGCGGCGCCGGCGGCAAAGGTCGTCGTGCTCTCCAGCTTCCGGCGCGAGGACTACGAGCACCAGGTCCGCGCCGGCGGCGCCACCGGCTACCTCGAGAAGGGGATCACGGCCCGTCGTCTCGTCGACGAGCTGCTCGCCGTGGCCGGCCTGCTCGAGCTCGTCGAGGGGGTCGTCAACGAGGTGAAGGCGGGGCTCGGCGCCGACACCGCCAGCGCCGGCCAGGCCCGCCGCTTCGTCGACGAGGTGCTGAGCCGCTGGCACTGCGAGCCCGTGCTCGACGACGTGAAGCTGCTGGTCAGCGAGCTGGTGACGAACGCCGTCGTGCACGCCGGCTCCGACGTCGAGGTCGCCGTGCGGCTGCTGGCCGACGCCGTGCGCATCGAGGTCGTCGACCGCTCGCCGGTGTCGTCGCTGTCGGCGAAGACGCCCACCGACGACGCCGAATCGGGTCGCGGGCTGCTGCTCGTGGAGACGATGGCGAGCGCCTGGGGCGTCGAGCCCATCGACCGCGGCAAGTCGGTCTGGTTCGAGGTGCCTCGCCTCGACCGGTCCGAGCCGATCGAGTAGCGCAGGCTCAGTCGCCCGCCATCTTGCGGTAGACGAGGTCGAGCACGCCGTAGGACGCCGCCGGGTCGGTCTCCACGAGCGGCGCGTCGACGCCCCGTGCGATCGCCTCGGCCGCCATGCGGGCGGCGACCATGGCCACCTCGCGCGCGACCTCGGCGGCGTAGGCGGCGACGTCGGCGAGGAACGCCGGGTCGTCGGAGGCGCCGAGCAGGCGAGCGATCGCCTGGTCGCGGTCGCCGATGGCGATCACCTCACGCGCCAGGCGCGTCGCTTCGGTCTCGGTCACGGCCGGCGGAGGTGTGTCACGGCCGCCGACGTTACGTGCTGGTTACGCAACGAGCGGCGCACGGACGTCGAGCGACACCGCGCTGCGGCCGTCGGACACGACCGCGGTGGTCGTCCGGCTGCGACGACGCAGCTCGAGCGCGACGACCTCGCCGGCCTCGGCCCAGTCCCGCAGCCGGTTGCGCACGAGGTCGGCGATCAGCGGCGACTCCGGCGGCAGGAGCCGCAGCGTCACCGGCGTGCCCGGGGCGAGGCGTCCTCCGGAGAGGATCACGGCATCGAGGACGACCAGGTCACCATCGGCTTCGGCGAAGAGCAGCTGGGCCGTGGTTCCCATGGACCTGAGATACCAGAGACGCGCCTCGGATCATGCGCGGTATCGGACCATTTGTCCGGACGGTGACGTGCTGTAGTCACCGCCCGTCGTCACACCGCAGACAGTGGCGCCGGCAGGGCGGTGGTGCCGGCCAGGAACCGGTCGACCGAGGCGGCCGCCGATCGACCCTCGGCGATCGCCCACACGATGAGCGACTGCCCGCGACCCATGTCGCCGGCCACGAACACGCCGGGGACGTTCGTCATCCAGTCGGCGTCCTTGGCGACGTTCCCGCGCGGGGTGAGCTCGATGCCGAGCTGGTCGAACAGCGCGTGCTTCTCGGGCCCGACGAAGCCGAGCGACAGGAGCACGAGCTCGCACGGCAGCTCGAAGTCGGTCCCCTCGACCTTCTCGAACCGCCCGTCGACCATCTTCACCTCGTGGGCCCGCAGCGCTCGCACGTTCCCGCTGTCGTCGCCGAGGAACGCCTCGGTGTTGACGGAGAACACCCGCTCGCCGCCCTCCTCGTGGGCCGACGCGGTGCGGAACATGAGCGGCCACAGCGGCCACGGCGTCGACTCGGCGCGCGTGTCCGGCGGTCGCGGCGTGATCTCGAACATGTGCACCGACGCCGCGCCCTGACGGTGGGCGGTGCCGAGGCAGTCGGCGCCCGTGTCGCCGCCGCCGATGATCACGACGTGCTTGCCGGCGGCGGTGATCGGGAACTCGTCGATGTCGCCCTGCTGCATGCGGTTGCCCCACGGCAGGTACTCCATCGCCTGGTGGATCCCGCCGAGCTCGCGGCCCGGGATCGGCATGTCGCGCCACTGGGTGGCACCGCCGGCGAGGACGATCGCGTCGAACTCCGACTGCAGCTGCTCGCCGGTGACGTCGACGCCGGCGTTCACGCTCGTGCGGAACTCGGTGCCCTCCGCCTCCATCTGCGCGACGCGCCGGTCGATGTGGCGCTTCTCCATCTTGAACTCGGGGATGCCGTAGCGCAGCAGGCCGCCGATGCGATCCGAGCGCTCGAGCACGACGACGTCGTGACCGGCGCGCGTGAGCTGCTGGGCGGCGGCGAGCCCGGAGGGACCGGAGCCGACGACCGCGACCTTCTTGCCGGTCTTCTCCGTCGGCGGGACGGGCGTGACCCAGCCCTCGTCCCACGCGTGGTCGATGATCGAGACCTCGACCTGCTTGATCGAGACCGGGTCCTCGTTGATGCCGAGCACGCACGCCGCCTCGCACGGTGCCGGGCACAGGCGACCCGTGAACTCGGGGAAGTTGTTCGTCGCGTGCAGCCGATCGATCGCGTCACGCCAGCGGTCGCGGTAGACGAGGTCGTTCCACTCGGGGATGAGGTTCCCGAGCGGGCAGCCGTTGTGGCAGAACGGGATGCCGCAGTCCATGCAGCGCGCCGCCTGGGTCTGCTGCGCCTCGACCGGGAACGGCTCGTACACCTCGTGCCAGTCGTGCAGCCGCAGCGCCACCGGCCGCCGGGTCGGCGTCTGCCGCTCGAACTTCAGGAAGCCCTTCGGATCAGCCATGAGCGGCCGCCATCACTGCTTCGTCCACGGAGATCCCCTGCTCTTCGGCCCGACGCGCGGCGTCGAGCACTCGCTTGTAGTCCTTGGGCATCACCTTCTGGAAGTGACGCACGTTGTCGTGCCAGCGGTCGAGGATGTTGGCGGCGACCGTCGAGCCCGTCTCGACCTGGTGGCGGCGCACGAGATCGCGCAGCGTCTCGACGTCCTCGTCGTCGAGCGCGTCGAGATCGACCAGCTCGCGGTTGACGTTCGCCGGGAACACCTGCATCGGGTCGTACACGTAGGCGATGCCGCCCGACATGCCGGCGCCGAAGTTGCGCCCGGTCGCGCCGAGCACGACGACGCGACCACCGGTCATGTACTCGCAGGCGTGGTCGCCCACGCCCTCGACGACGGCGATGGCGCCGGAGTTGCGCACGCAGAACCGCTCGCCGACGAGTCCGCGGATGAACACCTCGCCCGCCGTCGCCCCGTAGAGGATCACGTTGCCGGCGATGATGTTCATCTCCGGCACGAGCCGCTCGTGGCGATCGCTCGGCGGCGCCAGGATCAGGCGACCGCCGGAGAGGCCCTTGCCGAAGTAGTCGTTGGCGTCGCCCTCGAGCCGCAGCGTGATGCCGCGCGGGACGAACGCACCGAAGCTCTGACCCGCCGACCCCTTGAAGTCGATGCGGAACGTGTCGGGCGGAAGGCCCTCGCCGCCGTGGTGCTTCGTCACCTGGTGCCCGAGCATCGTGCCGACGGTGCGGTTGACGTTGCGGATCGGCAGCTCGAGTCGCACCGGCGTGCCGTCGTGCAGCGCGTCGCCGATGAGCTCGATGATCTCGCGGTCGAGCGCCCGGTCGAGACCGTGGTCCTGCGGGACCGACTGGAAGAACGTCTGCCCGTAGGGGTTCTCGACCTGGTGCAGGATCGGCGCGAGGTCGAGGCCCTGCGCCTTCCAGTGGTCGACGGCGTCGGTGACGTCGAGCGCCTCGACGTGGCCGACGGCCTCCTGGATCGAGCGGAAGCCGAGCTCGGCCAGCAGCTCGCGCACCTCCTCGGCGATGTACTCGAAGAACGTCACGACGAACTCCGGCTTGCCGCTGAACTTCTTGCGCAGCTCGGGGTTCTGCGTGGCGACGCCCACCGGGCACGTGTCGAGGTGGCAGACGCGCATCATGATGCAGCCGCTCACGACGAGCGGGGCGGTGGCGAAGCCGAACTCCTCGGCACCGAGCAGCGCGCCGATCACGACGTCGCGCCCCGTCTTCAGCTGGCCGTCGACCTGCACGACGATGCGATCGCGCAGGCCGTTGAGCAGCAGCGTCTGCTGGGTCTCGGCGAGACCGAGCTCCCACGGCGCGCCGGCGTGCTTGATCGACGTGAGCTTGGCGGCGCCGGTGCCGCCGTCGTGGCCGCTGATCAGCACGACGTCGGCGTGCGCCTTCGACACGCCGGCGGCGACGGTGCCGACGCCGACCTCGGCCACGAGCTTCACGTGCACGCGCGCCGACGGGTTGGCGTTCTTCAGGTCGTGGATCAGCTGCTTGAGATCCTCGATCGAGTAGATGTCGTGGTGCGGCGGCGGTGAGATCAGGCCGACGCCCGGCGTCGAGTGACGGGTGCGGGCGATCGACGGGCTCACCTTGTGACCCGGCAGCTCGCCGCCCTCGCCGGGCTTGGCGCCCTGCGCCATCTTGATCTGCAGGTCGTCGGCGTTCGTGAGGTACTCGCTCGTCACGCCGAAGCGGCCCGAGGCCACCTGCTTGATCGCGCTGCGCCGGAGGTCGCCGTTCTCGTCGGGCGTGTAGCGGTCGGCGTCCTCGCCGCCCTCCCCGGTGTTCGAGCGGGCGCCGAGGCGGTTCATCGCGATCGCGAGGTTCTCGTGCGCCTCCTTCGAGATCGAGCCGTACGACATGGCGCCGGTCGAGAACCGCTTCACGATCTCGCTGACCGGCTCCACCTCGTCGATCGGGATCGACGGGCGTTCACCGGTCTTCAGCTTGAACAGGCCGCGCAGCGTGGCGAGCTTCGCCGCCTGCTGGTCGACCATCGCCGTGTACTCCTTGAAGATCTCGTACCGCTTGGTGCGCGTCGCGTGCTGGAGCTTGAACACGGTGTCAGGGTTGAAGAGGTGGATCTCGCCCTCGCGCCGCCACTGGTACTCGCCGCCGACCTCGAGGTCGCGATGGGCGCGCTCCTCGGGACGGTCGAGCCACGCGAACCGGTGGCGGGACGCCGCCTCGGCGGCGATGACGTCGAGCCCGATGCCGCCGAGGCGCGACACGGTGCCGGTGAAGTACTCGTCGACGAGCTCCTGGCCGAGGCCGATCGCCTCGAACACCTGCGCACCGGTGTACGACGCGACGGTGGAGATGCCCATCTTGGACATCACCTTCAGGACGCCCTTCTCGCACGCCTTGATGTAGTTGCGGTGTGCCTTGCGCGGCGTCATGCCCTGCAGCACACCCGTGTGGATCATGTCGTCGATCGACTCGAACGCCAGGTACGGGTTGATGGCGCCGGCACCGAAGCCGAGCAGCAGCGCCATGTGGTGCACCTCGCGCGCCTCGCCGGTCTCGATGATGAGCCCGACCTTCGTGCGCGACTTCTCGCGGATGAGGTGGTGGTGCACGGCGCTCACGAGCAGCAGCGCCGGGATCGGCGCCAGCTCCTCGCTCGAGTAGCGGTCGCTGAGGATGATGAGCTTGGCGCCGTCGGCGATGGCGGCACTCACCTTGGTGCGGACCTCGTCGAGCGCCTTGCGCAGGCCCCCGCCACCCTCGGCGACGGGGAACAGGCCGTCGACGGCGAACGGCCGGAAGCCGGGCATGTCGCCGTCGTCGTTGATGTACTGCAGCTTCGCCAGCTCGTCGTTGTCGATGATCGGGTGCGGGAGCACGATCTGTCGGCACGACGCCGGCGTCGGGTCGAGCAGGTTGCCCTCGGGGCCGACCGTCGACGCCGTCGACGTGACGATCTGCTCGCGGATCGCGTCGAGCGGCGGGTTCGTGACCTGCGCGAAGAGCTGCTGGAAGTAGTCGTAGAGCATGCGCGGCCGCTCGGACAGCACGGCGACGGGCGTGTCGGTGCCCATCGAGCCGAGCGCCTCCTCACCGGCGCGCGCCATCGGCGCCACGATGATGCGCAGCTCCTCGGTCGAGTAGCCGAACACGCGCTGGTGCTTCACGACCGTGCTGTGCTGCGGCGTGAGCGCGAAGCGGGGCGGCAGGTCGTCGAGGTGGACGAGGCCGGCGTGCAGCCACTCGTCGTAGGGCTGGGCGGCGGCGAGCTCGGCCTTGATCTCGTCGTCCTCGACGATGCGGCCCTTGGCGGTGTCGACGAGGAACATGCGACCCGGCTGCAGCCGGCCCTTGCGCACGACCTTCGACGCCGGGATGTCGAGCACGCCGACCTCGGAGCCCATGACGACGAGGTCGTCATCGGTCACCCAGAAGCGCGACGGGCGCAGGCCGTTGCGGTCGAGCACGGCGCCGATCACGGTGCCGTCGGTGAACGCGATCGACGCCGGGCCGTCCCACGGCTCCATCAGCGACGAGTGGTAGCGGTAGAACGCCCGCTTCGTCGCCGGCATCGTGTCGTGGTTCTCCCACGGCTCGGGGATCATCATCAGCACGGCGTGGGGGAGCGAGCGGCCGCCGAGGTGGAGCAGCTCGAGCGCCTCGTCGAAGCTGGCGGTGTCCGACGCGCCGGGCGTGCAGATCGGGAACGCACGGGACAGGTCCCCGGGGAACCTGTCGCTCTGCATGAGCGCCTCGCGAGCGCGCATCCAGTTGCGGTTGCCCTGCACGGTGTTGATCTCACCGTTGTGGGCGACGTACCGGTACGGGTGGGCGAGCGGCCACGACGGGAACGTGTTCGTGCTGAAGCGGGAGTGGGCGAGCGCCAGGCAGCTGGCGACGCGCTCGTCGGCAAGATCGGGGAAGAACGTCCGCAGCTGCAGCGTCGTGAGCATGCCCTTGTAGACGAACGTGCGACCCGACAGCGACGGGAGGTAGACGTCGTCGACCTCGTGCTCGATGCGCTTGCGGAGGATGAACGCGTGGCGCTCGAGATCCATCCCGCTCTTGCCGTCGGCGCTGACGAAGAGCTGGTGGAACGACGGCTGGGCGGCGGCAGCGGTGGCGCCGAGGTCGCCCTCGTCGGTGGGCACGTCGCGCCAGCCGAGCGTCGTGAGTCCCTCGTCGGCGACGACCTTGTCGATTGCGGCCCTCGCCGTCGCGGCCGCATCGGCGTCCCGGGGGAGGAACACCATGCCGGTCGCGTACGCGCCGGCCGCCGGCAGGTCGAAGTCGACGACGCCCCGGAGGAACGCGTCGGGCACCTGGATCAGGAGCCCGGCGCCGTCGCCGGTCGTGGCCTCGGCGCCGGCGGCGCCGCGGTGGTCCAGGTTGCAGAGCGCGCCGAGGCCCTTCTCCACGATGTCGTGGGAGGCCCGGCCCTTCATGTCGACGACGAACGCGACACCGCATGCATCGTGCTCGAACCGCGGGTCGTAGAGACCCTCTTTGGGGTGCGTCATGTGGTCCTCACAGGTCGGACGAACTGATGGTCTGATCGGTTCGCCTGGCCCGGGACGACGCTGGCCCGGAAGGCCGGATCAGTGTAGGCGAGGGGGTGGGGTGGGCCGCGATCGGGTTTCCACCCACCGGTCGGCGAAGGGGACGAACGTGGCGTCATCGGCCAGGACCCGGAGCCGCTCGTTGCCGTGCACGTGCAGCTCCTCGTGGAGCCAGATCGACCGGTCCCGCTCGTAGCCGTAGACGACGGCACCGTGCTCGAGGTCGTCGTCGGTGAGTCGGTGGGTCGTTCGGTAGCCGGCGATGAACGCCTCGGTCCTCGCCGGGTCGAGGCGGAAGGACAGGTGGACGGCCCGCAGCACCTCCTCGGCCGCGGTGCGAGCCTCGGCCTTGTCCCAGTCGATGACGGCGGTGACCGCTCCGTGCTCGTCGAAGAGGACGTTGCTGTCCTGGTAGTCGCCGTGGACCACCTGTTCGTCGTGGCGGGTCGGCGGCGCGACGGGGCCGATGGCTCGGTGGTGGGCGAGGTACTGCTGCAGCCAGGTGCTCGACGGGCTCGTCGGTGGGGTGCGTGCGAGGACCGCTTCTGCGCGCTCCAACATCGTCTCGAATGGCATTGCTCGCGACGATGGGGGCGGGGGTGGTGTCAGGCCTCGGAGTGCGGTGTGGATCGCGCCGAGCTCGGCGCCCATCGCTGCTGCGTGCGTCGTCGTCAGCGACTCGCGCTCGACGGGCTCGCCGGGGAGCCATTCGGAGAGGGTCCAGAGGCGTCCGTCGACGTCTGCGGTCGCGCCTCGCGGTGCGCAGATGCCGTGGGCGCGGACGTGGTCGATCACCGTTCGCTCCCACTCGAGACGCGCTCGGTCGTTCGTGCGGTGGCGTCTGAGCGCGTAGCTCGCCCAGGGCGCGTCGATCCGCCACGTCTCGTTCATCGTCCCGGTCGGGGTGCGTGAAAAACGTAGGAGATTCGGCACTTTTCGGGTTGTCCGGTCCGTCCGGTTGCGGTACGATCGAACACATGTTTGGTGCGTCGATCGCAGCTGCTGACGTGGCGATCGATGACCTGCTGGCGGTTGATCCGACGTCATTGGACCAGGAGTCGCTGGCGGCGTTCGTGATCGCGGTGCACCGGTTGAGCGCTCGCATGGAAGCGGTCGCGACCAAGGCGACGGGCGCGTTCGATCGGTACGGCGATCCGGGGGGTGCGGTCGGTGCGGCGCCGTGGGTGGCGTCGAAGTGCAAGGTGAAGCTGGCGCAGGCGAAGGGTGAGCTGTCTCGTGCTCGTGCGCTGCGACAGATGCCCGAGGTCGAGGCTGCCTACGAGGCGGGCGCGGTGACCGATGAGCACGTTCGTTTGCTCGCCTCGGCGCAGCGGTCTGCGCCGGAGGTGTTCGCGAAGGTCGAGGGGCAGCTGGTCGAGGCGGCGGAGGTGCAGTCGTTTGCTCGGTTCGCGCGGGAGGTTGCGTACTTCCGGCAGATCGCCGATCCGGACGGCACCGCCGAGCACGCGTTGGATGCGTTCGAGCGTCGCGGCGTGTTCGCGTCGAAGAGCTTCGAGGACACGGTGATCCTCGACGGCGTGCTCGATCCGGTCGGCGGCACGGTGTTCGGGAACGAGCTGGATCGGCTCGAGCAGCAGCTGTTCGAAGCTGACTGGCGCGAGGCGCGCGAGCGGCTTGGTGATGCAGCCACGCCGGTCGATCTGCAGCGCACGCCGGCACAGCGCCGAGCGGACGCCCTCGTGCAGATGGCGCAGCGGTCGGCGGCGATGCCGGCGGACGCGAAGCAGGCTCGGGTGCTGTTCACGGTGCTCGTCGGCTACGAGACCTTCCACGGGATGATGAGCCAGCTCGCCGACGGCACCGTCGTGTCACCCACCCAGCTCGCACCTTGGCTCGCCGACGTCGATGTCGAGCGGGTCGTGTTCGACGGCCCTTCACGCGTGCTCGACGTCGGCGCCAAGCAGCGACTCTTCACCGGCGCCACCCGCCGAGCAGTCGAGGTCCGCGACCTCTTCTGCACGCACCCGATGTGCGAGACGCCCTACACGCGGTGCGACATCGACCACGTCGAGCGCTACGAGCACGGCGGACCGACCACCCAAGCCAACGGCCGCGTCCGATGTCCCCACCACAACCCCGGCCGCCGACGACCACGCGGCGCACCACCTCCCGACCCCGAGCCGTCGAGCGACTTCCCGTGACCCGGTGATCCCGGCCGATCCACGCGCTCGTGCTGACCGAGCCGATCGGCACTTAGGGCCGCGGTCGCGAGATCTCGTCGTATTCAGACTCGCTGTACACGCCTGAGTGCGACGAGATTCTGAGAGCGCCCGATTGCCGGTGCGCGAGCGGATCCCTCGGCTCTTGACACTGCAGGGTTCCGGATCCGGGTCCATCGGTGCCAAGCATCGAGCGACCACGCGAATGGGCGCCTCGGGTCCCGTGCCGAACGAAGAGTCTGCACACGTCGTCGCGCCCTTCGCCCATGACCGGGTCCACACGACCCGGCGTCGTAAGTCCGCCGCCAGCTTCATGGGCACCGACCACGAACCTCAGCCGAGCTGGATGCCGAGGAACAGCGCGCCGAGCGCGGTGAGGCCCGAGAGGGCGCCGAAGATCGCCAGCAGGCGTCGTGACGACGCGCCGGCGTGCACGTACGCGCTGATGCCCGATGCCGCCACGATTGCGATCTTCAGCATGACGGTGCGGCCGTAGTCGGAATCCCATTCGGGGTCGAGCACGGCGACGTTCCAGACGCCGGTGGCGACGAGCACGCCGAACGCCGGCCAGGCGATGCGGTTGAAGCGGCGGGCGACGGTGCGGGGCGCGTCCGGGCCGAGCGCGCGCAGGCCGGGGACGAGTCCGGCGAGCGTGAGCTGGCCGCCGACCCACACGGTGGCGGCGAGCACGTGCACGAAGACCCGGATCGAGTCCCACGTGATCGGGAGCATGCGCTCAGCCTGCCGGACCTACCGTGACCGCGTGACCCGGCCGCACTTCCTGCACCCGTTCGCCAAGCCCGCCGCCGATGCCGCGAGCTTCACGACGATCGTGCGGGGCGAGGGCGCCGCGGTGTTCGATGCCGACGGCACGCGCTACGTCGACGCGCTCGCGAGCCTGTGGTTCTGCGGCGTCGGGCACGGACGCACCGAGGTGGCCGACGCCATCGGCGCCCAGGCGAAGCAGCTGGCGGCGTTCCACACGTTCGAGCGCTACACGAACGAGCCGGCCGACCGGCTCGCCGCCGAGCTCGTCGCGCTGGCGCCCATGGACGACGCGCGCGTCTTCTTCACGTCGTCGGGCAGCGAGGCCGTCGACAGTGCGATGAAGCTCGCTCGACTCGCCCACGCCCGCGCCGGGCATCCGGAGCGCACGATCATCGTGAGCCGCACGAACGGCTACCACGGCACCGCGTACGGCGGGACGAGCGCGCAGGGGATCGCGCCGAACAAGGAGGGCTACGGCCAGCTGCTCGCCGACGTGGTGCAGGTCGACCATGCCGACGTGGAGGACGCCGCCCGCCTGTTCGCCGAGCACGGCGATCGCATCGCCGCCGTCATCGCCGAGCCGGTCATCGGCGCCGGCGGCGTCATCCCCGCGACCACCGAGTACCTCGCCGGCCTGCGCCGGCTGTGCGACGACCACGGGGCGCTCCTCGTCCTCGACGAGGTCATCACCGGCTTCGGCCGGCTCGGGAGCTGGTGGGGTGCGCAGCGCTACGGCGTCCGCCCCGACGCCGTCACCTTCGCCAAGGGCGTGACGTCGGGCTACCAGCCGCTCGGCGGCGTGCTGCTCGGGCCGGCCGTGCACGAGCCGCTGGCCGCCGACCCCGACTTCATCCTCCGCCACGGCTTCACCTACAGCGGGCACCCCACGGCGTGCGCCGCCGGGCTCGCCGTCGTCGACATCCTCCGCCGGGAGGAGCTGCCGGCCCGGGCTGCCCACATCGGCGACCGCATCCGCACCGGTCTGCAGGCGCTGAAGGACGACGGCCTGCTCGAGGACCTGCGCGGCGACCACGGCATCTGGGCCGCGATCGTGCCCGGGGACCGGGCCGCCGCCGTGCGGGACCACATGCTGACCAGCGGCGTGATCAGCCGCTACCTCGGCACGAGCGTCGTCGCGCTGTGCCCGCCGCTCGTGATCGACGACGCCGATCTCGACCGGTGCATCGAAGCGATGCACGACGCGCTTCAGTCGACCTCCTGATCCTCCGATGACCGTCCCTGTGACGGTCACTCTCCGCGCGATGGGCGTGCTCCTGGCCCTGCTCGCCGCGGCCCTCTTCGTCGACATCCAGCCGGCGGCCGCCGCCGACCACTCGGTCTTCGCGTACGGCAGCGCCCCGTTCCACGGCTCGACCGGCAACGCCAAGCTCAACGAGCCGGTCGTCGGCATGGCCCGCAACGCCGACGGCAGCGGCTACTGGCTCGCCTCGAAGGACGGTCGGGTCTACGCCTTCGGCGCCGCCGCCTCGTTCGGCTCGCTCGACTCGGCGCCGCCCAGCCCCGTCGTCGGCATCGCCGCCACCCCGGCCGGCGACGGCTACTGGGTCGTGACCGCCAGCGGCAGCGTCTACACGTTCGGCGCCGCGCCGTTCCTCGGCGGGCTCGGCGGCACCGCGCTCAAGGCGCCGATCGTCGGCATCACCGCTCGGGCCCACGGCGTCGGCTACTGGCTGGTCGCGTCGGACGGCGGGATCTTCTCGTTCGGCGACGCCCAGTTCCTCGGCTCGACGGGTGCGATGCGACTGAACCAGCCGATCGCCGGCATGGCGTCGACGCCGAGCGGGCGCGGCTACTGGCTCGTGGCGCGCGACGGCGGGATCTTCACCTTCGGCACCGCCCGGTTCCTCGGCTCGACCGGTGGCATCCGGCTCGCCCGCTCGATCGTCGGCATGGCGGCCACGCCGAGCGGCAAGGGCTACTGGCTC
>JADMIO010871554.1_pt1 | contig 13586 bp, 13 predicted proteins | sample 8958161 | NCBI WGS metagenome assembly JADMIO01 (sample SAMN16585339, study PRJNA669376) | soil metagenome | isolation source: Crop rotation soil | place: USA: Cullars Rotation, Alabama | collected 2011 | reverse complement strand
GTCGTATCCGGGTGTATCGATGATGTTGATCTTATAACCTTTCCATGTGGTGTGAAGCAGTTTGGAAAATATCGTATTGCCGCGTTCTTTCTCAAGGTCGGTGTAATCGCCGGTTGTGTTTCTTTCTTCGATCGTCCCTCTTTTATGTACGAGGCCGGCTTCGAACAACATGCTTTCTGCAAGAGTTGTTTTGCCGCTGCCGGAATGACCGAGCAGCACAATGTTTTTTACGTGGGCGGAATCAAAATCATTCATAAAAAAAGATTTAATAGTGAATAAGAATATCGCTGGTGTGCACGGATTTTATTTCAATTTATTTACTTTTTCTGAAGGTGGACAGCCATTGCCAGGATAATATAACCGGTTCGTACATCATTTCCTCAGCCACCAGTTTCCTTTTTCATAAGGCTGTACAGCCTTATTGATCCACCATCCTGTAAATTCCCCGTTGGCGTATGTCATCGCGCCGTTTCCAAAATAATTGAATGTATTCCGCCACGTGAATTTCCAGGATGTTCCGTCGAAAGTTCCGGTAAGCGTGCTGGTACCTCCCGTATCATAATGTACAACACCTGTGAGCGGGGCAGGGTTGCCGGAACCCTGTGTCATAACGGTTCTGCCATATGGTGATCTCCAGTCGCCGGAAACATTCACCACGTCTTTTTTTCCAGGCTTTACACCGCCACAATTTTTATCGAGGCGGTCGCGCACAAGGTGAAAGCTGTTCAATAGAAAAGGTTCTTCCTTTTTCTGGTAGGCAAGATCATTTTTAATTTCGGATTCTCTTTTTTTGAACTGGGCTATTTTATCGACATATGTCCTGAGCTCCATGTCGAGGATTTTGTATTTATAAGAATCTTTTTCTTTTGACAAAACTTCCATTGTAGCGATCAGATTACTCCGGTGGTCGTTAGCATCATCGATCGCTTTCCTCATATAGGCCAGGTCGGCCTCATCTTTTTTTATCGCGGCCCGCGTATTGGTTAATTTTTCACTGATGCGCTGAAAGGCTGCCTGGTCTGCTTCACAGGTTTGCGATGCGGAGATCTGGGTGAATAAAAGCAGCGGAACTGGTATTGTTGCCCTTAAAAATGACACTGTTGTCATAACTCGTTTTTAAATAGAAATAAGACCGGTTATGATCGTTTGAACCACAATGGCGAAAAAAGAAGGATGAAAGCGCACTTTCAATTTTCCTGTGTAAATGCTTGTTACAAACATTTTTTTTAACCCGCCTTGTGGTAAACATAGTTTGGATCCTATATGGGCAGTAAGATCACTAAGATATATTTTTAATCTGAATTAATGCAATAGTCCATTGACCATTGACCATGGACCATGGACTATGGTCAATGGACCTTACCCCCCATTCCTGTACCGGTGAAATGGTCTCAGATACCGGGGTCCTTTCCGTGTGAGAAATCTTGTGCCTGTGGGTGTCCACGACCCGCTCCCTGCTTTCCATGCAATGAAATGTAAATGAGGGAATGCCGTGTAACCTGTATTGCCGCTGTATCCTAATAGCTGTCCCGTTTTTACGGAGTCTCCGGGATTTACAACCGCCCCGTCTTTCTTCAGGTGCCAGTATCCCGACCTGCTGTTATCAGCATGCTGGATCACGATCAAATTGGCGAACTGCCTGTATTTTTTATTTAGCCCTCCTTTATCATTGGATTCGATCACCCGTATCACCACGCCATCACGCGCGGCATGAACCTCCGTACCCTGCGGCATTTTAAAATCAATAGCAGCCCTGTTCCTGTGCGACCATCGGCTGTAATATCCCTGTACCACCAGGTGTGATGTGCCTGCTTTATATGGAAGCCTGTATACGTAGCTGGTGTCTTCGGTCAACTTTCCTTTTTGAAATTTCCGAAGGTATTCCTGTTCCGGGGTTCGTGTAATGGAACATGATGACAGGATGATCATAATAAACGGTAACCATTTCATACGAAGTTCATCCCCTTAATTTTCCTTCTCTTCGGCCCTGGAGGATCTTATAAAAAGAACGGCTCCGTATTTCTTCGAGCGTGAGCCCCGTTACAAGCGCTTCCTCTTCGGTAATGGCACCGCAATTCATGGCCTTCAAAAAGAAATTCAGCAAACCCTGTCCTGTTGCCGCATCATCGAAGATGTCGCCGGTTAGCGTGGATATGGCGGCACGGTCAACAAATGTCTTCAACCTGTATACAGCGTCATCATAACTGCTCAGGAAAAAATTATAGGTGGCGGCATACCGCATGGGTAATTGCGCGGGGTTGAGGTCCCACCCCTGGTAGAATCCGTTGATAAGAGAATGCATCGTATGCCCGTAGCCGATCTTCCACGCATTATGCACCGATTCTTTGTTTTCCTTCAACTGTTTTTTAGTAAGGTCGCTGCCCCTGTGCGGTGCAACAGGCATTACATTCGTGGCGCCGTCTGAAAGAAAGATCCCTGTGCCGCCCAATGCTACCTTCGTCATGTGATGTGCAAAATCACATACAGGATGATCCATCGTCTGGTATTTGGCGGTGATCCCGCATGATGCCGTATAATCATACGTGCCAAAATGCGCGGCAATCAGTCTTCCCTCTCCCGCACGGATGATCTTCATAAGCGGGTTACGTCCTTCATCATCCATGATGATCTGTGTGGCCTCAACCATGGTCTCCATTTTCAGCGTTCCGTGTTGAAGACCGTTCTGCCGTTCTATCAGCTCAAATAACCTTACCATAGTAGTAACCTGTTCGGGGATCACTACTTTGGGAAGCATCACCACGAAATTATCAGGAAGCTTACCTCCTGTTTTCTCCAGCAGGGTGGTAAGGAAGATATCCAGCGTCCTTACTCCCCGGTTCTTCAGGTCTTCGGTAAAGGGTTTTATTCGGATACCTGTAAAGGGTGAAATGGTATTATTCTGCATCCCGGTCGCGAGCTCATTGGCCGCGTTCACTGCCGTTTCATCTTCTTCCGCATCAGGCCTGTTGCCGAAGCCGTCCTCAAAATCGATCCTGAAATCTTCGACCGGCTCGGTGGATAATTTATGAATGATCTTGTTGTACACCGACCATGCAAGCCATGCCGGTTCATCCTTCCTGTTTTCCCGCGGCAGTGCATGCAGCTTCTTTGCGAGTTTTTTTATCTTTTTTTCGGAATCGGGAAGATCTTCATGTCCTTCAAACTTCAGCACTTTTGCCAGGACCGTAAAATCAGGGGCATACGTTTTAAGATTGCGCAATGCGATATCCCCCATTTTGATACAGGTATCGCTTTTAAAAAGATTCGCGCCACCATACACTGTATGCACGGGTTGCCTGTCCGGCTTATCGCCAGGATATATTTTTTGAAAAGCCACATTTGCCGTCCTCAGTTTCTGCAGGAGTTCTTCCCTTTCATGCTCAGGTATGGAGAAATTCATCGTTTGTTTTTGAAATGTTATAAAAATAAGCAAGAGTCCTTAATTCGGCATACATTTTTTATCTTGGGGAAATGAGGATAAATCTATTTCACGCATTTTTCCCGGCAGCATTCATTTCATTTATAAGGCTGGAAAAATCCCCGGTACCATCAAACCATAATTATAACCTTTCGTACATTCAGCGTATCTTCCCTGATCAGTTTTATTATATTTGATTCACCCTAAACAACCTTAAAATGAAGCAAACACTTTTCCTGATATTCCTTTCGCTGTTTTTAATATCCGTCTCGGCCCAGCGCGTAGATAATTTTAAGATTACCGGATCGGAGTACAATGACTTTATCTCAAAGAACAAATACAAGTACCCACAATTCTCCAAAGCGAAAATATATTTCAGGAATGGCGAAGTGGCAAGCGCACGCGTCAATTACGATTATCTCCGGCAGGAAATGAAATACATCGGCGAAAAGCAGGATACGCTCATCATCGCCAATGAATCGGATATCGATTATATGACCATCGGCACCGATTCGATCTTTTATGACAACGGTTATTACGAATGGATGGCGTCTTCAGGAACCGGGAGGCTGGCCTGCAGGAAAGTGTATAAGATAGGGCCAAAAGCACTGGTCGGCGCCTTCGGAACTTCCTCACCAGCAAAAAATGTGGAGGCTAAAACAATGCTGTTGGAAGAATCATCCTATAACCTTGCACCGAATGAAGAAATTACCATCACTAAAGAAACAACCTATTATATCAGCAACTCCGGTAACAAGAACCATTTCGTGGTAGCCACTAAAAATAATTTTGACAGGCTCTTCCCGAAAAAGAATGTTTCTGATTTCATCAAAGAAAACAACCTGAGCGTTTTCAAAGAACAGGATCTTGTTGATATCATGGTCCATATCAGTAAGTAAATCATGAAAAAATTATTATTCGCGGCTGTAATGTGTTTGCCGCTGTTTTCATTTTCGCAGAACGTGGAAAGAGTGACGATCAATGGATCGGAGGTGCAGGATTTTATTAAGAAAGAACAATACAAATACCCCGAATTCATTTCATCCAGGATATACCTTAAGAACGGCGATACGGCGATCGGAAGGCTCAATTTTAATTTCTTTGACCAGACGATCCGTTACATCAATGAAAAAAAAGACACTGTTGCTATAAAGAACGAAAGTGATGTGAGCTACATCACCATCAAAAGCGATACGTTCTTTTACGACAATGGTTTCTATGAGTGGGGGGCTACATCCGCCGTTGCGAGGCTGGCGGTGAAGCACGTTTACAAACAGGGTGAGGTAAGGCAAATTGGCGCATTCGGCACTGCTTCACCCGCAAAGAACGTGCAGACGATCGACAGGATTCTCGGATCCACATGGGTGCCCCTGTCAAGTAATGAAGAACTGGTCTTCAACAGGGAGACCACCTATTATATCAGCCTGCTAAAGGGATTGCAAAATGATTTTGTCCAGGTAAATAAAAAAAATATCAACAGGCTGCAGGACCTTTTCCCGAAAAAGGATGTCGCTGGTTTTATTAAAGAGAACAAGTCGGACCTGAATAAGGAAGAGGATGTGCTGGACCTGTTCATTTACCTCAGCAGGAAATGATCACGATCCCCTGTACGTTGTATATCCAAAAGGATTCAGCAATAAAGGGATGTGGTAATGCTGGCCTGCCTCTATCTCAAAGATGATCTCCACGTAAGGATAGAATGTTTTTACCTGCTTTTTATCAAAATAATCCTTTGTTTCGAAGCGCATTTTATAAATGCCGTAGTGCGACAGGTGCTCCTTATCCAGAAGGTCTGCGATCCTTCCGTCTTTGTTGGTGATCCCGCGCGCAAGTTCCGTCCATTCATCATTTTCGCCCCCATACAATATTGCCGTTATACCTTCGGCGGGCATACCGGCCGTAGTGTCAAGAACATGACTGGTGATCCGGTTCATAGCTCATAATATTTAGTGCTTTCATTGATATCGAACAGCTTCTCCAGCCGCAGCTTGGTTATCTTCAGTTGTTCTGCCGCGGCGATGCTTATCTCATGTTCCCTGCTGTTGTTAATTCGCTGGTGCAGGTCATTCAGCATCTCATCGGCTGTTCTGCCGGTTGCGCACACGATAAAAATAAAACCAAACTTCTTCCTGTACGCGTCATTGCCCGAGGCCAGCTGATCCCTTGTGTCAGCGGCGGCATTCTCAACACCCGATTGCTCAGCCGCCGCCATTGCCTTTCCTTTTTCATCCTGGTTTATTGAATCCATGTTACCGATCTGGAGATGATGCGCAAAAGCATCAAGCCATCCTTCAATGCTGCATTCATTCCATTTTTCCTCGGCGCAATCCAGCAGGTTCACCAGGTCCTCTACGGGGAACACGGTCATCATTTTATCAACCCATTCACCCGATCCGCAACACTGCAGCAGCAGCCCGCGTTTTTTTTCATCCGGCAGGTGGTCAAATTCGGCGATGGTCATATCTGTTTTTTAGGTAATGAACGTAAGCCTCAATAATACTATTTTTTGTTTGCATTTGCAGTTCCGGTGATCTTACACCATATGCGCATCCGGCTTACCCCGCCATCAGGAAATATTGAAAGCCTTACGTGCGTAAATGGCCCCCGCGATTCGAACCGGTCGAAGTAGTGCTCATTATCGGCGGATAATTTTGTCTGCGGCAGAATGGTGACCCACTTAATGTCCGGTGACTGGAATTTGGTTTCATCTTTCAGCGAAATGTGGCATCCTTCGATCAGGCAGCTATCCGGGTAATTCCCTTTGAAATGACCGGTGTCCACCAGTATCTTTTCCACCATGCCTTCATGTGCAAGCCTCACGATCACCCAGTCGCGGTTATTAGGTGTGCGGTTGCGTTTGGTTTCCCATCCATCTCCCATATTGATACCGCGGCCGGGCATGATCAGGTTATCCATATGCGAAAAGAACATATCGTTGCACAAGACGGCCTTGCCCCCGTTGACCGCGGCAGCCAGGTCCACGATTTCATCTGCATCTAGCTTATCCCACTCCCTGAATACTTCGCCATATATTTTTAACCGCGCAACCCCGCCATCAGGATAAATGTTCAAACGCACGTGCGTATAAATATTCCGGTCCTTTGTTTCAAAAAAATTCTGTGAGCCCGGTTTTAAAGGTGATTTAGGAATGATCTCTGTCCAATTTGCCTTTTCAGGGTCTGCGCCCTCATCAATGCAGCATGCATCCAGGGAAGCGAATGGCGGATGGTTGCCGAGGAAATGATTGGTATCGATATCTACACCATGGATCTTTCCCGCAACGGCAAGTTGTACGATACACCAGTCGTGCCCTGGAACCCGCTTCCGGCGCGATTCCCATCCATCCATCCATTTTCCCCTGTCTGTGTATTTATCAGGAATAAAAACGCCCCTGCCCGGCTTCAGCAGGTTTTCCTTTTCAGCGAAAAAATCATCGCTGCAGGTGAGGGCTTTTCCTCCAAGGCGTTCGGACGCGAGGTCTGTGAGCTTCGTGAATCCGGGTTGAAGTAATTCCATATCGGCAATTTTTTCAAATGTAACGATTGTGTTTATTGCAGTGCCTGCAAAGTTCCTCCACTGTTTATTCTCATTTTCGCAGGATGACCTTTCCCTTGTTAAGGATCATGTTGCCCTTATCAAATACTTTTTCACCCGCAAGAAATGTTTGTTCCACTTCTCCGGACAATGCCTGCATAAGGTAAGGAGTGAGTTTATGGCGGTGAAGGATCATCTCCTCGGTAACGATAAAAATCTTATCAGGGTCCCAGATCACAAGGTCGGCATCGCATCCTTCATCGATCTTTCCTTTTTTCTCAAGGCCTGTAAAATACGCTGGGTTGAAGGAAAGCCATTTGCTTACATCACTTATCGTGCAGTTCCTTGACCTCGCTTCAGTCCACAGGACCGGCAGTGCGAGCTGGATCGATGCAATGCCTCCCCACGCTTTCATGAAATCACCTGAATCCAGTTGCTTCATGGCTGGGGTGGAAGGAGAGTGGTCGGTAGCTACAAAATCAATGATCCCTTCTTTTAAGGCCTCCCAAAGCCTGTCATTGTTTTCCTTTTCACGAATTGGGGGCGCGCATTTGAAAGGCGTCCACCCGTCTTCAATATGATCATCGAAAAAAAGATAATGCTGTGCGGTTTCCACTGTTAATGGTAGTCCTCTTTCCTTTGCCTTCCGGATCTGTTCAATAGAGTCGGATGAAGACAGGTGTACAATGTGCACCCTGCAACTGAATTCTTCGCAAAGCCGGATCATCAGCGCGATGGCATCATCCTCCCATTTGCGCGGACGCGAGCGGAGATAATTTTTGTAGGACCTTGGATCACCTTTACCATGGTTGATGTCATCGCTTAGTTCGCAATGAACCAGCAACGGGAGCCCGCTCGCGGCAATCACGGGCATCGCTTTCCTGAGATCTTCTTCAGTTACATTCGGGAACTCGTCGATGCCTGAATGGGTAAGGAAGGCTTTGAAGCCAAGCACGCCTTTATCTATCAGAGGTTGAATATCGTTTTGATTTCCGGGTATTACCCCGCCCCAGAAACCGCAGTTGACATGAAGCTTTCCATGAGCTGCTGCCAGTTTTTTTTCGAATGCATCAACGGTTGTTGTAACAGGGGATGAGTTCAGTGGCATGTCTACAAGAGTAGTAATACCCCCTGCCAGGGCGGCTTTCGTGCCTGTGTCGAATCCTTCCCATTCGGTTCTGCCCGGTTCATTGATGTGCACATGCGGATCTACTACGCCAGGCATCACCACTTTATCGGACGCGTCTATGACGTTATCCATTGAAATATGATAAGGCAAAATTGACCGGATGAGCCCGTCGTTCATAACAACGATGCCTTCTTTTATTCCCTGCGGGGTTACTATGGTCTTGCTTTTTATCGCTGTTTCGGACATGTCTGCTGAATGAATATTAAAAATATAAAAACTAAATTTTAATTTGGATGCATAATGGTTCATTATGTAATTCTTGGTGTACTGCTGCTTGTACTGCTTATGCTGATCCGGATGACCTATTATTTCAGATCGATCGCGGAAGGAGAGGGTGATGAATCATACCGGAACAGGATGACGGGTTCCCATAATTTCATCTATGCCGCGATCGTACTGGTCATCATCACCATGCTTGCCATCATTTACGTTTTGGTCAGGGGCACAAACCTGGAAGGCCATGTAATGGAATGGTTGAACATAGTGGTGCGTGTGATGCACATCACATTTGGCATTGCATGGATAGGCGCTTCATTCTATTTCGTATTCCTCGAAAACGCGTTGAACCGGACTGATAACATCAGGGACGAGCTGGCCGGAAATCTCTGGGCCATACACGGCGGCGGTTTTTATTACCTGGAGAAATATAAGACCGCGCCAGGATCGGTGCCAAAGCACCTTCACTGGTTCAAGTATGAAGCTTATTTCACCTGGCTTTCAGGGTTCTGTCTTCTGTTCATTGTATATTATTTCAACGCAAAAGGATTTTTGATCGATACAAATGTATACGACATGAGCCCTGCCGCTGCCATTACCACCGGGGTGGGTTCATTCGTTGTAGCATGGCTGCTGTACGATATTCTCTGCAAAACACCGCTGATCAAAAAAAAGATATGGTTCGGGCTCCTGGGCTTTGCTCTCGCCACGGGATTTGCATGGTTCTACTGTTATGTGTTCAGCGCGCGCGCAGCGTACATTCATTTTGGTGCGATGCTTGGATCGATAATGACCGCCAATGTTTTTTTTGTGATCATTCCTTCACAGAAAGCCATGGTAAAAGCCGCGCGTGAAGGCAGGCCACTAAACCCGGAGCTTGGAAAACACGCTGGTTTACGATCGCTTCATAACAATTATCTCACATTGCCGGTGCTGTTCGTAATGGTAAGCAATCATTTCCCGGGCACATTCGGTTTCAGGTATCCCTGGATCATACTTGCGGCCATTACACTCGGCAGCGCAGGTATAAAGCACTGGCTCAACCTGCGTGAGCAGGGAAAATACAGTGTATGGGTAATGCCCGTGTCGGTTCTCATACTGCTGGCAACAGCGTATGTGACCGCGCCGCCCAAACCCGGCGAATGCAAAAACAACATCTCGTTCTCTTCAGTCAACGCGATCATCCAGCAAAGATGTATCACCTGCCATTCGGCAAAACCTACCGATGATGTGGTAACAGCCCCGCCTAATGGAGTTACCTACGATACCCCCGACAACATTGTAAAGCTGAAGGATAAGATCATGCAGCGGGTGGTCATCACCAAAACAATGCCCCAGAACAACAAAACGAACATGACGATGGAAGAAAGAGAAATGATCCGGTGCTGGATCGACCAGGGCGCGGTACTGAAGTAATACAGGACAACAGATCCGCTATAATCGAGGCTAAATAATTTTTTTGATTCGAAGGAAAATTTTATTTTTCATCAACGATTCTTTTAATAAGTATTTTAAACTACTAAATCGCTGTTATGAAAAAATTATCGATTCTTATGGTATTTGTAATGGTTGCAACCTCTTTTTTATTGAGCCGTTGCAGCGACAATAAGACAGAAGGAGGTGGTCAGAAAGATACTGTGCTTGTTGGCGATAAAGCCAATGGTGGCTATGAAAGCCAGGCGAAGTGGGGCGAACATCTTGTAATGATGGGTGGCTGCGGAGATTGCCATACGCCGAAAAAAATGGGACCGATGGGACCTGAAGATGACAGCAGTTTACTGTTGTCCGGCCATCCGTCAAAAATGCCGGCGCCTGAAGTGGACAGGAATGCAATGGAAACAAAAGGATTGATCGTGACACAAACCCTTACTTCGTGGATCGGTCCATGGGGAATATCCTATGCCGCCAATCTTACTTCAGATACAACAGGCATCGGGATGTGGAGTGAAGACCAGTTTATTTATGCAATCCGTAACGGGAAATATAAAGGACTTCCGAACAGCAGGCCCTTACTTCCCCCGATGCCGTGGCAATCGATCCGTAACCACACGGATGATGAGCTTAAAGCAATTTTTGCATACCTGAAATCAACAAAACCCGTCGTGAATGTAGTTCCCGGTCCCGCGGAACCGGTTGTTCACAGAAAATAATCGATCACTTAAATAAATAAAAAGGTCCGGCATTCATACCGGACCTTTTTTATATGCTGTTATGTCTATTATCTTCCTATGCCGCCATCACTGTTCGTACGCTGGTTCTCTTCTTCCTGGCTGGTTTTCCTTTGTCTTGCGGCCTTGATCTGGTTGCTTCCGAAACGATAGCTGAAATTCACCCTGAATACCCTGCTTTCATTGATCCCGCTCGCGATAAGGTACTGGCCGGCAAATGTGCTGTTACTGTTGAATTTCTGGGTATGAAATACATCGCTTAAAGCGGTTCTCAGGGTAGCCCTTCCTTTGAACAGTGTTTTCTGCAGACCCAGGTCCATGCTCCACATCGGGTCTGTCTTGAATGTTCCACCCCAGACAGAAGGACCATTGTACCATCCGCTCAGTTCCGCGGTCAGTGTCTGTCCTATCTTCAGGCTGTTCTGGGCAAAGAACCTGTAAGAGAAAATATCTACGTCCACCTTTCTTTGCGGGCCAAGGTCGGCGGCGTAATGTGAATAATATGAATTCACGTTGCCAAAAAGCGTATAGTTCTTATAGGTAAAAGGATATGTGATGGTAAGCCCGATATTATCCTGTGTGGCAAGATTTTTCTTTGTAAGGAATGTCTTGGATGTTTCGATTACATCGGTCAGCTGCGCGAATACATCGTCGGTGTGACTGTACGACAGGTTAGTGGTAAGCTTGAACTTATAAATATTCGTGATCCCAAATGAATGCGTGAACTGTGGCCTGAGCTCTGTATTCCCTTTCATATAAGTATACGCGTCCAGCTTGAACTCAAACGGGTTAAGGTCCTGGTATGCCGGCCTGTCGATCCTCCTGCTGTATGAAAGGCTCCACTGGTTCTTTGGATTTTTATTGAAAGTAACCGCCGCGCTTGGAAAGAGGTTTACATAATCACGTTTGAAAGAAGAATCATAGGCCACGTAACTGCCATTCACTTTTTTCAGGCCCGTCGATTTTCCTTCGGTTACGGTGTTTTCAAGCCTTACACCGGCCTGGAACATCCATCCTTTCAGCTGCTTATTGTAATTGAGGTACACCGCGTTGATGTTCTCATCATATTTAAACCGGTTACTTTTATCCTTGTCAAGGTCTTTCACGCTGCCGGAGATATTATAACGCTGGAAATCATTATCGGTGCGGATGAAAGAAACCTTACCACCGATACCAAGTCTTCCCTTTTTATAGTTCTGTTCATAATCCACTTTCGCAGAGCTGATCTTTATATCCGTAGGCGATATCATATTGTTCACCTCGCGGCTTGTCTCCGTTGTTCCTGTAGCATTGTAATAAACGTTTGTCAGCAGCTGGTTGGTGCTGATATCGTAATGAGAGTAATCGAGGTCGATGTTCAGGTCTTTTTGCTTCGCGTCGGTATGCCTGAAATTCATGTTATAGCTCGTATTGTTTCTGTGGGCGGTGTTCTGATTGGATGCGCGCAGTTGTTTTACGGCCGCATGGGTAGGCATGTAGCTGATGAACGTGGTGCTCTGGCTGAGCGACCTGGGCATTCCGCGAACTCCATTCGCCATAACGCCGATGGTATTGAACTTATCAATGATATAGTCCAGTCCCACTTTAAAGTTGTGGCTTTCAAAACGGTTCCTGAATACATTTTTCTGGTCGAATATGCTGTCTGCCACTTCGCGATACAAAAAGAAATTGCCTTCATTCCTTCCCCTGTTGTAATTATACGTTCCGAAGAGGTTCAGGTTCTTGCTGCGGTGATTGAGCGCGATACCCGCATTGTATTTTGGGAAAATGGCAACACCGTAACCGAGATTTACCGAACCATTCGTTCCGAGGCTCTTGTTCCTTTTAAGCCTGATGTTGATGATGCCTGCATTTCCAGCCGCTTCATATTTCGCAGAAGGATTGGTAATGATCTCTATGGATTCGATCTGCGATGACTGCAATGATTTAAGGTATTCGCTGAGGTCTTTGCCCGACAGGGGCGAAGGCTTGCCATCGATGTAAACCTGTACTCCGTTCTTCCCGCTAAGGCTTAGGTTGTCGTCCTTATCGATCATCACACCGGGAGATTTGCGGAGCAGTTCAAGTGCATCCTGTCCCACAGCGTTGATGGTTCCTTCCACGTTCAGTATCGTTTTGTCGGCCTTTACTTCCACGATAGGTTTTGTGGATGTTACAGCCACTTCCTTCAGGGCGCCGGAGCTTTTCCTGAGCGAAAGCTGCGGCACTGTTACAGGTCCGTTACCGCTTAGCTCAAATGATGCGGAGTTTTGCGGGATATATCCCACATGCGAGCTATTGATAAAATATTTTCCGCTGGCGATATTGTTGAATGTAAAACTTCCTGAACTTCCGGATACCGCGAGCTTGACCGTCGATGAGTCCTTTGCCCTTTTTAAAGCAATGGTTGCGCCGGAGAGGTCTTTTCCCTGGTCGTCCTTAACGTTTCCTGAAATTTGCTGGGCGAAAGTTATTGCCGATGCGGATACGCAAATAAGCAATAGAAGAATATTTCTCATTGTAAAAATTGGCGTTTGTGTGTTTGGTAGCGCAAAAGTATACAGCCTGTTCGTATCCCTGTATAAGTTAGATAAGAACGGTCAATTTATTTCAGTGAGTGGTAAAAAACCTGCTGTTGCGGCAATAAAAAAGGCACAGTTTCCTGTGCCCCGATCCGTTCCCGCAGGAAGCTTATTCAGCCACCTCGCTTTTCAGGAATGATTTTTTGAAAACATAATGATATACCTGGCTGTTCTGGCCCACCGAATAAGGAAACGCGTTAACGAGCGTCCAGCCATCCCTGCCCATATAATTCAGTGCGTCCACCACGGTGTTGAATTTTTTCAGACGGCCGTTGTCTTCTTTTAAGCGGTGATCTTTCCAGATGCTTCTTTCTTCGCCATAATCGATGTCGATGGTTACTTTGTTGCTGAGCAGCCTTGGCGTTGCCACTACTTCTGCATACTGTTCCACCTTATCATTTTTGTCGTCCTTCGTCTGCGCGAAAGATGTGAATGATGCCAGCAGCAATGCTGCCGCAACGAATACATTTTTCATTTCTTGTTGTCCTTTTTTTTTAATT
>JADMIO011189665.1_pt1 | contig 13587 bp, 10 predicted proteins | sample 8958161 | NCBI WGS metagenome assembly JADMIO01 (sample SAMN16585339, study PRJNA669376) | soil metagenome | isolation source: Crop rotation soil | place: USA: Cullars Rotation, Alabama | collected 2011 | reverse complement strand
AACCACCGACAGCCTCAGGCCGGTAAAAAGAACTTTCTTTAGGCTGAACCTGGTTGAGCATTTCATAGCAGCTTGTTGACTCGTTTACACCTCACCCTCAATCCCTCTCCAAAGTAGAGGGAAGCAAAACCACCGACAGCCTCAGGCCGGTAAAAAGAACTTTCTTTAGGCTGAACCTGGTTCAGCATTTCATAGCAACATTGTTGGCTCAATAGAATTACCCAAAGTACAAGTGAGTGACACAACCAGAGCTTAATCAGGGTACTAAATGCTCGTCCCAAAAAAATCCTTCGTTATTGATGCTATTGACTTTTATTGCTTCGTAACGGTGTATTTACCTGTTTTAAAATTTACTTCCACCTTATACGAACCGGCAGCAGCAGGGGTGGGAATATTTCCGGGATCACTGCCTCCGGGTCCCAGGTTTATGCCAATATCGCCACCTGATGCATTGCCTGAAGCGCCAACGCCATACTGGGGTTGCCATTCCGTTAACTTAGAAAGAAATTTATAAAACTTGCCCGGTACAAAATTGATGGTTATATCGTATACCCCGTTGCTGCGTTTTGTAAGCTTTTGGCTTGCAGGCGGATTATTCGTCCAGTCGGACGGTGTAGCATCGCCGGTAATGTATAGCTGGTCGGTAACAGGAGGGGGAATAGCATAATCTTCGTAAGGCGTTACTGCAAGCTTTATTACGTTAGAATTTAAAGGTACAGTGCCGCCAAGGTTGGATACTACACGAAACTCAATATTGTGTACAGTCTCAGCCTTCAACAACATTTTTGTTAAATAGTTATTCAAATCGCCAACAGTTATTGAACGGCTCAGGTCTTTATTTACCGTAACCTCCTGTTTTGCAGGATTGGTAAAGTTTGATCCCGTAGTGTCAACTTGTATGGTGTAAGAAACAATTCTTGTACTTGCACCTGAACTGAACTTATATGCAGGATCGGTCCAGGACAGTTTCAGGGCTTCATTGTTCTTGTTTGCTGCAGTAAGAATAAGAGGGCCTGTGGCTGATGATGTTAAAACCGGTGCAGTGCCGCCTTCGAAATAAAATTTGGTTTCATCTTTTTTGCAGGACCAAAGGCCTGCGGCAATGCAACATGAGAGCAGTAATATTTTCAGAACACTTTTCATATTTATAGAATTTTGGTCTGTTAAAACCTTAGTAACCGGTATTTTGTTTAAGGTTAGGATTTGAAATAATATTGGCTACAGGTATGGGAAACAGGTTGTATTTAGCATCCACGCCTGTTCCTGATGCCACTCCCCCTTTCCAGGGCCACAGGTAAGCGGATGATGTTAACAATCCATAGCGGATAAGATCGGTACGCCTGTGCCCTTCCCAATACAGTTCTCTTCCCCTTTCATCCAAAACCGTTTGAAGCGTTAAATCCGAAGTATTTAGCATGCCTGCATTGTTAGGGCCGTAGCTGTCGCCATAAGCCCTGAAACGGATTTTATTAAGATATTGCAATGCCGTTGCAGCATCTGCCCCTGTTCCGTTACGCAAAAAGGCTTCTGCATAAATCAGGTACATTTCTGATAAACGGAAAACAGGAAAATCAATATCGGCATACTCCCTGGTCACATCTGAAACAGCACCTCCGTCTGAACGGATGTTCACCCATTTTTTTACATGAGCGCCATTGGTAAAGTCAAAAATATTGGATATGGCAGTTTGCGAAGGAGCAGTACCGAATTTTGATGTTGTAAATAAGGCTCTTTTATCGGTAGCGCCTGTTTTATCGGCAAACAAATTTGCTAAAGCCGATGTTGCCCGGTAGCCGGCCCAGCCTCCGCCGGTGCCATATTCATCATGATCGTCTCCGCAGGCAGCATGCATTAAAAACGTAGTATTTCCATATGCCCTTGTACGTAAACCATCGCAGGTAATTACAAACATAAATTCATCTTTCTGCTTATCGTTATCGGCCATAAAGAGTTTTGGGTAGCCCGATACTAACTGGTAGCCGCCGCCAATAACTTTTTTAGCATAAGTGATGGCTTCGGTATATTTTGCCGTTCCGGTATAAACGGCCGCATTTAAATACATGCGGGCTAATAATGCCCATGCTGCTCCCTGGTCTACACGTCCGTATTCTATTGTTTTTACGGGAGCCAGGTCGCCGTCGATCGCTTTCAGTTCACTTTCTATAAAATTAAACAGTTCAGTTCTGCTTATTTCGGCAGGCAGGTTAGTACCTATTGCATCGGCTTCGGTAACAAAGGTTGACTTACCAAAAAGATCCATGATTACCCAATAGTTAAATGCCCGCAGGAACCTTACTTCTGCCCTTGCTTTTTTTATATCATCAGCATCGGCTCCTGTAATACCGTGGGAAGCTACTTTTTCATCCGTCGATTCCCTTAAGAACTCATTTGCAAGTGTTATATTGTAGATTGGCCTGGCGTACATTCCTCTTAAAAACTGGTCGCTGCTTGTCCACTTTAAACCATGAAAATCCTGGATGGTCTGGTCGTTCCAGGCAACCACAGCTTCATCGGTAGGTAATTCCTGGCAGTTAAAGTAAGCACGGATAAAGCCTACCTGCGATCCTTCGTCAAGCCCGCCACCGATATCGGCCAGCCCCGCAGGCCCTTTGTTGCCTGAAATGGCAAGCCCTCCGTATATTTTTGCCAGTACGCTTTTATAACCTGCAGCAGTAGAATAGGTTTTTTCAGGAGTAAGATCGTTTACGGGAAACAGATCGAGTTTTTTTGCACATGATGTTGCGGCAGATACTGCAACAAACAGGATCAATGTATTTTTTATAATACTAAACTTCATATAGATAAATGATTTAAAGGATTAAAAATCAAGATTGAACCTTACAGAATATACTCTCGGACGGGGATAAATCGCATTGTCAACCCCTTCATTGCTTGAGCTTTCAGGATCTAATCCTTTATATTTTGTAATTACGAATACATTTTGAATGCTGCCAGATATTGAAAGATTGTACCTGTCTCCAAATACCCTTCCGGCATTATAACCTATATTAATGTTATCCATCCTAAAGAATGACGCATTTTCAATATAGTAGTCAGAAAGGAACTGGTTATTTCTAAATCTTGTTTCCAGGTAATTCCTTGATGCATTTCCTGTGTGGTTCACGGGGTTTTGTATGGTTCTCAGAACACCGTTATTCGATTGAAAATTGTTGTACAGGTAATTTCCGAAAGAGCCATGCCCTGTAACCCCTAAACTGAACTTTTTATAGTTAACCTGTGTGTTAAGGCCCAGTAACACATCAGGAGCAGGTTTCTTGTAATAATAACGGTCTGAATTGTCAATGTTTCCGTCGCCGTTACGATCCTCGTATAAACCTTCAATGGGGCTTCCTGTGGTTCTGTCGTATACCTGTTTGTACACGTTATAGGTAAACGGAGCATAACCAACTGCGTATACGCCAATGTTATTGCTTGTGCCGCCCTTTATGCCTGAAACAGCAATACCTGTGAAGTTAGGATCCTGTATCTTTAAAAGATTGGTGATCTTGGTGGTGTTATAAGTGATATTAAATCCCAGATCCCAGCTCAGGTCAGCTTTTCTTACAGGTACGGTGTTCAACGAAAACTCAACACCTTTATTTTCCATATTTCCCACATTAGTAAATATTGCAATATCAAAGTTAGAACCCGGGGCTACGGGAACAACGCTTAACAGGTCATGCGTTTTTTTCTGATATACATCAAGAGAACCGGATATTCTGTTATTCAAAAAGGCATAATCTAACCCGATGTTGGAAGTTACCGTTGTTTCCCATTTAATGCCTGGATCATAAGCCGCCGGTCGCAAAAAGGTGTAGTAAGCGTTTCCAAACTGGTATTGGGCGGTAGGCTCGCTGCGGGAATAGCGTGGCAGATAGCTGTAGTAGTTACTCTGGATATCCTGCTGGCCCGTTTTACCCCATCCCAGGCGTAACTTTAGATCGGTTAACGCAGGAGTATTCGTGAAAAATTCTTCTTTCAATTTCCAGGCTAAAGATACCGCGGGAAAGTAACCTACACGATTTTCAGGAGAAAACCGCGAAACGGCATCTCTCCGTAACGAAGCCGTTAACAGGTATTTATCAGCCAGGGTGTAATTTAATCTTCCAAAATACGATTCAATCCGGTATTGAGGTTTATCAGTTGCAAAAGCCGGTTCTGAACCTGCTATGGTATCTTTTTTGGCAGGCTTAGCCGGGTCGGTAATACTCCGGAAGCTTAACGATGGAAAATTATATACGTAAGTGGTAAAATCCTGGTAACTGTGGCCTAACAGCACATCAAACCTGCTGCTTATACTTTTTATTTCTTTTGCATACAGTAACGAAACGTCAGTTAAGGTGTTCCTCTTTTTTTGTTCGTAATGCGTACGCGAACCTCCCGTTTTATAATTGCTTGCCAAAAGCGAGTCGATGTTGTCGTCTCCTTTACCGCCGGTATTGTCTATACCAACATTCAGCATTACATGCAGATCGGGCAAAAAATGCAGTTTGTAATCTAACTGTATGTTTCCGACCAGCCTGTTCACGGTAGAATTATTGCGCCTTAATTCCAACGAGGCAAGCGGGTTACGTGTTGCCTGTTCATTAGGGTTACCGGTCTGCATCCATTCAAAATAGCCGCCAAACCTTTTATCAGTACTATAAACCGGTTGAGTGGGATCGAAAACCACTGCGGCGCCTACGGCATCTTCATTAGCGAAGCGGTATTTAACCTGGCTGGCTTTTACCGACAGGTTAACTGACAGGTAATCTTTAAAAAACTTGGGAGAAAGGTTTAACGAAGATGATAAACGGTCGAAATGGTTTGTTTTTAAAATACCATCCTGCCGCAGGTATCCTCCCGAAATACGAAAAGGCACTTTTCCTGCAATGCTGCCGCTTGCACTCAGGTTGTTATCTGAGGCAAAGGCCCTATTAAAAATCACGTCCTGCCAATCGGTATTTGCTGACCCGAGCAGGTTTTTATACGTGTTAACCCCGGTTAAGGCGGCATCTTCGGTTACTATAGTGCGTATTTCATCTGCATTAAGCACATCCATTCTTTGTGCAATCGTTTGCACCGAAGCAAGCGTATTAAAATTAAATTTGAGCTTACCCCTTGCACCTTTTTTAGTGGTAATAATAAGTACACCGTTGGATGCTCTTGAACCATACAAAGCGCTGGCCGATGCATCTTTCAATACCGACATCGATTCTATATCGTTTGGGTTGATGGTGCTCAGTACGTTGGCGGTTAGCTTGTTATCATTTCCCAAACCATTGCTTTCAACGGGCACGCCGTCAATTACAATTAACGGGTCGTTCGATGCATTTAACGAAGCTCCTCCCCGTATCCTTATCCTGCTGCCGCCCCCTGCCGAACCGCCGCCTGAGGTAATTTGAAGGCCGGCGACTTTGCCCTGCAACAGTTGTTCGGATGAAGCGATGGTGCCTTTCTGAAAATCTCTTGCGGTAACTGAGGTAACCGAGCCGGTTAAATCGCCTTTTTTGCGTGTGCCGTACGCCACTACCACTACATCGGTTAAGGCCTGCTGGGCAGCAGCCATGGTAACCTCAATGGAAGTTCTGCCTGCAACGCCGATTTCCTGCCGGTTGTATCCAACGCTGGTTACTACAAGCGAATTGGCTGCGGCAGGGATGGTTAGGGAAAACCGGCCTGTGGAATCAGTGCTTGTTCCGGAAGCAGAACCTTTTACGGTAACCGAGGCGCCTGCAACCGGATTGTTCTTATCGTCGTGAATAACGCCTGTTACGATTTTGGTTTGAGCTATGGCATGATGTAAAAGAGTGGAAAATAAAATACAGAAAAGCATTCGAAGTGTTCGGTTTGCTATCATACTACAAACAATTTAAGTTTAGGTTAAAGCTGTTATTTCAATTATTATGCGAAGGCACTTTTCAAAAAACCAGGGATAGTGCAATAAGACCCGGAGGAGAAATAAGGAGGCCCTTTATAAAAAACATAAAACCGGGAGATGTACTGTATGTTCACTTTCATATGTGCAGGCTTTTACAGGAATAGTACAACTTAAAAACAAAAGTGCGACTGAATGCAATTTGTGAAGTAAAGAAATAGAGCCTTAACAACAACTGCAATAAATACCATTGAAATATAGATAAATTAAGCAGTCACACCGAAAGCTGTCACCATAACGTGTTGATTATCAAAATACTAAAATAAATTATCATATTATTGTATATGAACGGTATAAGTTAACCGACCCCCGGCGAAAAATAAGCATTTATGAACGTCAGGTTTTTCAGGCATTAATTCACAGGCTTATGCTGCATAGCAAAGCAAAATTTTACTGAGATGATTTTTGGGTGAAATACAGAACGTAAAGGCTACAGCGATTTAATTTCCATGATCTTTTTCTCAAACTCATCCTTCGGCACCATTGCCCGGTTCTTAATTTTGGTTTTATAGGTGTAGATGGTATTAACAGAGTATTCAAGTATCTGCGCAATCTTTTCATTTTCGCTGATGCCCATACGAATGAGTGCAAAAATCCTCAGGTCAGTATTAAGCGACTCATTATCTTTTATCTTCACCTGGTCCTCATCTTTAAACAACGCATTAAACTCCTTCACAAAATTCGGAAACAACCTCAGGAACACTTTATCGAAACTTTTAAGCAGTTCTTCCTTCTCCTTCTTAATATTCACATTGTTCACAATAAACTTTAGATCATCAAACTTTCGCTCGGTTATTTTTTGCTCTATCGACTTTTTAAACTTATCGATCTTTTGAAAATACTCCGAGTTAACATTCAGAAAGTAGCCGATATATTCTTCCTTTATTTTATTTGACTCTAAAAGCTTTGAATTCATTTCATGCAAAGAAGCATGTGCATCGGTAATGATCCTTTTGGCATTCTTCAGTTTATTAACCTGCTTAAAAATAATTATAACCAAAACGCACAACGAAGCTAAAAGAACAGTAACAGCGGCGGCATAAATGATCCAGAGCCTTCGCTGGCTTTCGATATAATTTATTTTTTTACTTTGGATGATGGGCATTATTCTGCTTATCTGCACCTTTCTTTGCCTTGCCCCATAATACGATGCATCGGCAATAGCTTTTTCAATATATAATGAAGCGCTTTCAATGTTGCCTTTTTTATATAGCAGCCCTGCTAAATCGTAAATGGCAAATGTTTCTTTGGTGGAAGATCTAATGTCGGCAATGGCGGCTTTGATCTGGTAATCTATAGCGTTATCAATTTCTCCCTTTTTTAACGAAATAATGCTAAGGGTTGATGTAACTAAAGCAAGGCTGTGATAAGGCAGATTTGGTATATGGTACAACGCCTGGTAATCGGCATGGGCTTTTTCTATATTGCCCTGTTTCAGGTTTTTTAAGCCATCGTAAAAAAAATGTTCAAATGAATTAGCCGGAAATAACATCAAAGCCGAATCCATATACCGGCTGCCAATGTTATTGTATTGTGGCGAATGAAACTTATCGTTATCGTACTCGGCCAGATCGTAATAGTACCGGCCCATTAAGGCGTAATATTCTGATCTGATGCTGCCGGGCTGGTCTTTGATATCTATCTCACTTAAGTAATCCGAAGTTTCTTTAAACATTCCGGCCGAAAGAAGTATGAAAGAAAGCTTGATTTTAGCGCCTGCAATGCGTGAAGGATCGTTCATGCTTAAAGCCAGTTCCTCAACCTTCTTTGCATAGGCAAAAGCCGAGTCGAAGTTGAATATTTTATAGGCTTCATAAAGCTGTAAAAAAATATCGTAGCGGGCAGTTAACGTATTAGCGGCCTTTAACGACCTTCTTAAATTGTTTATCTCTTTTAATTTAGCCCCGTCGTACAATTTACTGTTTTCAATAGCCGTATTAAGTTCAGCTAACAGGCTGTCGGTTTGTTGCCGGCCATAAACTGTGCAACAGCCTATAACCGGCAAAATCAAAGCAATCAGGCATTTTATAACCGAACCAGGTAAATTAAACATCAGGTAAAATTAATCTCCCGCCTTCTTTTGTAAACCGTATAAACCTGTTTACATCTGAAAAGCAAAACAATCTTATCAACGGGGCTAAAATACATAATATTAAGTAGGCCGGTAAAAATGGCGCTTGCTAAGTTCGCTGCCTCTGCGAGGCATAACTGGCACGTCGTCTCAAATAAAAAAAGTGAAGGAAAGAAATGATTCAAAATACCTGCAGAATACTGCCTGAAAGATATGCAGATGAACGAAATATTTTTTTTACTGCTTAGCTAAGATATATTTCTGAGAAGAAGGTTTCGGGATTGAGTGATAAGTATGCATCTGTTTTCATGGGAGATTCACTCATTTCCATCTGAAGAGAAAATTGTCCGCGATATATATGCCACAGGTACAATCCTTTTCCAAAAGGCTTTACCATGATTTCAGGAAGCAGTTCGTTCAGCAAACCGTTCCAGCAGGCATCTTCCAGTTGCTCGGTATGCGATAAGGGACGGCCGTTGTTTTGAACGTTATTTTTGTACAACTGCCTTTTAGAAAATGTAGTAGTGGTTACCAGCAACACCTCCTGTTGAACGGATATCGTTTTCATAACATAATATTGATGCGTTGTCAATTCTTCTTTAAGATTGGTCGTAATTACCTTCTGCAGCGGAAACTGTAAGCAAAAGGTTTTTGCCGTTTACATTCCGCACTACCATCTACATACGTTAATATGTTCAATACAGTTTATAATTTATTGCAAAAACAAAGAACCTTATATAACAAAGAAATTTTGAATAGCCTGCATATAAATGCTGTTTCAGGTAAGGCGTTGGGTTTTTTAGTTGAAAGCGGCTATTTAATGATTAAAATTCTATTTTAGCTGCAAATTCTTACTTTTGATTTTTCAGTTCCACAATATTGGAACCTGCTTCTGAATTTAAAAACTAACCAAACTCACTGCTTTATAATGCCGGAAAAAGTAACCAAAATAGGCGTTCTGACATCAGGCGGCGACTCTCCCGGAATGAATGCAGCTATAAGAGCAGTTGTACGTACCGGAACTTACAACGGATTGGAAATGTTTGGGATAATGAGAGGATATAGCGGCATGATCGACGACGATATAATCCCTATGCAAAGCCGCAGCGTAGCCAACATTATTCAACGCGGCGGCACCATTTTAAAAACAGCACGCAGCAAAGAATTCTATACTCCCGAAGGACGCAAAACAGCTTACGATAATTTAAAGAAACGCGGTATTAACGGGTTGGTAGTTATTGGGGGCGATGGCAGCTTTAAAGGAGCCCAGCGCTTTAGCAATGAGTACGATATACCCTGCATAGGCTTACCCGGCACTATTGATAAAGATATTGCCGGCAGCGACTTTACCATAGGATTTGATACGGCGGTAAATACGGCGGTTGAAGCGATTGATAAAATAAGGGATACGGCCGATGCTCACGACCGCCTTTTTATTGTGGAAGTAATGGGCAGGGATGCGGGCTATATTGCGTTGCACAGTGGTATTGCCACCGGCGCCGAAAATATATTAATACCCGAAACAAAGACCGATATTGAAGAACTTGTAAGCTCTCTCACAGAAAAAGAAAAGCGCCACAAGCTTGTAAACCTGGTAGTTGTAGCTGAAGGTGACGAATTTGGCGGAGCTAACGAAATAGCTAAGATCGTTAAAGGACGCCTCCCTAATACCGACACAAGAGTTTGTATTCTTGGCCATATACAACGCGGTGGTTCACCTACCTGTATCGATCGTTTAATTGCAAGCCGCATGGGCTACCATGCGGTAGAAAGTTTAATAACCGGTCGTTACAATGTAATGGTAGGCATAATGAATAACAAAATGAACTACACCCCCCTCGACAGGGCGATCAAAGCAAAGCAACGAATAAGCAGGGAATGGCTTAAGATCGTAAAAATACTTGCATCATAATTAAGGCTGCCGGGGTACATAACCCTGATTGCAAAATAGCTTTTGTTCAGCACCATCTATTCAACAATACCAGGAACCTAAAAAAAACACCATGTCAAACAACATTTCAAAGTACCTGCAAACCAATACCGAAAAACAGGCCGGTGCGGATAACCTTCTTACACATCGCACCAAAATTGTTGCAACCGTTGGCCCTGCCTGCGATACTTACGACAAGCTGCTACAGCTTGTAAAAGTTGGCGTAAATGTTTTCAGGCTCAATTTCTCTCATGGCGGTCACGAAGATAAGGCCCGCATAATTGCCGATATACGCACCATTAATGAAGCTATGCCCTACAACGTTTCTATCCTGGGCGACCTGCAAGGCCCTAAATTACGTGTAGGTGAAATTGAAAACAATGCTTTGCATGTTGTAACAGGTGACATTCTTACGTTTACGAACGAAAAATGTGTGGGAACCCTGGAAAAAATATATGTTTCTTATCCAAACCTGGCAGGTGATGTTAAAATAGGAAACATTATTTTGATTGATGATGGAAAGCTGGAAGTGAAAGTAGTGGATATTCTTCGCAACGGCGATGTTAAAGTGCAGGTAACGCTCGGTGGCGTATTATCATCAAAAAAAGGCATCAATCTTCCCGATACAAAGATCTCCTTACCCGCCCTTACCGAAAAAGACCTCGACGATCTTGACTTTATAATAGAACAGCAGCTCGACTGGGTGGCTTTATCATTTGTAAGAAACGTAAAAGATATTGTAATACTGCGCAGCAAGCTGGATGAAAGAAAAAGCAAAACAAAGATCATCGCCAAGATCGAAAAGCCCGAGGCAATTGTTAACATCAGGGATATAATTGTTGAAAGCGATGGTATAATGGTGGCACGTGGCGACCTGGGTGTTGAACTGCCCGTTGAAAAAGTTCCGCTGATACAAAAAGATATTATTCGTAAATGCCTGCACCGTGCCAAGCCGGTAATTGTAGCTACCCAAATGATGGAAAGCATGATGGACAGGGTAAAGCCGAACCGCAGTGAAATTACCGATGTTGCAAATGCTGTGCTTGAAGGCGCTGATGCCGTAATGCTAAGCGGCGAAACTGCCGCAGGCAACCACCCGGCCCTTGTAGTGGAAACCATGCGTAAAATAATTATAGAGGTAGAAAAGCAATACAAGTTTAACCGCGAAGAAGACCTTAAACCCCAGCCCCACTCCCCATCGTTCTTAAGCGATGCTATTTGTTACAATGCCTGCCGGATTGCACGGGATGTAAACGCCGACGCACTGATAGGTATGACACAAAGCGGCTATACTGCTTTCATGCTCAGCAGTTATCGTCCTAAGTCACCTTTATTTATTTTCTCAAAAGAAAAAACACTCATAAACCAGCTAAGCCTAAGCTGGGGCGTAAGAGCTTTTTATTATGGTGAGGAAGAAAGTCTTGACGATATAATCGACGACCAGATAGATATTTTAAAAGACCGGGGTTATCTCAGCGCCGGCGATACGGTAGTAAATACCGGCAGTACACCGGTACAGTTGCACCTGCCCACCAATATTATTAAGGTAAGTAAAGTATAGCAAAGCTTATCCCTTTGAAATAATCAACCTCTGTAATTAAGACTTTACAGGGGTTTTTTATTGCATTCTCAAAATTGAAAAAAATCAGGATGTATATGCAAGTTCATCTGCAACAACGTATATACGTGAATGATTGCTTACATTTATATATAACTCAGGTTAATGACAGAGAAAAAACGGCCTGTAAGAATATTAATAGCAAAAGTTGGGTTAGATGGACACGACCGGGGAGCCAAGGTAATTGCCACTGCATTAAGGGATGCAGGAATGGAAGTAATTTATACGGGCCTGCGTCAAACACCCGAAATGGTGGTAAATGCTGCCCTGCAGGAAGATGTTGATGCAATTGGCATAAGCATACTCAGCGGCGCCCACATGACGGTTTTTCCCAAAGTAATTAAGTTGATGAAGGAGAAGGAGATGGATGATGTTTTACTTACCGGTGGCGGTATTATCCCCGAAGATGATATGAAAAAATTGTACGAACAAGGCGTGGGGAAAATATTTCCACCAGGAACATTAACAAATGATATTTCTTTATATATACATGATTGGGTGAAACACCATCGTAACTTTTAGTAGTTTTGGCTGGTTATTTGTTTTACTTACATGATTTTAGCTCATGAGAAAACTTTTTCTATATTTTTATTGAAATTATGGAGCAATATTCAATTCTTCAGTCATACCAGGATCAGCCTAATGTGTGGGACGAAATGTTTTCGTCCCAAGGTATAAGAAGACATTATGCAAATTTTGTTTCTGCAATAGAAAATCTTCCTTCTACCGAAATGACCCATAAAGATGAAATGGCAAAAAAGCTGTTCATGAGCCAGGGCATTACCTTTACCGTTTACAGCCACGGAGAAGGAATTGAAAAGATTTTTCCCTTCGATATTATTCCCCGCATTATCACCAATGAAGAATGGAAGCATATAGAAGCAGGCATCAGGCAGCGGCTCAGGGCATTAAACATTTTCCTTAAAGACATATATCATTCCCAGTTTATTGTAAACGACGGAATTATCCCGGCGCAGCTTATTTATTCGTGCCCTAACTTTTTAAGGGAAATGGTGAATGTGGATGTGCCTTTTGATATTTACACCCATATTGCAGGTGTTGACCTTATAAGAAACAAAGACGGGGAATTTTATGTGCTCGAAGATAACTTACGCACCCCATCGGGTGTATCGTACATGCTTGAGAACAGGAGCATTACGTACAGGATATTTCCCGATCTTCTTCCCAGGAATAATGTGCTGCCTGTAAGGGATTATCCTGCATTACTGTTCAAAAACCTGCGGTCGCTTTCAAACAGGCAACTGGTCGATCCTACCGTGGTTCTGTTAACACCGGGTATATTTAATTCAGCCTATTTCGAGCATACAACACTTGCCCGGCTAATGGGTATTGAACTGGTGGAAGGCAGCGACCTGATAGTGGATAATCATCATGTATTTATGAAAACCACTAAAGGGTTAAAGCAGGTAGATGTTATTTACAGGAGAGTAGACGACGAATTTATAGATCCGTTAGTGTTTAAGCCTGAAAGCATTTTAGGAGTTCCGGGTTTATATTGGGCTTACCGCAAAGGAAACGTGGCTATTATAAATGCAATGGGCAACGGAGTGGCAGATGATAAAGCTATTTACACCTATGTGCCCGACATGATACGGTATTACCTGAACGAAGAACCGATATTGAAAAATGTGCCTACTTACCAGTTAGCCGATGCCGACGTACAGAAGTATGTTTTTGATAACATGTCGAATATGGTTATCAAGCGAACCAACGAGTCAGGCGGTTACGGCATGCTGATGGGCAACCGTGCCACTGACGAAGAAATGGAGAACTTTAGAAAGGCTATCATCGAAGACCCGAGGAATTTTATTGCACAGCCTATTATAAGTTTATCATCTACCCCTTGCTATATAAACGGAGTATTACAGCCCAGGCGGGTTGACCTGCGGCCGTTTGCCTTGTATGGCCCCGATGGTATAGACATTGTGCCGGGCGGATTAACGAGGGTAGCGCTGAAGGAAGGATCGATGGTGGTCTTTCCAGCACAGTGGGATCCGAAGCTTGGAATTCACGTGACTTGAAGTCGCGGC
>JADMIO011096076.1_pt1 | contig 13587 bp, 4 predicted proteins | sample 8958161 | NCBI WGS metagenome assembly JADMIO01 (sample SAMN16585339, study PRJNA669376) | soil metagenome | isolation source: Crop rotation soil | place: USA: Cullars Rotation, Alabama | collected 2011 | reverse complement strand
GGGTGGCGGTGCCGTGCTGATCGTGAGAACGGCCGCCGCAAAAGCTCGGACCGGTAGGACGAGCCCTACTATTGCAACGATCCAAAGCCACTTAATGGTGCATTTCATCCTTAGCCGCCGATCAAAACTGCTCGGGGCGTCCGACCGATACTCCATCGACCACGACCAGCCCACGTGACGAGTCGCAAACACAGTGCCGTACGGTCGCCAAAACCGGTTGGGTTGAAATCGGGATCCCCGCTCAGAGACGGCAATCGGAAAGCGACCCATCTCAACCGCTAGAGGCGGAAATCAACCAGCCCCCGGGCAGGCAGCCGCCATTCGGAGCGATCTCAATTGACTGGCCGATCAGGGCAGTGGTACTTCAACCTCGAGTCGATGGAGGGGCATCCTTTTGCATAGCGGCCCCGGGCCAGACGCAGTTGGGCGCGACTCCAGCCAACATGACTGAACCGATTCATTTTCACACCGATCTCTACCGTCGGGATGCGGTCGAGACCGCGGCTCAGAAGTACGTCGATCGGGCGAGGATCGAGATCGCCGAGGCCTGGCCGAACATCATAGCCCACCTCGAGCCCTTGAGTCGGGAAGACATGCAGACGTTGCGAGACGAGTTCTGCAATGAAGCCTTTTCCGCCACTGCCCGCCGCCTGCGCAACATCGATCGCGGGACGCGCGGCACCAGCCAGAGGAGCGGCGCTCCCGGGGGGCCGCCGTGGGTCATCCTGAAGCCGTTCGAAGCGGGTTCCGTCCTCGGTCTCGGCTGGGTCATCGAAGGACTGAGCCCGATCCGTTCCGGCTCTGCCACGCTGTCGCTTCGCCACGAGCAGCATGGCTCGGCGCGGGTCGCCATCCGTCGCAACTGCGGCGCGCCGCTCGGCGTTGCCCACACCGAGCACTTCGACTTTCTTTTGATGAACGGCGGCAGCGGCATCTCCTATACGGAATCTTCGATTGGTCGCGTGCTGGTCGCTTTCGCGCATCGCTTGCGCGCCGCTGAGGTCGCTCCCGACCGCAGCGTGCTCGAAGCTTTTGAGCCGCATGCGGAGGGCGGCAGTCCCCAAGCTCCTACAGTCGAAGCCTCCGCCCCGCCTATCGAGGGCCGACGAGTGGCGCCCGAGGTCGATCTCGAACAGCGCACCATTACCTTCGACATCGACCAGACTCGCATCAGCCGGCTGGAGTTCTACGACGCAGTGCTGGCGCTAGCGGAGCGCGCCCATGTCTTTCTGAGTCGGCTCGAGGGCGCTGGCGTGCGTGTTCAGCTGAAAGTTCCCTCCGAGCTATCGATCGAAGATGTTCGACTACTCATCAAAGACGCGACCAAATCTCTGAATCGCGTCGCTCGTCGCGCCGTCGGTATTGATCCCGATGAGTCCATGTTGCTGCCTTCGGGCCTGCCCCCCCTGCCCCCGGAGCCTGTCGATCTAGAGCGACTGTTGGTGCACCTCGAGGGCGCCGATCCGATGGCGCTCGGGCTCGATGCCGAACCTGATCGCGGCCCGGGTCACGAAGGCTTACGAGTGCTGAACATTCTCGGCAAAGGCGCCTGCGACAGCGACTGCGTCTTCTGTTGCGAAAAGTTCAATCCCAGCAATCGCCTCCGGCCAAACGCCGATGCCACTCGCCAGGCCATCCTCGACTCTGTCGGTCAGTTCGACATGCTATTCTTCGCCAGCGGCGAACCGACGATCAATCCCAAGCTGTTCGAGTACGTCGACCTCGCCAAGAGCGTCGGCTTCACCTCGTTCGGCATGTCGTCCCACTTCCGAACCTTCGCCGATCCACGCTTCGCTTTGAAGATACTCGAGGCTGGTTTCGAGTATTTCGACATTTCACTCCACGCCGCGGATATCGAGGGACAGCTACAGGTCAATCCGATCGAAGACGGGGGCGCCTCGCTCGCCGAAGCGCTGAAAGGGCTCGCGGTTCTGCTGCGGCTCGCCGACGCTCTCGGAGTCCGGATCAGCATTACCCACAAGATCGTCGTCTCGCGCCTCAACGTCACCGACCTCGAACGGATTTTCCATTCGACCTACGACCGTGGCGTTCGCCACTTCATCCTCCAGCCGGTGAGGACGATCGGCCTTGCCCCAGAGCGTCAGGCGGTCCTCGAGATCTCCGAGGATGAGATCATTCCTCACCTCAATGCATTCCTCGAAAAGACCAGTGGGCTGGGAGCAGCAATCAAACCTTATGGTTTCTCGCGCCGGGATCTGTTCTCCGGCGGTCACATCGAGCACGAACAAAATCGCGTCAAAAATATTTCCGGCAAGCAGCAGCGCCCGCGCTGGGCTCTGGGATTTCCGCTGCTCGACGAGCAACGCCCGACCGACGGCCGGCTGTGGGTCGAGGTGCGTGGCTGGCCCGACCATCGCGTCGGATTCGCCGTCGATGGCAAGTCCGTAGTGCTCGACGAAGCCCTCGAACGAGGCGTCCAACTACCCTTCGGCTGCCGCATGGGGTCGTGCGGAATGTGTTGTGCCCGATTACTCGAGGGCGAGGTTGACCAAAGCACCCAGCTGTTTCTCAGCGAAGAGCAGATGCAGCAGGGCTTCGTACTGCTCTGTCAGGCGCGGCCATTGTCCGATGTAGTCGTGCGGATTTGCACTGACGACGAAATCGATCCGCTCTAGGTCTGCCCTTTCGCATGCAAGTTCAACGCATCGTCACGAATGAGACCTGCAATCAGAACTGCTGGTTCTGTAATGCGCGTCGCCCGGTGGAGCGCGCCGACTTCGTCAGCAAGGCAGCAGTCCATCGGCGCATTGCGCAAGCTCACGGCGAGGATACTCGCGAAATCGTTCTCACCGGCGGCGAACCGACGTTGCGCAGCGACCTCGCTGAGCTGGTACGGCGCGCGGCGCACGGCGATGTGCGCGTCGTTTTGGAGACCAACGGCGCACTGATCGACGATCGCCGCGCCGCAGCGCTAGCCGCCGCCGGTCTCGACACTGCCCGCGTTCAATTGGTCGCCTGGGGCGATCAGGCCGACCTCATTACCCGCGACCCGGGTGGTTTTGCCGACGCGCTCGCCGGCATCCGCGCCTTGGCTGCTGCCGGCATCAAGGTCGAGATCACCGTTCCGATCGTCCGCCGTAACCTGAACCCAGTCGCCGAGTTGCCGCGCGCCATCACCGCCAACGAGCTGCCGGTCGACGCGCTCGTCATCCTCGCGCCGCTCAGCTCTCCGGACGCTAGCGAATGCGCCTCACTGGCGGAAGTCTCGGCCGCAATCGTTGCGGTTGCCGATGAATGCCGCCGGGTTGGATTGGCCGTTCGATTGGATCCGGCGAACTTCGTCCCGCCTTGCGCATTCCCAAACATCGAGCGCGTCGCCCATCTCTATGCTCTCAATCGCGGCAATGCCGAGCGACCCGGGTTTGCACACGTCTCCGCTTGCACTTCGTGCCTGGTCAACGATCGTTGCCCGGGACTTCCGCTGGCGGCGATCAATGCCGCGGCATTACCCGAGCTACACCCGATCCTCGAGCATCGCACTCGGCGCCGTCTCACCGTCGTATCGTCGGTGGAGGACCAAGTGAAACGCGAGCTAGTGGGACGTGACGAGCTTCGCAACAGTGCCTACGGCGCAATTGCGGAATACACGATCCGCGTCAATTTTCATTGCAATCAGGCTTGCGAGTTTTGCTTCGTATCGACGCATTTGCCGCCCGCCGCCGAAAGCGCGATTCGCACCGCCATCGAAACTGCCGGCAGCGAGAACGCGGTTGTGGTCTTGTCTGGCGGCGAGCCTACCCTGAACCCGCGGCTGCTGGACTACGTGCGGCTGGCGAAGGAAAGCGGCGCTCGCGCCGTCGAGCTACAAACCAATGCAACTCGCCTTGGCGACGGCAATCTGGCCCGGGCGCTATTCGACTCAGGCCTCGATCAGGCAATGGTCTCATTACACGGCTCGACGGCAGAGATCTCCGATGCCATCACGGGCGCGCCCGGAACATTCGTTGCCACGGTTCGGGGCATCGACGAGCTCGCCGCCTGTGGCGTCCGGCTGCGACTGAACTTCGTCTTTTGCCAAGGTAATCGCGCCGATTTTCCACACTTTATCGAGTTCGTGGCGCAGCGTTGGCCCAAGGCCGGTATCGTATTTTCTTTTGTCGGCTCACACACCGACGTCGTCCCACGTACCCGCGAGCTCATCCCAGCTTTCACCGACATCATGCCGTCGCTGGTTCAGGGCTTGGCGCATGCTCGTGCGGTGGGCTTGGAGGTTTTCGGTTTCGAATCAATGTGTGGCCTGCCGCTCTGCCTGGTGCCCGAGGACGAGCGAACCAACTATACGATCGCCGATGTACCGGCTGGCGCCGGAGAGGGCGAGTTCGTCAAAGCCGAGGTTTGCACTCGTTGCGCCGAGCAGCGCCGCTGTTTCGGAGTTCGCCGCGGCTATGCCGAGCTCTACGGCACCGCCGAGTTGCATCCCCTGTGACGGATCAGACGCGCGCCATGCAGACCCCCGGACTCTCGCTTCGCGGCGGTTATCGCGCCCTCATCGTATTGCCTCCCGACTTCGATGCTCCCGAAGCACATCGGCCGTATCGCTTCCCGCGCCAGGGACCCGCGATCGTTGCGGCGGCGATCGCTCAAGACGGAATCGTTTCGCAGGTCGTCGATCTCGATCTCGATCTCAGCGTGTTCTCAGGTTCGCCAACTTTACTGACCGACGCCGACCGTTTGGCGAAACATCTGGGCGGCGAAACCTGCGACGAATACGTGGCATTCGGCAACGATCTGATCGAACGCATCACCCAGCTCGCCGATCTCGACATCGACGCTTTCGCGATTTCCATCGATCGTCACACCCAAGGTATCGTCAGCGCCTTGCTCGGAATCGAGCTCAAGCGTCGTTTCGGCCTGCCGGTGATCCTCGGCGGGGCAAGCGCTGGCACTGCGGCAGAGCATGTGGAGCGCCTGGCAGCGCGGGGTATCGACTTCATCACCAGAGCGGAAACTCCCCACGAGATCCGGGCCGCATTCGCGGCATTGCGCGAAATTGGGCGTGATCGCTGGGAAATCGCGCGCGATCCCGTCGCCGAGCGAATCGCAACTCCCCCCGATGATTGGCCGGTCCCGGACTTCTCGGTGTACGACCTCGACAGCTACCGGCGCGATCCGTTTCTCGTCGAGCCGTTCTACCATCACTACGACCGCAGCATCGGTCGTCGTCTCATGCTGCCCTATCACTTCTCGTGGGATTGCCAGTACGCGTGTACCTTCTGCGCGCGCGGCGGCACTCAGACGGCCAAATCAATTGGCCGCGTGGTCCGTGACCTAGCGATCCTGGCCGAGCGCTACGACTGCCGCGACTTCATGTTTTTCGATGCGCAGATCAATTTATTCGCCAACGATCTCGCCAAGCAGTTGATCGATGCCCGCCTCGAGCTGCAGTGGACCGACTCCTTTCGCGTCACCCCGCGCAAACCGCCCGAGGTGTTGGAAAGAATGGCTCGCGCCGGTTGCGTCGGTCTCACCTTCGGCGTCGAAAGCGCCTCCGATCGCATGCTCAAGCGCATGGTAAAGGGCCACAGCTCCGCTCAGGCTACCAGCGTGATCCGCGATGCCCACGCGAATGAAATGTTCGTGCGAGTCAACTTGCTGCCCTGCTTCCCCGGCGAAACACGCGAGGATCATGACGCTACCGTTCGTTGGGTAATGGACTATGCCGAGTGCATCGACGAAGTGGTACCGTCCTCTTTTTATCTAGCGTCGAACTCACCCGTGCTCGAGCTGACCGAGCGTTATGGCATCACGGTACGCGAGCGGCGCCTCATGCAGGGAGATTACAAGTTTCGGAAGAATTACGGTTCGCTCGCACTCGACGAGATCGGCGGCTATTCGTGGGAGGAGCGCGAACGAATGCTGCGCCCGGCAGAGGACGAGCTGCGTACCAGCTGGGCCCATGCGCGCGCCGGAAAGCCGGCGCTCTTTCAGCCGAGCCAAATCTTCGCGCTGCGACGCGCTTATGCCAGCAAGCAGGAGTGCTACGCCGCGCTCGAGCGCTGGGATGGACCGTTGGTCGACAGCCGCACCCCGATCCGCCAAGCCTACGACTGCAGCGCCGATCAGCCGATTCCCGAGCAGCCGAGCGCCATCATGGAAGACCAGCTCATTTCTCCCGCGAGCTCGCTCGGCACGACTCAATCGCGAGCCGCATCAAGCAAGCCCGTCGCTGCGTTGCCGCCGACTGCCGACTCAAGTCAGGCGCTGGCACTTGCGGCGATCGCGGAGGTAACCGCCGCGCTCGGCTTGCAATCCGAATGGCAGGCCGCAGACGCCCATCAGCTTGCGATCGTCCTCAGAGATTCTCAGGGTGCCAGCTTGAGCGTGATAATCGAACCCAATCGCGACGGCGGGCACTACTATCGCCACAACGACGCTCTCGGCCTGTGGTATCTTCGCGACGAAGCGAAGGGAACTGCGGAACCGCCGTGGACAATTGCGGCAATCGATGCGATCGCCAAGCTGCTCTTGTCGGGAGCATTCAACCCGGTTGCCGTCGATCTCGCCAATCAACCGCCCTCGCCGGCCCAGTCGATCGCGCCCCCGACCGTCGACGCGATCAATCATTTTCCGCGATATACAGTGTTCGATCTCGTCCGGCTCGGATTGAAACCGGCCGCCGCACTACCGGTGGCGACAGACGAGGATGCCGATCGACTCGCACGCGGGCAAGCCGCGACCGCACTGTCGCGCTTTCGCTTCGGCCATGATCAGCTCGACGACCTCGTCATCATCCGAGATTCGCAGCAAAGCCCGCCCAACGCCAAGATCATCGGTAAGATGATGTACGTCGGCAAGACCCAGGCCGAGGTCGATCAACTACGCGATCTCGACGAGGCCATTTACGTTCGCAACGGCTGTAGCGAGGCCGACAGCGAGGGCTACCACGAGTCATTTGGCCGCGGCATGGGATTCCCGTCATGCTGCGTCGCAAAGTTCGTCAAGACCTTCCGGCAGCTCGGCCAACACGGAGATTATTACGCCTCGCTCGTGCAGCTGGGCTGGCATTTGCGCCCGATCGATTGGCGTCTCAACTTCATCATCGCGCGACAATACGGGCTGCCGATCCTCATCCACACGCCGTGCAGCGCCGACTGCGCCGCCACCGTCGCCATGGTCGAATCAGTGGTTGGACGCCTGTACCAAGGCCAAAACCGCCGCACCCTCGAGTCGATCCTATCCCAAGGAGTGGTGATCTATCCTGATGACCGATTCATCCTATTTCGTATCGTCGCCGCCCCCGACCACGACGGTGTAGTACGGGTAGCCGATTTCAACCGCGATGCACACGCCGAAATCGGTAGTGGCCAGCGCGCCCTCGAGCGCTCCGTACCGCCAGATCCGACGCTCGACTTCAGCGAGCGAGAAATCGAGGCGGTGCGCGTACGGGGCGGCAGGCTGCAAGTCTATGCACGCAACGCCTGGTCTTTTTATACTTCACACGATTCGGCCGGAAGGGAGCCGGTCGTGCTGACGCCCACCAACGAGAGCGCCTTGCTTCTCCGTGATGGGCTCGCGTAAACTCCGCGACAGAATGCTTCCCAATGCGAGCGAGCCTGGGCGCGGATCGCCGCTCCGCGTCATGCTCGTCGATTGTTACGCCAACGATAGGGTTTTCGTACGCGACGATTCCTTTCGTGCGCTTGCGGCCGAGGTGCGCACTCAGGGATTCGACGCCGAGCTACTCGAGCTAACCCGCGACGAAGCGCAAAACGGCAAGTCCATCGCAGACGTCATCTCGGCATTACGCGCGGCTTCGCCGGACTTGGTGCTGGTGTCGCGCGCCTGGAGCCGCGCGCTAGTCGAATCGTTGCGACAGGCAGCCGGTCCAAAAGCGCGATTGGTGCGGTACTCTCACGGCGCGCCAAGCCCCGTCGACGAGTGTTTTGACGCCGTCTTGGACTCGGCCGGTGTGCACGCCTTGCTCGCCGGCGAGGAAGATATTTCCGCACCCGCCTGGCGACGCACCCGCAGCGAGATGGCGATCCCGAGAGCGCTACCGACGCCGACCAGCGGCTCTCATCCAACCATCACCGGACCGGCGAGAGGCTGCCCGTTCCTGGTCGACGTTCGCACCTCGTCTGCCTACCAAGCGACATCGATCGATTTCGAGCGCGTCCAAACAAAAGGTTGTGCCTTCTGCCTCGACAACGTCGGTGCCTATGCCGCCTTCCCGGAAAATGTCGTCGTCGATGCATGGCTGACGCAGCTGCGTGCATTGCGGCAGCAACAGCCCGAGGTGCGCGAAGTATTGCTCACCGATGAGAGGCCGCATCCGTACCTGCCGGCATTCTTTCACGCGATCCTGGCCGAACCCGCTCTCCACAACGTCGAGATCATGATCAAATCGCGGGTCGACTGGCTCGAGGAGTTTGCCGACAACGCCTTGCGCGAAGCGTGCGAGCTCGCTGCGCAAAGCAGCTCGGTGCTGCACCTTTACCTGGTCGGGTTCGAGAGCTTTCACCAGCCGGACCTCGATCTGTTCAACAAGGCGGTAACGGTGGCGGACAATGTCCGAGCGATCGAAACGCTGCGACGATTGGAAGCCCGACATCCAGGCTCGTTCGAGTTCCGCAAGCATCGTGCTCACGGCTTCCTGTTGTTCCATCCATGGACGAGCCCCGAAGGCCTGCTGGAAAACGCCGGCATCATCCGGTCGACAGCTTTTGGCGAGTTGCGATCGCAAGTGCTGCACACGCGCTTGCGCTTGTACGCTTCCGTGCCGTTGCACGCGCTGGCGCAGGAGCAAGGATTGTTGGTCGATAGCTTCGATGCAGGTCGCGACGACCGCGCCGTCGAGCAGGGCTACGATGCCAGCATCCCTTGGCGGTTCGCCGATGCACGAGTCGAGGCAATCTTCCGAGCGGCAAAGCGTATCGGAACTGTCATGCCGGAGTTGAATGAGGCCGACGTCCTCGAGATGACCACCAGCTTCGTATTGCGTTGGCCGGCCTTCGCCCAATCGCCGGACCTCGCGGCCCTACCGTTGCTCTATGCACCGCTCTCCTGGGGTCCATCGCCCGTCGATGTAATCGCTGTCGCTGGTGCCGTGATTGCCGGCTACGACCGCGAGGTCGAGGCGGTCGCCGGCGGCGAAAAGCCAGCTTGCCTCAAAGAAGGCATTCGGCGCGAGGACGTCGAGGATCTCATTCGCGCCTACCACTTGATGGGCGTAGCAGCGCAGCCGGTCTCTACCCATGCGCTTGGCAGCGATGATGGGCGCCACGGACGAGGCAAGAGCCACGCGATCGTTGCGGTGGCGCGGGATGTCGAGACGCTCAATCGTGTCGTCGAGCATCAACGCAAGGTCGAACACCGCGAGCGTGCGCACATCGCCGCGATGGGCGAGCTGATGGGCTACCCGCCCTGTTGCATCGAGGCATTTGCCGGCCAGTCGGCGCACGGAGAAAACCTGGAGCTCGAGCGCGCACCGCTGCGGGCGCATGCGCAGACACCACTAGAGCCGCTCATCAACCGCTTCGGGGCCGTGTCGCTCATTTCACATCTGCTCTGTTCGCCGCGTTGTGAGGCCTCGATCGATCGCGCTCGGCACACCCTCGACGCGCTCGCCCGGGTTGACTCCGCTGCGGTCGATTCGATCGTTCGCCATCTTTCAACTCCGGTCCTGCGCCTCGACTATCGCCGGGCGGCGATGCTCGCCGGGCGATGGCAGGAGCAACGCTTTCTGGTGCAGGAGATCCGCCCGTTGGCTTCCACCGATTTCGAGATCGATACGAAATTGATTCGCGCCATTCGTTTGGGGCGCGATCGAGTCATCTTCGAGCTCGAAGGCGGCGGCAGCCACGCCGTCGGCGCCAACGCACCGATGCTGGTCGAGCCAGGTCATGCGCTTGCCGCTGCCGTATGCGCGGCGATTCAAATGCCCTCACCTCAACCACCTGCCGCGGCACCGATGGCGAGTAGCATTCCCAAGAATGAGGCCGCGCCGACCATTGCCACCCAACCGCTAGACTCGCTGGCGGTCGGGACTAGGGTCGGTTCTCATACGATCGACAAGATCGAGTCCGATGGCGCCCATGGCTACTGTGTCACGCTTTCGGACCGATCGAGCTCGCTGCGGATCCGGGTGCGACCGTGGGATTCATCGCTAGTGGCAGTCTCACGTCGTGGCCCGTGGGCTTTGGATCTCGAGTCCGGCGACGAACCGACGACGGAGCAGCGCACGATCATCGGTGCCCTCGCCCGCTTGTTACCGGCCGGAGATCACCACCAGGGCACGCCGTCCGCTCCCCCGACATCACGACCGGCCACCGTAAAGGCTCCGGCTGCACACGCTGATAAATCGCCGGTGATCTGCACCGCGCCGTGGACCACCCTCGAGGTAGTCGATCCTGATGGTCGGGTACGCCAATGCTGCGCCGATTGGACAGTCGGCGAGCGCGGTAACCTTCACGAGAATCGACTCACAGAGATCTGGAACGGCGACGGTTACCGCATGGCGCGACGGGTCATGGCCGGCAAGAAGCTCGACCAGCTTTGCAATGCCATCTGCCCGCGTCTCTATGACGCCAAGTTCTCCGAACGCGAGCTTTCGATCGTGCATGGCGCCGAGGCGTTCGTTGCCAATCAGCAACGTTTGTTCGAGGACATCGCCGAACGCCGCGAAGTCGTAAGGGCCAGGCCACTTTACGTCGCAGTCTGCCCAAGCACCTACTGCAACTACGACTGCATCATGTGCCTGCACGGACGCTCGCCGCGCCGCGATCTGCCGGAGTCCATCTGGGACGAGCTGCTCGAGATGTTGCCGACGCTGCGGGTGCTAACCCTTCTCGGCGGCGAGCCGTTGGCAAATCCACTGGCGATGAAGTTCCTGCGGTCGTGGGAGCGCAGCCAATATCCGGATGCCGCGGTCTCGCTCGTCACCAACGGTAGCCTGCTGACCGAGAACGTCCTGGAATATCTCGAAGGCTGTCGCTTCGGGAGCGTGACGGTGAGTCTCAATGCCGGTACCCCCGAGGTCTACGAGCAAGTCCAACGCGGCATCGCACTGGCTGATGTGCTCGAAAACATCGATGCACTGATCGACCTGCGGGCCCGGCAAAATGACCAGTTCCCGATCGTTCTCAGCTTTGTGGTGCAGCCAGCGAACCACACGACGTTGATCCCGTTTGCAGAGCTTGCCCGCGGTCGCGGCCTTCCGATCCGTCTCCAGCCATTGAGTCCGCGCGGCCCCGATGGACTCGATTATTACGACGACGCCGACGCCGTCGCTCGGGTGCTCGAGTCTCTTGATGCTTTCGCCGCCTGGGCCGCAAGTGCGGCGCCGGACTACGCGCGTGAAATCCATGGCACACGGACGGCGATCGCCGCTGAGGCGGCCGGCCGCACCAAACAACTATCGTCGGCGGCACACGCTACGCGTGGCCAACCGCGGCAGTGGCTCGGCGAGAACGCAACTGCGAATCCATGGTGGGAGGATGCTCCCAAGAAAGAGCCGGCCAAGCCGATCGTTGCGCTGCCGACGATACCCACCGGTTCCCTGCGTGCCCGCCTGTTCGATGAGATGGCATCGCTGCTCGCGCCGGCAGGTCTTTCGATTCAGTTAGCGCCCACCGAGCCCTGGCGGCTGTCCTTCCGACTCGCGGATGCCAAGCAAAACGAATTGATCCTGTTCATGGAACGCGCGCTCGCCGAGCAGGAGTATTCGCGCAAAGGTGGCGGAATTGGGGTCTGGCATGCCGGCGATCAACCGTACGGCGCTGACTGCCCCTGGATTCCCGCTCTCGACGCAATCGCCAACCTATTGTCGACCCCTATATTCGAGGCACTAGCCGACGAGCTACCAGCCGAACCCGCGCCGGCGCCGCAGCCGACTCCCACCGGCGCCGGTGACGCCTCGGATCCGTTGCGACCCTATGCCCGACCACGAGTTCTCGGGCCGGAGGACGTCGAACGATTCTTTCACATCGAATACGAGTACGAACCCGACACCGACGTCGACCAACCCCCGACCACTCGCGTCGGAATCATCTACCAGTGCAATCAGCCCTGCACTTTCTGCCAACTGGCAGAGATGAACACCCACATCCCCCCGGCGCGAGTGTATGCCGCGCTCGACAAGAGCCGAGCGCGCGGGGCGCGGCGCGTGATTTTGACCGGAGGCGAACCGACTCTTTGCCGCCACCTTCCGGAGTATCTCAGCTATGCTCGCGAGCACGGCTACACCACGATTGAGATGCAGACCAACGCCACCCTGCTCGACAACCGCGAGCTGGCGGCTCGCCTGCATCAAGCAGGTCTGACCGACGCTCAGGTCTCACTGCACGGCCCCGATAGCGACATTAGCGATCGACTGACGGCCGCTCCCGGTACGCACCGACGAACCCTCGACGGCATCACCAACCTTCTCGACGTCGGCGTACGGGTCCTGCTCAATCATCTCATCTTTCGAGATAACTGCCACTTGCTGATGGACTTCGTCGAGATGGTCGAGCGGCGCTGGGGCAGGCACCGTGACCGGATCATCATCCAGTTTCACACACCATTGAACGAGTTCGCGCGGCCGGAATACGCCCGCAAGCACATTGCCCGATACTCCGATTACGCACCGCTGCTGCTGCGAGCCATCGATCGCGCCCAGCGCTGGGGTTATCGGGTCAAGGACCTGCAGGATCCAACCGGCATTCCCGCGCTCTGCGTTCTCGGTGCCGATTCGGATTATCTCGGACCGATCCTGTCGCAGCGCGCCAAGCCACGCCTGCATCGCTGGGAGACTCAGTGGATGACGCGGGTCGAGGCTTGTACCCGCTGCGATCTAGCCGATGCCTGCATGGGCATCCCGCGAGGCTACCTCCAACTTCACGGAATCGGAGAGTTTCACCCCATTCGGCTGCCGGCTGCCGTTTAGAAAAAGCTGTCCGATCGACCCATCTCATGAGCATCGTGGTCGGGAAACTGTCCCGAACAGCTGGCCCTCAGGGTACAGGACGGGTGACGGGAGGCAGAGGCGTGATGCACATGTTGCAGATCGCAACCTTTGCGGCGTTCGCCAGAGCGCGCCAGTAGTCCGCGTAGACGACTTCAGCGGACGACAGCCATAAGATCGCTACGATCGCCGCCGCCCACATCAGCCATCGCTTTCTGCCAGCATTGATTTGCTCACGCGAAAGCAGTTCCTCAGCCGAGGGAATCTCCGCTGCATCGACATTGTGCTGACCACGCACAGCGGCCACCGCCCACGACCATGGGAACGCAACGACCGCGGCAAATAGCATCGCCTGCAGAAAGAAAATGTTGCTCGCGAGATAGATCCCGAGGTGGAAAGCGACGATGAAAGTCGCCCATAGCGTCCGAACCATCGGGCGCAATACGAGGGTGAAGGCGCCTAGCTGAATCGCGATCGTGGCGATTTGAAGCAGAACACAAAGGGTCCCGTTTGCGCCGACCCACTGCCCCAGATGCTCTTTGATGGTCCCGGTTCCGATTTCCGTATGGGAAAGTACCATCAGCTGGATAGTCGACGAATCGAGCCAATCGAGACCGCCGTAAATCAGCTTACCGGCGCCGGCGTTGATGTACCCCGCAGCGAAAGTGGCTAGCCCCCCCGTC
>JADMIO011472299.1_pt1 | contig 13588 bp, 14 predicted proteins | sample 8958161 | NCBI WGS metagenome assembly JADMIO01 (sample SAMN16585339, study PRJNA669376) | soil metagenome | isolation source: Crop rotation soil | place: USA: Cullars Rotation, Alabama | collected 2011 | reverse complement strand
GTCGTATCGATATTCTCGTCAACAATGCCGCCGAACAACATCCCCAAAAATCCATCGCCAACATTTCTGCTGACCAATTGGAAAGAACATTTCGAACCAATATCTTTTCCATGTTCTTTTTGACCAAAGCCGCCCTCCCATACTTAAAGCCCGGCAGTACGATCATAAATACCACTTCAGTGACCGCCTACCGTGGGTCTCCACAGCTTTTAGACTATTCAGCCACTAAAGGGGCTATTGTAGCCTTTACCAGGTCATTATCAGAGAACCTAGCCCCTCAGGGCATTCGAGTTAACGGCGTTGCCCCAGGTCCCATTTGGACCCCACTCATCGTTTCTACCTTTCCTAACGAAAAAGTTGAAACGTTCGGCAAAGACACTCCCATGCATCGAGCTGGTGAACCGTCGGAAGTGGCTCCGGCATATGTCTTTCTTGCTAGTACCGATTCCTCATATATCTCTGGCCAAATTATCCATATTAACGGCGGTGAAATCATCAATGGTTAGTATGGGTATATTTTTGTATACTCGAGTAGATGTCTACCCAAGAGAAGTATATGGTTACAGGAGGGATAATCGGTTTACTCTGTGGTTTTTTAATAATTTATACGTATGGAACTAAAATTATTGAATTGAGCACCTCTTCTGGAAATGTATACGATTGGACAATTAGGTCAGGCAATCGCACCCTCTTGCCATTTACCCTTACTCCTATTATGAGCGGTTTTGGAGGACTATTCTGTGGCTATGCAGTCTACAAACTTTTTCGTAAATAATCCCACCGTTTCATCCCACACCCAAACATCGCAATCCGTAGTCCCTTCTCCCAATTTCTCAAAAACATAGTGGCTTGCTCACTCCCTTGCATCGCCGGTTCCAAAAACGGCCGAGCAGCAGAATAAAGATTAGCTCCCAACATATGCGCCTTTAATCCTTGCACTGGATTTCTGATTCCTCCACTAGCAACTAATGTTTGAGGTAGCCCTTTTAATGCTTTTACTGCCTCATCGGTCCTCGCTCCAAAATCTGCAAACCACTCCGTCAGTTGTTCATTCTCAGCTCGCCTCCCTTCAATCCATGTCCAACTCGTTCCCCCAACACCAGCCACATCTAATCCTTGCACACCCACATCTACCAGTTTCTTAGCCGTTGCTATATCCAGACCACACCCTACTTCTTTTACCCATACAGGTACGCCAATTGCTTTCACTAACTGTTCAACCTTATCAAGTATTCCTTCCCAATTGGTATCCCCTTCCGGCTGCAATGCTTCCTGCATCGGATTGACATGCAAATACAACGCATCTGCTTTAATCATATCCACCACACGTTTATACGACTCCACCGTATGACCATAGTTGAGCTGTACGACACCCATATTGGCAAAAAGAACTGTGCTAGGAGCTAATTTGCGCACTAACTGAAATGTTTCTTTCGCATCTTCTTTTTCCAAAGCCACTCGTTGACTCCCGACTCCCATTGCGACCTTACATGCCTCAGCTGCCACAGCCAAATTAGTATTAATAGTTCTGGCATGTTCCGACCCACCAGTCATCGACGCAATTATTAATGGTTGTGACAGTTTTTTTCCAAACAACTTCACACTTGTATCTACATCTTTTAAATCCATCTCCGGCAATGCCTTAATAGGCAGTTTATATTGATCCCAATAGCTATTGTCACCCTGACTTCCCGCTTCCATCGCCAGCTTAATATGTTGCGCCTTTCGCTGTTGAATATCTGCCATGATTAGAAGATTCTAAATCTACTCACCTTTGCTGCAGAAACAATATGAGTATTCCTTGTTGCCGCATCATCTACTCTCAATTCCCCACACGGCTCCCCCAAAACGACTTGTTTCCCATCAACCACTACTCCATTAACTTCTACACTTCCCTTAACAACATAATGATGGTGTTTTGCGTATCTGAGGTCATCGTCAGCAACTACTTCCCCTTTTGTAGCCAATCCATCCTGCAATGCTTGTCGTAAACCACGCTTGATCGCCCCCAGACCTACAAGATATTCCTTCTCAGCCATACCCCTATTTTACCAAATTCACGTATAATAGCCTCAATGGCCGACCCAAAAGCAATTCTCTCTTCATATCGCGATCTTGTCTGGCCGGTAATCCAAAAATATCTTTCGAGTCGTTCAAGCTCTTCTGTTTTCGCAATTCCTCTTCAATATGAGCAAATAATGGAAAAACATTGGGAAATTGTCTCAGAATATCCCAATCGTTTAGGAAAATATCTCCGCCCCACCCTTTTACTTCTTACCGCTCAAGCTATGGGCATAAACCCCTTAGCCATATTAGACACAGCAGCAGCCATGCAATTATCGGAAGAATGGATTCTTATTCACGATGATATTGAAGACGATTCAATTGCTCGTCGCGGAACCCCTACGTTACACAGGCAATACAACACTCCTCTTGCAATAAATGCCGGCGATGCACTGCAAGTTCTTATGTGGAAGGCTGTCCACAAAACCAATAATCTCAAAATTACTCAAGAATTCGAAATAATGCTTGAAAGAACGACCACTGGCCAAACAGTTGAGATGATATGGACTCAAAACAACAAACTGGATTTTAGCGACCAAGATTGGTACTTTATTTGCGACGGCAAAACCTCTTACTATACAATTGCTGGTCCAATGCGCCTTGGAGCAATCCACGCAGGAGCCACCAAAGCCCAATTAGAAGCTATATCCACCTTTGGCCAGCTGTTGGGCCGCTGCTTCCAATTAGTCGATGATTTACTCGATCTCACCAGCACCTTCGAAGGTGGTAAAACCCAAATTGGCAATGACATCTATGAAGGCAAACGTACCATTATGCTTGGCCATTTATTACGAAGTGTTTCACAGACAGATCAAGAAAAACTGAGTTCTATTCTCCGAAAACCCCGAAACGAAAAATCAGAAGCTGATGTGCAGTGGATTCTAGCAGCAATGCACCAATATGGCAGCATCGACTACGGCAAACAACTCGCAGCAACCTTAAAAACTCAGGCTGAAATGTATTTCGAGTCGAAATTATCGTTTCTTAAAGAAGCATCTGCCCGAACCAGTCTCCAAACTCTGATGACGTTTGTTCTTAATCGTACCCACTAAACTATTTTGCCGGCTTGGATAAGCTGTCCAAAAATTCTTTATTCGTATCGACTTTCTTCATTTTATTGATCAGCAGTTCAGTCCGCTCATCTTCATCCAATAAGTCCAGCATTCTTCGTAACTGCATAACTTTATCAAATCGGTCCCCGAGCAGTTTTTCTTCACCCCGGGTACCAGAACGCAACAGTTCAAACGCAGGATAAATCCGGCGGTCAGCTAGCTTTCGATCCAAATGCAGTTCCATGTTGCCTGTTCCTTTAAATTCTTCGTACACCAAATCGTCTTGGCGTGATCCTGTATCCACCAAACATGTGCCTAAAATAGTCAGCGATCCACCTTCTTCGCACTTGCGCGCTGCACCAAATGCTTTCTTCGCCGGATAAATGGCCTCCGCTGAGAATCCACCAGACATCATTCGGCCAGAATTACCTGAGATCATGTTGTAAGCCCGCGCCAGTCGGGTAATGGAATCAAGCAGTATAAACACGTCTTTACCTAGTTCAACCAGCCGCTTTGCCCGCTCTAATGCCAGTTCTGCAATGCGTACTTGCTCTAGTGGTGGTTCGTCAAAATGCGATGCAGCCACTTCACCTTTAAGGTTTCGTGTGACTTCAGTCACTTCTTCTGGTCGTTCACCAATTAAAACTGCAATTAAATGTACATCTGGATAATTTTCAGTCAGTCCTTGTGCAATATCGCGCATTAACCAGGTTTTTCCAGCTTTTGGCTGTGCCACAATCAGTCCGCGTTGTCCTTTACCAATTGGGGCAATTAAATCAATGATTCGCGTCGACAAAACTTCTGGCTTTGTCTCAAGTATCAACTGTTCATCAGGGAATACCGCCGTCATGGAATCAAAGTCAGGTCGATTAGCGGCTTCCTCAGCTGGCAAATCATTAACTGATTCTACTTTTAACAAACCCCAAAATCGTTCATTCTCTTTCGGTTCTCGCGCTTGTCCTCCCACCATATCGCCCGGTCGTAAATTAAACCGACGTACTTGGGATGCGGATATGTACACATCTTTAGAAGATGGTGTCATTTTGGGTCGTAAATACCCATGACCATCAGGCGTAATATCCAAGAATCCAGTGACATATTCAGTTGGCAGTCCTGCATCCGGCAAAATCCGATCATCTACCACACCGTTGAAATTATCATCTTTTTTAGCTGGTACAAACGGAATTGGTGCCTGGCGTTGCTGACCTTGTTGATTTTGGGAGTTTTGTTGATATCTATTGTTCATAGTATTGGACCGTTGCTGTTGTTGATCTTGCCCACCAGAATTGACCGCTCGTGGAGCAACTCGTCCTACCACACGGACCACCCCCGGCCGCATAACGGATCGTATCGATGAAGGAGAACCATTCTCCACAGGATCTACAGTGTCTGACATATTAATCTAGTTTAGGAAGTTCATGAAAAATGAGGCTAATTCTGTGACAAACCAGAGGACTAACTTAGTATAACACGCACCCTTATGGTGTCAAGGCAACAATCTTATCGTGCATTAATAACACTATTGATCGCTTCTTCACCAGAATCTTGTACAACTTCCGGTTTTGGCATTTTAGCAAGCTCATCATCAACGAGTTGGCCAAATATAGTTAGAGGATCTAAATCGTCACCGGCAACATTCTGAGCTTGTTTCATCAAACTATCCAACCGAGCTTCAGTAATTCCTCCGCGCTGAGCCAGTTGTTCAAGTGAATTTACTATCTGCATTCTTTTATTAACAGTTGAATCTGGTTTTGGTGAAACAGGAGCAGTTTCAGCTTGTTGTGCTGGTTCACTAACACCATTTGACACAACAACAGTTCTATCGTTTTCAGTACTAGAAGAGGTTACTGGAGCAGAACCAACCCGTTGTGGTTGCACGTCATCAACGCGTATCAATACTGGCTGTGTATTTACAGTCGACTCTGCGGCTACATCAGATTCGTTACTTTCGGGTTTATTTACAGGCCCAAGCTGTTCTGCAATCATAGGCTCAACTGTTGCCTCTGGCGCACCAGTATGTACAGTCTGTTGCGGTACAGTTGCCTCCACAGCTACACTAGCGGTCTGATCAACTGATGATTGAGTTGCTTCTGCTGGTTTGTTGGTAATAGGTTGCTCTGCTACAACTGATTTAGCTTCACCGACTGGTGTATTATGGGTAGTCTCAGTAACTACAGCTGATTGAGATCTCCTAGCTATCTCGGCTCGTTTAGCTTCAATGCCTGCTTGGATTGTTTGTTCAATACTGGCTCTATAATTAGCGAGTTTCTGCTCATCTGCCATCAGTTCTGCTCTCAAGTTTTCGGCGGTCCGCTCCACTACTGGTTTCACTGGAGGTGTTTTCATTTCTGGATTCACAGGTTTTGAAAAAGCATCAGCATCCCCATAACGCGATTCATTTTGAACAGCTTCCAAATATTTATCATTTCTTATTTTTGCTCTTGCAGCTCGCTCAGCCTGTTGTTCAGGTGAATCGTACCAAGCTTGGTCAGGATCGGCATTCTTAGTCTTGGCCTTGTAGCGCTTGGTAGAATCTATCTTGCCGGTTTCTGGCTTTTTTATACTAGAGTCTGCCTTACCTGCTTTACGATAATCAGTAGACGTCAATAAAGTATCTTGAACATTATAAGCATCTTCTTCTTTATTAAACTCAGCCCAATCATGGTCAGTGTCATTTGATTGTGCAAGAGTTTCATCTTCATGAAGATCATTAAATATTCCATCTAATCTGCTAAGACCAGCCTGTAAACTATCACCATCTGGATCTTTAACCTTTTTATTTGTATCTAATGTCTTAACCTCAACTTTAGGAGCCACAGGAGTTGAGGTCTTTGACTCCCCTGATGCACGGACAGGCGCACTAGTTGTACTTACCACAGGAGCAGCAGTTTTAGAAGCAGTCTTCGCGTCCGGATTTCTATAAGCTTTATCCCATGCCTCCCAAGTCAATTTTGGATCCGCATCTCTAGCAGCTTTAAAAATTTTATATTCTTCCATAGTCATACCTTGTGGTGCACCTGAACTTACGGCCTCTCGTGTATTTACCTTCAAATCAGTTCGATACACCAATTCCCGGACATAATGACCATCTGTAGCTAGTTTGTATACGGTGTACGCTTGAGGAGAGTTTGGATCATTATCGGTAATCGGTCGAGCCACAACAATTCGTTCTTCACGTCGATCAGTCTTCTCATTATTCCACTCTACTAATTTAGCGTTAGTAACATTACCCTCAAATAAATGTTCCCTTTGTGCCTGCTCAAGCATCGGCATGCGATCTTGTTGCTCCTGTGTTAAATGGTTTGGATTAAATGTGATTCCCATATCAACGGCAACTCGGAAATCAGCTCGCAACTGAGACTGATCAACCAGTAACTTTTCTCCTCCGCCAAATAGTGGTTGGCGACGTTCAGCAGCCTCAGTCCGTGCCTGATTAATATTCTTTTGAAGATTGGTTAAATTCTCTCCAGCGAACTTCAAACGATCTTCAGCAATTTTCTCTACTCTTGCACGAAGCGACGTCCATTGTTCTCGAATTCTTCTGCCTGCCTCAAATGACCGCGACGAATTAGGTACTGCTGAATGCACTTCAGATGCCATATCCCTCATATTGTAGCCTATAGTTTCATAGCTGTCAAGTAACTCCAGCCATAATTCAAGCCTACTACATTTTGACTGGTTTCGCTACCACCATCAACCGCTTCCAGCTCGTGCCTGGCGGATAGCAGGTTTGCAACACCAGTTTCTCTTCTTTATTTTGAGGAGTAATAAAACTTAAGTCACTCGCCGACACAATATGTCGCTCAGCCATTTGGTATTTATATAATTTGCCTTCAAACATAATCTCGATCCGATCTCCTACCTCCAAACGGTGCAGTAAGTAAAAGATAGCGTTATAACGGGCAAAATCGACCCTGGAGCCGACCGAATGTGCAAATAAGTAGGTGGTGCCCATCTCACCTGGTTTGGCCAAACCTTTTGCCTCAGCTACCCCATGCTGTAACGCATCCAGATACGACTTCTTATCAAATGCATCCACTCCTTCAATAATTCGCGACTTAGCCATAATTTTAGGAATGTAGATGGAGTATTTCTCATCTGGTACACTCCAACTCGGTCTTTCAGGCTCATCATCAGTGACAATTGTCACCATTTGAGCCGGCTCCACATTGCTGACTTTCTCCACAAACTGGCCTGCTGGCGTCTGACCAATACCATACCGAGCCTCTTCTCGCGCTACCGGCCACACCACCCATAACACTAAAATACCTGCTCCAACCAACAACCCTTTTCCAAATTTGTCTAACACGAAAACAGTATGTCGAAGTCTGGCCACATTCCGAGCCACAGGCACAGCCGCCGGAGTCAATCCTCGATCAAATATAATCCCTTCTTTCATATTGCCTTACCACAACGCTTTTGCAAATTTCTTTGCCATCAATCCTCCACCCACCAGGCCTGCTACTCCCAGAATGAGCCAGATCTCACCACCAGTATCTGGTGTCTGCGGAGTACCGGAAGTAGATGCTCCCTCTACTTTGCCACAAAAACAACTTTTGTCAGAAGGACAATTTGGATTTCGACATACCCCACTCACACAGGAAAAACCGGCTCCGCACGTCGCATCTCCACCACATCCTACTCCACACGCTTTCGTACCAGTCACACTGGGTATCGGCGTACCAGTAACCTTTCCAGTGGGTGTCACACTTAACGTTGCTCGAACTGTTGGCGTAGGTGTCAAAGTAACGGTCGGTGAACTACTAATCGGTCGAGTCGGCAATGGTGTTGGCGGCGTCCCTGTCCCATTCCAGCAATCTCCCGAATACCACGTCATGTACCCCAAGAGCGAACAACTCGAATCCCAACTCCCGTCTTCCCGACGACAAGCTTTGTCGTACAACGACAACTGCACCGTTCTTCCACAGGCCACCTCACCAATTGCTTCCGAATTACTAAAATAACCTTCCGCATCTAAACACTGATCCCATCGTCCAGCACAGACATATTTAACCACTCCTCGATTGGTACTTTGACATACACCCGTTGTCGGATTACATCCCGGGTCACAACTGTATCTCGTAGCACTCGTTCCACTCCCGCACAAATTAACATACGTTCCCGACCCATACGTCATAGCTGCCAAAACCCGGCCTGTCCCAAATACAAGCCCTGCAAGTATTAATCCAACACTAAATAATGCGGTCCTCATACACAAATAATACCTCACTGTGTAAAACGCACAGTGCGGAGAACCCGCTGCAGGCAATTCATTGGCCTGCCCTACCAATGAATCACTCCTGTTTTACCAGCAGATCCTCCGCACTAAGCGTGAGCCTAAAACAATGAAAAAAGTGCTCTGTTTGGGTCTCTGTTTTCGTTGACACAGATATTCAAACAATGGTATGAATGTAAACAAGAAGAAACCGCCGATATCTGTCCAGGTGGTTTCCGCTTAAAGGGCATTGCTATTCGTGGTCCTCAATCTCTGTAGCAATACAGAGAATCCAGCGATGGCGATGCTCTTTTTTTGTTGATCTGACTTATTTAATTTTTTTCTGATCAGTAGGTTTTGTCGATTTGTCAAAGTGTTTTTTTACAAAATCCTTGGCTGGGGCATAGCCAACAATTCCTAAAATCGCGATTACAGGTATAGCAATAGCTACTGCCTCTCTCCAATCTACATTGTCTAAAATTTCTTTCATATCTATCTTCCACTCATAGAAATAACACCTTGATTCATCTTCTGCATCTTCGATAATTGCGCTCTCATCCAAACTGATTGGCTATCTGTCAAAGATCGCCTCTTTGTCGTGCTTGATTTTCTCATAAAGGACAGAACCTGTTTCATTCCCAAAAGTTTAGCACTACTCGTCAATTTGTGCAATCCCATAGTTTTCTCATACTTAACTTGTCCACATCTCATAGTGTATATAAATGAGAGTAATGTGTCCAACTATAGCCCACTGTGGACAACAATTATCAGACACAAAATACAAAATAATAGACACAAATCCCCTGTGGATAACCCGTTTACAACTAATTGTGGAGTAATTTCTGTATTGCCGCCTCAACGCTCTTCCCCGATTCAGCCGAAGCTACCCGGTAGCCAAGTTTCTTGGCCTCTTTCACTCGTGTCTCTAGTCCACTAATCTTACGCACCTCACCCAAAAGCCCTACCTCTCCCACAGCTGATATTTCCGACGCTAAAGCTTTATTCAAAAACGAACTGGAGATCGCCAAGCATATTGCCAGATCTATCCCTCGATCTGCCAGCCGTATTCCACCTGTCACATTCACAAAAATATCCGACGACTCAATATGCATACCGGCTCGTTTCTGCAGTACTGCAACCAACATTTGCATCCTGGCTGAATCAACTCCAGTTGCTACTCGCCTCGGCACAGCCAGCTGGCTTGGAATGACCAAGGCCTGAATCTCAACCAAAAGTGGCCGCTTTCCTTCCAGTACGACTGACACGACACTTCCGGGTACCCCAGTCACCCGCTCAGCCAGTAGCAGCTGTGATGGATTACTCACCCCAATAAGCCCTGCTTCAGCCATTTCAAACACCCCTACCGCATCGGTTGGTCCAAATCGGTTTTTGACAGCACGTACTAGGCGCAACGCTTGACCTCGTTCTCCTTCAAACCACAACACCGTATCAACTAAATGTTCCAAGACTCGCGGCCCAGCAATCGTGCCTTCTTTTGTGACATGTCCTACTAAAAACACTGGCGTACCTAACCGTTTACAAATTTCAGCCACTCTCGCTGAACATTCCCTCACTTGCCCAACTGACCCGGCTACACCCGTCAGATCTTCAGTTGTTAATGTCTGTACCGAATCAACAACCACCATAGCTGGTTTAATTTCTTTGATCTTACTCACAATCTCATCCACATTCGTTGTTTCATACAACAACAGATCTTCATTAATATGGTTACTTCCTAACCGCTTCACCCGTAGTGCCACTTGGCTGGGACTTTCTTCCCCACACACATACAACACCTTACCTTTATAGTGGAGTGCTACTTGAGTCAAAAGCGTCGACTTGCCAATACCCGGCTCACCAGCAATCAGTACCACCATCCCACCCACCAACCCTCCGCCCATGACGCTATCTAGTTCCGGCTCCCCCGTCGTAATTCGTTTCGTCTCATCAACAATAACTTCTTTGAGCGTATACACTTTTCCAGTTGCCGCTTTTGATCTGGCTCCCGGCGATGTCGACTCGACAATTCCTTCCACCATCGTATTCCAACTATCACAATTGGGACATTTTCCCGCCCATTGCGACTGGACATACCCACAGTTTTGACATACATACTGACTTCTACTCTTGGCCATAGAAGTACCTTATCATCTTCACTTCGTTTTGTCGTTACTTTTACAAAGAGTGAATTCCGCTCGATGATAATCAAGTTCGGATTGCCAGAATACTGCACTATCGGGATATCTAGTTGTTCCATGCTCGGTAATCAAACTTTCAAAATGTCCAGCAGCGGCAGCATGAGCAGAAGCTGCATAGTCGCTGCCTTTCAATCGCACTATATGTTGAAAAATTTCCCGAATAGGACTTTTTAGCACATAGGCGCCCCTGTCAAAATCAAAACATTCACTTTCAAGAAGAGCATTTCGGACTTCTCGTATCCTTCCCAATTGGTGTTCGTTGGACTTAACCTGATCTGGATGCAATTGATAATGGAAAGAATACATATCAGCTCCACTTACACCTGATCGAAATACAGACAATTGCAAAAGCGTGTCATGAAACCCTTTAGGCACTGGCTCAAATAATTGTTCAGAAATTGAAACAGCACAAGAATCATAAGCAGTGGAATCAGTATCGTAAATTTCAGCCGCAACATGATCCCAAAAAGGAATTTGTGTGAGAATTCTATTTCTTCTAATATGCCGCACATGACGGTCTTTTTGATCCTGATTTTCTCTTAAAATTCTCTCCTGCATCCGTTGACGTTTCGTTTCTATATCAGCATCTCGTGCTGTCAAGCCTAATACTGCAGTAGCAACTGCAACGGTCACCTCACCCGATTGAGTAAATGTAAACAAATCAGGCAGCATTATCTCATCAGGATGATCTGTTAACCATTTTTTCCCTTCATGAGTTGTACTAAGTGCTCTTAGTACATCGTCTAAATAGCTGTCTTCTTCAGTTCTGTTACGAATCGGTCCCAAAACAGAAGGGAAAGTAAGTGCAGTCAATCGACGGCCTGAATACCCAAAAGCAATAGCTATATATTTACCTAAATATTCTTCAGGTAAACCCATCTTTTGCATTTCTTCCAAGAAAATTGTTTCAAAAGCTTGATCTGCTTTAGTTTCGGTTGTCACAAAAGCATTCTCTCCTCGAATTAACGACTTATCTCGACAATTATCGACATCAACATAACTATAGGATAAAATACGCACATGAAGGCGTGTTGGGACCATTCTCAAACTACCGAAACCTATCGTTTACTGCAGGCTACTAGCAACATAGCCAACGGTTTTTACCAGCACCACAACTTTTGGGTTACAACAGTAAAACACGGTCTCAACAAAACAAATAGCGTTATCTTGCCTAAAATAAATTTCGCTTCCATCCCTGGATTTTGGCGCAAGGTGAGTACTATTAAACACGATTCATACCCCCCTCAAGTAAATCCGTCATTGTTCCTTGCTACCTCAAAATTAACTCCGAAAACAAAACAGATTATCAATTTACAAAAGAAATGGCATACATACGAAGATAGAATCCTGACGGCCATACATCAAATAATTCCCAGACACAGCCAATATATAAAATCTCTAACGATCTGGCCAACACACTATGGCACCACCTGCTCATTTAGTGTAAACATACCTGATATAAAAATCTGGATACGTACCGATCAGGGTATTACGCAAATCGTTGAAGCAATACTCTCCAGTCTTACCAGAAACACGGTAGTGAAAAATCTTAAAGGCACCTGGTCTGAATCAGAGGCCATTGTAGATTGGTTACTCACAGACTCACCCCTTGCTGAGCTTTTAAAACAAATAGATCCAAAACATGCGCATAAAAAAACACTTTCGAGTACCAGATCCCATGAATTAAACCACAAACAAATTCAGCTCCAAGATCAGTTATTTGCAAATATCGGATTCAAAAATCAAATAGCTACTCTCACTAGTTCCACGCTCCCCGCCTCACTTAATCAGAGTGAATCAGAAATTATGAAACTATTAATTATGTCAAAACCCAATCCAGTTACCTTTGATCAAATCGGCAATCTCATTTGGGCCAATCCCGAAGAAAACTATTCTCTAACTGCTATTTCCAAACACATCGAACGTCTACGTCGAAAACTCGAACTCAGTGGTCTTCCTGCCAACAGCATCCAAACCTGGCGTACCAAAGGATATCTTCTTCGGAACTAAGATTTAGTATGACTTTTGACCCACTGATTCAACTTGTCAACTAACTCATCAGCTACTGTTTCTACTGGACGCAATTTCCTTTGGTCCACCATTTGTACAAAAATAAAATCATCTGGATTTCGATTAGATCGCTTAAGTTTTTTAATATGCTCTCTCCTGTTCTTGCCATCTGAGACAATTTGTAAAGGAATATTTGCATAATCCTGACGAGAAACATAAAAATCAATCCCTGCCACATCGTTAGGAGAATACTTTTCAGCTTCTAAATAAGAAATAATGTCTTCTCTATCCAACATGTAGTCTGCCACCACACGAAATTTAGGGCCATAATCAACGGTTTCATGGCTATGTAATCGATCTGATTTCTCCATACTAATGATTTTACCTCGAATTTGCATAAAACAGCCCGTGTACTTTGGGCTGTTAATGCGATCGTTACAAACTCAGTTTTATCTTAACCCCTAGGCCTAATAACGATTTGTCTTGGGCATCGGCTGGTGTTTGAGTTTGTTCAGAAACCTGAGCCACCGGCTGTTGCTGTTCTGGTTCTGGCGTTGGAGCAGCCGTAACTTGAGGTTCAGGTGTAGTCTCAGCAGGTGCAGTTGTAGGCGTTGGCTGCGGTTGAGCTGCTTCAGTGCTTGGTTGTGGCGTAGGTGTCACTGGCACTGCTGTAGGTTCTGGTATCGCGGTTGGATGTGCAGTCGGTCGAGCCATCGGCTCGACAATCCGCAAGCCAGCCGTAGTTTTTACTGTCACCTCTGGTAATTTTGCAATTGTTTTTGCCTCAACAATACTCGTTACAGGTACTTCCATCGGATTAGCTTTTGCAAAAGCGAACACACTCGAAAACGCAGTTAACGTCACTCCAATAGCTGAGGATACTAATATTTTCATTTTGTAATCACCTCCTTTATGTATGTGCTATTTGTACACCCCAAGCGGGAACTGCCCGATCCACATCTCAGAGTGTACAAATAACACATACTTATAAAGAAATATCGGGGAGCACCCGGTCGATAGGTAACGGTACTGGTACTTTCAGTTCAACT
>JADMIO010932674.1_pt1 | contig 13590 bp, 13 predicted proteins | sample 8958161 | NCBI WGS metagenome assembly JADMIO01 (sample SAMN16585339, study PRJNA669376) | soil metagenome | isolation source: Crop rotation soil | place: USA: Cullars Rotation, Alabama | collected 2011 | reverse complement strand
CCGCCCTACCCGCCTCACCCGCCCTACCCGCCTCACACGCCCTACCCGCCCTTACAGCCCCGCGCCCACGCCCGCGCCGAGGAACGGGAGCATGCGGCCGGCCCACAGGACGCCGGCCCAGGCAATCAGCGACACCGCCGCGATGATCTTCAGCGGCGTCGGCGTGTCCTCGCCCGCCGGCAGCGCCGCCGCGCGGCGGCCGTAGGCCGTCTCGAAGATGAAGGCGTTGATGCCGGCGATGATCAGGAACGTCACCTTCAGCCACCACGTCGGGTTGCCGAAGTACTGCGCCGGCTCGGAGACGACGAAGATCACGCCGGTGAGCAGGTTGAGCGTGAAGCCGACGAGCGCCCACGGCATGAATTCCTTGATCACGCTGATCGGCACGCGCTTCATGAAGCCCATCAGCCGCAGGTCGAACATGCCCGCCACGCCCAGCAGCAGCGCGAGGCCGGCAAAATGCAGCGTCTCGCAGAACGGCCACAGCCACGCCACCTGCTGCTGCAGCGCCACGGAGATGGGCGTCTTGTGCAGCCAGCTCGCAAACGTCAGGAACATGTTGGTGTCTCGGGAAAGGTTATTTCACGTAGGCCATCAGCCGCCCCGCGGTGATGGCGGCCAGCCACAAGGCGAGCGAGGCCTTCGCCAGGCCGCGCACGCCCGGCGGCGCGATATCGGCCGCGACCGCGCTGCCGAACACCGCGCGGCGCAGGCGCGTCGTGACGATCAGCGCCAGCGCGATCGACGCCAGCTTCACCCAGAAGATCCACTTCAACCCTTTGTCGTCCGCTTCGGACACGAACAGCGCAATCCCGGTCGACGCATTGATGAAGAAGCCGATCCACATGACCCGGAACGCGCCGCGCAGCGTCTCGACCGGCAGCCGGGCGCCGTAGCCGAGCAGCCGCAGGTCGAGCACCCAGGCCGGGCCGACGATCATCGCCAGGCCGACGGTGTGCAGCATCAGAATCGTCGGATACGCGAGCAGCGTGGGCGCCGACGACACCCACACGCCGAAGTCGCTTTCCTGGAGCCGTAACAGGAACTCTTCCATCTCTATCCTTTGACAGGGGCAGGTGCCGGGGGCGGGTGGCCGGAGGCCGCGGGAAGGAGGGCGGCGGCAGAAGCGGCAGGGCGGAGGCACGCATGCCGCCTCCGACCGCCTGCCTCCTGCCGCATGCGATCTATCCTCGTTCTTTCGTCACCATGTGGACCGCGTCCCGCTCCTCGCAGGGCAGGTCCTCCTGGAGCGTCGCCTTCGGATTCGGGTTCAGCCGCAGCGTCCGGCCTTCCACGTGATACGGCTCGGTCAGCACGTCCGGATCCTCGACGATCGCTTCCCAGCGCAGCGTGTTGCCCGTGCGCGTGAACTTCTCGATGACGTGCATGTTGTTGCTGTGGAACCAGCCGGGCCACTCGATCCAGCTCTCGTCGTTGAAGCCGACGATGTCCACGACCAGCGTGTCGCCTTCCCACTTGCCGACCGCGTCGCCGTACCACGTCGTGTCCTGCGACTTGACCGGGTCGTGCGGACGGCCGTCGATGGGGATGACGCGGAACTGGTTGCCCTGCGCGTAGAGCAGGATCACCTCGGTCGGCGTCTGCACGATCTTCGCCGGCGGCCCCATGCGCGGCACGCCTGCCGGCTTGCAGTGGAACTCGGGATCCTCCTGCGTGCCGTTGCGATCGAGGTACTGCACGCGCTCCCAGAATTCCGGCTTGTACATCGGCACCTCGGGTCCACGCCGCTGCGTGACGCCCGAGTCGCGCTCGAAGTTGATGCCCGGCGCGCAGTTGCCGAGGTCGAACTGCTGCTGCGAGCACGGACGTCCGCGCGTCAGCTGAACGAGGTTGCCCTTCTCGTCGATGGTCGCGCCGCCGATGCCGCCGCCACCGCCTCCCCACATGCCGGAGAGGTCGGGATGGCCGTCCGCGGTGCGCGGGGTGGGCGCGTTCTGCGGTTGGTTCTGCGCATTCTGCGCAGCCGCCTGCGCATGGAGGGACACGACGCTCATCGCCACCGCACACGCGGCGGCGATGCCAAGCCTGTTCAATTGGTTCACGTGAAATTCCCCGGAAGCCGGACGACCGATCAGAGGTCGTTCGGGTTGTTCGGATCCTCGTGGTACATCGTCACCGTCCGCCCGTCGGGGAAGGTGAAGGTGACGACGCGGCCGGTGTTCGAGCCGTCGCGCGCGGGCGCATAGCTGACCTTCAGCGTCTGCCCGACCTGGAAGATGCGCGTCATGCCGTTCTGCCGCAGCGCCTGCGGGCCGGCGCCCGTGATCTCCCACTTGTCCACGGTGCCGTCGGCCTTCTTCACGTCGAAGAACCAGCGCACGTGCGGGTTGATCATGGCGAACTTCGTCAGGGTCCCCGTGAACTCCCCACGCTTCGCGGTGTCGAACTCCGCCTGGAGCGCATGATGTGCCACGGCCGGCGATGCCGCCAGGCTCAGCGCGATGATGGCAAGAAGACCCAGAAACCTTTTCATAATCACACCTCTCCGCGAAGACGTTCTCGCAGCCCGCAAATACTGAAACATACCGGCAAGTTCAAGTCAATAAAAGCGTTAGTTGCTCCGCGCCCCTGCCGTTCCGCCCTTCACGTTGGCCGGCACCGGCATGATGACGTACGGGTTGTAGGTATTCGTGTTCGTGACCGTCAGGTCGAGCACGGTCATGCCGTTCTGCGTCTGGACGATGTGTTTCGGCAGGTACACGTCGGCCTTGGCGTCGTCGTTCCAGTCGCCGTACTGATCATACGTAACGTTCAAAACCGTCGTTCCGTAGCGCGCCTCAGCCTTGACGGGCTCCATGTACTTGTTGAGCGTCGCGGTGATGGTGGCGCCGGCGGCGGGGAACGTCAGCGTCGTCGCCCCGGCGACGACCGAGACCTTGGCGGCGTCGCCGGCGGCCTTGGCCGCCTTCGCCATCCCGATCGGCGTGAGGATGAGCTGCACCTGGCGCTCCTGCAGCGTCGCGGGCATCGGCGTCGCCTTGCCGCCGGGCGTCTCCTCGTTCCACGCGAACTTGTCGGAGACGACCTCGATGGTGCGCTGGCCGCCCTGCGGCGTGTAGTCGAAGCGCATCCCGTTCATGGTGAAGTTGAGGCTGATCTTCCAGTTCGTCAGCGTGACCGACCGGCCGTTGATCACGCGCGTGCCGTTGGTGCCCCACATCTCGATGCGGTTGATCGAGTCGTTCCGCTGCATGCCGCGCAGCATCCCGAGGTTGTCCTGCATCGTCTCGATGACTTTCTTCGCGTCGGTCCCGGCGGTCGAGGCCGTCGACGGCGCCTGTCTCTGGCCGCCGCGCCCGGCCTGCGGGGCCTGTGCGTACGTCGTCAGCGCCGCCAGCGCCAGGAACGCTACGGTCGCTGATGCCTTGCTAGTCATTCACGCCTCCTGCGTAGAAAGAACCCCGAGCCGGTCAATTGTCGTGGGGCTGAACCATGAACTATCGCCGATAGACGGGCCGATCCGCAAGCGTTCCACCCGACTGCGCACTCTGGCGTCGAGGTCCCCCGCAGTATCTGGATCTACGACACGGCAAAACCGTCTGTTTCAGGCTGTATACTCGCGTGACCACTCCGGAGGCTTTCTGCATGTCCCCAACGAGAACCGCTGACCAGCAGCCCCTGTATGCCCGGCTCTGGTTCCAGGTCATAGTCGGCATCGTCGTCGGCGTCGTTCTCGGCCAGCTCAACCCCGGGCTCGGGGCCGCCATGAAGCCGCTCGGCGACGGCTTCGTCAAGCTGATCCGGATGATGATCGCGCCGATCATCTTCGGCACGGTCGTCGTCGGCATCGCCAAGATGGGCGACATGAAGGAGGTGGGCCGCATCGGGCTGCGCGCCATCATCTACTTCGAGGTTGTCTCGACGCTCGCGCTCATCATCGGCCTGGTATTCGTCAACGTGATGCAGCCGGGCGCCGGCATGCACGCCACCGCCGCGCAGCTCGATCCGAAGGCGGTCGCCAACTACACCAGCAGCGCCTCGCACCTGACGACCGTCGACTTCCTGATGAACATCATCCCGACGACGATCGTCAACGCGTTCGCGACGGGCGACATCCTGCAGGTGCTGTTCTTCTCGGTGCTCTTCGGCGTCGCGGTGCTGCACCTCGGCAGCCTCGGCAAGCAGCTCATCGCGCTCATCGATCAGTTCACGCACGCGCTGTTCGGCATGGTCGGCATCATCATGTACGTGTCGCCGATTGGCGCCTTCGGCGCGATGGCCTACACCATCGGGCAGTTCGGCATCGGCACGCTGCTGTCGCTCGGCGAGCTGATGCTGGTGATGGTCCTCGCCTGCCTGTTCTTCATCTTCGTCGTGCTCGCCACCATCGCCTGGTGGTCGGGATTCAGCCTGCTCAAGTACCTTTCCTACATCAAGGAGGAGATCCTCATCGTCATGGGGACGTCCTCGTCGGAGACGGTGCTGCCGCGCATGATGGCCAAGCTGGAGCACGCCGGCTGCGCGAAGCCGGTCGTCGGCCTGGTGATTCCGACCGGCTATTCGTTCAACCTCGATGGCACGTCGATCTACATGTCGATGGCGGCGATCTTCATCGCGCAGGCCACCGACACCCCGCTGTCGATGACGCAGCAGCTCGGCATCCTGGCGGTGCTGCTGCTGACGTCGAAGGGCGCGGCCGGCGTCACCGGCAGCGGCTTCATCACGCTCGCCGCGACGCTGTCGTCGATCCCGGCGCTGCCGGTTGCCGGCCTGGCGCTGCTCATCGGCATCGATCGGTTCATGTCGGGCGCCCGCTCGCTGACGAACCTGATTGGCAACGGCCTGGCGACCATCGTCGTCGCCAAGTGGGACAAGCAACTCGACATGCGGCGGCTCAATCGTGTCTTCAACGGGGAGACCGTGGCGGAAGCGGAAGAACCCGAGGAGATGCTCCTCGTCGACCACGCGCGCTACGGCTCGTAGAGGCGGACCTTCAGGTCCGCCTGCGGACCTCGTAGAGGCGGACCTTCAGGTCCGCCTGCAACAGGAGGCGTTATGCGGCGAACCCTGCTGGCAATCGTCGGCCTCGTCGTCCTGGTCCAACTCGTCGGCCTCGGACAGGCGACTCGCCTCCATCCACACCGAATCGCCGTCTTCGGCTCCTCGGTCGCCAACGGCCGCGGCGACGAATTCGCCCGCGACGGCTACACCGGCCTGCTCCGCGTGCTGATGGCGCAGCGCGGCTGGGAGGTGCTGAACCAGTCGCGCGGCGGCGACAACACGAAGACGCTGATGACGCGCTTCGCGCCCGACGGCGCGGCCGATCCGAAAACACGCTACCTGATGTCCGTCAACCCGAGCTATGTCGCCATCGGGCTGTCGTTCGGCAACGAGAATCTCTACGAATCGAAGACGAAGGCGGAAAAGGACGCCGTCTACAACGGCTACCTGAAAGGCATCCGTGCCGTCGTCGACCGCGCGCGGCAGAATGGCGTCACCCCCGTCGTGATGCTCTGCTACACGCGCGACCTCTACACCGCCGAGGACTACGACTACGTGCGCCGCGCCAACGTCGAGCAGGCGCAGTGGGACGTGCCGACCGTCAACGTGCTCGGCGCGATCGACGACGGCAAGGGCCACTGGGCGCTCGGGTGGGACGACAAGCATCCGCAGGCGTCCGGCCATCGCGAGTTCCTCTACTCGTTCGTCCCGTCGCTCTTCGAGGCGCTCGAGAAAGGCAAGCCGGATCCCTCGCGGCCGGCGGCCAGCGGTTTCGCGCGCGTGGCCGCAGGCGTCGCCCCGCTCACCTTCGCGCCGCAGGAGACGATGCATCCGTTCGCGCTCAGCGTCATGGTCCGGACGCAGAACGACGGCACCCTGGCGGCCATCAGCGGTTCGACGCTGGCGACGCGCACCGAAGTGCACACCAACGAAGGGACGCCGTTCACCGCCACGACGCTCGTGCCGGACAAGGCGTTCGTCTCGTCGCTCATCGTGGAGAACGGCAGGCTCGGGTACAAGTCGGCGGCCAGGACGATGGTCGATGCCGGTGTGCGCGCGGACGGCCAGTGGCATCACGTCGTGCTGAGCCACTTCACGGCGCGCGGCGAGACGCTGTTATTCGTCGACGGCAAACTGGCCGGCCGGGTCGCCGAGCGGCTCGAGCCGACGCGCTTCGTCGTCGGCGGACCGGGACAGGCGGGCAGCGTGGCCGGCCCGCGCCAGGCGGACTACAAGGACCTGTTCCTGTATCGCGCGGCGCTCAACGCCGACGAAGTGGCGGCGCTGCATCAGGGAAAGATGCTGAAAGGCAGCCTGGAGATCTACTCGCCGTTGACCGACGCCGAGTTCAAGGCTGATTCGACGGTTGAAAACCGCGCCCAGAGCCTCACCGCGCTGAAGGTCGGCTCCGATCGCATCGCTCATATGGACGAAGCGACGAGCACGAAGTAATTCCACGACTTCCAAGTGCCAACCCCCAAGGAGTTGGACGACGATCGTAGAGGCGGACCTTCAGGGAAATCGTAGAGGCGGACCTTCACGGACAAACGTAGAGGTGGACCTTTAGGTCCGCCTGCCTACCGAAGCGCCTGCCCCATATAGATCAACCCCGAATCATCGGAGAAATAAGCGAACGCGCAGGGATCGGTCCCGTCCTTGACGGAGAACGCGTAGGTCGCGGCGTCGCCGGCAAAGTGGATGGTGAAGCCCTGCGGTGATGTGACGCCCGGCAAGGCGGCGAGCGGCTGAAAGCCACCTGCCTGGTTTCGTCCGTTCGCTTCGAGCGTGTTGATCTGCCGCGCGACGCGCAGCGCCTGCAGGCGCCGATCGCGCTGCGCCGCGGGTTCATCCTCGCCGTGCAGGCAGGCAGGCTGCTGCGCCACCGCCGGACGGCTGCTTCCACCCGCCGCCGCGACGACGCACGCCAACGCCAAGCCGCCAATCGCGTGTTTCGCCGTCATCAGGCCTCCCGTGACGATTTTACGTGCGCGCCGCGCGGCCAAGGGCGCCGAGACTATCGGCCGGCTTGCGCGTCCACCTTCTTGAGAAGCGCCTGTGCCATGCGGATGTTGGCGAAGTCGATCATCTTGCCGTCCTTGCCGACGGCACCGCGGCCGGCCCTGGCCGCTTCCTCGTACGCCTGCACCACGCCGCGCGCGTGCGCGACCTCCTCGGGCGACGGGCTGAAGATGCGGTGGACGACGGGAATCTGGCTCGGATGGATGCACTGCTTGCCGTCGAAGCCCATCACGCGGGCGATGCGCGCGGCCCGTTCCAGCCCGGCGGCGTCCTTGTAGCCCGCGTAGGGACCGTCGATGGCGCGCAGGCCGAAGGCGCGCGCCGTCGCCACCACCGCGTGCATCACCGCGTGCCAGCGATGGCCGGGATAGAGCTGGTCGTTCTCGTCCATCTCGCCGATGTTCGCCACCGGCATCTGCATCGTCGCCGAGTAGTCGCCCGGCCCGAAGATGAGCGCCTGGATGCGCGGCGAGGCGTCGGCAATCTCACGCAGCCAGACGAACCCCTTGGCGCTCTCGATCTGCACCTCCAGGCCGATCTGCCGCTCGAAGCCCTGCGCGTGCTCGATCTGCGTCAGCAGCATGCAGACGAAGCGGACGTCCTGCGCCAGGTGCGCCTTCGGCATCATGACGACGTCGATGCGGTCGCCGGCCTGCTCGACGACCTCGACGAGGTCGCGGTAGGCGTACGGGGTGTCGAGCCCGTTGATGCGGAAGGCCTTGAGCTTGCGGCCGAAATCGAGCTCCTTGAACGCGCGCACGACGTTGGCGCGGCTGGCGGTCTTCTCGTCGGCGGCGACCGCGTCCTCGAGGTCGATGCAGACGCCGTCGGCCTCGCTCGCCGCGGCCTTCTCGATCATGTTCGGCCGCGACGCCGGCACGTAGAGCATCGATCGCTCGAGGCGGTCAGGGGGTCGGGACTCATTGCAGGAATCGCTCATACGGGTTCAAGCATATTGCGATTCCTGCAATGAGTCCCGACCCCCTCTCTCTAGAACGAGCGCGGCATGCCGAGGACGTGCTCGCCGATATACGACAGGATCAGGTTGGTGGAGATGGGCGCCACCTGGTAGAGACGCGTCTCGCGGAACTTGCGCTCGACGTCGTACTCCGCCGCGAAGCCGAAGCCGCCGAACGTCTGCAGGCAGGCGTTGGCCGCCTCCCACGAGGCATCCGCCGCGAGCAGCTTCGCCATGTTCGCTTCGGCGCCGGCCGGCTTGCCGGCATCGAACAGCCGCGCCGCTTCGAAGCGCATCAGGTCGGCCGCCCGCACATTGGCGTAGGCGCGCGCGATCGGGAACTGCACGCCCTGGTTCTTCCCGATCGGCCGGTCGAACACGACCCGCTCGTTGGCGTAGCCGCGCGCCTTGTCGATGAACCAGTAGCCGTCGCCGATGCACTCGGCCGCGATGAGGATGCGCTCGGCGTTCATGCCGTCGAGGATGTAGCGGAACCCCATCCCCTCCTGACCAATGAGATTGGCCGCCGGCACCTCGAAGTCCTCGAAGAAGACCTCGTTGGTCTCGTGGTTGACCATGTTGCGGATCGGCCGCACGGTCATCCCTTTCTGCTCCGCGCCGCGCAGGTCCACGAGGAAGATGGACATCCCCTCGGTCTTCTTCTTCACCTCCGGCAGCGGCGTGGTGCGCGCCAGCAGCAGCATCAGATCGGAGTGCTGGATGCGCGAGATCCACACCTTCTGGCCGTTGACCAGATAACGATCACCCTGGCGCGTGGCGGTCGTCCGCGTCTTCGTCGTGTCGGTGCCGGTCGTCGGCTCGGTGACCGCGAACGACTGCAGGCGGAGCGCTCCGGACGCAATGCCGGGCAGGTACTGCTCTTTCTGCGCCTCCGACCCGTGCCGCAGCAGCGCGCCCATGATGTACATCTGCGCGTGGCAGGCGCCGGAGTTCGCCCCGGACCGGTTGATCTCCTCGAGGATGACCGATGCTTCGGTCACGTTCAGGCCGCCGCCACCGTACTGCTCCGGGATCAACGCCGCCAGCCAGCCGGCATCGGTCAGCGCCTTGACGAACGCGTCGGGGTACCCGGCGCGCTCCTCGACCTCCTGCCAGTACTTGCTGTCGAACCGGCCGCACAATTCGCGGATGGCCGTGCGGTATTCCTGGTACTCGTGTGCTCTGGGGTTGATGTCTGCCATTAAGAAACGAGTGCGGGCGCGAAGAGATCGGCCATGTCGGGAGTCTCGTCGAGAACATGCACGGCGCGAAGCATCGAGGCGGCGGCCTGCGCGCCGAAGCGGCCGCTGACGAGCGTGGTGAATTTCTGTTCGAGCTCCGCGGTGGAGACGGGATTTTCGGCGCTGCCTCTCGGGAACTCGCTCGCGGCGCGCTCATCGCCGGCCCGGCCGGCAACCGTCAGCCGTACCGGCCACGCGTGGGGATACCTGGCGGTGAGATCGTCGGCGACGACAACGCGGACGCGGCGCAGCAGGTCGGCGATCGCCGGGTCGCGCACGCCGTCGGGACCGAACCGCCCCTCGGAAAACTGCTCGAGCCCCAGGCTGCCCTCGAGGAGCGCCGTGGCGACGCAGTAGGCCAGGCTGAACTTCGCCTGGTAGCGCGTGCGCGGGTTCATCTCCTTGACGATCTCGTAGCCCGGCCCGTAGGTCTCGATGGTGATCCCGCTCACCTCGCGCAGCACGTCGTCCGGCGACCAGCGCCGGCGCGCGCGCACGTCGAGCGCGCAATCGACCGCCGTGTGCGTATGGCCGCAGCACGAGTAGAGCTTGTAGCCGTTCTCGCCAATCTTCCAGCGCGTGCCGAGGCCGTCGGTGATGCGCGATTCGTCATACGCGCGGCTCGTCGCCCGGAAGAAGCCGCGCTCCCCCTCGAGGATGCGCGTGGCGCCGGTGAAGCCGGTGCGCGCCAGGTCGGCCGCGAGGATGCCGTTCATCGCCGCCTTGCCGGGATGCAGATGCTTGCTCATCGCCCCGTCGGCGTTGAATTCCCAGAGCGCGGCCGCCTGCGTGCCGGCGCTGCCGAGGGCATCCACCATCTGCCCGGCGCTCAGGCGCAGCAGCGAGCCCGCCGCCGCCGCGGAGCCGAAGGTGGCGACCGTCCCGGTCGGGTGAAAGAAATAGTAGTGGCTCGGATTCACCGCTTCGCCGATGCGGAACGCGGCCTCGTATCCAATCGTCACGGCGGCGAGGAATGCGCGGCCGTCGGCATGCTCGCGCTCGGCCACCGCGAGCGCCGCGGGAATGATCGGTGCGGCCGCGTGCACGGTCGATCCGCGGTGGATGTCGTCGAGTTCCAGAATGTGCGACGCCACGCCGTTGGCGAACGCGGCCGCCGCCGCCGAGGCGCGGCCCGCGCCGAAGACGGTCGAGTCGTCCGATCGGCCGAGTGCCGCCGCGACCTGCTGCGCCAGCCGCGCCGGCCGCTCGATCGACCCACCGAGTGCCGAGCCGAGCCAGTCGGTGACCGCACGGCGCGCGTGCTCGACCACGTCCGCCGGCAGATCCTCGTAGCGCGCCGCCGCCAGCGTCTCGGCAAGCGCCCGCGTCACGCTAGACACCCAGGTACTCCAGCCACTTCACGATGATCGCAAGATACACCGTCATGTAGACGACGCCGAGGACGAAGCCGAGGACCCAGAAGTCCTTCCGCTTGATGTATCCGCTGCCGTAGTAGACCGCGTTCTGCCCCGACGCGTAGGGCGTGAGGACGCCGATCATCCCCAGCGGATAGGCCAGCAGCAGCGCCCAGACGACCGGCGTCACCACCGGGATCTTGACCGCCACGGCGAGGAAGAGCGGGAACAGCGTCGCCGTGTGGGCGGTGATGCTGGCGAAGAAATAGTGGAGAAAGAAGAAGGTCAGCACGATGCCGATGATCGTCGTGTAGACGCCGAGTCCCGTCAGCATCGGCACCAGCGAGGCAGCCAGCCAGTCGAGGAACTTCGTCTCCGCCAGCCCGCCCGCCATCGTCACCAGCGTGGCGAACCAGATCAGCGTGTTCCACGCCTGCGAGTGGCCGACGATGTCGTCCCATGGCACCACGCCGAAGATCACCATGCCGAGGATGACGAAGCCGGCGACGATCGCCGGGTCGACGTAGGCGGCGCCGGCTATCCAGAAGCCGAGCGCACCGAGCACGAGCAGGAGCATCGTGATCTCCTGCCGCGTCATCGCGCCCATCGCCTGCAGTTGCGCGGCCGCCCAGCGCGGCGCCTCCGGCGCCTCTTTTACCTGCGGCGGATAAATCACGTAGAGCAGCGCCGGCTGAATCAGCGTCAGGACGATGCCGACGGGCAGGAAGCCCTTGAACCAGAGCGTCCACGGAATGGTGATGCCCGTCGCCTGGGCGATGAGCGCAATCGCCATCGTGTTGGGCGCCAGCGCGGTGATGAACATGCTGCTCGACACCATGCTGGCGGCGAGCGCGGTGAACAGCAGGTAGGCGCCTACTCTCTTCGCGCTCGGGTCGTTCGGATGCGAGTCGTAGAGCTCGGGGATGGCGCGCACGACCGGGTAGATGGTGCCGCCGGAGCGCGCGGTGGCCGACGGCGTCACCGGCGCCAGCGCCAGGTCGGCGAACGTGATCGCGTAGCCGAGCCCGAGCGTGCGATTGCCGAGCGCGCGCAGCAGGTGCAGGGCGATGCGCCGGCCGAGACCGGTCTTCGAGTAGCCGCACGCGAACATGTAGGCGGCGAAGATGAGCCACACCGTCGCATTCGAGAACCCGCTCAGCGCCCACGCGGTCGCTTGCGCCGGTGCCGGCCGGACCAGGCCCAGTACCGCCGCGATGAGCACGCCGAGCAAGCCGACCGCCGCGCCGGGAATCGGCTCGAAGATGATGCCCGTGATCGTCGCCAGGAACAGCGCGAAGAAGTGCCACGCGTTGGCCGTGAGACCCTCCGGCGTCGGGATCAACAGCACCGCGCCGCCGATCACGAGCGGCGCCACGCCGCGCAGCAGCGTGGACTGTGTCGTGCGCGCCGGCGATGCGGGCGCAACGTGCGCAGGGGCAGCGACGGAGTGGGCGTTCATCAGGTGCGCACCATACTACAGTGATAGGATTTTCCGCATGAGGAACCCCTCGTTGCTGCTCGCGTGCCTCGTCGTCGGCGCCGCCGCTGCGGCGCAGGCGCAGACGCCACTGGCGCACCGCTTCATCCAGGTGGCGCCGGGTGTCTACTCCGCGCTCGGCAACGGGACCATCGAAACCCGCGCCTCGTCGATGGTGATCGTCAATACGGACGACGTACTGCTGGTGGATACAAACATCACGCCGGAGGCCACCCGCCGCCTGGTGAACGACATCAAGACGCTCACCGACAAGCCAATCCGCTACGTCGTCAACACGCACTGGCATTACGACCACGCCGACGGCAACCAGGTATTCGGTCCCGAGGTCACGATAATTGGGCACGAGAACGAGCGGGCTGCGATCCTCGGCGGCGTGCTGAAGAACCGGCTGGCGCTCGAGTTCGAGAACCTGCCGCGGCAGCTCGACAACATCCGCAAGCAGATCGCGGAGGCGACGGACCCGGCGCGCAGGCAGCAGGCCGAAGCACGCCTCAAGGTGCAGGAGGCGTATCAGGAGCAGTTGAAGGAGACCGTGCCGACGCCTCCGACGATGACCGTCGCCGATCACCTGACGCTCTTCCGCGGCGACCGCGAGATTCGGCTGCTCTACCTGGGGCGCGGCCACAGCGACACGGATCTGGTCGTCTACCTGCCGAAGGAGAAGGTCGTCGCGACCGGCGATTTCTTCGAGGGTCCGGCCACCGGCGCGCTCAACTTCGGCTTCCACGACGAGTGGGCGAACAACCTCGAGAAACTGAAGGCGATCGACTTCGAAACCGTCGTCCCCGGCCACGGCGAGCCGTTCAAGGGCAAGGAGCAGATCGCCTACTTCCAGGCGTTCCTGCGCGACCTCTGGAACCAGACCAAGGCGCTGCACGACCAGAAGGTGCCGGTCGCCGAGGCGGCCAGGCGCATCGACCTGACGGCGCAGCGCGAGCACTACCGCAACATCAACGGCCCCGGTTTCCAGGAGGCGACGATCGCGCGCATCTACCAGGTGCTCGATCAGCGCGGCGGCGGCAGCAACTGACTCGTGGCTTGTGATTCCTGGTGGTTCGACCGCGCCGATCGACGATCGCTGATCGCACACCGCCTGCAGGCGCCCTCTTCGCGGGGGTGCTCGTGGTCATCGGCTTCGCCGTCTACCTGAACGGACTCGCCGCGCCGTTCACCTTCGACGACGACCACGCGATTGTCGTCAACGAGCAAATCCGGCAGGTCTCGACCTCGCTCTCGCCGACCGAACAGGGCTCGCCGCTGGCCGGGCGGCCGCTCGTCAGCCTGACCTTCGCGCTCAACTACGCGCTCGGTGGACTCGATCCGCGCGGCTACCGCCTGGTGAACGTCGCGATTCACGTCATCAATGCGCTGCTGCTGTTCGCGGTGCTGCGCAAGCACGTCGACCCCGCGCTCGCCTGCGCGGTCGCGTTGATCTGGATGGTGCATCCACTGACCACCGAGCCAGTCGACTACGTGTCGCAGCGCACCGAGTTGATGATGGCGAGCTTCTTTCTGGGGACCGTGTACTTCGGCGGGTCTGCGGTTGGCGAAGGAAAG
>JADMIO010703447.1_pt1 | contig 13591 bp, 10 predicted proteins | sample 8958161 | NCBI WGS metagenome assembly JADMIO01 (sample SAMN16585339, study PRJNA669376) | soil metagenome | isolation source: Crop rotation soil | place: USA: Cullars Rotation, Alabama | collected 2011 | reverse complement strand
GGCCGCATCGCCATCATCGGCGACTGGGGCACCAACCTCTACGGCGCGCCGGTCTCGGCGAAATCGATCGCGCGCACCGGCGGCTACGAAATGCTGATGCATCTTGGCGACGTCTATTATTCCGGCACCAAGAGCGAGGTGAAGCAGCGTTTTCTCGATCCCTGGCCGACGGCGGCCGGCAAGGTCAACCGCGCGCTGAACGGCAATCACGAAATGTATTCGGGTGGCTTTGCCTATTTCGAGGACATCCTGAAGGAGTTCAAGCAGCCATCGAGTTACTTTGCCGTCCAGAACCAACATTGGCTGCTGGTCGGGCTCGATACCGCGCACTCCGAGCACACGATTGATCATCAACAGGCAAACTGGCTGAACGACGTGGTGCGAAGAGCCGGCGCCCGCAAGGTGGTGCTGTTCTCGCATCACCAGCCGTTCTCGCGCCTCGACGGGCAGGGGCCTGACCTGCAGGCGGCGCTGCGCAATCTGTTCCAGACAAAGGCGATCACGGCCTGGTACTGGGGCCATGAGCACGAATGCATCATCTATGATCGCCACGACGCATCCGGTATGTTCGGCCGCTGCATCGGCCATGGCGGCATTCCCTCGCCGCGCAAGTCCGAGATCCGCAACGCGCCATCAGCCAATACGCTCGGCGGCATAAGCTGGAAGCGGCTATCCGCCAACGAGCATGCACCGGCTTCGATCGCGCTCGACGGACGCAATCCACTTGTTCCCGGCGAGGAGGAAAAATTCGGCCCGCACGGCTATCTCACGCTCGATTTTGACGGCCCCAATTTGACGGAACGGGTTCATCTGCCCGACGGAAGCGAAATCTACAAAAACAAGATTTGAACGGACGGGCGGACCGCGCGGGAGGTTTGCATGAACATCGATTGGCAAGGCAAAGCCAACGCCGCCCATATTGGCGGAGCGGCGTCGCTGCTGCTCGGTGGACGCGGCGGTGGCCGCGAGGGCGGTTTGGAGTCGATGAACGAGGCGGCCGAAAGCTCGGGCCCGAACGAACAGCATCGTATCGATCGCCTGAAGGACGCCCTCCAGTCGTCTGCGCCGGCGAATGCCAACAGCTCCCGCGCCGAAATCACCGAGAGGGTGGTCGAAGGAGCTCGCAGCGGCCTTGCCAAGCTGAACCAGGGAGAAGGGCCAACGCGTTTTACGCTCGGCGAACAGATTGGCCTGGAAGCCGTCATCATCACCGGCGGCGAGCGGCCGAGCCTATTCGTGCGCGGCGGCTTCATCGATCTCGCCGCGCCTGACATTGGTGACTGGGAGGGCGACCTCCGCCGCGTTCAGGACAATATCCGCAAGGTGACAGCGTCGGTTGGACGCGTCGACGTGCCGGTGCGGCCATGGTTCGCCGGCACGTGTTTTGTGATCGCCGAAGGTCTGGTCGTCACAAACCGCCATGTGCTGGAGGCCATTGCCAAGCAGGATGCGGGCGGAGACTGGACATTGAACTGGCCGGCCGAGACCACGATTGATTTTGTCGCCGAGGACGGCGTAGCCGCCTCGACCAAATTCAAGGTGACCGGTGTTGCCTTTGCCGGGCCCGATGCGATCAAGAACATCGTCAACTTTGCCCATCTCGACATGGCGATCCTGCGGGTCGATCCCGCGAGCGACCCCGCAAATTCGTTTCCAAAGGCGGTGATGCTCGAGACCGACGTGCTGCAGCCGAAATCGCGTCGCGACCTCTATGTCGTCGGCTTCCCCGGCCAGCCCAGGACGTGGAGTTTCGGCGGCACACCGATGGCCGGCACCGAGACCACCGAGGTGATGTCATCGCTGTTCAGCGACAAATTCGGCGTCAAGCGACTGGCACCTGGCAGCGTGAAGGTCGCGGCCGGCGAGGCGGCCAATGATGCAAAGAAATGGATCTGCGCGCATGATGCAAGCACGCTCGGCGGAAATTCCGGCTCGTGCATCGTCGATCTGAGCGGAGAAGGACTACGCGTGGTGGCGCTGCACTTTGCCGGCGTCAATCGCGAGCAGAACTGGGCTCACGTCGTGGCCAAGCTGCAGCTCAATCCACCACAATCTTGACGCGGTCGCGCACCTTGACCTGCGCGGTGGCATCGAGGCCGTTGAGGATGCGGAAGCGCTGGGACGGGCGGTCGACGCCGGCCATGCGATGGGACAGCGATTCCACGGTATCGCCGGGCTGCACGGTGATGATCTTGAGGCGCAGCGGACGCGCCGCCTGAATCTCTTCCAGTGTCAGGCGACGGAACGAGTTGATGGTCTCGCGCGCGTTGCGATCGCTCTCGGTCGATTTCTGCCGCGAGGCGAAGATGAAGCGATAGACGTCGCTGCCGAAGCGCAGGGCATAGACCTTGAAATGCCACTGGTCGCCTTGCGCGGTGGCGGACGCGGTGGGGAAGCCGTTGATGGTCAGCTCTTCCGTCGAGCTCTTGTCGACATTCTCCATCCATCCGGAGTTGAGATAGTCGCCGAGCGACTGCTCTGCCGGGACGCGCGCCACATCGAAGCGCATCGCCTGCGTGCCGCCCTCGCGGACGCCGATCACGGCCTGCGCAGTATTGTCGAGCGTGAAGGTTTCCGGCGCGGCAAAGGTGAATCCGAGCTTTGGATGCAGGAAGCGCCGGCCGCGGACGAAGCCTTCACTGGGGTCTTCGCCATAAACGATGTTGTCGATGGCGGCGAGATAGGTCTCGCGGTCGCGCTCGCCGCCTTGCGGCGATGAGTATCGCCGCGCACTGGCCTGCGCGTTCTGCACGCGCTCGGGCGTCGCCGGATGCGAGGACAAAAAGTCCTGCGCGCGCGGATCGAGCGAGGTCTTGCCCGCCTTCATGGCGGCATTGCGTTCCATCGCGGTGAGGAAACGCGCCGCGCCGAACGGATCGAACTGTGCACGGGCGGAGATGCCGACGCCGATGCCGTCGGCCTCGAACTCCTGCGCGCGCGAGAAGCTCGCCATCGTCAGCTTGGTCTTGGCCAGCGCCAGCGCGGTGAGGTCGGGGTCGTTGCCCATGTCGGTGACGACGCGCGTCACCACGGCGGCCTGGCGCGCCTGGTCCTCGCGGATCGAGGCGTGCTTGGCCAGCACATGCGCCATCTCGTGGCTCAGCACCGACGACAATTCCGACGTATCGCTGGCGAGCGCCACAAGGCCGCGCGTGACATAGAGCTGGCCGGTCGGCAGCGCAAAGGCGTTCACCGCACCGGAATTGAGGATCGTGACGCGATAGGCCTGCTCGGGCCGGTCGGAGACGGCCACCAGGCGATCCACCGTCTTGCTGATCAGCGCCTCGAGCCTTGGATCGTCATAGACGCCGCCATAGGAGGCGAGAATGCGCTCATGTTCGCGCTCGGAGGCCGGTGTCTGCGCCACGGTGCGGTTGGGCTTTGGCGAGGCGCCCGAGAGGGTCGGCCCGGGGGTCTGAAAACGGGAGATATCGCCGCAGCCGGACAGCGCGGTGGCCGCGCACAGCACGGCCGTGGCAGCCCAGAGGCGGCGGGAATTCCATCCCATCTGCCGTTTCGCAATCCCTGTCACCAGCCGCTCTTCTTCTTGGAAACACGACCCCCGCCAAAAGGGCCGGGCCATGATTGCGGCCGCGGGACCTTCCGGTCGGACTCGTGCCCTAGTTCGCCCCAAGCAGTTCGAGTTGCCCCACCCGGTGCAATTCAAGTCTCGGTCCGGTTCGCATTTCGATGATGCCGCGAACTCGAATCCGTCGATTCTCTAGGGACTTAGGCGCGATGCCGACCGCCTCGAAAGACGGTAACACACGCCGAGAAATAGTCACAGCAAAGTCCCGTGTCCAGTTCCGGCCAAAGTTCAGGTAAGTCACTGCCCCGGCCTGCCGGACCGACAGAACCCTGCCTTCAACCAGCATAAAGCGCCCATTCCCAGCCAAAATATCGCCGACACTTTCCGCGTTTTTTATGGCCGAGGAGCCCGTCCAAATACCCTTTTTCGCGTCCCGTCCGGCGGCCTCGGCGCTCAGAAGGGCGGCTGCACAATCCTTGTCGGGGATATCGGCCGCCGCGAGCGCCTCGCCTTGCGCGATCAGCGTCGCTTGCACCGAATTCTCTTCGCCGGCGACGAAAGCGAATGCGACCTGGCGGCCGTAACGATCCGGCGTATCGTCATCGCCGCGCAAGGTGACGTCGCGCCCGCCAACCAGGGCCGACAGCGCCGCGGTGCGCTTCAACGCATCGCCCGCGACCGGCTCGATTGCTGCGAGCTTGATTTCGCGGCCATCGGTGAGGCGAAAGCTGCGGGCATCGATGATGGCGGCGACACGGCCGTCGCCCTGGGGCTGAAATGAACAGGGCGCCGCCGCCGCGCTATTGCCTGCGACCATGACCGCGCATGCCAGCGCGACGAAGAGGGGATTTCCAATTCCGGACACCGAAGCTTCGCGCGGTCCTGTATGCTGGTGTGGCCGAGGCAAACCTACCCGAAATCGCGTCAAAGGGGGAGACGATGGAGATCAACGGCATCGCGCATATTTTCCTGACTGCGGCAAACTTCAAGCGTGCGCGGGAATTCTATTCAAGGCTGCTGCCGTTCCTCGGGCTGACGCCGGTGATCGATTCCGACGAGGTCTATTATTGCGTTGGCGGCCGTACTGCCGTTGCAATCCGTGCACCCTCTGCAGAGCACGAGGGTGCGGCCTTCGAGCAAAGCCGCATCGGTCTGCATCACCTCTGTTTCCGCGCGCGTGAACGCGGCGATGTCGACGAGTTGCACGGCTTCCTCGCCTCGATCGGCACGAAGATCATCCGCGCACCGCGCGAGGACCAATGGGCGCCAGGCTATTACTCGATGCTGTTCGAAGATCCCGACGGCATACGGCTGGAGATCAATCATGTGCCCGGCAAGGGGTTGCTGACGGAGCGTTGACGGCCTCATGGTTCGAGACGGCGCTGACGCGCCTCCTCACCATGAGGGTCGAGCAGCAAGTGCGATGATGGACCTCAACCTGAGGAGCGGCACGGGCCGCGTCTCGAAGGATGAATGCCACTGACCACGCCAACTGCAAAGGTCATTCCGCCTAGCGAAATACCTGTGTGGCCGCGCATGCCCGTGTGAGTTATGCGCTGTTGCTGCGACCCGGGCGCTGCGGCATGATCGCAGCAAGCAAAGCCGCTGGCACAATGCGGCGCGATGAGGGAGGCTTTTATGAAGCAGGTTTTCGTAGGTGCGTTCGCCGTTGCGCTCGCGCTGTCGGCCACATCGGCGCTGGCGCAAGGCAAGCCGCCGTTGAAGCTTGGCGGCATTCTCGACATGTCCGGCCTATACGCCGACATCACCGGCCCGGGCAGCGAGGCCGCTGCCAGGATGGCAGTCGAGGATTTCGGCGGCGAAGTGCTCGGCCGCAAGATCGAGGTCGTCGTTGCCGACCACCTCAACAAGGCCGACGTCGCCGCCAATATCGCGCGCGACATGCTCGACAACCAGGGCGTCGAGATGATCTTTGACGTCGCAGCATCCGCGACCGCGCTTGCTGCGGGTGAGATCGCCAAGACACGCAACAAGGTCATCATCTTCAACGGGCCGGCGACGATCGCGCTCACCAACGAGGCCTGCGGTCCCTACACCGTGCACTATACCTACGACACATTCGGGCAAGCCAATGTGACGGGACTCGCGGCCGTGAAGTCCGGCCTCGATACCTGGTTCTTCCTCACCGCCGACTATGCGTTCGGGCAGGCGCTGGAAAAGGACACCACCAATGTGGTGACAAAGAATGGCGGCAAGGTGCTGGGCAGCGTCCGGCATCCGCTCAACACGTCGGACTTCTCGTCCTTCCTGCTGCAGGCGCAGGCATCCAAGGCCAAGGTGATCGGTCTTGCCAACGCCGGCGGCGACACCATCAACGCGATCAAGCAGGCGGCCGAGTTTGGCCTGATGAAGGGTGGGCAGAAAGCCTCGCCGCTGCTCGTCTTCATCACCGATATCGACAGTATCGGCCTTGAAACCGCGCAGAGCCTGCTGTTGTCCGAGGCGTTCTACTGGGACCTCAATGACGAGACGCGCGCCTTCTCCAAGCGCTTCATGGATCGCACGAAACGGCCGCCGACCACGGCGCAGGCCGGCGTCTATTCGTCCGTCATGCACTACCTGAAGGCGGTGAAGACCGCCGGGACCACGGAGTCGGCCGCGGTGACCAAGGTGATGAAGGACACGCCGATCAACGACATGTTCGCCAAGAACGGAAAAATTCGCGAGGACGGCCGCATGGTGCACGACATGTACCTGTTCGAGGTCAAGAAGCCGTCGGAATCGAAGGCGCGCTGGGATTACTACAAGCTGCTCGGCACGGTCGCCGGCAACGATGCATTCCAGCCGCTGGAAGCTTCGCGCTGTCCACTGGTGAAGAAATAGCGGGCTGAGGACTCTCGACGTCATTGCGAGCGAAGCGAAGCAATCCATCGCGCCACGCCGGGGATATGGATTGCTTCGTCGCTTCACTCCTCGCAATGACGATGATCAATCTTCCGAGTTAAACCAAAACAAAGAAAGCGCGTACGCCATGAGCGAAAACCAGATGGTCCTTCAGAAACTCGAAGCCGGCCTGCTCACCATCACCATGAACCGGCCGGACCGGCGCAATGCGCTCAGTCCGGACCTGACGCGCGGGCTGGTCGAGGCGGCGCGGCGGGCGGCTGACGATCACGAGGTGCGCGCGGTACTGTTGAAGGGCGCCGGCGGCACCTTCTGCGTCGGCGGCGACGTCAAGTCGATGGCGGAGGGGCGTGCGCCGTTGCCGTTCGAGGCCAAGATGGCGAACCTGCGCCGCGGCATGGAGGTGTCGCGGATCCTGCACCAGATGCCAAAGCCCGTGGTGGCACAGCTCGATGGTGCTGCGGCCGGCGCGGGCCTGTCGATCGCGTTGTCCTGTGACCTTCGGGTGGCGAGCGCCTCCTGCAAGATCACGACCGCTTTCGCCAAGGTCGGCTTCTCCGGCGATTATGGCGGTACCTATTTTCTGACCCAGCTGCTCGGCAGCGCCAAGGCGCGCGAACTCTATCTGCTGTCGCCGGTGCTGACCGCGCAGGAAGCCTACAACCTCGGCATGGTCACCAAAGTGGTGCCGGATGCCGAGGTCGAGGACGCCGCGCGCGAGCTTGCCATGTCGTTGGCGCAGGGGCCGTCGATCACGCTCGGCTACATCAAGCGCAACATCAACAACGCCGAGACCATGTCGCTGGAGGCGTGTTTCGACGGCGAGGCGATCCACCATTCACGCACCGGCGAGACCGCCGATCACAAGGAAGCGGCGAAGGCCTTTGTCGAAAAGCGCAAGCCGGCATTCCAGGGGCAGTAGGGCATGGCCGAATACATGCGCCTGCGGCAGGTCTGCCTGGTGGCGCCCAACCTCGAGCCGGTGATCTCCGACATCGCCGATATCATGGGGATATCGGTCTGTTACCGAGACGGCAATGTCGGCAAGTACGGCCTTGAGAATGCGCTGCTGCCGGTCGACACGATCCTGCTGGAAGTCGTCGCGCCGACACGAGAGGGCACCGCAGCCGGCCGCTTCCTTGAAAAGACCGGCAACCGCGGCGGCTACATGGCGATCTTCTGCTGCGAGGACCCGGACGCGCGCGGCGCAAAAGCCAATGCGATGGGCGTGCGCACCGCCAACGTCATCACGCATGCGCCCTATCACGGTGTGCAACTGCATCCGCGCGACTGTCGCGCCGCCTTCATCGAGTTCAACCACACCGATGACAGCGACGACGTGCTGGGCCCCTATCCGCCGGCGGGGCCGGACTGGCAAAAATCAATCCGCAAGGACACGACGGTGGCACTGACCGAGGTCGAGATGCAGAGCCCCGACCCGCAAGGGCTCGCGTCGCATTGGGGCAGGATCACCGGCGCGGCGGCGACGGTCGCCGCCGATGGCGGCCCGATGCTCAAAATGCCGAACGCGACGTTCCGTTTTGCCAAGGGGCCCGTCGACCTGATGACGGGCCTGTCGTTCCGCGTCAAGAATGTTGCCAAAGTCCGCGACGCCGCGCGTGCAAAGGGGTGCAAGATCGACGGCGACAGTTTTGATCTGTGCGGAGTGACGTTCCGGCTCACGGCCTGACGTCCTGGAAATATGCGAAGGGTAGGGCGCGATGGTGCAATGGCCATCGCGCCCTTTGCTTTCCGGTCACACGAAGCGGATCTGCTCCAGAGCTTCCAGCGCGATCTCCAGGCCTTCGCCGAGCCCCTCGTCACCACCGGCCAGCGGATCGACGCTGGCAAGCTGGCCGAGCGAGATGCCGCTGCGGGTTTCAATCGAGCGGATCGAGACCTGCGTTGCGACCTTGAGCTGCGGCGACTTGAATGCGCCGAACACGAACTCTTCCTCGGGCTCAAGCGTCGATTTCTGATTCATCTGGTAACCGGTCGCGCACAGCTTGCCGGTGTCGTCATGGATGAAGGCGATCACCTTCCAGAACGCAGTCGGGATCCGCACGCCGTACATCTCGGGATCCTTCTTGTCGAAATAGGGTCCGGTGAAGACGGAGATCTTCATGTCGTCTTCGCGGGCGTGCTGCAGGGCGTAATCCTCCAGCGCCAGCCAGATCGGCGCGTTGAAAGCCTGCATCTGCGGCGTCGTGTTGGTGACGTGCATGGAGTCCTCGTTGCCCTTCTTGGCGATTCGCGCGGTGGTGCCCCAGCCCGGATCCTCCCGTCGCGTCATGTGGCCGCGGCTGAATTTTGGCGGATTGCCGTAGCATTCGTTCATGATCTGCTGCGATTTGGGAATGCGCGGGTCCCATTTCCAGGCGACGCGCGCGCTCTTCTTCGACAAATTGCCGTCGATATTGACCGCGCTGAAGAAGCACATGCGCCGGCTGCGGCTCATGACGACCGAATAATGCAGGTATTTAAGTTCGGTCGCGTTCTTGCCGTCGAATTCGAACTTCAGCACGTCGTTGGCGCCGCGGCTGACGGTCGGTAAGCCGACCTTCATCTTGCCGCCGCCGAGGAAATCCGGCTGGTAGCCCTCGCGATCGCGGTAATCTTCCGCCACTCCCTCTTCGCCGGCCACTTCGCCGCCGCCATCATCAGGTGCCGATGATATCACCTGGACGCGCTGGAGCGCCGATGGCGCCGCATCGCCAAGCGACACCGTCACCGTCAACGGAATGGTGATGCTTGTGCTGCCGCCGCCTCGCGCGCCGCCTGCAACCGGACTATGGATGGTGGGTGCAGCGACACGCAGCGGTGCCGGCGGCTTCGGTGTTTCCTTGATGCGGCCGGAACGAACCTGATCGAGCAGCCGCTTCACGAGGTCGGCCGGAACTGCGTAGTTAGTGGCCAGGAAGCTGCCGCTGAAATGCAGGCCGAGCGCCTCGCCAGTGTCGAGGTCGATCACCGCAGAACCCGAATTGCCGCCGAGCGTGGTGCAGTTGTGCAGCAGCAGCGTCGGCCTGACCTCGGTGATCCCGCCCGGCGCCAGCCGCTTCTTGTCGTAGATCTTGCCGAAGATGTCTTCCATCAGGCTCGGCTCGGGAATGCGACTGTCGTAAGCGGGATAGCCGATGGTTGCGACATTCTGCGTCGGCTTGATGTCGCTCGCGAGATTGATGGGCTGGGCCAGTTTGGCGTCGCCGCTGGTGATCTCGATCTCGAAGAAGGAAACATCAGGGCCCGGCTCATCCTCGACGTAGAGCGGTCTCACCAGCTTGAAGATGAATTGCTTCTTGTTGTGGATCTCCTGGAGGAAATCCAGATTGGCGCTGATGCGGCCGTCGAGGCCGATCTGGAATTCGAATCCATCGCCCTTGCGCGTGGCGAATTCACGCGCGACGTGGCGATTGGTGACCACGATGTTGGGAGCCACCAGCCATCCGGTGCCGACCCAGTCGAGACGGCCGCCTTGCAGATTGATGCGGCCGACCGCGCGGATGGCCTTGTCGAGCAGTGGCTTTGCCTTCTTCAGCCGGTCCGACCAGATTGCGCTGTCGGCCTGATCGGCGAATTTGAGGACGGTGTCGTTCTCCTTTATCTCGAGAACGGGACGCGTGCGCCGGAGCACGATGCTCTCGAGCGCAATCTCGGATTCGACGGGATCACCCATCGGGCTTTCGACGACGGCGCCGCGACCGAGATCGGCGCTTCTTCGGCGAGTTTCGGATCGTGACGATGGATCGATACGTTGAAATTGCGCAAACGCTGAAGCTTTGACTCCGCAGTACTCATGATGTGCTCCTTCAATGGAGGCGACAAAACAGAAAATATAATTCCGGCCGCATTGGGCCGAGGGCAATAAACGGGCTAATCCTCCTGCCAATTATCTAAAGTTGCAAGTGGCCTCACGTTCAAGTTACCCGCGACCGTCCGACGGTACGCGCGTAAGATGATGTTGCGATGACCTCGGGCACGCGGCTGCCGAAGGCGACGCGTGCGTCGAAAGACGATGAGAATTTGTGGAAATTTTGCCGCTTCGTCACGCCTGCGGGCGGCTTGATCACGGAAAATGGAATAGCCGATCCAGCATCCGTCTCGCGGATGCTGAACCGGGCCGCGGCGTTTGGTCTCTAGCGTCCGCGGAAATTTGCGACGCGACGTTCGGCGGTCGCCTTGACGCCTTCCTTGAAGTCTTCGGTGGCGCGCAGCTTGGTCTGCTCGACGAGCTCATGGTTGGTGGCGGCGAGCACGCGGTCGGCAAGCCCCGCGCGCATGGTGGCGCGTGTGGAGATCAGGCCGAGCGGGGAGCACTCGGCGATTTCGCTCGCGAGCTTCATCGCTTCCGCCCGCACCTGATCCTGCGGCACGCAGATATTGGCGAGACCCATGCGGGTTGCTTCCTCGCCGGTGACGCGACGGCTGGTGTAGAAAATCAATTCCGCATTGTTCTTGCCGACCAGTTCCGGCAGCGTGGCGGTGAGGCCAAAACCCGGATGGAAGCCGAGCTTGGTGAAATTCGCCGCGAAGCGCGCCTCGGGGCAGGTGACGCGGAAGTCGGCCGATACGGCAAGGCCGAGCCCGCCGCCGATGGCCGCGCCATGCACGGCCGCGACGATCGGCTTCTTGTTGCGGAAGATGCGCACCGCCTGCACATAGAGGTGGTTGATCGGCAGGTTGGCGGCCGGATCGCGCTGGGACTGTTCCTCCTGCTCCTTCCGCTTGGGGTCAGAGAAGTCAGCGCCGGCGCAGAACGCCTTGCCGGAGGCGGCGAGCACCGAGGCGCGGATCTCGATGTCCTTGTCGAACTCTTCCAGCGCGTCCGCGATCTGGTTGATCAGCGCGACGTCGAAGAAGTTGAGCGGCGGCTTCCTGATCTCGATCAGGCCGACGTGACCGTGCTTCTCGACGCCAATATCGGTGTATTTGCTCATATCCTTGTCTCCGTCAGAGTCTGGTATCTCGGCGGTTGACCTACCTCTCCCAAGGGGAGAGGTCGATTTGCGCCAGCAAATCGGGTGAGGGGATGTGCCCTCACGATCGACCGCAATCCCTCACCCGGCGCTACGCGCCGACCTCTCCCGAAGGGAGAGGTACGGACAGCGTGAGGTCGGGCCATCAATTCCATCAGCGCAAACCGAGCCCGCGGGCGATGATGCCGCGCAGCACTTCCGTTGTGCCGCCCTGGATGGTGAGTTTTGGCGCAGTCTTGATCGCGAACGACAATTGCTGCTCCAGCGTTTCACGATTGGTCGCGGTCTCCTCGACAAAGGCAGCGAGCTCGCGCACCCGGTGCGGCAATTGCTGCTCCCAGATGGTGCCGATGTCCTTGACGATAGAGGCTTCCACCACCGGCTCCTTGCCGGCTTGCAGCATGCCGGCGACCGACACCGACATGCGGCGCATGGTATGCACCTGCGCGACCAGCCGGCCGATGCCCTCGGCGCTGCGGGTGTCCGGGTTCTTGCCGACGGCGCGGACGAGTTCGGTCAGCACGTAATAGGTTTCCAGGAAACGCTCGGGGCCGCTGCGCTCATAGGCGAGCTCCGAGGTCGCCTGCTTCCAGGCGCCATCGACTTCGCCGAGCACGTGGTCTTCGGGCACGAAGAAATCGGTGAACACGACCTCGTTGAATTCAAACTGCCCGGTGATCTGGCCGATCGGATTCACCTGGATGCCCGGCTGCTTCATCTTGACCAGGAACTGCGTCAGGCCGTGGCGGCGGTTCTCCTTGGTCGGCGGCGAGGTGCGGAAGATCGCGATCATGTAGTCGGCGATGTGTGCCGACGAGGTCCAGATCTTGGTGCCGTTGATGAGATAGCCGCCATCGGTCTTGGTGGCGCGGGTCTTGGCCGCGAACAGGTCGGAGCCGGAATTCGGCTCGCTCATGCCGATGGCAAAGCAGATCTCGCCTTTGCAGATGCGCGGCAGGATATCCATCTTGACGTGCTCGGGCGCGTATTTGAGCAGCACCGGTCCGCTCTGGCGGTCGGCAACGAAGAAGCGCCGCGTCGGCGCGTTCGCCACTCGCATCTCCTCGGTCACCACATAGCGCTCGAGGAAGGAGCGCTCCTGGCCGCCATATTTCTTCGGCCAGGTCATGCCGAGCCAGCCCTTGGCGCCGACCTTGCGTGAGAATTCCGGCACGTCGGTGTCTTCGCGGTTGGGTTGATGCGGATCGAAAGTGCCGGCGGCGATTTCTTCCGCGAGGAACGCGCGCACTTCCTTGCGCAACTGTTCGCATTCAGCCGGCAGGCGGATCGGATCGAAACGGAGGGCTGCGGTCATGGTGTATCCCTGGTCTCAGCGCGAAGCCACGAGCGGCCACAATTCATCGGCGCCTCTGTTGGCGACGAGTTTGCCGAGTTCGACGGCCCAATAACTCTCGGAACCGAAATCGTCGCGCCAGGCCAGCGCTCGCAACGAGAAGCGGTGCAGGATGTGCTCGATGGTGAAGCCGATCGCGCCATGCACCTGGTGGGCGATGGCGCCGCCTTTTTCGGCGGCTTCCGAGCAGCGGATTTTTGCCGCGGCCGCCTCGAGGAAGGCCGCATCATCAAACGCCTTGGCATGTGCCAGCGTGTCGGCGGCGGACGTTGCCGCGGCGAGTGCTGCGGCGGACTCACCGGCAAGCTTGGCGAGGTTGTGCTGCACGGCCTGGAATTTCGAGATCTTCTTCTCAAAGGCGACGCGCTCGTTTGAATAGCGCACGCTGATCTCCAGCATCGCCTCCAGCGCGCCCGCGATCTGCAGAGAGCGCACCACGCCGCCCATCAGCATCAACTGCGTCTGGTCAAAGATTTTTGGCGCGGGTTTGGAGGACAGCGGCTCGACCTTGTCGAGCGTCACGGTATCGCTGTTGTCGCCGCCGAGCCCGAGCCCGCTCTCGATCCGGCACTTTTTGGCGTCGACGAGTGCGATCGTGTTGCCGTTCGCGCTGCTTGCCAGCACAGCAAGATGCTTTGCTTCCCTGCCAAACGGCACGCCACGGGCACGGCCGGAGAGCGTGCCGTCGGGATTTTGCGTGATGCGGTCTTTTGGTGTGGCCGGCACCACCGTCATCTCACCTTCGGGCGAGGAGATTTTTGCTTGCGCCAGCAGCCAGCCGGCCAGCATGGTCTCGGCGAGCGGCACCGCGATGGCGTGGCGGCCGGCCGCGTTGAGGACGCCAAATCCTTCAGCAAGGCTCGCGCC
>JADMIO010909359.1_pt1 | contig 13593 bp, 18 predicted proteins | sample 8958161 | NCBI WGS metagenome assembly JADMIO01 (sample SAMN16585339, study PRJNA669376) | soil metagenome | isolation source: Crop rotation soil | place: USA: Cullars Rotation, Alabama | collected 2011 | reverse complement strand
GCTGTGGGGCGTCTATGTCCGGCACGAGGCGCGCCGCCAGGGCCTGGCACGCCGGCTGATCGAGGCGGCGCTGCAGCATGCCGGCGGCGAGGTCGAGCTGGTGCAGCTGACCGTCACGGTCGCCAACGCGCCGGCGCGCGCCCTCTATCGCGGCATGGGTTTCGTTGACTATGGTCTGGAGAAACGGGCGCTGAAATTCGCCGACCGCTATGTCGACGAGGCGCTGATGGTAAGGTTCCTGAAACCGTAGGGGAGAGCCGGCAATGAGCATCGAGGCCAACAAGGATCTGGTGCGCCGCTATTTCGAGGCGCAGAGCTCCGGCGATCTGCACAAGGGGCTGTCGCTGCTGGCCGAGGATGTCGTCTGGTGGGTGCCGGGCGACTGGGAAATGGCGGGCACCTTCGACAAGGCGGGCATGGGCAAGGTGATGGACGGTCTCTCGAACTTCGAGGGCGGCCTCAAATTCACCTTCCATTCGATGACCGCCGAGGATGACCGCGTCGCGACCATGACCTATCTGGAAGGCAAGCTGAAGGACGGCCGCACCTACACCAACCACATCTTCTGGCTGTTCACCATTGCCAACGGAAAGATCAGCCGCGTCGTAGAATGTCCGGACTCGCTACAATCGGCGCGGTTCTGGCTGGGTGTCAAATAGGAAGGAACCTCTGAATGGAAATCGATCGCAGGACGGCGCTGGCCGGCGCCGGCATGGCGGCGGCGGCAGTGGCGACCGTGGGAATGACTGGGAAGGCACAGGCGATGACGCAGGCGGAGAAGGTCAAGTTCGTGCAGAGCGCGTGGCTGTCCTACATGAAGCTCGATCTGGACGCGGCGCTGCCGCACATGACCGATGATGTGGTGTGGGAAATTCCCAGCGGCGTCGCCGGCGTGTCGGGCAAGAATGTCGGCAGGCAGCGCATGCGCGAGATCGGCAGCCACGCGCACGAAATCTATCCGAACGGCGCCAGCCACGAATACCGCGCCGCCTATGGCGACGGCGACCATGTGATCCTGGAATGGACGGTGCGTGCCAAGGTGCCGAAAGGCGATTATGAGAACGAATATATCGGCGTGTTCACCCTGAAGGGCGACAAGATCGCCTACATCAAGCTGTATTATGATTCGCTGGTGGTGAACCGGCTGCTGGGTTGAGGCGCGCGCGAGCGGCGAGGTGAATGATGAATTCGGATGAGACCTTTCCGGTCACCTGGGTGATCGCCATCGTCGTGCTGCTGGCCGCCGGCCTGTTCGTCTATACGCGGTTCCAGAATGCCGCCAAGGAGAAGGAACGGGTGGCCTGCGAATCCCTGGTCAACGAGAAGGCCATGGACAGCCCGGTCTTCCGCAAGGCGATGGCCGATCTGGAGATGACCGACATGATCGGCGCCATCTCGCGCTGCTCGACGGTGCTGGGGCTGCCGGGGGCGGTGAAGTAGGATCAGTCCGGCCAGTTCGAGGTGCCGTCGAGCGTTCCGGTTTCGAGGAACACGATGGCCTCGACCTCGTGGATCAGGCCGCGGTCGATTCTGATGCGCAAGGTTGCGTGATCGGTGATCGGGGCCGGCGAGGGCCGCCCCGGCACCGCTTCGCCCGCGGGAATTTTCAGCAGCGTGTAGACGACCACCGTCTTCGCCGCCTCGTCGACGAAGAAGCGGGTGTTGGCGCGCCCGGCCAGCGGCGGCAGGGTGCGGATGTTCTCGCGGATCTTGGCGATGCCTTCGCCGCGCACTCTTCCCTGTTCCGTGACCCGCACGTCGGGCGCCAAGGGTACTGGATCGGGGTTGCGGCTCTGCAGCCCGTCGAGATAGGCGGTGGCGGCCTCGATCAGGCAGGCACGGGAATCATTGGTGCAGGCGGCCATGGCCGGGCCACTGAACAGCGCGAGGGCGGTGGCAATACCGAGAGTGCGGCGCATGTCTTGTCTCCTCACTGCAGCCGCGCCATCGCGTCGGGCGTGTGCGGCACGATCTCGCTGTCACGGCCGGCGCGGATCTTGGCGGTCCAGTCCGGGTCGGCCAGCAGCGGCCGTCCGATGCTGACCAGATCGACCTCGCCGCGCTCCAGCATGGCGCAAATCTGGGGCAGGTTGCCGAGATTCATCTCTGTCTTCGTGCCCTGGTCCATTTCGACGAACTGCTTCGCCATGCCGACCGAGCCGCAGGTGATGACCGGGCGTCCCGTCAGTTTTTTTGTCCAGCCGGCAAGGTTGAGCGCGCTGCCGGCGAAGGCCGGTTCCCAGAAGCGGCGCTGCGAGCAGTCGAAAATATCGATGCCGGCCTCGGCCAGCGGCGCCACGATGCGCTCCCACTCCGCCGGCGTTTCGGCCAGCCGCGCCGCATAATCGGCGATCTTGAACTGCGACAGGCGGATCAGCAGCGGGTAGCCGGGCCCGACCCGGCGGCGGCTCTCGCGGACCACTTCCACGGCAAAGCGGACACGGTTTTCCAGGCCGCCGCCCCAGCCGTCGGTGCGCCGGTTGGTGTGTGCCCAAAGGAACTGGTCGACCAGGAAGCCGTGGCCGCCATGGATCTCGGCACCGTCGAAGCCGATGCGCTTGGCGATGGCGGCCGCCTCGCCGAAGCTGGCGATCACGTCGGCGATGTCGCTCTCGGTCATCGGCGGGATGGTGGCGTTCGGCTCGACCGGCGGAATTTCGGGCGAGGGCTGGAAGGGCAGGAACAGGCCGGACGGGCCCATCGGCGCGATGCCGCCGAATCCCGGCAGCCGGTGCATGCCGGTGTGCCAGAGCTGCGGCACGATCTTGCCACCGGCCCGATGCACGGCGGCGACGATCTGGGTCCAGGCGGGTTCCGCCGCGCCACCGATCATCGGCATGACGTCGCCAAAGCCGCCGGCCGGATGCATGATCGCCGTCGCCTCGGTCAGGATCAGCCCGACCCCGGCCTCGACGCGGCGGCGGTAGTAAGCGGAATATCCTTCTGCCGGCGGCACACCGCCCGGCGACAGGGCGCGGCCCATCGGCGACAGCGCGATGCGGCTGGACAGCGACAGGCCGGCGCTGCGGAAGGGCTGGAACAGGGCTTCACGATTCTGTGCCATTCGGATAGAGCCTGACAGAGACAGAGGGACCGGTCGAGCGGCTCGGGCCAGCGTCCCAGAGAGCGATCTAGGGCTGCCGCCGCTGCTCGATCAATTGGTCGACCTGGCGTCTCAAAATCTCGGCATCGCGCGTGGCCGTTTTCCAGATCGTACCAAGATCGGCACCGTCATAGCCGTGGCTGATGCGATTTCGCATGGCGTAAAGAGCCTGCAACGGAAGGCTTGGAAACGACTGCGCGTAGTTGGGATCCGAGCGCATGATGCGGTTTGCAGCCTCGCCGAGGATCTCGATCCGCCGCATCACGGCGTCCTGCTTCTCGGGGTTTGGCGAGGAACTGGTGTTCGGAGAGGCCGGCGACATAGGATTGAATCGCTGCCGCACTCTCACGGATATCAAGCAGCGATGCGTCGATGTCGAAGGTACGGCCGGGACTCAAAGCGGGCGCGCCGACAGGAGAATGCGGTCGCGATGGCGCGCGGACAGGCCAAGCGGCGTCAATACATCGACGGACAGGCCAAGGAGATCCTCTGCGGCCACTTCCAGGCGGGCGAGGTCCAGAAGCGATGTCTCGCTACCCGGATCGACCAGGAGGTCGAGGTCACTGTCTGACGTGTCGTCGCCGCGCGCCACGGAGCCGAATACCCGGACGTTGCTGACACCGAACTGGCGCGCCAATTCCAGGATCGCGTCGCGATTTCTGGCAAGGGCTTCGGAGGGGCGAGTCGTCGGCATTGGAGGCCGCCGCGCAGTGGTAACCTTCGACTGGTGCTGCCGGACAGGATTGAACTGTCGACCTCTCCCTTACCAAGGGAGTGCTCTACCACTGAGCTACGGCAGCCCGGGGGCCGAAGTGCGCGGGACACTGCCATAGCGCTGTTTGCATTGGCAAGCTGAACCTTGGCGCCGTTTCGGCCACGGCCTGCAGCGGCCCCAAACGTTGGGATTGGCCCTGGCGCGACGTTGACCCCATGGCCGGTCCGGCGTTCATATCAGCGGGTTACCCGAATCAGGAACGCCAGCGTGGCAGCCGCCCAGCCCCCAGGACCGAAATCGCGCCCGCCCGCGCGGGAAGCGCGGCTGGCGGCTGCGCTCCGCCGCAACCTGCAGCGCCGCAAGGCGCAGGAGCGCAGCCGGGAAGCGGCGGAGCCGGCGGCGGCTGTCGAGCCCGACGCCGAGCCCGACAGGGATCCCGCCTGATGGTCTGGCAGGTCGATGCCGTGGTGGCGGGTGCCGGGGTGGTCGGATTGGCCGTGGCGCGCGCGCTGGCGGCGGCGGGCCAGGAGGTCCTGGTGCTGGAGGCGGCCGGCTGCATCGGCTCGGGCACCTCGTCGCGCAACAGCGAGGTGATCCATGCCGGGATCTATTATCCGGCCGGTTCGCTGAAGGCGCGTCTGTGCGTCGCCGGACGGCAGTCGCTGTACGAATTCTGCGCCGAGCGCCAGGTGGCGCACCAGCGCTGCGGCAAGCTGATCGTCGCGACCGATGCGGCGCAGTTGGGCCAGCTCGATTCCATCCGCGCCCGGGCGCATGCCAACGGGGCCACCGAAGTCACTGCCATCTCCGCTGCCGAGGTGGCGGAGATGGAGCCGGAGGTGCGCTGCGTCGGCGCGCTGTGGTCGCCGATGACCGGCATCATCGATTCGCACGGGCTGATGCTGGCGTTGCTGGCCGAAATCGAGGCGCACGGCGGCGCGCTGGCCCTGAAAAGCCCGATCGTCGGCGGTAGGGTTGGCGAGGCCGGCATCCGGATCGAGGTGGGCGGCGCGGAGCCGACCACCCTGCTGGCGCGCCGTTTCGTCAATGCCGCCGGCCTCGATGCCCAGCGTTTGGCCCTGCTGCTGGCGGGGTTCCCAGCATCTTTGGTGCCGCGCCAGTACCTGGCCCGGGGCTGCTATTTCACCCTGGCCGGCCGTCAGCCCTTCCGCCATCTGGTCTATCCGGTGCCGGAGCCGGGCGGGCTCGGCGTCCATGTGACGCTGGATTTGGGGGGGCAGGCGCGCTTCGGCCCGGACGTCGAATGGATCGAGACGCCCAGCTACCAGGTCGATCCGGCGCGGGCGGCCAATTTCTACGGGGCGGTGCGCCGCTACTGGCCCGGCCTGCCGGACGGCGCCATCCAGCCCGGCTATGCCGGGATCCGGCCCAAACTGTCGGGCCCCGGCGAGGCGGATGCCGATTTCGTGGTGCAGGGCCCGGCCGAGCACGGCGTGCCGGGGTTGGTTAACTTCTTCGGCATCGAATCGCCCGGCCTGACGGCCAGCCTGGCGCTGGCCCGGATGGCCGTGGAAGCCCTGGAATCCAGGCCACTTTCCGCCCTGGCCTGAGTGGCCGTTGCGGGTCTTGGGCCGAGCGGCTACAAGCGGGCGCATGGACAAAATTCGCATTCGCGGCGGCCAGCCGCTCAAGGGCGTCATCCCGATCAGCGGCGCCAAGAACGCAGCGCTGCCGCTGATGGCGGCGGCGCTGCTCAGCGACGAGCCGTTGTCGCTCGCCAACCTGCCGCATCTGGCCGACATCACCACCATGGCGAACCTGCTGGCACAGCATGGCGTCGGCATTCACCTGAACGGCCTCGAAGGCGGCCATGAGGGCAGGGTGGTGGAGCTGTCGGCGCCCACCATCACCAGCACGGTCGCGCCTTACGATCTGGTGCGCAAGATGCGCGCCTCGGTCCTGGTGCTGGGCCCGCTGCTGGCGCGCTGCGGCAAGGCGCGCGTGTCGCTGCCGGGCGGCTGCGCCATCGGCCCGCGTCCGGTCGACCTGCACATCAAGGGCCTGCAGGCGATGGGGGCGCAGATCGACATCGATGCCGGCTACATCGACGCCAAGGTGGACGGCAAGCTGAAGGGCGCCGAGATCGTTTTCCCGCAGGTCTCCGTCGGCGCCACCGAGAATTTGATGATGGCGGCCTGTCTCGCCGAGGGCGAGACGATTTTGGTCAACGCCGCGCGCGAGCCGGAGATCGACGATCTCGGCCGCTGCCTGATGGCGATGGGTGCCCCGATTGAGGGGCTGGGCACCGACCGCATCCGCATCCAGGGCCAGGACCGGCTGCACAAGGCATCGCACACCGTGCTGCCCGACCGCATCGAGACCGGCACCTATGTCATGGCGGCCGCCATCACCGGCGGCGAGATCGAGCTGCAGGGCGGCCGGCTGCGCGACATCGCGGCCGTCGCCAAGGCGCTGGGCCAGGCGGGCGTGCAGTTCTCCGAGACAGCAAGCGGCTTCAAGGTGTCCCGGCCGGCGCGCGCGCTGCTCGGCGTCGATGTGATGACCGAACCGTTCCCCGGTTTTCCGACCGATCTGCAGGCGCAGATGATGGCGGTGATGTGCACCGTCGAGGGCGCCTCGATGATCACCGAGACGATCTTCGAGAACCGCTTCATGCATGTGCCGGAGCTGACCCGCATGGGCGCCTCGATCACCGTGCATGGCGCCTCGGCGCTGGTGCGCGGCGTGCCGCGCCTGATCGGTGCGCCGGTGATGGCGACCGACCTGCGCGCCTCGGTGTCGCTGGTGCTGGCCGGATTGGCCGCGCATGGCGAGACGATGGTGAACCGCATCTACCATCTCGACCGCGGCTATGAGCGGCTGGAAGAGAAGCTGTCGGCCTGCGGCGCCGACATGGAACGGGTGAAGGAAGCGGCCTGATCTCCATGACCGAGCGGTTGCGTCTCCAGGCCAAGGATGCGGACGATCTGCGTGTCGTCGCGGCGATGCTGCAGGATGCCATCGTGCCGCTGGCCGATGTCGCCTACCAGGCGGCCGAACAGCGCTTCCTGTTCCTCGCCAACCGCTTCTGCTGGGAGAAGGCCGACCGGCCGCCGCTGCCGCCGGAGCCGGGCGATCTCGCCGCCGATGTCGAGGACTGCCCCTACCAGCGCACCCATTGCGCGGTTCGGTTCGAGGGGGTGACGGCGGTGCGCTACCGGGCGCTGGATCGCAGCGACCGGACGCGGCTGCTGTCGCTGCTCACCATCGAGCAGCAGGCGGGTGGCATCGTCCTGCAGTTCGCCGGCGGGGCGGCCATTCGCCTCGACCAGGCGGTGCTGTCCTGCGCCGTCGAGGATGTCGGCGACCCGTGGCCGACGGCCCACAAGCCAGGCCACGAGGGCGGATAACCAGGGCAATTACTGGATTTTGCCCCCGCCGCATGCCATTTAAGGGCCTCCCGGGGCCTGAGCTCCGGTCCCGATCTGGTTGATATGGCTAAGAAAGTGGCTTCCGCGACGCTCCCGCAGCCGGCGAATGATCTGCTGGTGCTGGCCCTGCCCAAGGGCCGCATCCTGGACGAGCTGCGCCCGGTGATGAGCCGGGCCGGCCTGGTGCCGGAGGCGGCGTTCGATGACAAGAACAGCCGCGCGCTGCGCTTCAAGACCAATGTCCCGAACCTGGAAATCATCCGGGTCCGCTCCTTCGACGTCGCGACGTTCGTCGCCTTCGGGGCCGCCCATTTCGGCGTCGCCGGCAACGACGTGCTGATGGAGTTCGACTATCCCGAACTCTATTCGCCGCTCGATCTCGGCATCGGCAAGTGCCGCCTGTCGGTCGCCGAGCCGGTCGAACTGGTGTCGGGCGACGATCCGGCGCGCTGGAGCCATGTCCGCGTCGCCACCAAGTACCCTGAGATCACGCGCCGCCATTTCGCGGCGCGCGGCGTGCAGGCCGAATGCATCAAGCTGAACGGTGCGATGGAGCTGGCGCCGTCGCTGGGCCTCTGCCAGCGCATCGTCGATCTGGTCTCGTCGGGCGTCACGCTGAAGGCCAACGGGCTGGTCGAGATCGAGCACATTGCCGAAATCACCTCGCGCCTGATCGTCAACCGCGCTGCCTTCAAGACACGGCATGAGGAGCTGAAGCTCTGGATCGACCGCCTCGGGGAGGCGACCCGTGCCGCTTAGGCTCGACAGCCGTTCTCCCGGGTTCGAGGTCGAGTTCGCTGCATTGCTTTCCGCCAAGCGCGAAACCCAGGCCGATGTGGCGGCGACCGTCGCCGCCGTGATCGACGATGTGCGCCGCCGCGGTGACGCCGCCATCATCGACTATACCAAGCGCTGGGACCGGCTCGATCTGCAGCCGGGCGCACTCGCCGTGCCGCGCGCGGAGATCGCCGCGGCGCGCGGCCGCTGCGAGCCGAAGCTGCTGCAGGCGCTGGAACTGGCGGCGCGGCGCATCGAGGATTTCCACCGCCGGCAGGTGCCGGAGGCGACCTCCTACACCGACGCGGAAGGCGTGACCCTGGGCGCCCGCTGGACGCCGGTGTCGTCGGCCGGGCTCTACGCGCCGGGCGGCCTTGCCGCCTATCCGAGTTCGGTGCTGATGAACGCCATTCCGGCCAAGGTGGCGGGGGTGAAGCGGCTGGTCATGTGCGTGCCGATGCCGGACGGGGTGGTGAACCCGCTGGTGCTGGCGGCGGCCGAGCTGGTCGGCGTCGATGAGGTGCTGCGCATCGGCGGCGCCCAGGCGATCGCGGCGCTGGCCTATGGCAGCGAGAGCGTGCGCGCGGTCGACAAGATCGTCGGCCCCGGCAATGCCTATGTGGCGGCGGCGAAGCGCCAGGTGTTCGGCGCCGTCGGCATCGACATGATCGCCGGCCCGTCGGAAATCCTGGTGGTGGCGGACCGCGACAACGACCCGTCCTGGATTGCCGCCGATCTGCTGAGCCAGGCCGAGCATGGCGAGGATTCGCAGTCGGTGCTGATCACCGACGATGCCGCCTTCGCCGACCGGGTAGCTGCCGCCGTCGACGCGCATCTGGTGCATCTGCCGCGCGCCGCCATCGCGTCCAAGAGCTGGCGCGATTACGGCGCCATCATCGTCGTGCGCACGCTGGACGAGGCGATGCCGCTGGTCGACCGCATCGCGCCGGAGCATCTGGAACTGGCGGTGGCGAAGCCGGAAGCGTTCGTCGACAAGGTGAGCCATGCGGGCGCCATTTTCCTTGGCCGCCACACGCCGGAAGCGATCGGCGACTATGTCGCTGGCCCCAACCATGTGCTGCCGACGGCGCGCAGCGCGCGCTTCTCCTCGGGCCTCAACGTGCTCGATTTCATGAAGCGCACGACCATTGTCGGCTGCACCCCGGCCAGCCTGGCCAGGATCGGCCCGGCCGCGGTGGCGCTGGCCGAGGCCGAAGGGCTGGGGGCCCACGCGCTCTCGGTTGCCCTGCGGCTGGGATGAGCCGGAGGGTGACGTGACGGCGAACGGCGCCGACGACCGTCACCGCATCGTCCATGTCGCGCTGAACGAGCCGCAGCGCATCCGGCGGCGTCCCGAGGTCGAGCATGAGCGTGCCGTCGCGCTCTACGATCTGCTGGAAGACAATTATTTCCGCTGTCCCGAACATGATGAGGCGGGACCGTTCCGCCTCAATCTCAGCGTTGCCGAGAACCGCCTGCTGTTCGACGTGCGCCGCGAAGATGACAGCGAGCTGCTGCGCGTGCAGGTGCCGCTGTCGCCGTTCAAGACCATCGTGCGCGACTATTTCCTGATCTGCGAGAGCTACTACAGCGCCATCAAGACCGCGACGCCGTCGCAGATCGAGGCGATCGATATGGGGCGGCGCGGCCTGCACAATGAAGGCTCGGAGATGCTGCGCGAGCGGCTGGCCGGGCGGATCGAGCTCAACCTCGATACCGCGCGCCGCCTGTTCACGCTGATCTGCGTGCTGCACATCAGGGGCTGACCATGGCCGCCCCGTCGAAGCGCGCTGCGATGCCGCCGGCCGGGCCCCTGGTCACCTTGCCCGTCACCTCGGTTCTGTTCGCCTGCACGCAGAACTCGATCCGCTCGCCGATGGCGGAGAGCATCCTGAAGCATCTGCATGGCAAGCGGCTCTATGTCGATTCCGCCGGCGTGCGGGAAGGCGAGATCGACCCCTTCGCGGTCGCGGTGATGGAGGAGGTCGGCATCGATCTCAGCCGGCACCGCTCCAAGACCTTCGACGATCTGGAGGACACCTCCTTCGACCTGGTCATCTCGCTGTCGCCGGAAGCCCAGCACCGCGCGGTGGAAATGACCCGCACCATGGGCTGCGACCTGGAATTCTGGAACACCTTCGACCCGACCGCGGTGGAGGGCAGCCGCGAGGTGCGGATGGAAGCCTACCGGCAGGTGCGCGACACGCTGATGAAACGCATCCAGGCGCGGTTTCAGGCCGATCTGGTGCCGGTTGTCTGATGCCCTCAGACGGCGGGCGCGACCTCCGGTCGCTTGCCTACGCGACCATGTGGTCGCGGGGCCGCGGTCGCGGGGCCGCGGTCGCGGCCCTGATATTGCTGAAGTCCTTTAGAAATCAGACGCCTTCCTGCAGGCCCTTCACGAAGTCCGGCAGCCCCACCTGGCGGTCGCGGCGCAGCCGTTCGGCGGTGAGGATTGCCTGGATTGCGGCGGCCGACTGGTCGATGTCGCGGTTGATGATGACGTAGTCATATTCCGGCCAGTGGCTCATCTCGTCGGCCGCCTTGGCCATCCGCTTGGCGATTTCGGCCTCCGTGTCCTGCGCCCGGCCGGTCAGCCTTCGCTCCAGCTCATGCGCCGAGGGCGGCAGGATGAAGACGCTGACCAGGTCGTCGCGCGCCTTGTTCTTGAGCTGCTGCGTGCCCTGCCAGTCGATGTCGAACAGCACGTCGCGGCCGGAACGCAGCGCCTCTTCGACCGGTGCCTGCGGCGTGCCGTAATAATTGCCGAACACCTTGGCGTGCTCGAGCAGCTCGCCGCGGTTGATCATCAAATTGAATTCGGTCGGGTCGATGAAATGGTAGTCGACGCCCGACACCTCGCCCGGCCGCTTGGTCCGCGTGGTGGCGGACACCGACATGGTGATGCCCTTGTCGCTTTCCAGCAGGCGGCGCGACAGGGTCGACTTCCCCGCGCCGGACGGCGAGGACAGCACCAGCATCAGGCCGCGGCGTTGGACGTCGCCCGTCATAGGTTCAGGTCCGCTCATTCGATGTTCTGGACCTGCTCGCGGAGCTGCTCGATGGCCGCCTTCAGCGACAGGCCGATCCGCGTCAGCTCGACATCGGCGGATTTCGAACAGAGCGTGTTGGCCTCGCGGTTGAATTCCTGGCAGAGGAAATCGAAGCGGCGGCCGACCGCCGCACCCTCGGCCAGCAGCTCGCGCGCCTGGGCGATGTGGGCACGCAGCCGGTCCAGCTCCTCGCGCACGTCGGCCCGGGCGATCAGCAGCGCGGTTTCCTGCACCAGCCTTTCTTCCGGCAGGCCCAGCGAGGCCTCGACCAGATCGGCCACCTGGCGGCGCAGCCGCTCCTTCAGGGCGGCGGGCTGCAGGCTGGCCTGGCCGGCCGCGGCCTCGGTCAGCCGCTCGATTTCCGTCAGGTGGGTTTCCAGCACGGTCTGCAGCCGGGCGCCTTCCGACAACCGCGCCGCGGCCAGCGCTTCCAGCGCCTGCGTGAGGGAGCGCGACATGGCGCGTTCTCGGCTCTCGCGCACCGCCTCGCTTTCCTGCTGCTCCTCCTCGGTCTCGATGATGCCGCGCACCGCCAGCAGCGCGTCCAGGCGCGGCGGGGCGGCACCGGCGCCTTCGATCTCGCGGGCGAGCTCGATCACCTGGGCCAGCAGAACGCGGTTGAGGCGCAGCGGCACCGCCGTCTGGGCCCGTTGCGCCGTCACATTCACATTCACATTGCCGCGCTTCAGGATGCGCGCCGCCTCGGCCCGCGCCACGGCATCCAGCGCGTCGTGGCCGGGCGGCGTGCGGCAGCGCACTTCCAGGGACTTGCCGTTGACGCTGCGCGCCTCGACCGTCCAGGACAGCACCCCATCCTGGCCTTCCGTCCGCGCAAACCCGGTCATGCTGGCGATGCGGTTCGCTTGCCGGGCAGTACCGGGCTGGGCTTTGTTCGACAAGGGCGCCTGCTGCGGGACGGGGTTGAAAAACGCGCGGAATTCCTGCCGCCTTATAGCCTTCAGGGGCCTATTGCAACAGCGGCCCTAGCGGCCCCGGGCAACCAAGGGCCCGCAGGCGAGCGAACCAGGGGGACGGGCATGAACTTCCCAAATCCGCGTGTCGTGCTGATCACGGGCGCCTCCAGCGGCATCGGCACCGCGCTGGCGGCCGAATATGCCGCCCCCGGCCGCACCCTGCTGCTGACCGGCCGCAACGCCGCGCGGCTGGTTTCGGTGGCCACCGCGGCGCGTGCCAAGGGGGCGTATGTCGAATCGGCCTGCCTCGACGTGGTGGAGCAGCAGAAGCTGGCCGACTGGCTGCTGGCCATGGATGCGAAACATGCCATCGACCTGGTGATCGCCAATGCCGGCGTGTCGGGCGCCACCGCGCCCAGCGAGGCGGACCGTGCCAAGGCGATCTTCGATGTCAATGTCGGTGGCCTGTTCAACACGGTGCTGCCGCTGATCGAACCGATGAAGGCCCGCAAGCATGGCCAGATCGCGCTGATGGGATCGATCGCCTCGTTCCGCGGCTTTCCCGGTTTCGCGCTCTATTGCGCGTCCAAGGCGGCGGTCCGGGTCTATGGCGAGGCGCTGCGCGGCGAACTGAAACCGCATGGCATCGGCGTGTCGGTGATCTGCCCCGGCTATGTCCGCTCGCCGATGACGGCGGTGAACGATTTCAAGATGCCGTTCCTGCTGGAGGCGGAGGAGGCGGCGGTGATCTGCCGCAAGGGGCTGGCGGCCAATAAGGGCCGCATCGCGTTCCCGTTCCCGATGTATTTCGCCGGCTGGCTGATGATGGCGCTGTCGCCCAGGATCAGCGACCCGGCGGTAGCGGCAGCTTTGAAGTAGCTTTTTTGAACACCAAGATCACCAAGGCACCAAGAGGTCAGCGAAATCACTGCGCTCTAGTCTCGCTTCGCTCGTCCGCCCAAGGGCGTGGGGAACTTGGTGTCCTTGGTGTTTCAAATAAATGAACGCCTGCGGCGCGGATTGTTTTGCCCTCAATCGGCGGGCGCGTCCTCCGGACGCTAGCCTGCGCGGCCATGGGGTCGCGGGCGGGCCCGTGTTCAATCAGGGTCGGCCGCCTGATTCGGAAATTGAGTCTGCGTAGGAGCTATCGCTTCGCGTAGCCCCAGACCGAGGCGGGCGGGATGTTGGCCAGCGCGAAGCCCAGGCGGCGGCCGGTGAGGCCGAGCGGTTCGGCCCGCAGGGGCGAGCCGGTCGAATAGGTGTAGGCCAGGAAGCGGTGGTCGGCCGGCATGACCTGGAAGATGCTGTCGACGATGGCCTGCTGTTCGGCCACCGGCAGCAGAATCATCGGGATGCCGCAGATGACGGTGCCGACCTTGCCGATATGCTGCTCCGGCAGCATCGTCTTCACATTGGCAACATCGCCTTCCAGGATCGTGACGTCGGGAAACTGCCGGCGCAGATAGAGGGCCAGTTCCGGGTCACGCTCGAACACGAAGAGGCGGGACGGCGGCACGCCGGCTTCCAGGACGGCGCGGGTCACCGGGCCGGTGCCGCCGCCATATTCCACCACCACCTCGTCGGGCTCTTTCCAGCACATTGGGATCCTAAGCTTAGAATTCCACGTGGACAAGTTGTC
>JADMIO011014806.1_pt1 | contig 13594 bp, 13 predicted proteins | sample 8958161 | NCBI WGS metagenome assembly JADMIO01 (sample SAMN16585339, study PRJNA669376) | soil metagenome | isolation source: Crop rotation soil | place: USA: Cullars Rotation, Alabama | collected 2011 | reverse complement strand
AAAGCTTGTTGTGGTATTTTAAATATAAATTATCTAATAATTCTTTTAACTTGTAATACTGCATAAATTATATGACAAAAATCTTTTTAATGGGCAGCGATTCAATAAACGACGAGCTAAAATCTCTCCTTAACGGTAAAGCGGAAATTGCAAATGAATTGAATTCATCTGTTGAAATTGCAATAATTTCAAATAATATAAGCAAAGAAGATAAAGTAAATGATTTTGAGCTGCTTGATGAAAGATGTCCCGCAATCCCGGTTTTGACTTCTTCACTATGTATCCCTGTTTCAGAGCAGGCATCGATAAGCAAATGCCCAGAAAGACTTATAGGCATTGGCTTATATGATACTTTTTCAAAATCAAAATTATTGGAAATCGCTCCTTCGAAGATAACAGATGCGAAACTGCTTAAAAATGCAGAAGATTTTTTAAAAAATTCCGGGCTGGATTTCATTAAAGTCCCCGATAGATCCGGATTGGTTTTTCCGAGAATCCTGGCAATGATCATAAATGAAGCTGCACAGGTATATTCGGAAAACGTTGCATCAAAGGAAGATATTGATACAGCTATGAAGCTAGGCACAAACTATCCGTACGGACCGCTGACATGGGCTGATAACATTGGAATTGACCTGGTCTATAATATTCTTCTGTCACTGCATAAAAATTTTGGCGAAGACAGGTACAGGCCGCATCCCGTGTTAAAAGAAATGGTTGACTTGAATCTTTTAGGCATAAAAACTAAAAGAGGTTTTTACGAGTATTAAAATTTCTACCCTGATATCAACAAGTTCAAGCATTCCATGTCATCCTGAACGAAGTGAAGGATCCCATACCTACTTTTAAAAATTTCCAGGCACTTTTACTTATATTTATGAGATTCTTCGCTTCGCTCAGAATGACAAACGAGTGTTGTAGCCACCAATTACACAGCCTTCCAATTGCATTGAAGCCCCTTTAAATTCAAGGTATCTTTGTAAATGTCAGATAAAATAGTAGCAATAGTCGGTCGTCCGAATGTAGGCAAATCTTCCCTTTTTAACAGGTTAATTGGTGAAAAAGTCGCAATTGTCGATGATATGCCCGGCGTTACGAGGGACAGGAATTACGGCAAAGCTGAGTGGAATGGTAAAACTTTCTTTCTTATTGATACAGGCGGGTATGTGCCTGACAGTAAAGATATGTTTGAATCAGCAATACGTGAGCAGGTTAAGATTTCCATTGACGAAGCCGATATTGTGCTATTTGTTGTGGATGCTAAAAGCGGTTTAATGCCGCTTGATATTGAGATCGGCAGGATACTAAGAAAAGAAGTCAGCAAAAAGGATAATGAAGGAAAGAAAGTTATTCTTGCTGTTAATAAAGTCGACGGACCAAAGGATGAACTTGCTAAATCTGATTTTTACAAGTTGGGGTTAGGCGAACCGATGGAAGTATCAGCGCTGGTCGGCAGAAGGTCAGGCGATCTTCTTGATGCAATCGCAGATGATCTTGGAGAAATAGAACCTGTTGCTGATGATGAATCGATAGTAAAGTTTGCAATAATCGGAAGGCCGAATGTTGGAAAGTCTTCTATTACAAATGCACTGACAAATTCCAACAGGAATATTGTAACGGATGTACCCGGTACAACACGCGACTCAATAGATACAACTATAAAATATCACGGCAAAGAAATTATCCTGATAGATACTGCCGGATTAAGAAAGAAAAATAAGATAGCAAAAGCTGAAAGCCTTGAATTCTATTCCGCGATAAGAACTCACAGGGCTATTGAAAGATGCGATGTAGCGATCATTGTAATAGATGCCGCAAGCATCGAGCAGCAGTTGTCAAAGAACTCCGATCCAAAAGAAGCTACCTTTAAACTTCATAAAGAAGATATCGATATAATCCGTGAAGCTGCGGACCTGAAAAAAGGCATATTGATAGTAGTTAATAAATGGGATCTGATCGAGAAGGACAGTAATACTGCGGCACTATTTGAATTAAAAGTAAAGGAACACTTAAAGAATTTTGCTTACCTCCCATTTCTTTTTACTTCTGTAATAACTAACCAGAGAGTAGCCAAAATCACTGAGGAAGCGCTTAAAGTCTATGATGAACGCTCCAGGGAAATTAAAACCAGTGAGCTGAATAACAAGTTATCCAAAATTATTGAGGAAACTCCGCCGAGATCAAAAACACATCGTGAGCTTAAAATTAATTACATTACACAGTTGAGAAATGGACCACCAATATTCGGTTTCTTTACAAACCTGCCTGATGAGATTGAGGAGAATTACAAACGATTCCTTGAAAATAAAATGCGCGGCATATGGGGATTTACAGGTGTACCCATTACATTGGTGTTTAAAAAGAAGAATTAATATAAGTTATTTTTCTTTACTTATGTTATAGGTAGCACAGGCATTCCTGCCTGTGGATAATCTGTTTCCCAATAGCAGAGGTATTCCTTCCTGTGTAACACATCATTTTAATAACTCCTCGTTTAAGAACCATCCATGGTAAATTTCAGGTATCTTTGGTAAACCCAGCTTTAATAGGATTATTAAACATATATATAAGTTTTTCATTTAGCTCATCCAAATCGCGTACGATCCTGTCAAATGATTCATCCTGCCATAGCTGTCCTTTTGTACCTCTGAGTTTGTTCACTTTATATGCGGAAACACCTTTAATTCCTCCCATAATTCTTTTGAGAATATAATTCTGAGTTGGTTTAAAAATCACATGTACATGATCAGGCATTACTATTACCGCATATAGTAAATAATATTTATTATTGCTTTCGATAATATGTTCTTTAACTATTATTTGTTCATCTATATTAAGAACTGAATGCTTTACATCAAATGTTACAAAATAAACAGAATCCTCCATTGTCCAATGAGGAAGATTTCGTTTTGTTATTTTTATTTCTTTTGGCATAAAATAAATAATTCACAGGCAGGAATGCCTGTGCTACCGATTCTAAAGATATTTGATGATGCTGATTAAGAGTAATTTGTTTATTAAAATTAATTCACAATAACATCATCATCCAATTCGTTTATTTCACCATCTTCACGCGGAAATTCTTCCTTTAAAATATCTCCCATGATCTTAATAACATTTAATATCCCTTCGGTGTAATTACCTTTTCTGAATTCTTCTTTCAGCTTCAGCTCTAATCCGTTCCACGCTGATAAATGGATCTTTGGATGAATACCTTCATCAGCAAGTATATCATAAAATCTTTCACCGAATATTATAAATATTAAAATACCTGTTTTACTTTTGGTATTTGCCATCCCAAGCCTTTCGAAATCTTTAACGGCAAGCTCATGCTGTGAATGCAGCCTTTCGGCAAGATTGCGTTTATTCCTAATGCTGAGACGTATCTCTCCGCAAGTCAGTTTCTCGACTTCAGCAATTTCTTCTTTGATGGTGATCAGATCATCATCCGAAAGATATTTATATACCCATTCTTTCATTTGAATAGTGAAATAGTTAAACGGTGAAATATTGAATTAAAATATGAAATCATACCGTCTTTTATTATTTGTAATTTGTCATTTGAAATTTGTAATTGCTACCAGCTTCCGCTTGCTCCGCCGCCTCCAAATGAACCGCCACCACCTGAGAATCCTCCGCCGCCACTCCATGAACTGCCGCTTCCGCCGGATGACCAGCCGCCTGAACCTCCCGAGAACCAACCCCCTCTGCTCCATCCGCATATTCTTGAAACTATTGGCATTATCACAAAGAAAAATATTGCAATCATAATTACAACAGCAAATATCGGCATGCCGCAAATATAATCGTCTTCATTTTTCTCCTTTGTGTCGTTCTTATATTCTCCTTTAGTCGCTTTTATTATTGCATCAACACCAGCGTTAATACCATCATAATATTTTGCCTGCTTAAAAAGCGGGGTGATATCATGACGTATTATCTGGTCACATGTAGCATCAGGCAAGGCTCCTTCAAGACCGTATCCTACTTCAATTCTTAACTTCCTGTCATCCTTAACAATAAAAAGCAATACACCGTTGTTCTTACTTTTTCTGCCGACTCCGTTTTGTTCGGCGATCTCATAAGATTTATCTTCCAACGATTCGCCATCAAGCGTACTTATGATATAGACAACTACCTGGTTTGAGGTCTGTTTATCGAAATTGGATAGTTTGGTTTCAAGTGAAGTTGTCTCGGACGAAGAAAGGGTTCCCGTTTTATCTGTTACGTAAGTACGGATCTTATTCTGAGGTTGAACAGCCTGCGATCTTTGCGCAATTAACTGTACAGATGAACAAAAGAAAAATATTAATATAATCTGGAGTCTAAACAATCATTTTAATTAATTATGCTAATTTATAATTATGATTGCTATTTTAAAACATAATAAATGAGCCCCGAAATCCCCTCCCTTAAATGAGAGGGGCAGGGGCTAAAATCTAATCTTTGCTGCTTTTTGGTTTTGTGCCTGAAATGTTACATTCAACCTCACCTACCGCATCTCCATAGAGTGCATCACTATAAACAAATTTGAGATCGAGCTTGTTATCCTTAAGCTTGCCTGAATAACCATTGATCTTATATTTAGTACCGCTTACGCTCTGGATAATTTGTGAACCAACAGTAATGCTTTCACCTTCAACTGTCGCTTTAACACTGTTAAAAGTCTTATTTACGTTCATAAGTAAAACCCCGTCGTCACCGTCAGGTACTACAGTCATATCATATTCCAGATTGCCTGAACCTATAATTGTTTTTGAGCTTTTCCAGTCATCAGAAACTGAATACACTCCTGCAAATTTTTCATTGTCTTTTTTTCCGCAGCCTGAAATAATTATCAGGGTCAACATTACAGATAAAATAATTAATTTTGCTTTCATTTTTTTCTCCTTTAGTTTAAGTTTGCTTTTTTAAAATTCATTTTTATATAAAGGGCTCACAACATTTCTGCCGCGAGCCCTGGTGTCCTGCCTACGGCAGGTCTGACGTCCCTTGATGGGAAATATCAAACTAAATTTATTCTTCACAGGACGTCAGACCGTTGAAGTGATACAAACATAGCATTAAAAACGTACCCATAACAAAGAGATTTTAACAAAAACGTGCGCTGGAAAACATTATATCAGCATTTAAAAATACTTAATAATTTGCATTTAGTTAAAATTTTAAGCATTTTTATAAAAATTAACCTATATAAGCGTACGCTGAAAAACTATTAAATTATGAAAGATTCACAGCTTATTGAAATTTTAAAGTTACTGACTTATGAGGAAATAAAGGAACTGGATAAAGCAGTTGATTCCCCTTTTTTTAATACTCAGCCGATGGTAACAGATTTTTATAAACTAGTTCGAAAGTATTACCCGGATTTTAATAACAAAAATCTTACTAAAGAAAAAATTTATTCGAAGCTATACCCGGGAAAAGAATTCAATGGCCAACGGATTAGAAGCCTTTCGTCCGAACTAAAAAAAATCGTCGACGATTACCTGCTCTTTAAATCAGTTAAGAATAATCCTATAAAGGGAAGCTTTATAAAAGTTGAAGAGCTTTTTAACCGGGGACTCATTAAGGAACTGGAGAAAGAGCTTAAATTAATTAACAATAACCTTGAAACAGGAGATGGCGTTCATGAAGCATACCTGAGGGACAAATTTTATTATGAAAATCTAAATGTCCAGTTTTACCTGAGGACAGAACAGCAGCATTTAATAACAGATTCTTCCCAGGAGGGCTTTGCATTTTTTCTTTACCATTTTTTTATGCGTCTAGCATATTTTATACACGATATCAGTGTAAATAAAATCATATTTAACAATAAAGCCGGAAGTAACCTTATTGAAAAAATAACCGGCTCCATTGATTATAAAGAATTGCACAAATTTCTTATAAATGAAAAAGAAAGAAATAAATATTATAAAATCGTAAATATATACATTCTGGCGATAATCAATAATCTCGAACCTAAAGATCTTACATATTATGAGCCATTGATGGCAGCTGTAACAGAATCTATAGATGAATTCAGCCGGCAGGAAAAATACAATATCTACCAGATTATCGAAGCTATCTGCTGGCTCAAGATGGCGAATGTAAATAATGAACAGTACCGCAAAGAACTTTTTCGCATTAACAAGATGAGGCTTGAAGATGGTGTGTTCTCACCCGATGGGAAGGTAATGAGATTAATGCTTTACAGGCAGATCTTAATGACTGCTCTTTACCTGCGGGAATTTGACTGGACAGAGAAGTTCATAAACACATATTCATTAAAACTTCCGGTTGAATACATTAAGAACATGCAAAATTTCTCTCATGCACATATCAGTTATGAAAAGGGAGATTATAATACAGCTTTAGGAATGCTGAAAAAAGTGGACTTTGACATATTCACTCTTAAGTTCGATACAAGAAATCTGCTGTTAAAAATTTATTATGAACTTGAATTTTATGAAGAAGCTTATTCGCTGGTGGATTCGTACAGGCATTTTCTTGCTGAGAACAAAACAGTTTCTGAATATTACAGAAACCTGACTAATGAATTTCTTAACTTCTATAACTGGCTTCTTAAAATTAAAACAGGAAATGACCTTACAGAGATAAATAAATTTAAAGAATCACTAGGATTGAAGGCGGTATATTTTGGTAACTGGATGAAAGAAAAGGCAGAACTGATCGGATAACTATTTATATTCGTCCAGGCTTTTAATTTCAAGCTGGCCAATCTTATATTTATAGATGGAGTTTACAAAAAGGATTGCAATTTTAATGTTATTGAGAAGAGGGATATTATAATCAATGGCTTTGCGCCTGATTGTATAACCATCCTGCTCACTTACCCTATCTTTTAATGTCTGTGAATTAATTACCAGGTCGAACTTCCTCTGCTCCAGCATAGTTAAAATATTGGGTGATTTCTTTTCACTGATCTTATGGACGAGTTTTGATTTGACGCCATTCTCTTTTAACATTTTGCAAGTATTGGTGGTAGCAAAAATATTGTATCCCATGTCATCAAGCTTTCGTGCGCTTTCAAGGAATTCTATTTTATCTTCAATCTCACCCAACGTGATCAGAATATTCTTCTTTGGCAGTTTGAACCCGGTTGACAATAATGATTTCAGAAATGCTTCTTCAAGTGTATCTCCAAAACAAGCGACTTCACCGGTAGACGACATTTCAACACCAAGTATCGGGTCAGCTCCGCTTAAACGTGAGAATGAAAATTGCGGTGCTTTAACACAGATGTGGTCCAGGTCAAGCGTTTTATAATCGCCTGTGATATCTTCACCAAGGATCGCCCTGACAGCAAATTCAATAAAATTATATCCCGTCGCCTTGGATATGAACGGAAATGAACGGCTCGCACGCAGGTTGCATTCAATAACTTTTACTTCATTATTTTTTGCGAGAAATTGAATATTGAAAGGACCTGTAATCTTCAGCTCGTTAATAATTGCTTTCGAGATTCGTTTTACCTGGTGAACTGTTTCAAAATAAAGTTTCTGCGGGGGAATTACCAGAGTCGCATCACCTGAATGAACGCCTGCATTTTCAATGTGCTCTGATATAGCATAAATAACAAGCTCGCCGTTCTGTGCAACTCCATCGACTTCAACTTCCTTTGCGCCTTCTTCAAACTTGGAGATTACGACAGGATAAACTTTGGATATATTAGCATTCTTTTTCAGATAATCATTAAGTGACTTCTCATTATAACAAACTTTCATTGCTGTACCTGAAAGCACATATGAAGGACGCATTAAAACCGGGTATTCGATCTTCTTGGCGAATTTGTTTGCCTGCTCGACTGTTGAAAGCTCCTGCCAAACCGGCTGGTCGATCTCAAGCTTATCCAAAATAGAAGAAAATTTATTTCTGTCCTCACAATTATCTATAGAAAGAGGGTCCGTACCGAGTATCCTTACACTATTTTCGTGCAGCTTCATTGCAAGGTTGTTCGGTATCTGCCCGCCCATTGATAAAATTATACCAAGCGGCTTTTCATATTCATATATATCAAGAACACGCTCAAGACTCAGCTCCTCAAAATAAAGCTTATCGCAAATATCATAATCTGTACTAACGGTTTCCGGATTATAATTTACCATTACAACTTTATAACCTAAATTCTTCAGGAACTTCGCAGTGGTAACGCAGCACCAGTCAAACTCAACTGATGATCCTATTTTATAAGCGCCTGAGCCGAGTATCATTATCTTTTTAAGGTCTACCTCTTTTGTCTCTTCAATATCAGAAACTTCACCGTGATAAGTTGAATATAAATAATTTGTTTCGGCGGGATACTCAGCGGCAAGTGTATCGATCTGCTTAAAGACAGGGAACACACCTAAGCTTTTTCTTTTTTCCCGGATATCTTCTTCTTCAGTATTCGCTAAAATAGCGATTTGTTTATCTGAATAGCCAAGCTGTTTTGCTTCAATTAGGAAATCCTTAGTTATCGTTTCCTTTGTTATCTTTAATTTCCTGAAAATATCGATCAGCTCGATCTGGTAAAGAAACCATTTGTCAATTTTAGACATTTTATTGATCTCACTGACAGAATATCCTTCCCGTAATGCTCTCGAAATTGCAAATAATCTGCGCGGCGTCGGGATTTCTATGTCTTCACGTATTGTTTCTGTCCTGGATTTATTAAGAACCAAACCATACTTACCAACCTGCAGCATACGTATAGCTTTTTGCAAAACTTCAGGGAAACTCCTGCCAATTGCCATAACTTCGCCGACACTTTTCATTTTGCTGCCAATCTCTTCTTCAACCTTCGGGAATTTCTGCAAGTCCCAGCGCGGAATTTTTAATGCAACATAATCTAACGCTGGTTCAAAACATGAATATGTTTTTTTAGTGATGGAATTTTTCAGCTCGGTTAGTTTATAACCCAGGGCAAGCATAGTTGCGATATACGCAAGAGGATAACCGGTAACTTTAGAAGCCAGAGCAGATGAACGCGAAAGTCTTGCGTTTACTTCTATTACCCTGTAATCCATACTTTCAGGACTAAGCGTAAACTGGATATTACACTCTCCGACAATTTTAAAATGTCTTATTGTTTTGATCGAAATATCACGCAGCATATGGTATTCCGCATTTGAGAGGGTTTGAGACGGAGCGATTACAATACTTTCACCGGTATGCACTCCAAGCGGGTCGAAGTTCTCCATGTTACAGACTGTTATACAGTTATCCGAATGATCGCGGACGACCTCATACTCAATTTCCTTCCAGCCGCGCAGATCTTCTTCTATTAATACCTGCGGAGAGTAGGAAAAAGCTTCCTTTAAAGCCTTCTTCAGTTCTTTTTCATTACGTGCGAACCCGGAGCCCAGGCCGCCTAATGTAAATCCCGCGCGCAGAATTACAGGGAAACCAATTTTCTTAACAGCTTTTAAACCTGCCTCAGGTGTGGCAACAGCAACACTCTTTGGAGTCTTAACGTCAATTTTTTTAAGCTCATTTACGAACAGCTGCCGGTCCTCCGTTTTATTAATAGAATCAACGGGAGTACCTAAAACCTGCACATCATATTTTTTAAAGACACCGTTTCTATCCAGCTCAAGTCCGCAATTAAGCGCAGTCTGTCCACCGAAACCAAGCAGAACGGCTTCAGGCCTTTCTTTCTTGATCACTTGTTCAACAAAGTACGGATTAACAGGAAGCAGATAAACTTTATCAGCGAGGTTTTTATCTGTCTGGACCGTGGCAATATTAGGATTAACAAGAATTATATACTTGCCTTCTTCCTTGAGCGCTTTAATAGCCTGCGATCCTGAGTAATCGAATTCGCCGGCCTCGCCTATCTTAAGCGCGCCGGAGCCCAACAACAATATTTTATTTAAATTTGTCAAATCTTACAAACTCTCCAAAAACATATCAAAAAGCCAGCCGGTATCATTTGGTCCCGGTGATGATTCAGGGTGGAACTGCACAGCAAAAAGTGGTTTAGTTTTATGCTTAATCCCCTCATTCGTTCCGTCATTATTATTGAAGAACCATTCTTCCCAGTCTTCGGGTAATGTTTCTCTGGCAACAGCATAACCATGATTCTGCGAAGTAATGTAACATCTTCCGCCTGATTCAATACATGGCTGGTTTTGCGAACGATGTCCGAATTTCAGCTTGAATGTATCCGCGCCGGCAGAAAGTCCAAGTATCTGGCTTCCAAGACAAATACCAAATATAGGTTTATTCAGCTCAAATGAATTTTTAAGATTTTGAATCGTTGATTCACAAACTTTAGGATCACCCGGACCGTTAGAAACAAAAATTCCGTCAAAATCATATTCGGATTTCACGGGATCATAATCATACGGCACACGGATTACCTCAGCGCCGCGTTTAACAAAATTTCTTATAATATTATTCTTTACACCACAATCAATAAGAAGTATTTTTTTCTTTCCTTTATTTTCCGCTTTATATATTGTAGGTTTATCAATGCAGACTTCAGCTGCTAAGTTTGTCTGATTCGGATCAACTATATCAAGGGCGCCTTCTTCAATTTCTGTGGTGATTTTCCCAAGCATTACGCCTGTAGTTCTCAATACTTTAGTTAGCTCACGTGTATCAATTCCATAAATTCCCGGGATACCGTTTTCTTTGAGCCACACATCAAGCGACATTTCAGCGTCAAAATGGCTGTACCGTGCGCTGTAATCTGATACAATAATTCCCCTGACCTGGATCTTTTTTGATTCGAATTTTCCGTGAATGTCCGTAGTAAACTTTGGAATGCCGTAATTTCCTATTAGAGGGAATGTAAATGTGAGTATTTGCCCTGAAAAAGATGGGTCTGTTAGCGACTCCGGGTAGCCGGTCATACCTGTTGTAAAAACAACTTCACCGTCGGAATTGCCGAATTTTCCAAAAGAATACCCCGTAAAAATTTTGCCGTTTTCTAAACGGAGATATGCTTTTTTCTTTTCTGTCAAGTTTTAAATTGATTTGCTCCCGAATTGTTCGTCGGGGGCTATTAGGTTAGATACAAATATAACAGAAATAAGAATAGTAAAAAATTTATAAATTTATACCTAAGCCGTGATTTGCTATTATTGTAAAACACAGAATTACATTATACTATCCAAATTATTTTTGTATTTTTGCATACATGTGGCTTATTAAAAATTTCGTTGTTATCCTGTACTCAATTTTAATAGCTGCGCTGTCTCTGCTAGTTTTCCCAATAGATTATAAATATAAAGTGTCCAATTTTCTCATGAAAGTATGGACTAATATTGTTTTATTTATTTACGGGATCAAAGTAAATGTATACGGCGCTGAGAATGTAGACGCGTCAAAAGGCAATTTGTATATTTCAAACCATGCAAGCTACCTTGATATATTTGTTCAGCTTGCAAAGCTGCCGGATAATGTAAGGATGGTTTACAAAAAAGAAATTAACCGGATTCCATTACTCGGATGGGCGATGCTTGCGGCAGGATTTGTTCCTTTGGACAGGGTAAATATCCGCAAGGCAATGAAATCATTGGATAAAGCGGCGCAAAAAATAAAAAAAGGGTTATCAGTTGTGATATATCCTGAAGGAACACGAACAGAAGACGGAACAGTCGGAGAATTTAAAAGAGGAATGTTCATACTTGCCGATAAAGCGCAGGCCGACCTGATCCCGGTTTCGCTTACAAATACATTCGGACTTATGCCGAGAGGCGGCATGAAAGTAAGATCAGGAACGGTAAATATGGTAATAGGAAAACCTGTTAAATATGTAAAGGATAAAGAACTGCTGAACAGAGTCAGAGAAATAGTAATAAATAATTTAAAACCCGTATAAAACGTGACGGGTAAACCCGTTATTAAATAATTATGGCAGTAACAATAAAAGATGTTGAACATATCGCCAGGCTGGCAAAGCTGAAATTCAGTGATTCTGAAAAAGAAAAGCTGCAAACTGAATTGAACAGCATCCTTGGATATATAGATAAGCTTAACGAACTTGACCTTGAAAATGTGGAACCATTGGAAAATGTAAACGACACTGAAAATGTTTTCAGAGAAGATGTAACAGGACCATGTCTTTCAAAAGAAGAGGCTTTAAAAAACGCGCCATCAAAGACAGATAATTTTTTCAAGGTGCCCAAAGTTCTGGATAAGTGAACGTAATAGGAATAATACCGGCAAGATACGCTTCAACAAGATTACCGGGTAAGCCGCTGATCAAAATAGACGGCAAGACAATGATCCAGCATGTTTATGAGAGCGCGATGAAGTCAAAGATGCTAAACAGGATAATTGTTGCTACAGATGACAAGAGGATACAGAAAGCCGTAAATGCGTTCTGGGGTGAAGTGATAATGACTTCTTCAAAGCACAAAAGCGGTACTGACAGGATAGGCGAAGTAGTGAAAACACTGAATAACGAGATTGCCAACGGAGACATTATTGTAAATATACAGGGTGATGTGCCTTTTATAGATCCAAGAAATATCGATAAAACTATTGCACCGCTTATCAAAGATAAAAAGATCGATACTGCTACTTTAGCAAAGAAGTTAGATGATATCAGGGAAATAAATGATCCCAATACAGTAAAGGTTTATTTTGACAAAGAAAAGTTTGCTCTCGATTTTTCAAGGACAATTAAGCCATACAATAAAAAAGGGAAAGCAAATTATTATAAGCATATCGGTCTATATGTTTTCAGAAAAGAATACCTTATGAAGTTCATTAAAATGAAGCCCTCTAAGAGGGAGTTAAAAGAAAAGCTTGAACAATTAAGGATACTTGATAATGATGATGACATTAAAGTAGTTTTAACCCGGCTGGATTCCCAGTCTGTGGATACCAAAGATGATCTAAAAAAATTAAAAAAGAAATAAATGTCAGATTGTGTTTTTTGCAATATTGTAAGCGGAGTATTTTCAAGCAGCAAGGTTTATGAGGATGATGATATCCTCGCATTTATGGATATTTTTCCTGTGCTCAAAGGACATACTCTCATTATTCCCAAGAAACATATTGAGATGATCTCAGATGTAGATGATGAAACCCTTGGAAAAATGTTTTCATTGGCTGCAAAGATAAATTCAGCAATCAGAAAATCCGGAATAAAATGCGAAGGTGTTAATTATTTTCTTGCTGATGGTGCTGTTGCGGGACAGGAGATCTTTCATACGCATCTCCATGTATTTCCAAGATTTAAAAATGACGGGTTTGGGCTTAAATTCCCCGAAGGATACAAAACCGAAGCGGAAAGAAGCGAGCTGCATTCGATTGCAGAAAGAATAAAAGCGGGATTATAATTCTATAATAAATTTTAATAAATTCTAAATCTTAAATATTGAAAAAAGTTAAATTTATTTTCTTAACAGGCGGAGTTGTTTCATCACTTGGTAAAGGTATAACGGCATCATCACTTGGGCTGCTGCTTAAATCCCGAGGGCTGCGTGTCACGATCCAGAAGTTTGACCCGTACATAAATGTTGACCCGGGAACAATGAGTCCTTACCAGCACGGCGAAGTTTATGTAACTGAAGACGGCGCAGAAGCAGACCTTGACCTTGGACATTATGAAAGATTCCTTGATATGGATATGTCCAAAGCTAACAATACTACG
>JADMIO010690521.1_pt1 | contig 13595 bp, 16 predicted proteins | sample 8958161 | NCBI WGS metagenome assembly JADMIO01 (sample SAMN16585339, study PRJNA669376) | soil metagenome | isolation source: Crop rotation soil | place: USA: Cullars Rotation, Alabama | collected 2011 | reverse complement strand
CGACAACTTGTCCACGTGGAATTCTAAGCTTAGGATCCCAATGTGCTGGAAAGTGCCGTCGAGCTCCACCTCGGCGTTCATCGCGACCATCGTCGCCGCGTCGATCGATCCGGCCAGCCGCGCGAGCGGCGCCGGGTCGACCGCGGCGCGCATGAGCACGACCGCGTCGTACTTGGGAAAGAAGCCGCGGTCGTCGGCGAGCACGGTGAGGCCGAGGCGGCCGAGCTTGGCGTCGGTCGAGTAGACGTCGATGACGTCGACGCGGCCCGAGACGACGGCGTCGTACGCGAGGCCGTGGTCGAGCCCGACCGGCGTGCCGGGTGCGCCGCCGTACGCCCTGGCGAGCGCGGGCCAGCCGTCGCCGCGCTCGAGGAACTCGTGCGAGAGCCCGAGCTTCAGTCGCTTCGCGTCGGGCCGGAACAGGTCCGAGACCTTCGTGATGCCGAGCTCGCGCGCCTTCGCCGAGGTCATCGCGAGCGCATACGTGTCGTTGAAGCCGAACGGCACCGCCGCCTTGAGGCCGCGCGGGGCGAGCCAGCGGTTCAGCTCGTCCAGCGACGGGTTGCCGTCACGCTTCAGGAGCTCGCGAACGATCGTTCCGGTGTACTCGGGGTAGAGATCGACCGAGCCGGTCGCGAGCGCCTGCTCGAGGATCCCGGTGTTGCCCAGGCCGGAACGGTGCGTCGCCGGCCGGCCGGCGGCGTTGAGCGTCTGGGTGACGATCTCGCCGAGGATGTACGACTCGGTGAACCGCTTCGAGCCGACGACGAGCGGCGTCGCGTCGGCGGCGCGGGCGGCCGGCGTCGCTGCCGACAGCGCGACCGCGACGGCGACCCCGACGCGCTGTAGGAAATCGCTTACCGAACGAAGAGTGCTTCTCGGTCCGGCGCTCCCCTGGCGCTGCCGGACACTCGCGACTCCGGTGTTGCCCAAGCGTGCCCTTTCGTTCGTTCCATTCGTCGCCACGGCGAGTCCGAGCCTCGCCGAAGCCGGGCAGTCCATGAGCCAGCTGAAAGCGTTCATCGTCGAGGACAGCCCGGTCATTCGCGAAAACCTCGTCGCCGCACTCGAGGAAATGGCGCCGATCGACGTCGTCGGCACCGCCGAGGACGAGGCGAGCGCGGTGTCGTGGCTGGCGACGTCGCAGAACCGCTGTGACCTGGTCGTCGTCGACATCTTCCTGAAGAGCGGCTCCGGCCTCGGCGTGCTCAAGGCGGTCGCCAACGGCGGCATGCCGACCAAGCTCGTCGTCCTCAGCAACTACGCGACACCCGACATGCGCCGGAAGTGCCTCGAGCTCGGCGCCGACCGCGTGTTCGACAAGTCGAACGAGATCGACGCCCTCATCCTCTACTGCTGTCGGCTCGCGGACGGCAGCACCGGAAGCTCCGACTACAACCCGCTGTCGTAGGGCGCCGTGTCCGGGTGCCGCAGCGCGTCACTGGATCAGGCCGTTCTTCAGCGCGTAGTAGGTCAGATCGCTGTTCGACTCGAGCTTCATCTTCTCCATCACGCGGGTGCGATACGTGCTGACCGTCTTCACGCTGAGCGACATGCTGTTGGCCATGTGGCCGATCGTCTCGCCCTTGGCCAGCCGCAGGAACACCTGGAACTCGCGCTCGGAGAGCTGCTCGTGAGGAGGCCGGTCGCCGCCACCGCCCAGGCCGTCGGCGAGCAGCTCGGCGACGCCCGCGGTGATGTACTTGCGGCCGCGGTAGACGGTGCGGATCGCCTTGACGATCTCCTCGGGGTCGCAGTCCTTGTTGAGGTAGCCGCTTGCGCCTTGCCGCAGCAGGGTCGTCGCGTAGTGCTCTTCGGGGAAACCCGAGAGAATGAGGACCGGCAGGTCGGGCGCGCGCGCCTTGATCGCGGCGAGGGCGTCGACGCCGCTCTGGTCGGGCATCGAGAGGTCCATCACGAGGACGTCGACGTTGCCCTTGCGGACGATGTCGACCGCCTCGCGGCCGTTCGCCGCCTCGGCGACGACCTGGAGGTCGACCTGGTCGGAGAAATACTGACGCAGCCCGGCGCGAACGATGGCGTGGTCGTCGATGATGGCGATGCGGATCATGGCGTCGTGGTCGAATTGAACTCTGGAATGGAAGTGTAGAGGCAGCGACGAACGATGGGCTTCCTGTCGCGATTCCGCGGTCAAGTCATCGCGTTTCCGCTCGCCGCGCTGGCGGCGCTGGCGATGCTCGCGATCAGCGAGGCGTCGTACCAGGACGCCACCTCCTCGCTCGATCGCCTCGACGAGCGCAGCACGGCGCGAACCAAGCTGAACGATCTCGTCAAGGCGGTGATCGACGCCGAGACCGGCCAGCGCGGCTACCTGCTGACCGAGCGTCCCGAATACCTGAAGCCCTACGAGCGGGCGACCCGCGAGGCGCGCTCGCTGCTCGCCTGGCTGAACGCGTACTACGCGCACGACCGCGCCGTCGCGCCGACGGTGGCCGAGCTCGCGGACGAGACCGAGGCGAAGCTGAGCGAGCTGGCGACGACGATCGCGCTGCACGACCGTCCCGGCGGCACCGCCTGGCGCGAGCTCCTGCTCTCCGACATCGGGCGCGAGAAGATGGAGCACCTGCGCGCCCTCGGCGAGCGGCTGATCGCGCACGAGACGGCGCAGGTCGAGGTCGGCCGGCGCAGCGTCTACCAGACGCTGTGGCTGAACCGGATCGGCGTCTCGGCGATGGCGGCGATCAGCCTGCTCGCGCTCTTCATGTACCTGCGCCAGTCGGCGACGCTCGACCGCGCGCTCGCCGACGAGTCGCAGCGCGTCGCCGGCGAGCGCGACCGCCTCGAGCAGGAGGTCGCGGCGCGCACCGCGCAGCTGCGCGAGCTCGCGCAGCACCTGCAGACGATCCGCGAGGACGAGCGCAGCCGCCTCGCGCGCGAGCTCCACGACGAGCTCGGCGCCCTGCTCACCGCGGCCAAGCTCGACGTCGCGCGGCTGAAGTCGCGCCTCGCCGCGAGCGCGAGCGCCGACGCCGCCGAGCGACTCGCTCACCTCAACGAGGCGCTCAACGGCGGCATCGCGCTCAAGCGCCGCATCATCGAGGACCTGCGGCCGTCGTCGCTCAGCAACCTCGGCCTCGTCGCCGCGCTCGAGATCCTGCTGCGCGAGTTCTCGGCGCGCAGCGAGATCCGCGTCGTCGAGAACCTCGCTCCGGTGACCGTCAGCGCGCCCGCCCAGCTGACGATCTACCGCCTCGTCCAGGAGGCGCTGACCAACGTCGTCAAGTACGCCAAGGCGAGCGAGGTCGTCGTGTCGCTGCAGCCTTCGCCCGAGGGTGGCGCCGTCGTCGCGGTGCGCGACAACGGCGTCGGCTTCGATGTCAGCGCACCGCGCCTGGCGCGCCACGGCCTGATCGGAATGCGCTATCGCGTCGAGGCCGACGGCGGCACGATGCGCCTCGAGTCGACACCCGGTGCCGGCACCCTCATCGAGGCGACGCTGCCGCCGGCCCCGCCCGAAGCCGCCGAGGGCGACGGCACCCCTGCTCTCGCGGCCGCCGCCGAAGCCTGAACGCCGGGTTTACTTGTCGGTCGTTTCCTACCCGGGTCGGGTCGGTCCCCCGACACAGGGGCGCGCGCAGCACCTATGCTTCGTCGACGGCGAGGAACGCACACTGGGCTCCTTGTCGTTCTTCCGGCCTGCGGGCACGAGAAGCGGAATCCGCCACCCACCAGCAAAAGGACCAGCGATGGACACGGGAAACACCACGGGAGTCAAGTCTGCGGCTCAGCAAGCGCAAGAGATGACCGACAACACCGCGAACGCGACGCAGGGCGCGATCCGTTCGACCCAGCGGGCGACCGACCAGGCGCTCGACCGCCTGTCCGAGACCGTCGAGGGCGTTCGCAGCAAGGCCGGGCCGATGCTGAACAAGGTGGCGTCGCAGGCCGAGGCCGCCGCTCGCCGCGGCATGGACGCGGTGCGCGACACCTCGCAGCAGCTGCGCGACCGCGCCGCGCAGGCGCAGGACATGACGGTGGCCTACGTGAAGGACGAGCCGATCAAGGCGATGCTGATCGCCGCCGCGACCGGCGCGCTGCTGATGGGCCTGATCACGCTCATCAGCCGCTCGCGCGATTGACGACGCGGGTCGCGCCATGATCCACCCCCTGCTGCGCCTGGCGGCGACCCAGCCGCACCTGATCGGCGACCACGTCGAGAACTACGCCGCTCTCGTCGGCGAGGAGGTGAACAAGGTGTCGACGGCGTGGCTGACGCGGATCGGCCTCTACGTCGGCGCGCTCGTCCTCTTCCTGGTCGGCCTCGTGCTCGTCGGCGTCGCGCTGATGCTGCGCGCGACCGTGCCGGCAAGCGACTATTCGGCGGGCTGGGCGCTCTTCGTCGTTCCGCTGACGCCGTTCGTGCTCGGTGCGATCTGCGCCGTCGTCGCGCGCGCCAAACCGATCGAGAACGCGTTCGCGACGGTCAAGAAGCAGATCAACGCCGACATGGCGATGCTGCGCGAGGTCGCGTCGTGAGCACCGTCGCGCCGCCCTCGGACGCGCCGACCGCGGCCGCCGACCGCGCCGCCGCCGCTGCCGGCGCACGCGTCGCAGGCGAAGCTCGCGCTGCCGCCGACGCGGTCAGCGATGCGGCGCGCCGTGCCAAGGACGAACTCAACGACGTCCCCGCGACGGACCGCCTGGCGGCCTCGCGCGGTGCGCTCCGGCTCGCGATGATGGAGATCGCGCATCCGGCCAAGCGCGCGTCGATCGTTCCCGAGTCGGTCGGCCATCTCGGCGATCGCCTGCTCGAGCGGCTGCGCGAGCTGCCGGGTGCCGAGTTCATCCTCGAGACGGTCGAGGACTGGTGGGACACGCATCCGCTGCGCACCGCCGGTCTCGTCGCCGAGGACGCGTCGCGCAAGCTGGTGCAGCCGATCGCCGAACGCAACCCGCTTGGGCTCGTCTTCGGTGCTGCCGCCGCCGGCGCCCTCCTCCTGCTGCTCAAGCCCTGGCGCTGGCTGCTCCGGCCTGCGCTCTTCATCGGCCTCGTTCCGCAGCTCGCGAGCCACGCGCTGCGCAGGATGCCGGTCGAGTCGTGGCTGCAGATGCTGGCGAGCCCGTCGCTCGCGGCCAAGTCGCGCCGCGCGCCGCGGCCACGCGCGTCGACGACGACGCCGGATTCGACCGCCGCGGCCGCGGCGACGCCGCGTGCGTCGGCGACACAACCGGAGCGGGCACCGAACTTGCCGTAGCTGTTGCGACGGTTACCTCCCAACGGCCCCTTGTCGAACCGCCCGCGCGGAACTCGACCGGTCTCCCTCCGTGGGGTCTTCCAAAAACGCGCTCCGGCGCGTTTTTTTTTGGGTCCGCGCCGGGCAGTGGCTTCCGCCGCGCGGCCGAGGCGGCCGCCGCCGGCCGCTCGCTGTCCTACAGCCGACCACGCGCGGCTCTGATGCAACGCACAAAGCCCGCTCCCTACACTCTTCGTGCTGTTCGGTCAGCCTGACCGGCATCACCCGGCAAAGGCTGCAACCCCAAGGAGACTCTCATGCTGAAATGGGCCATCATTTTCGCGGTGATCGCGCTGGTCGCCGGGATGTTCGGGTTCACCGGCGTCGCCGCAGGCGCTGCCGGGATCGCCAAGATCCTGTTCGTCGTTTTCCTGGTCCTCTTCGTGGCCGTGCTGCTGTTCGCGCTGCTCGGCGCCAAGGCGATCTCGAGCAAATGAACACGACCACCACCGACAAGCCGGCGACGCCGGCACAGGGCGGCGAGCGGCTGCGTCTCGACGAGAGCGCCATCGAGGCCGCCAAGCGCAGCCTCGAAGGCGGCGCGGTCACGCCGAGCTACGGGCCCTGGCGCGAGGACATCATCCAGCTGCTCAACGACGCGCTCGCGACCGAGATCGTCTGCACGCTGCGCTACAAGCGCCACTACTTCACCGCCAAGGGGCTCGCTTCGCCGAAGATCGCCGAGGAGTTCCTCGTCCACGCCAACGAGGAGACGGCGCACGGCGACATGCTCGCCGAGCGGATCGTCCAGCTCGGCGGCGAGCCCGACTTCCAGCCGACGACGCTGCTCGAGCGCAGCCACGCCGATTACGATGCGTCGACCGACCTGCAGGCGATGATCCGTGCCAACCTGGTCGCCGAGCGGGTCGCGATCGAGGCGTACTCGCAGATGATCCGGCTGATCGGCGACAAGGATTCGACGACGCGTCGCATTCTCGAGTCGATCCTCAGCCAGGAGCAGGAGCACGCCGAGGAGCTGAGCGACTGGCTGACCGAATGAGCGCCTGAGCGCAACGCGCCTGGAGCAACGATGACGCTTCGCCCCACCCTCGCCACCGTCGTCGCCGCGATGTCGATCGCGATCGCGTCCGGCTGCGCGATCGAGCGACGCCAGGAGACCGTCGGCGCCTACGTCGACGACTCGGCGATCACGAGCACGATCAAGGCGCGGATGGTCGAGGACAAGGCGCTCGACGCCGCGGCGATCGGCGTCGAGACGCTCAACGGCAACGTCCAGCTCTCGGGATTCGCCAAGGATCGGCTCGAGAAGCAGACCGCGGAGAACATCGCGATCAAGGTCAGAGGGGTCAAGTCGGTCCAGAACAACATCACCGTTCGGCCCTGACGCGCCGGCGCGCGCGCTGGCGTTTGGCCGGTTCGCGCCGGCCGTCGCGGACGTTTGCGTCAGCGGCGCTCGTCGGCCGGCGGACACGCGGCCGGCTCGCCGCGCGCGGCGCGCGCGACGGCCTGCGCGATCGCGTCGGCAAGACGGGCGATGGCGCGCCGGTGCGCGGGCGCCAGCGCCGCGAGCGGACCCGGCGCCGGCTCGCGCAGCAGCCACTCGCAGCGCGATGCGGCGCCACGTCCGCCGCTGCCCTGGATCGTCCACGAGCCTTCGATCCGCGCCTCGCGTCCCGGCAGCGAATCGAACCGGCGCACGTCGACCGCGATCCGCCACGGCGGCGTGCCGGGCGCGGGCTGCGTGCGCGCGTCGATCATCCCGTGGCCGACGATGAGCTCCTCGAGCAGCGCCGCCTGGAACTCGTCGCGCAGCGCCGTCGTCCAGCGCTCCTGCTCGAGCACAGCGACGCTGTCGTCGGGCAGTCGGACGACCCACTGCGGCTGGTCGACCTGGACCGGCAGCCGCACCGGCTCGAGCAGGAAGACCGTCCCCGCCGCGGGTCGCGACGCCGCGTCGCGCGGCGCGACCTCGTCGGGCATGAGGCTGTAGAACCGCGTCGCGGGCGGCGTGCTGCACGCGACGAGGGCAAGCAGCGCCCAGGCGAGCACGGCATCGGCGACGCGGCTCGAGCGAGATCGGATCGGCGGACGTGCTCGCATGCGAAGGGCCCGGTCAGCGTTGCGGCAGCGGCGCGTCGGCGGGCTTGCCGCGCAGCAGCGCCTCGGGATGCTGTTGCAGATAGTCGGACAGCAGGCGCAGCGCGCGCGAGGTGCGCTGCAGCTCGAGCAGCGTCTCCTCGAGGTTGCGCTGCACCGGCGCGCTCGGATCGGCGAGGTTGCGGTCGAGGCTTTCGAGCGTCGCCTGCGTGCGCTGCAACGTGCGCTGGACCTCGGCGAGCGCCTTCTGCGCTTCGGGCGACAGCTGGTCGATCGCCTTGCTCGCGCTCGCCAGCGTCGTCCTCAGGTCGCGGCCGATCTCCTCGAACGGGATCTTGCTCACCTTCGACACGATCTCGGCGATCTGCGGCTGCAGCTCGCTCAGCGTTCCCGGCACCGTCGGCAAGCGCACGGCGCCGTCGTCGCTCAGCGTCGCCGTGCGCGAGCGGCCGGGAACGAAGTCGAGCGCGACGTAGAGCTGCCCGGTGAGCAGGTTGCCGGTGCGCAGCTGCGCACGCAGCCCGTCGGCGACGAGCTTCTCGAGGACGACCGCGTCGCCCGCGTTGTGGACGTCGCGCAGCAGCGCGCCGCGGACCGGGCCGAGCCGCAGCGGATAGATCTCGCCGACGACCTCGACCGGGAAGCGTCGCGTCTTCGCGTCGTAGTCGAGGGTGACGGTGCGGACGCGCCCGATCTCGACGCCGAGCAGGTCGATCGCGGCGCCGGGAACCAGCCCGCGCACCGACTGGTCGAACGACATCCGCACCGGCACGGCGATGCCGTCCGGAGGCGCGAGCGCGGTGCGACGGTCGTTGAAGAGCGTGAACACGGTGTTCTCCGGCGCCGGCGCGGCGCGCACGCCGCTGGAAGGCGACTCGAAGGCGATCCCTCCGGCGAGGATCGACACCAGCGCCTGCGTGTTGACGGTGAGGCCGCTCGCGTTCAGCGACAGGTCGATTCCGCTCGCGTTCCAGAAGCGGCTGTTCTGCGTGACGAGCTTCGGATACGGGGCCTCGATGAAGATCTTCACGGTCAGCTCGTCGCGGTCGGCGTCGAGCGTGTAGCCGACCAGGCGGCCGACCTGCGTGCGCCGATAGAAGACCGGCGAGCCGACGTCGAGCGAGCCGAGGTCGGTCGCGCGCAGCACGAAGATCGCTCCCGGCTCGCCGCGCAGCACCAGCGGCGGCGCCTCGAGTCCGACGAACTCGCTGCGCGATCGCGTCGACACGCCGGCGTCGGTGCCGATGTAGGCGCCCGAGAACAGCGTGCCCAGGCCGCTCACTCCGCCGGTGCCGATGCGCGGCTTGACGACCCAGAACGTCGTGTCCTCGACGGCGAACCGCGCCGCGCTCTGGTCGAGCTGGACGACGACGACGACGCGCTCGCGGTCGTCGCGCAGCGCGACGCCGACGACCTTGCCGATCACGACCTCCTTGTAGCGGACCTCGGTCTTGCCCGCCTCCACGCCTTCGGCCGACTTGAACTCGATCTCGATCCTCGGTCCGGTGAGGAAGACGCTGCGAACGAGCATCGACGCCGCGATCGCGATCGCGACCGCGGGAACGAGCCAGACGAGCGAGACGTTCCAGCGCCGCGCGCGGACGACGCGCGGCTCGGGCAGCGCTTCGGGCGCCGCCGGGTCAGACGGCTCGGCCATCGGGAGTGTCGCGCCAGATCATGCGCGGATCGAACGACCAGGTGGCGAGCATCGTCAGCACGACGACGCCTGCGAACGAGATCAGCCCCGGTCCCGGGCTCGCGCTCGCGAGCGCGCCGAAGCGCACCGTCGCGGCGAGCAGGACGACGACGTAGACGTCGAGCATCGACCAGTGGCCGACCGTCTCGACGAGCCGGTACAAGCGCGCGCGCTCGAGCCGGCGCCAGTGCGGCTTGTGGCGCACCGTCCACGCGAGCAGGCCGAGCACCGCGATCTTCAGTACCGGCACCGCGATGCTCGCGATGAAGACGATGATCGAGAGCCCCCACGAGCCGTCGAGCCAGAGCTCGTGGATGCCGCCGAGCAGCGTGTGCTCGTCGCGTTGCAGCGCCTGCGTCGTCACCATCACCGGCAGCGCGTTGGCGGGGATGTAGAGCACGGCGGCGGCGACGACGAGCGCCCACGTGCGCTGCAGCGCGTGCGGCTTGGTCGCGACGAGGACGTGGCCGCAGCGCGGGCACTCCTGGGCGAGCGTCGGGTCGTCGAGCTCGACCGCCCGCGAGACGAGGCCGCAACTCTCGCAGCCGAGCAGCAGCGGCCGATCGCCCGCCGCCGTCATTGGACCTGCCACCACAGGCGCTTCAGGCCGGCGGACTGGATCGACGCGAACAACACCGTGAGCGCGCCGAGCGCGAACAGCCCCGGCCCCGGCGTCGCGTGCGCGAGGCCGGCGAGGCGGACGAGCGAGAGCAGGACGCCGACCGTGAACACCTCGACCATGCTCCAGCGTTCGGCCTGGTGCAGCATGCGCACGCACCACTTGAAGCCGGGCGCCTTGAACCCGACCGACAGCGGGAACAGCACGTAGAGCCGCAGCGCGACGAACGCCGCCGGCGCGACGAGCGCGGTCAGCCCGGCGACGATGGCGATGATCGGCTCGCCGTCGGTCCATGCGTAGCGGATCGCGTCGACCATGCTCGCCTGCTCCGCGGGCCCCCGCAGCGTCAGCGTCAGCAACGGAGCGTTGACGGCGACCAGGTAGATCGCGGCGGCGGCGACGGTGAGCGCGAGGACGTGCTCGATCGAGAGCCGGTGCGAGCGGTCGAGGACGGCGTCGCAGCGGGTGCAACGCGCAACTGCGCCGTCGCCGGGCGGGTGCCAGCGGTGCGCGAGGCCGCATTCCTCGCAGACGATCAGGGAGCCTTCGACCCGCATTCGCTCGAAACCATCGCGGCCGCACGACGTGCAGCGCCGGGGCCTTCGGCCCGGCGGCGATTATCACGGCGCTCGCGACGATCAGCGCGCGCCGTCGGTCGCGAGCGTCAGTTGCCGACGCGCGCGAGCAACGCGCTGCCGCGGCCGGCATTGCGCGTCGCGGCGGCGGGCGTCGACTGCTGGGTCGCAGGATCGACGCTGGCCATGCGGTGGCGCGGACGCTGCACCGCATCGCTCACGACCATGTAGAAGCTCGCGAAGAGGATGAGGGCGATGAACGCGCACGTTCCGATCAGGCTTTTCTGCACAAGCAGCGCGCGTTGTTCGCTCATGGTCGCTTCCGTTCGCTCACTCCGACGCGGCCGGCGTGCTGCGCGTGCGCGCGCAGCTTCGGCGCGTCCTGGCGCCTTGCCTGGGCGGGTTGCTGCCGCGGCTTCGGCGCAGGGTCGGCGGCGGCGTCGGGGGAGAAGGTGAAGAACCAGCGGGCGAAGCGACGCAGCCGGTCCGCGAAGCTCGACGTTGCCGTGGGTTCCATGGCGACCAAGGTACGCCGGCTGCAGCGCGCGGTCAGCCGGGCGACCGCGCTTGGGACCGTCGGACGCTGCCTACAGTCGATCGCACCGCGGCGCGAAGCGCTCCATTCCTACAGACCGGGGCCGGGCAGCGTGCAAGGATGCGCGCTCACGAACCGTCGCCGGGAGCTTCGCGAATGCTGATCAGGATCGGATACGACATCGAGCTGTCGGTGGCGACGCCGATGGCGCTCGTCTACCTGCTGCGCGTTCACCCTTCGCGCCGCGACGACCTCGTCGCGCCCGAGTCGGTCGTCGTCAGCGGCGGCCTCGTGCCCGAGGAGTACATCGACAGCTTCGGCAACCACTGCGGCCGCGTCAACGTTCCGGTCGGGATGCAAACGGTGCGCATCACGAACGAGGCGCTGATCCGCGACTCGGGCGAGCTCGACCCGATCGACCTCGACGCGCGCCAGCGCGACCCGACGGAGCTGCCGTTCTCGACGCTGCAGTTCCTGCAGCCGAGCCGCTACTGCGAGGTCGACAGCGAGCTGCTGCCGTTCGCGTGGCAGCGGTTCGGCGCCGTCGCGCCCGGCTGGCCGCGCGTTGCCGCGATCTGCGACTTCGTGCACGAGCACCTGACGTTCGACTACCAGCGCGCGCGGCCGACGCGCACCGCGCTCGACGCGTTCCGCGAACGGGTCGGCGTCTGCCGCGACTTCACGCACCTCGCGGTGACGCTGTGCCGCTGCATGAACATCCCGGCGCGCTACACGACCGGCTACCTCGGCGACATCGGCGTGCCGGCGGCGCCCTATCCGATGGACTTCAGCGCGTGGTTCGAGGTCTTCCTCGGCGACCGCTGGTTCACGTTCGACGCTCGCCACAACGAGCGCCGCGTCGGCCGCATCGTGATGGCGCGCGGCCGCGACGCGGGCGACGTGCCGATCACGATGTGCTTCGGCGCCAACTCGCTCCTCCGCTTCGACGTCCTCACCGAGGAAGTCGTCGAGCCGGTCGCGGCCGCAGCCGTCTGAGCGCGGCGATCCACAGCAAGGAGAAACCATGAGCAAGACACCTGCCAACGACAAGGTCCAGGGCGAAGGCGACTACGAAGCCGCCCGCCGCTACGACAAGGCGAGCCGCGAGTTCGCGAACTCGGGCCGCGTCGAGCCCGCGGCGCGCGACGCCGCGCCCGACGACGCGCGCGAGGCCGCCGAGCTCGACGACGCCGAGCAGAAGGGCAAGTCGCACTCGAAGGGCGAAGGCCCGCTCGTCAGCAAGCGCCGCAAGGCCTGAGCCCGCAACGCGGTCAGCGCTGGGGCGCCGACGCCGCGGTCGCCTTCGCGCGCGCGCCCGAGGCGCCGTGCGCCGCCGACGGCGCGCTCGCGGGGGGCACGGGCGCCGACTTCGGCGTGCGCACCGCCTTCGGGATCGCGCCGAGCGTGCGGGCGAGGTTGGCGCACTCGGCGTCGTTTTCCTTGGCCTGCTTCTGCGCTCCCGGATCGATGAACGGGATCAGCGCAGCGAGCGGATGGAGCAGCGCGAGCAGCCCGGCGGCGCCGGCCTTGCCGGCGAGCTTGCCGATCTCGAGCGAGACCTTCGGCTGCGCGAAGGTGCCCTTGACGTGGATCGGCGTGCGCAGCGACATCGGGCTGAAGTCCTTCGGCGACACGACCGCGCGCAGGTCGAGCGTCTCGTCGCGCAGCGACACCGTGCCGTCGATCCAGATCGTCGAGTCGCGGGTGTTGAGGACGAACACCTTCGGCGTGGCGACGCCGTTCTCGATGTCGAGGTCGGCGACGTTGCACAGGATCGGCAGCGCGTCGTCGCCCTTCACCATCACGCCGAGCGCCTGAGCGACGTCGATCCCGCCCGCCTCGACCGCGACGTGCGAAACCGCAGCGTCGCGCAGGTGCATTCGCAGGTCGCCGCTGAGCGTGCCGAGGATCTCGGCGGTCGAGCGCCCGCTGCCCTTGACCTTGACGAGCGCGTCGAGCTTGCCGCTCAGGTACGGCGGCGCGTTGCCGGAGTGTCTGAGGCGCAGCCACTGCGCGAGGTCGACGCCGAGGAGCCGCAGGTCGGCGGTCCAGAGCGCGCTGTGGTCGCGGCGTGCGTCGAGCTGGACGTAGCCTTCCATCCGCCCTTGCGCGGTGACGCCGACGAAGTCGGCGATCGTCAGCACGCCGTCGGCGAGCAGGAGGTGCGCGCGCGCGGGATGGAGCGGCTCGAGGATGTCGGTGCCTGGATCGAAGGTGCCGATGTCGACGACGACGTTGGCGTTCATCGCGCGCAGCGACGGCAGGTCGAAGCGCTTGTCGGGAATGACGCGGCCTTGGCGCGCGGCGGCGGCCTTTTCGGCGGCGCTGCCCGGCGGCGGCGTTCCGACCGCGGGCCCGAGGTCGGCGAGGACGAGTCGCGCGCCGCCGAGGCGGCCCGCGAGCAGCGGCACCTTGGGCCGCTTGTCGTACGTGAACGCACCGTTGAGGCGGCTCGAGCCGATGCTCGCCGCTTCGAACACCGCCTTCCAGACGTCCTCGTCCTTGACGAGCGTGCCGTGCGTCGTGAACGGCGGCGTCGTCGGCAGCGTGATTCCGAGCGCATCGCCGACGTTGGCGAGCGACTGCCCCGCCAGGCGGAAGCGCCCCCGCAGCCCGGTGAAGTGCAGCGGATCGCGCGTCGTGCCGTCGAACGCGACTTCGGCACGGCCGATCAGCGCGCGCACCGACAGCGGCTGCGATTGCGCGTCGGCGCCGTCGCCGAGGAACGCGAGCACGCCCGACGTGCGCAGGTCGATGCGTACCGGAAGATCGCGGTACTGGCCGGTCGCCTGCAGGCGCAGGCCGCGCTCGCCGGGCGCGAGGCGCACGGTTTCCGCGGTCGCAGGGCCGCCGCGCG
>JADMIO011621169.1_pt1 | contig 13596 bp, 13 predicted proteins | sample 8958161 | NCBI WGS metagenome assembly JADMIO01 (sample SAMN16585339, study PRJNA669376) | soil metagenome | isolation source: Crop rotation soil | place: USA: Cullars Rotation, Alabama | collected 2011 | reverse complement strand
ACCACCAGCGCGATGCTCGCGCTCTTCGATGCGCGAGCACGGATTCAGCGATGCTCGATGTCGAGGCGGCTCTCGCGCACGCGGAGGCGCAGGTCGGCGTCATCCCCGCGGCGGTGGCGGACGCGATTGCCGCGTGCTGCCGCGCGGAGCTTTTCGACATCGATGCGCTGGAAGCCGCCGCGCGCAATGCCGGCAATCTGGCGATCCCCCTCGTCGCTGCGCTCACGAAGAACGTCGGCGAAGCCGGTGGGGGCGCGAACGGCTACGTTCATTGGGGCGCGACCAGTCAGGATATCTTCGATCGCGTGCTCGCTGCGCGCTGAAGTCGCGCTTCGCTCACCCTATGCCGGATGCCTTTCCGAAACGCATCGTTTGTCTGACGGAGGAGCCGACCGAAGTCCTCTACGCAATCGGCGAGGCCGACCGGATCGTCGGTATTTCGGGCTTCACCGTGCGTCCGCCGCGTGCGCGCAAGGAAAAGCCGAAGGTATCGGCGTTCACGAGCGCCAGGATTGAACAGATCGTGCGTCTCGATCCGGATCTCGTGGTCGGTTTCTCCGACATCCAGGCGGACATCGCGCAGCTGTTGATCAAATGCGGCATCGAAGTGTGGATCAGCAATCACCGATCCGTTGCCGGAATTCTCGCCTACGTGCGCCGCCTCGGCGCGATGGTCGGCGCAGGGGAACGAAGCGACCGTTATGCCCAGCAGCTGGAAGCGCACGTCGAGCACATACGCGCAGCGGCACTTCGTCTGCCCGCGCGGCCGCGCGTCTATTTCGAAGAGTGGGATGAGCCGCAGATCAGCGCGATCCGCTGGGTGTCCGAGCTGATCGGCATCGCCGGCGGGACCGACATCTTCCCCGGGCGGGCGGCAAGCAGCCTTGCGAAGGACCGCATCGTCGCGGATCCGCAGGAAGTCGCGCGCAGCCGTCCGGACATCATCATCGGCTCGTGGTGCGGCAAGAAGTTTCGGCCCGAGCGCGTCATTGCGCGGCCCGGTTGGGCAGACATCCCGGCGGTCCGCAACGGCGAGCTGCACGAAGTCAAATCGCCGCTCATTCTGCAGCCCGGGCCAGCCGCGCTCACCGATGGGCTGGATGCGCTGCATGCGCTGATCAAACGCTGGGCAAGCGGCACGACAAACGCAGTGGCAGAGAATGGTCTCTTGTCTCCGGGACGGCAAGGATTTCGCTCGTGACGAATGACGCTCGGGCCGGGCGCAAGATCGAGGCGCTCAACGATCTTGCGGCAGCTCATATCGCTGCCGGAAAGTTTGACGATGCGATGCAGGCCTGCCTCCGTTCGTTGCAAGCGAAGGAGACACCCGCCGCGAAAGCGCTGTTCGTTCATCTTGTCCAGCTGGGAACGACCTACGAGGACAAGGTCGTTCGGCCCTACCTGATTCGCGCGCTCTCTGATCCGTGGTGTCGCACGGGGCAACTGGTTGCTGCAAGTTTCGCGATGATCAAATCGAATCGCGAGGCAGGACAATGTATCGCACGAGCCGTTGCATCGTGGCCGACGGCGCTCTCAAAGGAGGCTTTGTTCGGTGCCGATGGCCTTGCCGCATTGGCCACCGACGATTTGCTCAGCACCGTGCTCGAGAATACGCCGGCGACGGGGTTGGAGTTCGAGCACTTCCTGACGTTGGCGAGGCGAGCCCTGCTTCTCGCTGTCGTCGCGTCGCGATCGCCCGACAAGCTCGATCCATTGTTATTGCGTTTCTGTTGTGCCATCGCCCGTCAGTGCTACATCAACGAATACGTCTATAACAGCACGCCCGAAGAAGACGAGTGTGTCGGCCGGCTCCGCGACGCCATTACGCAGCGCATCAGCGAAGCGAAGCCCGCGCCAGGCGCATGGGTCGCCGCATTTGGTTGCTATTCGCCATTGTCTTCGCTAGCGGGCTGCCAACGGCTGGCGGATGCCATGATGGGGCGAGCGCTAACGGGTTTGTACTCGCAACAAGTGAAAGAGCCGCTCCAGGAAAAGAAATATCGGGCGAGTCTGCACAAATTGACCGCGATCGACGATACGACCTCCAGACGCGTGTCCAGGCAATATGAGGACAACCCCTACCCGAGGTGGGTCAGAGCACCTTCGATCGACGCCGCTGTCCCTTTCAGCGTGTTCCTCGAGAGCGAGCTCGGCCTCGAGTCTCATCGCTTCTCGCGGCGAGATGACAAGCTCGATGTGCTCATCGCCGGTTGCGGTACCGGACAACAATCGATCCAGACAGCGCAAAGGTTTCCGGCGGCGAAGATTCTCGCGGTCGATCTCAGTGCGGCGAGCCTCGCTTACGCAACGCGAAAGACGCGAGAGCGAGGCATTGCCAACATCGAGTACGCCCAAGCCGATATCCTGCGGCTGGGTTCCATTGGCAAGACGTTCGATCTCATCGAATGCGTCGGGGTGCTACACCATCTGGAGGATCCGCTGGCGGGTTGGCGCGTTCTCAGATCGCTGTTGCGCCCCGGCGGAATCATGCACGTCGGTCTCTATAGCGCAATTGCTCGCCGCGACATCGCGGCAGCCCAGGACCTTATCGTCGCACAAGGCTATGCGGCGACGACGGAAGGGATCCGTCAGTTTCGGCTCGATCTGCAATTGCTCGATCGCTGGCGTCCGTTCAGGAGCCTGACTGCGCTGGAAGACTTCTACGACATGAGCGGCTGCCGCGATCTTCTGTTCCACGCGATGGAACACCGCTTCACGCTCCAGCAGATCAAGGAATGCCTTGCGGTGCTCGAGCTCGAGTTCCTGATGTTCAACGTGGATCCGGCAGTGCAACGACTCTATTCGCTGCAATACCCCGGCGAACTTGCTCGTGCCGATCTCAACTGCTGGACGCAATTCGAAGTGGAAAATCCGGGCACGTTTCTTGGCATGTACAACTTTTACGCGCAGGCACGCGCGTAGTGCAACTCACGTGCGGCGGGCATGCCCTGCTCGCCGAGCGCCGGAGCTCGTCAGCGATACTCGAGTTTCGGATACCAGTCAGGGGCGCGGCCTTCCGGCGTGCAGTCGAGAATATTCCACAGCGGCATCAGGTCGGGAGCTCCGCGCGGGTCCTGACCCGGGTCGGCGGTCTTGCTGCCCATCTCAGCTGCCCAGAAATGGCGGATGCTGCCGTTGCTCCGCGTGAAGATATTGAACGCCGGTACATCGGCATCCTCCGCGCTCACGTACGCGCGCGTGTAATCGCCATCCGTGTCGGAAACGACTCTCAGTGAATGCCAACCGCGCTGCTTCTTGAAGGCAAGGATACGATCGATCGGCGAACGTGCCGTTACGACCAACGCGATGCGTTGCTCGACGTCGCATGCTTCGCCGTCCCATGCGGACAGCAGCGAAGTACACATCGGGCACGGCTCCTTGCGCTGCGGCCCGAACATCATGCTGTAAATGGCCAGCGTCTGTTTGTCACCGAAAAGGGCGGACATGCGAATCGAACCGCCTTCGCCGTCGAACCCATAGTTTTCGGGTATCGCTCCGCCGGATGGCAGCGCGCGCCGCTGCTCAGCCACCCGCTCGATGTGCCGCCGGAGCTCGATCTCCTCTGCAAGGAGGGCGTCGCGCGCCTGGCGATACGCGGTGGATTCGTTGGGAAACCGAACTCCATTGATTCTTGCCAACTCGACCGCCGGCCTGAGATTCTGTGCATTGGCCATGCTCGCCTCCGTTCGGTAGGGAATGTCAATGATGCACCTCGAATGCCGCACCCCGATCGCTCCTCACCCGAGCAATCTTGCATTGCGAGCCGAGCACTAGATGGTGTCGTCCGCGCGCAGCACCAGCGATTGCGGGATCTCGATACCAAGCGCCTTCGCCGTCTTCAGGTTGATCACCAGCTCGAATTTCGTCGGTTGTTCGACGGCAAGGTCTCCGGGCTTCGCGCCCTTGAGGATCTTGTCGACGTACACCGCAGAGCGACCGACGAAATCGGCCATGTTCACTCCATAGGCCATCAAGCCGCCGGCCTCGACCATTTCCCGGAAGCTGAGCATCGTCGGCAACCGGCTTCGGAGAGCGAGCTGCGCGAGCCTGGCGCGGTGGGCAAGAAACGTAGAGCTGCCGGATACGAGCAGTGCATCGGCCTGTTCCCGCGCCATTTCATTGAACGCGCTTTCAAACTGCTCAGGCCCCCGGGCCTGGACGTGTTGAAGACGAATCTTCAGTGAGCGGGCGGCGGCCTCCACGGGTTTTGCCTGAACACCGAAGCTCGAGTCTGCCGGATTCCAGAGAACGGCCACGCGAGAAGCGCGCGGGAGCGCTTCCTTCAGAATTTCCAGCTGCTTGCCGAAGATTTCCGGCCCGTGCGTAAAGGTCGTACCGGTGACGTTGCCACCCGGCCGTCTTAGATCGGCGACCAGGCCCACTTCTACGGGGTCGCTCGGGAAGATCATCACGATCGGAATGCTGCTGGTCGCCTTCTTTGCAGCCAACGCAGCAGATCCGGCTGGCGCGACGATCAAATCCACTTTGTCCGCGATCAATTCCGCGGCGAGCCGCGGCAGCTTCGCGACGTCGCCCTCGGCCCAACGGTACTCGATGACGAGATTTTGCCCTTCGATCCAGCCGAGCTCGCGTAACTTTCGCACAAATGCTTCGACGCCACGCTGCACTGACTCGCGCGTGGGCGTACTGAGATAACCGACGCGGTAGACCTTCCCCGCTTGCTGCGCTCTCGCGGTACGAGGCAGCTCAGCGAGGCCCAGCACGCCGATGAGCAGCGCAATCCCGGCGTTACGTCTATCCATCGATCACGCCCTCCGCCAGACCGTCGCCAGCCACGGCTGCTGCTCGCGCGGCAAGCCCGTCGGCCGATAGTACGACGTCACCTCGACGAAGCCGGCATCCTCGCCGTAACGGCGCCACGCCGCGGGATCGTGATAGCAGCCATAGCGGCCGCGGTTCCATCCCTCCTCGTTGTTACCCCGGGGATTCGAGCTGAAGAGCACGCCTTCCGGCTCGAGCGCCGCATGCAGCTCGCGCAACACGCGCGGCAATTCGCTCCGCGGGACGTGGAAGAGCGCGGCATTCGCGAACACGCCGTCGAAGCGATTCGCCGGCAGGTCGAGCCGCAGAAAATCCTGCTCCCACACTTCGCAGCCGCTGTAGACGCGCGCCATCTCGGCGAACCGCGCCGAGCCTTCGAGACCGATGGCTACATGTCCCATCGCCGCAAACGTTTTCAGGTCGCGGCCGGGTCCGCACCCCAGGTCGAGAATCGTGAACGGCGGGCGCACGCGAATGTGCGCGAGGAGTGCCGCAATGTTCTGGCTGACGTCGTGATCGCGCGTACCTTCCCAGAAGGCATCGGCACGCTCGTCATAGTGTGCAAGCGTGAGACGAGCAATCCGCTCGAGCTCGCTAGCGTGGGCGCCGCGGTCAGTGGCCATTCGTCTCACCCCGCTCGCTCACCCGCCTCACCTACTCGCCCATCTGCAGCAGCGTGCCACGGCTGCGCGCGTCGCGCATCGCCCACGCGAACACCGCGGCGCCCGCGGCGAGATAGACGACGTTGAGCGCCGTCGCCGCCCAGAACTCGTCCCAGCGGAAGACGCCGTGGATCAGCACCGAGCGCATGCCCTCGAACACGTGCGACGATGGGATCGCCGCGGCGACCGCCTGCATCCATTGCGGCAGCACGCCGATCGGATAGTAGACGCCCGAGATCGGCGCGATGATGAAGACGGCCGCCCATGCGAGCTCTTCGGCGCCCAGCCCGAGCCGGAGGATGACGCCCGACATCGCGAGGCCGATCCCCCATCCGAACACGACGAGGTTCGCGAAGAATGCAGCGAGCGGCAAACCGATCGAAAAGATCGAGTAGTGAAACACGAGGTATGCGAAGAGGCATGCGCCGCCCACTCCGATGAGTGCTCGCATGAGGCTGATAGTGAGCTGGCCGGCGATGTATTCGGGAAGCGTCAGCGGCGATACGAAGAGGTTGCCGAGATTTCGGGCATAGAACTCCTCGATGAAGGTGAGCGACACGCCGAGCTGGCCGCGAAACAGCAGGTCCCACAACAGCACGGCGCCGATGAAGAAGCCGGGCGCGTCACGCAGGAAATTGTTGGTCGGCGCGAGATACAACGTGACGAATCCCCAGATCACCATCGTCACGGTCGGGTAATACATCATCGATACGATGCGCGCCGGCGAACGCAGGATCAGGTAGCCATGCCGGCGCAGAATCGCGCGAATGCGCCGCAGCGATGCGGCGACGCCGGTATGAACGGCAAGGGCCGTCGCTGTGTTCATGCCGCAGTCTCGACCGCAGCGCCACCCGGAACGCGCTCTTCGTTGCGCCCGCGCGCGACGTCGAGAAACACTTCTTCCATGTTCTCGCGTCCGTACCGCGCGAGAAGCTCCTGCGGCGAGCCCTGGTCGACGACCTTGCCTTCGCGCAACATGATGATGTCGTCGCACATGCGCTCGACCTCGCCCATGTGGTGCGACGCGAGCAACATCGTGCAGCCGGTCCGGTGCTGGTAGCGCTCGAGGTAGGTGCGCATCCGATCGCCGATGTCCGGATCGAGGGAAGCCGTCGGCTCGTCGAGCAGCAGCACATCGGGCTCGTTCAGCACCGCCTTTGCGAGCGACACACGCGTCCGCTGTCCCGCGGAGAGGCTGCCGTAGGGCCGTTTCATCACCCCCGAGAGATCGCAGTCCCGCGCGACTTCGGCAATGCGCTCGCGTGCACGCGTGAGCCCGTAAAGGTCGGCAAACACCGCCAGGTTCTGCGCAACGGTCAGTCGCTTCGGCAGGTCGACATATGGCGACGTGAAGTTCATCCGCGGCAGCACGCGATGGCGATGCGCCGGCATGTCTTCGCCGAGCACGGTGACGCGTCCGGCACTCGGTGTCAGCACGCCGAGCAGCATCGACAGCGTCGTCGTCTTGCCGGCGCCGTTGCCCCCGAGGAGTGCAGTCGTCGTGCCGGTGCGAACCGCGAAGGAAATGCCTCTAACCGCTTCGACGGCGCCGTACGACTTCGCGAGATCGGTAACGACGATCGCGGCGTCGCTGCGTTCGATCAACACTGGATGGTGTTGCGGCAATACTCGGCGAGCTCTTTGACGACCGTCGTCGTGCCAATGGGCCGCCGCGCCTTGCCCTCGCCGTATTCCATCGCGAGCTTGAACTCGTACTTGCGGAAGAACGCGTCGAACTGCTCGGCGCCGAGCGTGCCGAGGGCGGCGAGCCTGTCGTTGGCGGCATCGTAGTCAAGGAGGATGGCCGCGAGCGGCTGCGGCGCAGGTCCGGACACCACTCGGGCGCCGGAAGCAGGATCGTAGACGCTGTGCTCGGCGCAGCAGTGGATCTTCTGCGCCACCGAGTTCGACGACGGTTGCGTTTGATAGCGGATGAACGAGACATCGCGCGTCGGATACGCGAGCTTGTGCGCGCAGATCGCCGAGAAAGCGACGATCGAACGCGCGGGTCCTACGCCTCCGCTCCACTCGTAGGTCGAGCCATCCTCGCGCTTGAGCGTGGCCGAAGCCTCGACCGGACGATCGAGCTTCAGCAGAAAACACGGCGTGCCTGCGAACGGAAAATGGAACACGTAATTGGTCTCGTTCTTCAAGCTCCGCACGCGTAGCGGATCGCCGAGCGAATCGACGAGTGCCGCACGGTCATAGAAACGTGGTGCCGCATCCGCCCACGCCGACAGGGATGACAGACCGCCCGCGCCCGCCAGTGCAACGCAACTCCCGAGAAACCCCCGTCGCTCCAATGTCGTCTCCCGAATCAGGCCGCCAGCAACTCGCGCACGTGCTCGGCGGCGCTGCGGCCGAGCGCCGACAGCGCGTAGCCACCTTCGAGGGAAGAAACGATGCGATTCTTCGCGAAGCGTGCGGCAGCGCCGATCATCTCGCGCGTCACCCACGCGTAGTCGGCTTCGACGAGCTTCAGTCCCGCCAGCGGATCTTCGCGATGCGCATCGAAACCGGCCGAGATGAACAGCATCTCGGGCTGGTGCCGATCGAGTGCCGGCAACCAGTGCTCGGCCACCGCTCGGCGGAAGCCTTCCCCTCCCGTTCCCGCCGGCAGCGGAATGTTGACCATGTTCGGCGACGAATTGTCCAGTCCGCAGTAGGGATAGAGCGGATGCTGAAACGTCGAGATCATCAGCACGCGCGGGTCGTGCGTGAACATCGCCTCGGTGCCGTTGCCATGATGGACGTCGAAATCGACGACCGCCACCCGCTCGAGACCATTCGCGAGCGCGTGCGCGGCACCGACGGCCACGTTGTTGAACAAGCAGAACCCCATCGCCCGGTCGCGTTCCGCGTGGTGCCCGGGCGGTCGCACCGCGCAAAAGGCGTTGCGGCATTCGCCGGAGAGCAGGAGTTCCGTTGCGAGGACTACAGCGCCAGCCGCGTGGCGCGCGGCAGCGAGCGAATGTGGATTCATCGCGGTGTCGGGATCGAGAAAATGGAGCCCGTCCGACGGGCTCTCGGCCTCGATAAGTGCGATGTAGTCGCGGCTGTGAACGCGTTCGAGCTGTTCGACAGTCGCCTCCGGTGCCGCGTAATGTTTCAAATAGGGATCGAGCCCGGCGCTGATCAGCCGGTCGCCGATCGCGGTCAATCGGTCCGGACACTCGGGGTGATACGGCCCCATGTCGTGCAACAAAAACGACGGATGTGTGATATAGGCGGTGGGCACGACGTTTGCTTCGGTGGATTCGGCGACTAGGGGCAACCCGTGTTTCGGGGGCGTGCGCCGAGCGGCGAACGGACCCCGACGAGCGGAGTTTAGCCGGAGCGTGCCAAGGATGACCAGTCCGCGATAACAAGCTAATGTGCCGATGCGCGGCACCCACGAAACGGAAAAGGCCCATGAGCGTCCGCCCCCTAAGCCAAGCCAACGACCCCATTACCCAGCGCCTGTCGGCGGTGCTCGCCCAGCTCGACCGCATCGTCGTCGGCAAGCGCGAGCCGTTGAAGCTCGCCGTCGCCTGTCTGCTTGCGCGCGGGCATCTGCTGATCGAAGACATCCCGGGCGTGGGCAAATCCACGCTCGCGCACGCGCTCGCGACCACGCTCGGCCTCAAGTACGCGCGCGTGCAATTCACGAGCGACCTGCTGCCCGCCGACGTCCTCGGCGTGTCGATCTTCGATACCGAGACGCGGTCGTTCCGCTTTCATCCCGGACCGATCTTCCACTCGGTCGTGCTCGCCGACGAGATCAACCGCGCGCCGCCGAAGACGCAAAGTGCACTGATGGAGGCGATGGAAGAACGGCAGGTCTCGCAGGATGGTGAGACGCGCCGGCTTCCCGATCCATTCTTCGTGATCGCCACACAAAATCCGGTCGAGCAGATCGGCGCGTATCCGCTGCCCGAATCGCAGCTCGATCGCTTCCTGATGGCAATCGAACTGGGCTACCCCGATCCAGCCGCGGAACGCGATCTCCTTTCGAGTGGCGATCGGCGCGCGCAAGTTCCTTCACTGCCACCGCTCGCCGACCCGCCGACGCTTCTCGAATGGCAGCGCGAAGCGGCAGCCGTGCACGTCGCTCCGGCGCTTCTCGACTACGTGCAGGCGCTGCTCGCCGCGACGCGCGGCAATGTCGGGACCGGTGCGGATTCCGGCGCCCGCCGCGGACTCTCGCCGCGCGCAGGTCTGTTGCTGCTTGCTGCCGCGCGCGCATGGGCATTGTTGTCGGGACGCCCGATGGCATTGCCCGAAGACGTGCAGACGGTGTTCCCTTCGGTTGCCGGCCACCGTCTCGCGGGCGGCGCCCGCGCCGGAGCGCTGCAGGCGCAAGCACTGCTTCGCACAGTCGCGATTCCCTGATCCACAATAGGCGTCTCGAGGCCCCCGCGGCTCATACGTCGCGACGCCTCTTGATGGAAGCCTGAAGCCGATGAGCGCGCCTTCGTCCGCAAACGCCGCCGCTGCTGCGGGCTCATGGCGCGAGGCGTATCGGCAACGACTGTTCCGGCACGCGCCGGCCGACCACGACCCGGTCACGCTGCGCCACCGGCGCATCTACATCCTGCCGACGATGCGTGGTCTCGCGTTTCTCGCGACGCTAGCGATGACGCTCCTCACATCGCTCAACTATTCGTTGTCGCTCGGCTTTGCGACGACGTTTCTTCTCGCGGGCCTTCTCGCGGCATCGCTGATCCACACGTTCCGCAATCTGTCGGGCGTCGAGCTGCGCCCGCTCGCAGCCGGAGAAACGTTCGCCGGAAGCGTGATGCCATTCACGCTGGGCCTTGCCGGCGGTCCCACTCCGCGCTATGCGATCACGTTATCGGCACGAGGCTGCTTCCCGGTGACCGTCGACGTCGTCCCCGATTCAGCGCTGCCGGTGGCGCTCGAGCTGCTGACACCGCGTCGGGGACGCATCGTTCTCGGTCGCATCACGCTGTCGTCCGACTACCCGCTGGGTTTGTGGCAGGGCTGGGCGTATGTGCACTTTCCGCTCGCCGGCATTGCGTTTCCCACGCCCGAGGTGGCACCTCCGCCACTTCCCACGGGCTCTTCGGGGCAGGACGAATTCTCGATGTCCAGAAGCGACCAGGGCGATCTCGCGGGGCTGCGCACATATCAGCCTGGCGATCCGATGCAGCGTGTCGCGTGGAAAGCCGTCGCCCGCGGCATCGGTTGGCACTCGAAGCAATTCGAAGGCGGAGGCGGCGGCGGACCCGTCCACCTCAATTGGGACGCGTTGCCCCAAAAGCTCGATCCCAAGGTGAAAATCGCGCGGCTTACCGCGTGGGTACTCGCCGCCGAGCGCGCGGCGCGGCCGTTCCGACTGACTGCACCCGGCATTTCGCTTGCGACCGGCCAGGGTCGCGAGCACCGGCGTGCTGCGCTCACCGCGCTCGCCTTGATGCCTGATCGCGCGCTATGACAACGTGGCTTCATCCGACGAAGCAACGCCGGGCGCCGGTGGGAAAGCGCGTCGTCACCTTGTCGCCCACGCAGATTCGCTGGCTCGGCACACTGCTGCTCGCAACGCAGGTGCCGATGCTCGCTTACGTGCCGCTGTGGGTGGCCTGCCTCGGCATCATGCTCGTCGGGCTCCGCTTCGTGCTCGTCGCGCGCAGCGTGAAGAAGCGCGACCCGGCGCCGGAGACGATCCGTTCGTGGATATTGGGACTTCTCGCCGTCGTGACCGCCATCGCGATCCGGCACTCGATGGGCTATTTCATCGGCCGGGATCCTTGCGTCGCTTTTCTGTTCGCGCTGATCGGGATCAAGTTTCTCGAGACGCGTAGCGCGCGCGACGGCACGCTGATCGTCTGCCTCGCGTGCCTGCTGATCGTAACGCCCTTCTTCTACAGCCAATCGCTCCTCGCTGCGGTGCTTGCGATACCTCCGGTGGTGCTGCTCGCCGGCGTGCTCCAGGTTCTGGCGCGCCCCGACGGACTGCCACCGCTGCCCGGCGGATGGCGCACGCCGCTCTCGGTCGCGTTCAAGATGTTCGTGCAGGGAATCCCGCTCGCCATAACGCTTTTCGTGCTCTTTCCGCGGATCGCGGGGCCGCTTTGGAGCGTTCCCGCCGATCACGCCGCCAGCGCGGGCCTGTCGGACCACATGACGCCCGGGCTCATCAGCGAGCTGTCACTCTCCGACGCAGTGGCGTTCCGCGTCGACTTCGAAAGCCCGATTCCGCCGCCGTGGCTTCGTTACTGGCGGGGGCCGGTGTTCTCGCAATTCGATGGCCGCGAGTGGACAATGGGGCCGCAGAAACCGACGGGATCGTTCACACGGCCGGACGGGCCGCCCGTCATTTACACCGTCACGCTCGAGGCGCACTGGAAACCGTGGCTGTTCGCGCTCGATCTGCCGGCGAGCCTGCCGCAGGTCGCCTCCGACCTGGACGGCATCGGCTTCAACACCGAAGCGAACGCGGTGCTCACGCGCGAACAGCAGATCATCGCGCGGTACCCCGTTACCCAGCCGATTCGCTACCAGCAGACTTCGAATCTCCGCAGCGCCTATCCGTCGCCAGCCGGCCCTAACCTCGCACACGAGATCGAGGAAAACCTCGATCTGCCGCACGACGGACCGAATCCCAATCCAAAGACGGTCGCGTACGCACGAAAGCTGCGACTCGCGCACCCGGACGCGGCTGGCTACATCGAGACGGTCCTCGATAGTTTCACCAAGCAGGCGTTCTTCTACACGCTCTCCCCGCCGTTGCTGGGCGAAAATCCCATCGATCAATTCCTGTTCGAGACGCGCAGCGGATTCTGCGAGCATTACGCGAGCGCGTTTGTCGTGCTGCTGCGCGCCGCCGGCATTCCGGCACGCGTCGTTACCGGTTACCAGGGCGGCTCGATCAATCCAAACGGCGATTACATGATCGTCCGCCAATCCGACGCGCACGCATGGGCCGAAGCGCTCGTCGGCGGCCAGTGGCGGCGATACGATCCGACGGCCGCAATCGCGCCGTCGCGGATCCAGGTCGGGCTCGGCGCCGCCGTGCCAGCAAGCGATCCAATTCCAATGCTGGCGCGGCTCGACGATACATTCCTCAAGCGCTTCCAGCTTTCGTGGGACGCGGTCAACCACGGCTGGCGCCGCAATGTAGTCGGGTTCAATTTCGATCGCCAACGCGCGCTGTGGCGCGAATGGAATCTGATGTCGCTCGCGCCCTGGCAGATCACGAGCATCGTGCTCGCGATCGCCACGCTCTGGGTCGGGACGCTGTTCGGCTGGCTCGCGTGGCGCCGGCGCCGCCAGGATCGTGCGCGCGCGCTCTGGGACGGGATGTGCAAGCGGCTCGCACGCGCCGGTCTTCCGCGCGCGGCGTACGAAGGGCCGATCGATTACGTCGGCCGCGCGGCGTCGCGCTGGCCCGAGCACACGGGCACGTTCGGCATCATCGGCGACTCGTATGCGCAGTTGCGCTACGGTCCGGTGGCCGCACACGCCGACACGACGCTCGAACGAGCATCGGCGCTGTGGCGCCTCAAGCACGCGCTCAACCTCTTACCCTCGCCCGCCGAGCTGCGCGCGTCAGCGCTGCCTTCTCAGTAACTCCCCGGGGGCTTGTGCGACGCGCGCCTCAACGAATCAAATCAGAGCAACGCTTCGCGATCGAGTCCCCTGCGCTTCAAACGCTCGCGCAACTTGTCGAGCGCCTCGGCCTGGATCTGGCGGACGCGCTCGCGCGTGACCCCGATCTCGCGCGCAAGCTCCTCGAGCGTTGCGACGTCGTGCCCATTGAGGCCGTAGCGCCGCTCGATTACCGCCCGCTGGCGTTCGTTGAGCTCCTCGAGCCAGGTGCGCACCCAACCTTCGATCGCCGCGTTGTGCAGGATCAACTCCGGCGCAAGCGCATTCTCGTCGGCGATCGCGTCACCGATCGACGTCGCGCCGTCGCGGTCGACCGGCGCGTCGAGCGACGTCATGCGCTCGTTGAAGCCGAGCACGGTGCGCACTTTTTCGATCGGCCTGTCGATGAGATGCGCAACATCCTCGAGTGTGGCTTCGCGTCCGTCGGGTTGCGCGTGCATCTCGAGGTGGCGCAACGCCCGAAGCACGACGTTCAACTCCTTGACCACGTGCGCGGGCAGACGGATCGTCCGTGACTGATTCATGATCGCGCGCTCGACGG
>JADMIO010817224.1_pt1 | contig 13596 bp, 15 predicted proteins | sample 8958161 | NCBI WGS metagenome assembly JADMIO01 (sample SAMN16585339, study PRJNA669376) | soil metagenome | isolation source: Crop rotation soil | place: USA: Cullars Rotation, Alabama | collected 2011 | reverse complement strand
CGCGACAACTTGTCCACGTGGAATTCTAAGCTTAGGATCCCAATGTGCTGGAAAGTGTTCCCGAGCAGCATGGTGAGGTTGCCCACGCCTGCCTGCAGGAAGAGGAGGGCATGCGCGAGCACGATGGTGCCGATACCGATACGGATGATGAGGAGCGCGAGGTCCGCGCGATACCGTCTTTTGCAGGTCATGGTCATGCTCAGTATATCATCGGGCCGGCTGCACCTCGATCCAGCGTGCCTCCATCAGCGGCGTGCCGCCGGTCTGGAAGGCGAAGAAGAGACGGTACCGACCCGGTTGCGGCAGCGTGAGCGTGAAGGCTGCCGACGAGGGCGAGGGGAGATAGGCGCTCGCGTGCGGCTCGCCATGCACGAATATGGAGCCGTCCTCGCGGAAGGCGACGAGGCTGCCGCGGAACCCGTTCGTCTCGTCGAGCGGCACGGGCGCGCCGGTGCGCGAGACGCTGAAGGTCACGGCCACGGGCTCGTCCGCGTGCAGCTTCGCCGTGTCGGGAATCGTGCTCAGCACGACCTTGTACCCTTCGCGTCCTGCGGACTGTTCCTCAGGCGCCACGTCCTCCGGTGTCCCGGCGACGGTAAGCGTCGTGCCGCCGAGCGTGAGAAGATTGTCGCGAACGCCGGTCGCGGTAAGGCGATACCACCCGGGCTGGCTGGGTCGCAGTTGCGCACGGAAGGTTGACGTGGATCCCGTATCGGTGACTGCGACGTGCTGCGCGTACGTGAGGTCGCTACGGACCAGCCAGGCTTCGAGGCGTGCGCTTTCCCATGCAGGGAGCAGTGCCCCCTCGCCGTCACGCGCGACGACCGAAACCGTGGTGCTCGTACCCGTGCGGATCACGGCCGGCGTGACGGCGACGTTCACGTTACGCACGACCGTGTCCTGCGGCGCCGGGGTCTCCGGTCCCGCCTGCATGAACCCGATGACGGCAATCGCGAGGATGATCAGTCCGGCGAGCACGCCCCAGGCGAGCATGCGCGGTCGTGACAGACGGATGCGGCCTCTCATGCGCGCATCATAGCGGGTTTCCTTGACAGCGTCCGCCGCGCAGCGTACTCAGATAGTCTATGACCAAGCGTTCCAAGGAACAGAAGACGCTGCAGGAGCGGTTCGTTGAGGCCCTTACCCGGGGCGTCGGCAGCACCGCCTCGCTCGTGCTCCACTCGCTGTTCTTCGCGGGCTGCTTCGTGGTGATCCTGCTCGGCGCCGACCTGGAGCGGGTGCTCCTGGTGCTCACGACGGTCGTGAGCCTCGAGGCCATCTACCTCGCGCTCTTCATCCAGATGACCGTGAACCGTGCCAGCGACGCCATCGAGGCGGTGGAAGAGGACATCGACGAGATCCAGGAGGACGTCGCGGAGATCGAGAAGGACATCGACGAGATCGAAGAGGACACGGACGCGCAGGAGAAGCGTGACGTGGAGGACGCCGCCTCGCTCAAGACCATCGAAGGCAAGCTGGCCGCGATCCTCGAGGACCTGGAGAAGCTGCGGAAGAGCTAGCGGACGAGCATCCCGTCCCCGAAGGAGAAGAGGCGGTACCCGCGGGCTATCGCCTCTTCGTATACGCGGAGCAGCTCCTCGCGTCCGGTGAGCGAAGCTACCAGCTGCATGAGGCTGGAGCGGGGGACATGGAAGTTGGTGATGAGCTGATTGACCATGTGAAACCGGTATCCCGGGCGGATGAAGAGGTTCGTCTCGCCGGTGCCGGAGCTGAACGTGCCGTCCTTTACTGCCGACTCGAGCGTGCGCGTCACGGTCGTGCCCACGGCCACGATCGGCTTCCCGACCTTCTTCGCATGCGCGATCGCGATGGCTGTCGTCGCGGGAATCTCGTACCACTCGTCGTGGAGCGAACCCTTGGCCACGGCCTCGTCGGTGAGCGGCGCGAAGGTACCGAGCCCGACGTGCAACGTGACGTACGCCAGGTGCACGCCCGCGTCCTGAATCCTGCGCAGGAGCTCCTCGGTGAAGTGCAGCGAGGCGGTGGGCGCGGCGACGGATCCGTCCTTCTGGGCGAAGACGGTCTGGTATTCCTCACGCGCTCTCTCCGAGGAGAGCGGCGTATCTATGTAAGGAGGGAGCGGGGTCGTGCCGTGCCGTGCCAGGAAGCCTGTCACGTCATCGAACTCGGGTTTCATGAGGTACTTTCCGGCTTCCTTCGCGATGACCTGGATCCTCTTCGCGTCCGCGGCAAGGATGGTACTGCCGATCTCGAGGTTGCGGTCCGCGAGCGCCTCCATGAGACCGTCCTGCATACGGAGGTAGAGGACGCGCACCGCGCCGCCGGTGCTCTTGTGCGCGAGGAAGCGTGCCGCCACCACGCGCGTGTCGTTGAGCACGAGGAGCGATCCCGGCTCGAGAAGCTCCGGCAGGTCCCGGAACGTATGATGGCCGATTTTCTTGGTGGCGCGGTCATAGACGAGCAGCTTGGCGCTGTCCCGCGGGCTCGCGGGCTCGTGCGCGATCTGCCGCTCGGGAATGTCGTAGTCGTAGGCGGCCGGGTCCCAGTCGGGGTGCATGACGAGAGCGTAGCAAGGCGCGGTTTCTTGCGGTACTATCGCTCCCATGCCGAACCTGAAAAACCTTCCCAAGGTGGAGGTCCATCGTTCATCCGCTGGTCTCGGCCTCTTCGCCGGCGAGCCGATCAAGCGGGGCGCCATCATCATCGAGTACGTGGGCAACCGCATCAGCACGAAGGATGCGGACAAGAAGGGCGGCCTGTACCTGTTCGAGGTCTCCTCGCGCACGACCATCGACGGCACGCCGCGCTGGAACACGGCGCGGTACGCAAACTATGCCTGCAAGCCCAACGCGGAGGCGGTCCTGCACGGCTCGCGCGTGATGATCGAGGCGAAGCGCGCCATCGCGGCGGGGGAGGAGATCACGTACGACTACGGCAAGGAGTACTACGACGACTTCATCAAGCCGCACGGATGCAAGTGCGCCTCGTGCCTCGCGGGCAACCCGCCCCGGTACCGGTAGTGGCCATTAGCCAGAAGGCGCAGGCGGCGTACCTGTCCGAACGCGATCCGGTCCTCGGGGCGGTCATCGCGCGCATCAGGCTCAAGCCGTTGCGGCGTGCTACCGATCCCGGCATCGGTGACACGACCGGTTACTTCCGTACGCTGGTCACCTCGATCGTGAGCCAGCAGATCTCGCTGGCCGCGGCCGCGTCCATCATGCGGCGCGTGCTGGACCACTTCGAGGGCGCGCCGACGCCTGAGGCGCTGCTTCACGTTTCGCACGAGACCTTGCGAAGCCTGGGCTTGTCTAACAGCAAGGTGCTGTATCTCAAGGACCTCGCGGCCCATGTCGCTGACGGACGTCTCGATCTTGCTCGCGTCGCGTCACTTCCGGACGAGGAGGTGATGCGCGAGCTGGTTGCCGTGAAGGGGATCGGACCCTGGACGGCGGAGATGTTCCTCATGTTCTCCCTGCGTCGGCCGGACGTCTTCTCATATGGGGACGTGGGTCTGGTCAACGCCATGGTGCGCTTGTACCGCCTGCGCCGGCCGGTCTCACGTGCGCGTCTTGAGCGCATCGTGAACCGGTGGGCGCCATATCGGACGCTGGCAGCGCGATACCTGTGGGCGAGCCTGGGGGAGTCAGGGGATACCTGGGGCTGATTCCTGCGTGATACCATTGTTTCCATGCCAGAGCTCGATACGGAACGCACGCATCATCTGGGAGGCAAGGCGTTCTTCCTGTTCCTGGGCACGCGCATCTTCTGGTTCTTCGGCATCGCCGCTGCCATCTTCGCGTACTGGTGGTTCGTGTCCGGTTGGGTTCCGTTCCGGTACCTGCCCTACTTCGATTACTCTGTCCGGCTCTTCTGGTTGCTGCTTGCGGCGTACGTCATGTTCGGCGTGCTCCGTGCCTTCCTCGAGTACCACTCGCACCGGTACCGCTTCGAAGAAGAGTTCTTCCACGTCTTCCGGGGGTATATCAACCAAGAGGAGGTGAACGTCGTGTACCAGCAGATCCAGACCGTCACGGTGAAGCGGCCGCTCCTGGCGCGTGCCGTCGGCGTGGCCCACCTCTATATCATGATGGGTAGCGGTGACGGGGAGAGCGAGCACCTGCTCGGTCTGGACGTGAAGAAGGCGCGCCTGGTGCAGCGCGAGCTGGTAGCCCGCTCGAGAAAGAGCCATGAGACGCCCCACCGACCTAAGTACCGGCCGGTCCCGTTCGAGGATATCGACGACGAGGCCTAGGCGGGATTGCCTGGCAAATCTCGCTGGGTTAGCATGAGCCGCGTAATCCGACGTAGCTCAATGGTAGAGCGTCTCGCTGTTAACGAGGGGGTTGTAGGTTCGAGTCCTACCGTCGGAGCAGAGCTTGACTAGTTGGTCATTTTGTTTGATTCTTTCAATAGATTTGGAGGTTTCACAATGTTTAATCAAATACGTTTAGTGTCGATTCCAAAGACACTCGCACCGAAACTCAATGTTGCTTACAAGTTTGTTTTCGGCTCCCTCGGTGTCATGTTCGTAGGCATGCTGTTGTCAGGTTTCTGGCAGTGGTTGTTTAACGTTAAGGCCAGCAGCGCGTTGGAGGCGCCTCTGCCGATACAAGCGCTCATTCTTGGGGGACTCGCTGCCTTCCTTCTCTCGCTCGTCGTGACCCTCTTCGTGTTGCCGGTCCTTGATCTAGGCGTGCAACGACTCAGGAGCATGCGTACTGTAAGGGCTTTCAAGACCTGCAGAACATGTGACGATGAGGCGCGTTGCAAACGGCTTCAGATATGCGGATGGCTCGAATAGAAGGAGAACCGATGATCAAATTCTTAGTATGTAAGCCAGGCGGTAAGTTCAAAGGAAAAGTGCTTGGCTCGGATGATGCTTGGACCATAAAAGGGGAGTTGCCCTGTCTCATCGGCGCGCTGGTTCTCGCGAATCATGCCGAGTGTCGTGATGGCTTCGAGGTCCTCTGGGATGACAGTAGTCCCACAACTCGACGCGACATCACGGGTGGTCGTTATGGACTTCGTCCTCTATCCGACAACCTGGAGGCAATTCCAAGGGTCTCATAATCAATTCGAGATCGTTAGAAATGAACAAGTAACTTAGAACAAAAGTGCCCGCTCTATGCGGGCACTTTGCTATGTATGAAGGTTCGAACAGCCTCTACAGTCCGGAGCAAAGTAGGACGGACTGAGGCAAAGACCTCATTCTGTCCTGATAAATCCTGAATATTGGCAGGTTCGAACAAGGGGTTTTCAGACCGGGCTTTGTTCAGGGCTCGGAGGCACGCCGGTAGTATTTCCTTCGCCAACGTTTCATGGTCCTATGCTAGCCGCTGAAAGGGAGGTTCGACAGCCTCCACGGTCCGGAGGCCAAGGGAAACGGAGAGGCCATAATCCCATAGAGTACAATTGTCTTATGGACAATAATCGCTGGGGTTACGCCTCAATCTTGATCGTAGTGCTCGTGGCCATTGCGCTTCTCATTATCGGCAGCCTGTATTATCGGTCACATACGCCCAAGCTGGAGACATCCAGCCCTCAGCCTGCAGCGGTAGTTGATGACGGAGTTCCTTCTGCGACTACCTCGAGTGGCAGTTCCTCTGGCGAGGTCTTTCGTAATCAGCCAGGCGCCATCGTCGCACCTATCGGCCGGGCGGATCAGGGCTACGTGCTCTCCGTTAATTTGCTCAGTGGTAATCCTCAGTGGATACCGGGTGGCTCTGATAATCATGGGGGTTTCTTTATCGATCAAAATCCTAAAGTAAGGAATCTCGTAGCTACGCCTGCTACCAAAGCCTATAGATGTGATGGAGCAAATCCGACACGTTCCGTCGATATCTCTGAATTTATTCCTGTCATCCAAAATATCATTATCAAGTCACAAACTGATGCAGGTTTGGTCGGGGAGTTCGGTTATACCGCCTACTTCGATATCAAGGGAACGACTATCACTGCCCTGTATGAGCAGTGCCTCCCTTGAGCAGGGTGAAGAGATGTTTGTTTGCTAGCTGCGCAGTGTGCGATGCATACAACCTGCCCAGCAGCACGGCCGGCGCTTTCCTTCTATAAGCTCTGCGCGGGTTCTTGCGATCCGGCGAGTTCTCGTTTCTGGTTGCTTGGCGGACTCGATCCAGCAGATCCACTCGTTCCGGGCGAGGGGAGTGATGTCCTCCCATGCGTTGCATGCTGACGGGGTAGCGGCAAGGGCCTTGCGTAAGTCGGCGGGTACTTGGTGCGCGACGCCGGAGGAGATGACGTTGTGAGGCATACGTTCATGGTATCGCATCGCTATACATGGAGGATTCGCATTCCGGCAATGCCGTCTTTTGTGTTTGCCGGGTTCATCTTTTCGTGATCGTGGCATCGTACCCTGCGTGTCGCGCCTTATGCACAGCGCGCATGGCGAGCAGATTTCTCCACGTGCGCGTATACTGCTTCGTAGCGCAAGCTATCCATCCACCTCCGCGGGTACGCCCGCACCTTTTCATTCATCTATGTCCATCAAGAAAATCCACAAGGGCATCGCCATCCCGATGGCGCTGCTTCTCGTCGGTGCTCTCTTCGCGCTTCCGCGCGTGACGCTCGCTGCGGCTCCGACGGGTTCGTCGGCGGTCGTGACGAACTCGACCGCGACGACCGTTGACCTCGTGGTCACCGGTGCGAACTTCAGCGCGTTCGTGAGCGCCAGCAGCACCACGGCGAACGCGACCGATACCGCGAACATCACGTATCGCAGCACCCATCCGACCAGCGCGGTCATCAACAGCTCAACGCAGATGACCCTCACGTTCCCGATCGCCATCGGGACGGACAAGTCGGGCAGCCTGACGCTCGCGACGAGCACGGTTCGGGACGCGACCTCGACCCCGAACGCGCTCATCACGATCGCCAACGGCAGCATCACCGACACGGCAGCGCCGCAGTACAGCTCGTCGCTGACGATCGACAACAACGGCGACGGTACCGTGGACTTCGTCCGCGTGACCTACACCGAGCCGATCTCCGACGCGAGCGTCGCAGCCAGCGATTATGCCGCAGGCATCGCGACGACGACCGCGGGCGCGCTCACTGAGAGCTTCACCTCGGCCGTTCCGGCAAGCGGCGTCTACACGGACACCGCCAACGATGCGGTCATCTACGTCGGCGTGACCTCGGGTACCGAGACCATCTCGACGTTCAAGACCGATTACGCGCTCCTGATCGCGCAGTCCGGCAGCGTCTCCGACGCAGCGGCCAACGCGCTCTCGAGCTTCACCGTGAAGACCTCGTCCGACGCTGCGGCGCCGGTGGTCGCCACTGACACGCTCAGCGGCCTGGCCTCGCAGGCGGTCACGGTCGAGCCGTCCTACACCTTCTCGGAGGCGATGGACACGGCCAGCCTCACGGCGACCAACAGCATCGCGGTCGCGTACACGCAGACCTGGAGCAACGGCAACAAGACCGTGACGCTCAACCACGCGACCGAGTTCTACACGAACGAGACTATCGTCACGACGATCTCGGCAGCCAACGCGGCGGCCGGCACGAACGTGGCGCTCTCGGGCCTCCCGTACAGCTCGTCGTTCACGACCGTCGGCGCCAGCACCCACCACAGCGGTGGAGGAGGCGGTGGCGGCGGAGGAAGCCACAGCAACGGCGGCTCGTCCGACGCTTCGACGGGCACGACCCCGTCCGGCACGGAGGGGCAGCTGGCCGCGCTCCTGGCGCAGCTTCAGACCTTGCAGGCACAGCTCGCCCTGATGACGGGCGGCACGGCCGGCGGCTCGACGGGCTCCTTTACCCGCGACCTGACGATCGGCAGCCAGGGCGAGGACGTCCGCGCGCTCCAGGTACTCCTGAACGCGCACGGCTTCGCCGTCGCCGAGTCGGGCCCCGGTTCGAAGGGCAACGAGACAACGCTCTTCGGCGGCCTGACCAAGGCGGCCCTGGCCAAGTGGCAGGCATCCGTGGGCATCAGCCCGGCGGCCGGCTACTTCGGTCCGAAGACCCGCGCGGCGATCGCAGCGCTCTAAGCGAGCGATCACGCATCGAGGAAAGGCGCCCGTCGGGCGCCTTTCCCTTTCGCAAAGACCCACTACCATCTAGCCATGCGACGCCTCCCGTTCCCGGTCATCGCGGCCGTCCTGGCCGTACTCCTCATCGGCGGCATCGGGAGCTACGTGGTCGTGTCCGGCCGCGCGCGTACCGCGGCGGATACCGCTTCCCGCGTCATCGGGGAGAAGGACGACGCGATCGCCGGCCTCCAGGAAGCGCTCGCGGCGGCGCGCGCGGAGAACGCGGACCTGTCCGAGTCGCTCCGCACCGCGCAGAAGAAGAACGACTCGTTCGAAGGGCAGCTGAAGAAGCTCAGCAAGACCGTGGGCGCGCTCGACAAGCTCAGCAAGACCGATCCGGAGCTTCTCACGAAGTACTCCAAGGTCTTCTTCTTGAGCGACAACTACTTCCCATCCCAGCTGACCGACATTCCTGCCGACTACGTGAGCCCGGCAGCCGTGCGCACGCCGCTCTCGTTCCAGTCCCAGGCGCTGCCGTATCTGGAGAGCATGCTCGAAGCGGCGGAGGACGATAACGAGGCCCTGCAGGTAATCTCGGCATATCGCTCCTTCGGTACCCAGGCCCAGCTCAAGAGCAGCTACAAGGTCACGTATGGCGCGGGCGCGAACAGCTTCTCTGCCGATCAGGGCTACTCCGAGCACCAGCTTGGCACGACCGTCGACCTGACGACGCCGGGCGTGGGAGGAACCTTCACGGGATTCGACAAGACGGACGCGTACGCGTGGCTGACGGAGAACGCATACCGGTACGGCTTCGTCCTCTCGTACCCGGCAGGGAACAGCTACTACCAGTACGAGCCGTGGCACTGGCGTTTCGTGGGCACGGACCTGGCACGTCGCCTCCATCGGGACAATCAGCACTTCTACGAGCTCGACCAGCGCGATCTGGACGCGTACCTCGGCGACATCTTCGACTGACGCATCACAAACAGGTAACGCATGCGGCGCGTTTTCCACTGACACGTCAGCGGAGCGTGATATGATGCATGCATGAAGGTTCTCATCTGTGAGGACGAGGCCGCCATCGCGAAGGCCTTCTCGCTCAAGCTCGCCGCCGCCGGATTCGAGGTCGAGATAGCTCCTGACGGGCAGGTCGCACTCGATCACCTCAAGGCAGGCGGGTACGACTTGGTCGTGCTCGACATGGTGATGCCGAATCTCGACGGCCTCGGCGTTCTGGCAGGCATGCGTGACGCGGGTCTCACGACGCCGGTCATCGTGGCTACCAACCTGAGCCAGTCCGAGGATGTCCAGCGTATCCATGAGTTCCCGAACGTGAAGGACTATTTCGTGAAGAGCGAGACCCCGATCGCCGATATGGTCGCGCGCGTGCAGAAGGTGCTCGGCGCGTGACATGCCCATGCCGCCGATGCCGCCCGAGGAGCTGCGCTCCCTCCTCATCGCGGAGCATTACGTCACCGAGGAGGATGCCCAGAAGGCGATGGACTTCGCCGCCGAGCATGGCGGCGACCTCGAGGCCGCGCTCCTGAATCTCGGCATCCTGACGCCGGAGCTCCTCGGGCAGGCGCTTGCCGAGAAGTTCGGCGTTCCCTTCGTCAACCTCGCCGCGACGCCGCCGACTCACGAGCAGGTCGCGCTCATTCCTGAGGACGTCGCGCGGGCGTTCCGCGTCGTCGTCGTGCGCCGCGATGCCGAGCGCGTCGTGGTCGCGACGGACTCGCCGCAGGAGCCTGGCATGACAGCGGCGCTCGCGCCGCTGTTCCCGAACCTGCAGCTGCAGGTCTCGTATGCCGCGCCACGCGGCATCGATAGCGCGCTCGCGCTGTATCGTGCGGCGCTCGATGAGCGGCTCAAGCAGGCGATCGCTTCCACGACCGCCGCGCCGCAGCTGATCGACGCGCTCGTGGAAGAGGCCCTTCAGCAGCGCGCGTCCGACATCCATCTTGAGCCGAACGTGGCGGAGGTGGCGGTCCGCTTCCGCGTGGACGGCGTCCTCAAGCACGCCGGCTCCTTCCCGCGCGCGCAGTACGAGAACGTGCTCAACCGCCTGAAGGTCGCCGCACAGCTGCGCACCGACGAGCATGCGGCCGCCCAGGATGGGTCGCTGCACGCCGAGCACGGTGCCGACGGACGGCGCGTGGACCTGCGCCTGTCCATCGTGCCGACGGTGACGGGGGAGAAGGTCGTGCTGCGCATCCTCGCCTCGTACCTCGGCACGTTCTCTCTTGCCGGCCTCGACCTCTCTCCGCGCGACCAGGACCTGCTCGTCGCCGCGTCAGCGAAGCCGTTCGGCATGATCCTCGTCGTCGGGCCTACGGGTTCGGGCAAGACGACGACGCTGTACGCGCTCCTGCAATCGCTGAACACGCCGGGCGTGAACATCACGACCATCGAGGATCCGGTCGAGTACCGCATGGAAGGCGTCAACCAGATCCAGGTCAACACCGAGACGGAGCTGACCTTCGCACGCGGCCTGCGCAGCATCGTGCGCCAGGATCCCGACATCGTGCTCGTCGGCGAGATCCGCGACGAGGAGACGGCCGAGATCGCCGTCAACGCCGCGCTCACGGGACACCTCATGCTCTCGACCTTCCATGCCAACGATGCCGCGACGGCCATCCCACGCCTCCTGGAGATGGGCGTCGAGCCGTTCCTCGTCGCTTCGACGATCGAGCTGGTGGTCGCCAAGCGCCTCGCGCGCCGCATCTGCGACCAGTGCCGCTCCCGTGACGGGGAACGAGCGATCGGTACGCGCACGGTGACGCTCTACAAGGGCAAGGGATGCGACGCGTGCGGCGGCACCGGGTTCCGCGGGCGCGTGGGCATCTACGAGATGATCCCGACCACGCCCGCGCTGCAGCAGCTCATCCTCCAGCGTCCGTCCGCGCCGGCCATCTGGGAAGCCGCGCAGGCATCAGGCAGCCGCACGTTCTACGAGGATGGCCTCGATAAGGTCGCGGCCGGCCTGACGACGCTCGACGAGCTGGACCGCGTCGCGCCGGCATCACGTCCGCACGCCTGATATGTCGTTCCTCGATCGCATCGCCCTGCGCAAGTTCCGGGACACGCTCCTGGAGAATCTCGGCATGCTGGTCGCCAGCGGCATGCCCCTGCAGTCCGCGCTCGAGGCCATCCGTAAGGACGCGCCGCCACGGGTGCAGCGGCTGCTTGGTGCCATGGGCATCGCGATCGGCAACGGCGAGCCGCTCTGGTCCGTGCTCGCGAAAGGGGGATTCCTGCCTGACTACGTGGTATCGCTCCTGCGCATCGGCGAGGAGAGCGGCAGGCTGCCGGAGAGCCTCACGCTCGTCGCCGCGCAGATCGCCCAGCAACGCTCGCTCATGAGCAAGGTCCGTTCGGCGATGCTCTACCCATCTTTCGTGCTCGGTCTCATGGTGATCGTCGGTCTCGGCATCGCGTGGTTCATCCTGCCGCGTCTCGCGCTCGTCTTCGACTCGCTCCGCGTCACGCTCCCGCTCCCGACGCGCATCCTCATCGGCATCGGCAACCTCTTCGCGGCACACGGCGCATGGCTCGTGCCGCTTACCCTGGTCGTCACTGCGACGCTCATCTACGTACTCTTCTTCCTGCGCGCGACGCGGCACCTGGGCCAGGCGATCGTCTTCGTGATCCCGATCTTCAGGAAGCTTGTGCGCGAGACGGAGATCGCCCGCTTCGGCTACCTGTTCGGGACGCTGCTGCAGGCGGGCATTCCCATCACGCCGGCGTTGGATTCGCTCGCGACGGGCGCGACCTTCGCTCCGTATCGCCGTCTCTACGTCCACCTGCGCACGCGCGTCGAGCAGGGCGAGTCACTCTCCGCGAGCATCGCGAACTTCCCGCGCGTGACCTCGCTCATGCCGTCCACCGTCCAGCAGCTCCTGGTTGCCGCCGAGCAGTCGGGCAACCTGCCGGGCACGCTCCTGCGCGTGGGAAGCGCGTATGCGGAGCGCACGGAAGCAACCGCGAAGAACCTGACCGTCCTGCTCGAGCCGGTCCTGCTCGTCATCATCGCCGCCGGCGTGCTCGCCGTGTCCTTCGCGGTCATCCTTCCGATCTACAGCCTCCTGAGCGGCATCTCCTGATGATCGGGCAACGCGGCTTCTCGCTGATCGAGCTGGTGGTCACGATGGGGCTCCTGGCGGTCATCATCGCGCTTGCAACGCCGACGCTCACCTCGCTGTACCACCGCAACGACGTCGCGCTCGTGACCCAGGCGGTCGTCACGTCGATACGCCGCGCGCAGACGCTCGCCGCGGCGGGTGCCAACGACGGCAGCTGGGGCGTCCAGATTGGCACCAGCTCGGTGGTCGTCTTCCAGGGAGACAGCTACCCGAAGCGTGACCTGACCCAGGACGACCTGACGCCGTACCCGTCACCCGTCACCGTCACGGGTTCTTCGCAGTACATCTTCGTCGAGATGGGCGCGACCACCACCGCTTCCACCACCGTCCTGACAACCGGGACGGGGGATAGCCGCACCCTTACCGTCAACGCTTATGGGACGATCACGTACTAGCGGCCTCGGCCTGGTCGAGGTGATCCTCGCCGCGGCGATCTTCGTGGTCATCCTCGCGGGGGTTCTCGGCGCGTACGGCTACAGCGAGCGGGCCGGCATACTGACCGGGGAGCGCTCGCGCGCGCTGACGTTGGCCGAAGAGGGCATCGAGGCGGCGCGCTCGCTGCGCGACGGGAGCTTCTCGACCATGACGCCGGGCACCTTCGGCGTCGCCACGTCCTCTTCCGGCTGGGTCCTTACCGGCACGAGCACGACACAGGGGGACTTCACGCGTTCGCTCGCGATCGTGGCGACGAGCACGAACCGCGTCCAGATCCAGTCCACGGTGACGTGGGTGCAGAACGGACGGCGCACGGGCACGGTCTCGCTCACGTCCTGGCTGACCAACTGGGCCAAGCTCGCGGACTGGCTCGCGCCCTCGATCGCCGGAGGTCTGGACCTCACGAGTTCGACGATCGCGGTGGAGGTAGCGACGGCCGGCAACTACGCCTATCTCGTGCGCAACACCGGCACCGGCGTGCCGAACTTCGCGATCGTCAACGTGAGCAATCCTGCGTCGCCGACCCTGACCTCATCGCTGACGCTCAACGGCCCGCTGACCGACGTCGTCATCAACGGCAACTACGCCCTCATCTCTTCCGGCGACGATGCGCGCGAGTTCCAGGTCGTGAACGTGAGCAACCCCGCCTCGCCGTCATACGTGGGCGCCGTCGATCTCACGGGTGCGGCAGACGGTACCGGCGTCGCGTATTCCGGCACGCTCGCGTTCGTGACACGTCTCCAGGGCACGTCCAACGAGGTTGCGATCATCAACATCCTGAACATCCTCGCGCCCGCCTCGCTATCGGGAATCGACATCGCCGGCGACGCTACCGATGTGGTGATCTCGGGATCGAACGCGTACATCAGCACGACGGCGAACGCGGCCGAGCTGACGGTCGTGAACTTCGCCGTCCCGCTCACGCCGACCACCGCCGGTACCCTCAACACGACAGGCCCGACCGACGCCACGGCCGTCGCCCTTTCCAGCACAGTGGGATCCGAAGCTTGGAATTCACGTGACTTGAAGTCGCGGCC
>JADMIO010846067.1_pt1 | contig 13598 bp, 14 predicted proteins | sample 8958161 | NCBI WGS metagenome assembly JADMIO01 (sample SAMN16585339, study PRJNA669376) | soil metagenome | isolation source: Crop rotation soil | place: USA: Cullars Rotation, Alabama | collected 2011 | reverse complement strand
GCCGCGACTTCAAGTCACGTGAATTCCAAGCTTCGGATCCCACTGTGCTGGAAAGACGGCGTGTGGGCGATCGAGCAGAAGTTGGCGTAGGTGCGCGGCTCGCCCGGCTGTTCGTCGGGCACGATGGTGAAGTTGATCTGTTTGCGGTCGGGCTGGTCAGGCATGGAGCAACTGTAACCCGGAGGCCGGGCCGAACGGACCGAACTCCAGTCGACAGTCCGAACTTCCGCCGATAGTCCAAACCGCCGCCGTCGTTGCCGTCAGTACTTTCTCATGACGCCAACGACGACGCCCTGCACCTGCACCTGGTCCGGCTCGAAGAACATGGGCTGCATGGTCGGGTTGGCCGGCTGCAGGCGGACGCGGCCGTTGTCGCGATAGAACTTCTTGAGCGTGACGTCGTTGCCGTCCACGAGCGCGATGACCATCTCGCCGTTGTCGGCTGACTTGCGGTCCTCGAGGATGACCCAGTCGCCATCGCGGATCTGCTCGTCGATCATGGAATCGCCCTTGACCCGCAGCACGTAGCTGTCGCGCTTGCCCGCCATCGCCTCGGGCACGAAGATCGTTTCGGTAGACGCCACCGCTTCGATGGGCACGCCCGCCGCTACGCTGCCGAGCAACGGCAGTTCAACGGCCCTGCCGCCGGTGCGCGCCGGCACGAGTTCGACCGAACGGCTGCGGTTCCAGGCGCGCCGGATGAAGCCCTTCTCCTGCAGGTTCGTCAGGTGCTTGTGCACCGTGGCCAGCGAGGACAAGCTGAACTTGCGCCCGATCTCTTCGAGACTGGGGGCGTATCCGTGTTGCTGGATGAATTCGTTCAGGTAGTCCAGGATCTCGCGTTGCCGTTTGGTGAGTGGAAGCACGTCGTTCTCCTTCTTTCTGCCGGATAACCGCTGCCGGTCTTCCGTTCTGCCCGAGTCGTCCCCAGAGGCCTGGCGCCCGGAGCCCGGTGCCCTGGGCCGCTGCGCACTATATGCGAACAGAAAGCGAAGAACAAGGGTAGAAACCGATTGTCCGAGTGCTACACTCGGAACGGGCCCGCCGGGACATGACCGTGAGAGCACTGCCGTCATGAAGGTTCCCGTGATGAAATTCGCTGCTGCCACCGCCGTCCTTTCCCTCCTCGTCGGCTGGGCGGGTCATGCCGCCGGCGCCGCGGGTGTCGAGTCACGCCAGGCTGCCGAATCGCTGGCCCAGAAAATCGCCGCCCTCACCCAGAACGCGTCGTCTCCGAAGGGTGCCCGGCCCCACAACGTCACCGTGACCGAGGACGAGTTGAATTCCTGGTTCGTGTTCCGGTCGAGCCGCTATCTGCCGGCCGGCGTCTCGCGCCCGTCCGTGAACCTGCTGGGCGATGGGGCGATGCGCGGCACGGCGACGGTCGATCTCGAAAAGTTGGCGGCCCGGCGCGGCAGCACCAGCGCCTTCGACCCGCTGGCCTTGCTGGGCGGCCGTGTCCCGGTGACGGTGACCGGGACCCTGCGCACCAAGGCCGGCGTCGGGCAGTTCGAGGTGCAGTCCACGGAGGTCAACGGCATCCCCGTGCCCAAGTTCATCCTGCAGCAGCTGCTGTCGTACTACGCCACCACGCCCGACCAGCCCGAAGGCCTTCACGTCGACGACTCGTTCGCGTTGCCCGCCAGCATCCAGCGCATCGACGTCGGGCGCGGGCAGATGGTCGTTGTCCAGTAGCCGCACGCCGAGCGGCGCCGAATACCTCGCCACGCCGCTCCAGTTCCTGAAGGGCGTGGGACCGCGTCGTGCCGCCGACCTGCAACGGGCCGGCCTTACCACCGTCGAAGACCTGCTCTACCGCTTTCCGTTCCGCTACGAGGACCGTACCCGCATGCAGCCGATCGCGTCGCTGCGTCCCGGGAACCGGGCCGCGGTCATGGGGCAGATCAAGAGTACGAACCTGGCCACCACGCGCCGCCGCGGCTTCAAGATCTTCCACGCCGTCGTCGGCGACGCGAGCGGCGCCATCCGGTGTTCGTGGATGAACCAGGCGTTTCTCGCCGACGTGCTGGCACCGCGGGCCGAGGTGGTCATCTTCGGCGACGTGCGCCTGGATTCGAGCGGCCTGCACTTTCTCAACCCGGAGTTCGAGATCGTCGGCGAGGACCTGGCGGCACTGAACATGGGACGCATCGTCCCGTTCTACGAGCGCACCGGCACGGTGACGCCGAACATGCAGCGTAAGCTCGTCCGTCTGGTGCTCGACGGTCTGCCGGCGGACATCCCGGACCCGCTGCCCGGGGACCTGCGCACGCGCCTGCAGTTGATGGACCGGCGGCCGGCGCTCGAAGGCGCGCATTTCCCGACCGGCGACGAACCGGTCGAGGCGTTGAATCTCTTCACGGCGCCGGCGCAGCGGCGGCTCATCTTCGAAGAGTTCTTCCTCTACCAGCTTGGCCACGCCTGGCACCGGCACGAGGCGGGCGTCGACGCCAAGCCGCACCGCATCACCGTCGACGACCGCATCCGGAAATCGGCCGCGGCCGTCTTGCCGTTCTCGTTGACGCCAGGTCAGCGAACCGCCATCAAGGAGATCGTCGAGGACCTGCAGAAGCCGTCGCCCATGCACCGGCTGCTGCAGGGCGACGTCGGCTCGGGCAAGACGATCGTCGCGCTGCTCGCCGCCGTGGTCGCGATGGAGAACGGGCTCCAGGTGGCGATGCTGGCGCCCACCGAAATTCTCGCCAAGCAGCACTACGCCACGCTGGCGCGTCAGCTCGCCTCGACGCGGTTCCGCGTCGATCTGCTCACGGGCAGCACCACGGGCACCGACCGTCACACCATCCTCGCCCATCTGGAACGCGGCTCGACGCACCTGGTGGTGGGCACCCACGCGCTCGTGCAGGAGACCGTGAAGTTCCATCAGCTCGGCCTGGTGGTGATCGACGAGCAGCACCGGTTCGGCGTGGCGCAGCGGGCCGCGATGCGCGAGAAGGGGCTGCGCCCGGACGTGCTGCTCATGACCGCCACGCCGATTCCGCGCACGCTGGCGCTCACCGACTACAGCGAGCTGGACGTGTCGAAAATCGTCGGCATGCCGCCGGGCCGACAGCCCATCCGTACGTGGGTGAAGCCCGAGTCCCGGCGGGACGAAATCTACCAGCTGATTCGCCGCGAACTGGCGGCCGGACGGCAGGCCTACGTGATCTATCCGCTCGTCGAGGAGTCCGAGAAGCTCGACCTGAAATCCGCCACCGAGATGGCCGACCGGCTGCAGGCCGAGGCGTTCCCCGATTACCGCGTCGGCGTGCTGCACGGCCGGATGAAGCAGGACGCGAAGGACGCGGTGATGCACGGGTTCATGTCGGGCGCCGTGCACGTGCTGGTCTCGACCACCGTCGTCGAGGTGGGTGTGGACGTGCCGAATGCCACCGTGATGGTGGTGGAGCACGCCGAGCGCTTCGGCCTGTCGCAGCTGCATCAGCTGCGCGGCCGCATCGGCCGCGGCGCCTGGGAATCGCACTGCGTCCTGCTGTATCAGTCGCCATGGACCGATGAGGCGCGCGAGCGGCTGCAGACGATGGCCTCGACCACCGACGGGTTCGCCATCGCCGAGCGCGATCTCGAGCTGCGCGGTCCAGGCGATTTCTTCGGCACCCGGCAGTCGGGCCTGCCGCGGCTGCGCACCGGCGACGTCGTCCGCGACCGCGACGTGATGGAGGACGCCCACCGTGAGGCGCGAGCGCTGGTGGAGTCGGGCACGCTCGACCCGGCGCTGGCGCAGTTCGTGGCCGAGGGCTGGCCGGCGCGTTTCGGCCTGGCGCAGGTGGGCTGACCTCGCCTCCGGCCCCGCACCCCCGACATGCGCATCATCGCGGGACGATTCAAGGGCCGGCGGCTGACGCCGCCGACATGGGAGGGCCTGCGGCCCACCTCCGACAAGCTGCGCGAGACGCTCTTCAACGTGCTGGCGCCGCGCGTGGCCGGAGCCCGCGTGCTGGACCTGTGCGCCGGGACCGGCGCCGTCGGGTTGGAGGCGCTCAGCCGCGGCGCGGCGGCGGTTGTCGCGGTGGAGGCCGACGCGCGCGCCGTGGCGCTGGCGCGGCGCAATGCGGAGGCCTGCGGCGCGGCCGCGGACTATACTATCCAGACAGGTGACGTGCTGGCGGCGCTGCCGCGGCTCGGTGCCGCCGGTCCGTTCGACATCATCTACCTCGACCCGCCGTACGCGTTCGCCGGCACGCGCGAGATATTGTTGGCTGCGGTCCCGCTGCTGCATGCCGAGGGGCTTCTGGTGCTCGAGCGGGCGACGCGCGCCGAGCCCGATGTACCCGAGCCGCTGCTGCGCATACGTGACATCCGTTCCGGAGACAGTACCTTGACGCTGCTGGCGCGAAGAGCCGAGGTCCCATGACGACGCTGAAGGACGACGAGACGCCCGACGGGCGGCTGGCCATTTTCCCCGGGTCCTTCGACCCGCTCACCAACGGCCATGTCGACATCATCCTGCGCAGCACGCATCTGTTCGAGCGCATCGTCGTCGCGGTGCTGGTGAACGCCGAGAAGCAGCCGCTGTTCACGCCCGACGAACGCATCGCGATCATCCGGGATGTGTTCAAGGAGTATCCGAACGTCGAGGTCGAGACCTTCGACGGGCTGCTCGTGGAATACGCCCGCCGCCGCCGCGCCAGCGCCATCGTGCGCGGTCTTCGCGCGGTGTCCGACTTCGAGTACGAGTTCCAGATGGCGCTGATGAATCGGCACCTCGAGCCGACGCTCGAGACGGTGTTCATGATGCCGGCCGAGCAGTACACCTACCTGAGCTCGCGGCTCATCAAGGAGGTGTACAGTCTGGGAGGAGACGTGCGCGGGCTGGTACCCTCGGCCGTCGAACAGTGGATGAACCGCAAGGCGCCCCGGCCGGCCTGAAGCGCGGCCGGCGCGGTCGTGTCTAACGAACCGCCTTGACGGCGGTGATGTGTAGGAAGCTGACGAAGGAGCAGGAGATTCATGGCTACGTTTGCACAGCGGATGTCGGGTGTATCGGTGTCGGCGACGCTCAAGGTAGCGGCCGAAGCCGAGCGCCTGCGGCGGGCCGGACACAGTGTCGTGGACTTCAGCGCGGGCGAGCCGGACTTTCCGACGCCCGAGCACGTGAAGTCGGCCGCCAAAGCGGCCATCGACGCGAACTTCACCCGCTACACCGCGGCGGCAGGCGTGCCCGAACTGCGCGAGGCGGTTGGCGCTCGCTACAAGGCGCAGTACGGCGTGGACATCACGCCAGCCGAAGTGCTGATGACGGTGGGCGGCAAGCAGGCGCTCTTCAACACGGCGCTCGCGCTCGTCGATCCGGGCGACGAGGTGATCACGCACGCACCGTACTGGCCGACGATTCCCGAGCAGGTCAAGCTGGTCGGCGGGGTGCCCGTCATCGTCTCCACCAGCTCCGAGGACGGCTTCACGGTGACGGCCGATGCGGTCATCGCGGCGATGACGCCGAAGACCAGGGCCGTCATCCTGAACTCGCCGGGAAACCCGACGGGTGCGCTCATCGAGGAGTCGGCCGTCGTGGCAATCGCCGAGGAATGTGCGCGCCGGGGCGTGTGGGTGGTGGTCGACCTGTGCTACGAGCAGCTGATCTACGAGACGGTACCGCACAACCTGCCCAAGGTGCTGTTCGAGCGACACCGCGACAAGACGGTCCTCGCCGGGTCGGCGTCGAAGGGCTATGCCATGACCGGCTGGCGCTGCGGCTGGACGATTGCGCCGAAGGAGCTGACCTCGATCTTCAACATCATCCAGGGGCAGACCACGTCGAACATCGCGTCGATCACGCAGAAGGCGGCGCTGGCGGCCATTGCCGGACCGCAGACGGCGGTGCAGGAGATGCTGGACGAGTACCGGCTCCGCCGGGACAACATCCACGCCTGGCTGACGGCGCATCCGGCCATCAAGTGCGTAAAGCCCAAGGGCGCCTTCTACCTGTTCCCGGACATCTCGGGTCTGCTGGCGCCGGGTACGACGTCCACGGATTTCGCCCAGGGCCTGCTCGAAAAGGAAATGGTCGTGGTGACGCCGGGTGAGGCGTTCGACGCGCCGGGCTACCTGCGCATCTCCTACGCGACATCGATGGAGCAGCTGCGCGAGGGTGCGACGCGCATCCTGCGTTACGCCGAGTCGATTCAACCCGCGAAGGCCGGCACCAGGTAGGCGCGTGTCTCCCCGGAGCCTGGAGCCCGGAGTCCGGAGCCCGAAGTCGGGCATCCTGAGCCCGGCGCCCGCAGCCCGGAGCCTGTTGCTGAACGCCCTGCGCGGGCGTCTCGGCCGCGAGCACGTGCTCGACGACGCCGAGACGCTGGACGCCCATGCTGCCGACGCCTTCGGCGTCGGCCACCGGCCGGACGTCGTGGTCCGGCCCGCGGATGCGTCGGAGGTGTCCTTCGTCGCGCAGCAGTGCCAGGCGGCCGGCGTGCCCCTCGTCGTACGCGGCGCCGGCACGGGCTACACCGGCGGCGCGGTGCCGGTCGCCGGCGGCGTGGTGCTGTCGATGGCGCGCTTCGACCGCATCCTGGCGATCGACGAGGCGAATCTCGTCGCCGTGGTGCAACCGGCGGTGATTACCGCCGACCTGCAGCGGGCCGTCGAGGCCCGCGGCCTCTTCTACCCCCCGGATCCGGCCAGTCTGGAATCGTGCTCGATTGGCGGCAACGTCGCGGAGTGCGCCGGCGGACCACGGGCGTTCAAGTACGGCGTGACCAAGCGGTATGTGCTGTCGCTCGAGGCCGTGCTGCCAACCGGCGAAGTGATCCGGACCGGATCGAAAGCCGTCAAGAACGTGGTGGGCTACGACCTGACGCAACTGCTCGTCGGGTCCGAGGGCACGCTGGCGATCGTGACCGAGGCGACGCTGCGGCTGGTGCCGCTGCCTCCGGCGCGGGCGGCGCTTTCGGCCTGGTTCGCGGACGTCGCCGCCGCGGTGGATGCCGTGTCAGCGGTCATCCATGCCGGCGTCGTGCCGGCGGCGCTGGAACTGGTGGACGAGCCGTCGCTGCGGGCCGTGGAGACCTACGTCGGCGAGTCGCTCGTGCCGCCGGGCGCCACGGCACTGGTCGTCATCGAGTGCGACGGCATGCCGGCCGGCGTGGAAGAGGAAGTCAATCGCGTCCAGGCGGCGGTGGCCGCGGCCGGCGCCGTGGCGGTGGTGCGCGCGCGAAGCGAGGCCGAACGCGAACGTGTGTGGTTCGTCCGCCGGCAGCTGTCGTTCGCGCTGAGGGCGACCGGCGCCCACAAGATCAATCACGACGTCGTGGTGCCGCGCGGCCGGGTGCCGGATCTCTTCGCCGAAATCGAGCGCCTGCGTGCCGCGCATGGCCTGAGGTTCGCGTGCTTCGGCCACGCCGGCGACGGCAACATCCATGTGAACATGCTCATCGACAACAGCGACCCTGACCAGCGCGCCCGCGCCGCCCGCGGCGAGCGCGAGTTGTTCGCGCGGGTCGTGGCGCTCGAAGGATCGATCAGCGGCGAGCACGGGATCGGCTTCACCAAGGCCCAGCATCTCGATCTGGAGCTGTCGTCTGAGATCATCGCGCTGATGCACCGGGTGAAGGCGGCGTTCGATCCCGCCGGCATTCTGAACCCCGGGAAGATCTTTCCGTCCGGCTCGTGACCCGGCGCCCGGGCTGCGCTGTCAGTCGGCAGCGCCGATTGCCTTGCTCTGCTCCGCGCGCCTGACGATCAGCCGTCCAACCGCCAGCACCCCGACGGCCAGTACTCCCTGGACCAGCAGATCCACGGTGCGGGATGGATGCAGCGCGCCGACGACCCACGGGTCGGACATCATCATGTCGCCACCGACGCGGCCAAGGATCGCCGCTCCCACATACATCACCACCGGATAGCGGTCCATGACGCGGGCCAGGATTCCGGCGGCGAAGACCACGAAAATGATGCTCGAGCCAAGGCCGAAGATCAGCAGGGCCAGGTCGCCCTTGGCGATGCCGGCGATGGCCAGGACGTTGTCCGCCGACATGGTGACGTCGGCGACGAGAATCAGCCAGGTCGCGTGCCACAGGGTGACCGCTGGAACCAGACCTTCGGCTTCCTCGACACCTTCGGTCAACAGCTTCACGGCGATCCAGAGAATGAGCAGACCGCCCAGGAACTGCACGTAGTTGAGTGCCAGCAGCTCGCTGGCGAAGAACGTCAGGACGATGCGCAGGCCGGTCGCGACCCCTGCGCCCAGGATGATCCCCAGACGGCGGCGCCGGGGATCCAGCGACTTGACCGCCATCGCGATGACGACGGCGTTGTCCCCGGAGAGGAGGATGTTGACGAGAATGATGGAAAGGGCTTCGAGAAGAAAACTGCCGGTCAGGAACGTCATGCGTATGTGCGGGACGGGAGGATAGCATGCCGGCCGTCGAGCGGCGCCGCGCCGTTCGGATCGTCCCTCTCCGTCGTTGCTTCTGTACGGACAGCATCGCTGTCCCCTGGGAGGTGACATGCCACTGCGTTCATACGGAGTCCTGAAGGGCAAGGCCGTAGAGGTCCGGGTGGGTGCCGGGCAGTCACCTCACTACCAGGTACGGCTCGTCGACGACACCACCGACTATCGCATCGCGATCAACGTGAAGTCGCAGGTGGCGCCCTCGGAGCTCGAATTCGTGGTCTTGGAGCACTTCGCGCATCCGATCACGGCTCTGGTCGAGGGCCTGGCTCGCGGATTCACCGCGCTGCAAAGTCGCCCGGGTAGCGGCGCGCTCGATCTCATCCGCGGCAACCTGTTCGACCGGTCGCAGATGCGGCCGCTGCCGTTCAGCGTGCCGGGTTTCGACAACGACCTCAACGAGAAGATCGATCGGGTGATGCAGCGCGCGTTGGGTGACGAGCACGCGCTGGTCTACGCGTTTGGCGAGCGCTGGGGGCCCGAGCCCGGCACCAAGGACAAGTACTTCGGGTTCCTGCCCGGCAATGGGATTCACGACATCCACATGAACCAGGGCAACTCCGCGGGCTTCGTCAAGGACGATGGCGTCTACCAGGACGGCGGCCTGCTGATGCACTTTCCCGACCAGCAGCAGTGGGTCGGGGTGTTCTTCAAGTTCCAGTCACAGACGTGGCACACCGACGACCGCACCGGGCACCAGCTGGCTGGCGCGGCGCCGACAACTGTGCCGCTGCCCACCACCGTGCCGCAGCCCACGACCGTCCCGGTGCCGACCACCGTGCCGCCGCCGGCGACGCCGCCATTGCCCACCGAACAGGATCCGGACGGGCTCGTGCGCATCGTCGCCGCACTGGTCAATTCGATCGAATCGCCCGAGCGCGAGGTGGTCACGCTCCTCAACACGGCCCCTCATCCCGTCTCGCTCGACGGCTGGGCGCTGCTCGATACCCAGAAAGCCCGGCTGCCGTTGCAGGGTGCGCTCGAGGCGGGGGCGACGACGACGGTGAAACTGGCGCCGCCGCTCGCGCTGTCGAACAAAGGTGGCACCTTCTCGATCGTCAACGAAAAGGGACTGAAGGTGCACGGCGTGGCCTACACCAAGGAACAGGCGCGTCAGCCGGGCTGGACCCTGGTGTTCTGAGGACCGTCGAACTTCAGTGCGCCGACCCGACCGCCGCGGTGCTCTTCGAGGAGTCGACGCGGGACGCGATCAGAATTCGCAGCATGCGGCGAAGCGGCTCGGCGGCGCCCCACAGCAGCTGGTCGCCGACCGTGAACGCCGCCAGGTAGTCACCGCCCATCGACATCTTGCGCAGCCGGCCGATGGGCACGCGCAGCGTCCCGGTGACCGCCGCGGGAGTGAGCTCGCGCAGCGATGATTCCTTGTCGTTCGGGACCACCGATACCCATTCGTGGGCGTCAACCAGCAGTGACTCGATCTCGGCGAGCGGCACGTCGCGGGTCAGCTTGATGGTGAGCGCCTGGCTGTGGCATCGCATCGAGCTGATGCGGATGCACAGACCGTCCATCGGGATGCCGGCGCTACCGAGGATCTTGTTGCCCTCGGCCATGGCCTTCCATTCTTCCTTGCTCTGACCGTTGCCGAGGTCCTCGGCGATCCAGGGCAGCAGGCTGCCGGCCAGCGCGTAACCGTTGAATTCGCTGGTCGGCAGGTCGGCCGAGCGCAGGGCGGCGGTCACGCCGCGGTCGATGTCGAGGATGGCTGACGCCGGGTCGGCCAGCGGCCCTGCCACGGCCGCATGCAGCCGGCCCATCTGCGCGATGAGCTCGCGCATGTTCTTCGCTCCGGCCCCCGAGGCCGCCTGGTAGGTCATCGACGTCACCCATTCCACGAGACCGGCCCGGAACAGACCGGTCATCGCCATCAGCATCAGACTGACCGTGCAGTTGGGTCCGATGTAGTCCTTGACGCCCGCGGCGAGCCCGCGATCGATGACGTCGCGATTCACGGGGTCGAGGATGAGGACCGAGTGCTCGCTCATCCGCAGAGAGGAGGCCGCGTCGATCCAGTAGCCGTTCCAGCCCGCCTCGCGCAGCTTCGGGTAGATCTCCTTCGTGTAGTCGCCGCCCTGGCACGAAATCAGGACGTCACAGGCCGTGAGCTCGGCCACGTCTTTGGCATTCTTGACTGCGGGCGTGCGCTTGCCTACGGACGGGCCATCGGTGCCCGCCTGTGAGGTGGAAAAGAAGACGGGGTCGAAGAGGTCGAAATCGCGCTCGGCGAGCATGCGTTCGACCAGCACGGACCCCACCATGCCGCGCCAGCCAATCAGTCCAACGTTCATGTCTTTAGTTTCCCACGTAGTGAACGGTCGGTGGAAGTTGGTACTCAGTGCGGCGCCCGGTGGCCGGAGCCCGGTGGCCGGAGCCCGGTACCCGGAGCCCGGAGGCTCTGGTATACGCTGCCAGGATGTTCGCCATGGCGGCGATCGCCGTCGCTTTCGATCACGGCATCTGCCTGCCCGAGGCCGAACGCGTAGTTGCGCAGCCGACTTGCCTCGGCGCGGCGCCGGGCCGCTGATGGCCTACCGCTATCATCCGGTCATCGTCGAAGAACTGGCCCGCTTCGGCGTGTTCCCGACGCCGTTCACACCGCCCGCCCTCGTGCACGAATTCATCAGCGACCTGTACCGCTTCGAGTTGCGGCGGCTGCGGGCCAGGCTCGTGCACGGCGACATTCCGAGAGCCGCCTACGCGAGCGCGGTCGTCGAGCTTCGGCGACGGTATCCGCTGGTGTCGATTCGCGCCGCCCTGTGGGCCGATGCCGACTGATCGGACGGTGCGAGCCGGAGGAACACCTCGGTGTTCCCGGGGCCGCCATCGCGCCCGCCGCTGCGTGCCGATGGGCGGCCGCAGCCAGGCGGTCCGCTATGATCGGATGGTGCCGGCCATCCAGTCCAAGTTGCCGTCGAGCGGCGTCAGCATCTTCGAGGTCATGTCGGCGTTGGCGCGCCAGCACGACGCAGTCAACCTGTCTCAAGGCTTCCCCGATTTCGGCACCTCGCCCGAGCTGATCGAGTCGGTCGCGCACTACATGCGCGAAGGCTACAACCAATACGCCCAGATGCCTGGCGTCCCGGCACTCCGCGATGCCCTCGCCGCCAAAATCGAGCTCCTCTACGGGCGGCGCTACGACCCCGTCACGCAGATCGCGGTGACGACTGGCGCGACCGAAGCTCTCTTCGCGTCCCTGACCGCTGTGGTACGTCCCGGCGACGAGGTCGTGCTGTTCGAGCCGGCCTACGACTCGTATCTCCCCGCCGTCCAGTTGAGCGGCGGCATCCCGCGCTTCGTCACGCTCCGCTATCCCGACTACCGCATCGACTGGGACGAGGTTCGCCGGACCGTGGGATCGCGGACGCGTGCCATCGTCATCAACACCCCGCACAACCCAACCGGGATGATGTGGACGGCGGACGATATGACCGAACTCGCCCGCGTCGTCGAGCACACCGACGCCGTCGTGATCTCCGACGAGGTGTACGAGCACGTACGGTTCGACGGCCACCGGCACGAAAGCGTAGCCCGCCATCCGGCGCTGGCCGAGCGGGCGCTCGTCATCAGTTCGTTCGGGAAGACGTATCACACCACCGGCTGGAAGGTCGGCTACTGCGCCGGCCCGCCGGCGCTCGTCAAAGAGGTGTCCGGCATCCGGCAGTGGATCACCTTCTCGGTGAACGGTGCCGTGCAGATGGCCTACACCGACGCGGTGAGACGCAATCCCGGCTGCGAGGACGTGACGACGTTCTACGAGGGGCGGCGCGCCCGCTTCCTCGAGCTGACCGCCGGCGGCCGGTTCAAACCGCTGCGCTGCGAGGGCACGTACTTCCAGCTGATGGACTACTCGGCGATCACGGACGAACCGGACGTCGACTTCGCGCGGCGGCTCGTTACGGCGTACGGCGTCGCCGCGATCCCAATATCGCCCTTCACGCAGGCGACCGGCGCGACCCCGCCGGTGTTGCGCTTCTGTTTCGCGAAACGCGATGAAACGCTGGCGCGCGCGGCCGAGCGCCTGCTGCGCGTCTAGTGTCGATGCGTACCTGGGTCCTGGCGGCTGGTCTGGGCGGCATGCTGTCCGGGACGATGGCCTCGCAGGAAGGGCGCAGTCTGCCCGATCCGGAGCCGTTCTACGCCGCGACGCGCGCCAACGTGGCCCGGGCACAGGCGGTCCAGAATCAATTCGCCTACCGCGAACGGCGCACCGAGCTGCATCTCAACCCGTTCGGCCGCATAGGGTCCGGCGGCACGGTGGTCTACGACGTGATGCCGACGGCCGACGGCGGCGTCGATCGCCGCCTCGTCGAGCGGGACGGCAAGGTGGTCACCGACGCGCCGGTCGAGCGCCGTCCGCCACGCACGCGCCGCACGACACGCCAGCGGTCCACCATCGAGGACGTCGTCTCTGCATTGCGTTTTTCGATCCGCGACCGCGAGGTCCGTGACGGACGCGACGTCGTCGCGGTCGGCTTCGAGCCGAGGCCGGGCGCCCGGCCCGAAACGCGCGAGGCGGAATTGGCCCGCCGCTTCACGGGCACGATCTTCGTGGACGAGGCCGCGCACGAAGTGACGCGCATCGAGGCCACCGCCATCGAGGACCTGACCTATGGCATGGGACTGGTGGCGCGCCTGGAGAAGGGCACCACCGTCACGGTGTCGCGTCAGCGGATCGAACCGGACCTGTGGATGCCGACGTCGGTGCGGTTCAAGGGGCAAGGCCGGGCGCTGCTGCTGCGGCGCCTGGAGATCGATCAGATCATCGAGTGGAGCGACTACCGCCGGGTGCGCTAGGTACCGCTAAGTACAGAAAAGCGGCAGGTAGGCTATTCGTCGCCCGGCTCTTCGTCGGCCGGCGCCGCCGTTGCGACATCGTCGGCCGGTGCGCTGGTCGCGACATCGTCGAGATCGACTGCGTTGTCGTCTTCCAGATCGTCCACGGCGTAGATACGGCCGCCGCTCTTTTCCTTGATCGGACCGCGCGGCCGGTTCTCCTGCTGCGCCCCGCCCTTCTTGCCGGCGCGCAACCGCTTGGGCGGCGCCGGGGGTCCGAAGTTGGCGCTGCGATCGCGTCCGCCGGGACCAACGGGAGGTGCGCCGAAGCCGCCCCCACCCGGCCGCGGGCCGCCGAAGCCGCCGCCGCTGGGGCGTGGACCGCCAAAGCCAGGGAAAG
>JADMIO011485933.1_pt1 | contig 13600 bp, 10 predicted proteins | sample 8958161 | NCBI WGS metagenome assembly JADMIO01 (sample SAMN16585339, study PRJNA669376) | soil metagenome | isolation source: Crop rotation soil | place: USA: Cullars Rotation, Alabama | collected 2011 | reverse complement strand
GGTTTCGGAGCGGCATCGCGACCATTCACGCCGAGGTTGATCGAAACGTTTAAAACCTTTGCGCCCTCGGGAAAATCCATTCCCAAAAAGAAAATATCGCTCCAAGCACTGTGCGTTAAATCCATCCGCACCGGTGTTCGCTCGCATAAAATCGGATAACTTCCATCGCCAGCGCGTTGCAATAATTCGGGACGAATTCGCAGCGGTTGGTCAGCCGGATGACCCATGCGAAACATCCATTGATTTCCGCGCACTGAGCGAACACTGCGACGGACTTGATCTGCCAACGTCTGAATTCCCAGCCGATAATAAGCCGTTGCCAACGCGCTGGAAGTTGCGTCGCTCGCTCCTTCGGAATTTTGTGCGGAGAGAAAACTTTCGATCGCCTCTTCAAAACGGCGCTGCAACAGATGTGAGTAGCCTTTGAAAGAAATTAAGCCCCGTGCGCTGATTTCTTTTTTTGCAGGCAAATGGAACCGGTAAATCGCGTAGAGAAAAAAGAGCGCGCGAACTCGCTCGTAAAGATTTTCGCTGCGAGCGCGGAATTTTTCCAATGCATCACATTCGGCAAGCAATTCTTCCATCGAGGCCGCGCGACAATATGCATCGAGCGATTGATTGCGAATCGTGGCGTCGCAAGCCGTGATGATTTGGATGAGTTTTCCTGACATGGCGGAGAACTCTTATTTGCGAACAGCGAGAAGTTCGATGAGTTGCGTCAGAACTTCGTCGCGATCTTTGCCGTCGAGCGACAAGGCGAGTTGCGCGATGAGCAAACCGTATTTCACACCGACATCATAACGCCGCCCCTGCAATTCCAGCGCAAGATAAGGTTCTTTCGCGGCCATGCGAGTCAGAGCGGTGGTGAGTTGCGCGCCTCCTTTTTGTCCGGCATCAGAAACAAGTTCCGTCAAAATATTCATCACCGTGGGAGTGAGAACATGCATTCCAAAAAAACAGAGGTAATGACCGGCGCGCAAGCCGGGCACGATCAATTTTTGTTCTGCTTCAGTAGGTGTCGGTTTTTCGATCACCTTTTCAATTTGATAAAGTCGTTGTCGGCCGGGAGCGAGTCGTCCGCCGACCGTTCCGTAATACGGCAATTTACTTTCGTGCGTCGCTTGCACAGCCGATACGCAACACGATTCTGCTTTGGCAACTTCCGTCAATTGTTCCGCGCAGCTCTTGGCTTGATGTGTGAGATAAAGATGATCCCCAACCAGTAAAAGAAACGCTTCGTTTCCCGTAAAATTTCGAGCGCATTGAATCGCATGTCCATAACCGAGCGGAGAAGTTTGTTCGACAAATTGCAATCGGCTGGCGTGTTTGCTCGCAGCGTTGCGATACGCTTCTTCGTCTCCGGGAGAAATGACCACACAAATCTCTTCGACGCCCGCGCGCAAAATTTCTTCGATGATGATGCACAACGCAGTTTTTTGAATTCCATCGCGATCCACGAGCGTCTGCAACGGAAGCGTGCGTTGATTTTTACCAGCGGCGGTGATGACAGCTTTTCTGATTTCCACGGTGAAATTTGGTTGTTAAAGGCCGAGAGCGTCACACATTCGTGCTTTTGCGTCAACGCTCTGACGTTCCTCGCAATTCGAGATAAACTTCACGAGCCGTTCTGATTTTTCTTGGCGCAGTTCCTTTCCTGACGGTTAATTCCCGTCGAATGAAACAAAAAGCTTACGCCGCCGCGGGCGTGGACATCGATCTAGGAAATAAAGTTAAAAGCACATTGCCAAAGTTGCTTGCTTCGACGCATCGCCGCGAAGTGCTCGGGAAAGTTGGTGGCTTCGGCGGGCTTTTTGCGTTGGATACAAAAAGATATAAACAACCCGTTCTCGTCTCCAGCGTCGATGGTGTCGGTACCAAATTGAAAATCGCCTTCGCGATGGATAAGCACGACACGATCGGCCACGACCTCGTGAACCATTGCGTGAACGACATCGCAGTGCTTGGCGCGGAACCACTTTTCTTTCTCGATTACCTTGGTACCGGAAAATTGGAACCACACGTTTTTAAAGAAATCATCAAAGGTTTTGTGAATGGCTGCGCGGAAAATAATTGCGCGCTCATTGGTGGCGAAACGGCGCAGATGCCGGGATTTTATCAGCGCGGCGAATACGACGTGAGCGGGACGATTGTCGGTGTCGTGGAAAAATCCAAAATGCTCGACGGCAAAACGATTAAGCCCGGCGACGCGGTCATCGGTTTGGAATCGAGCGGACTGCACACGAATGGTTACTCGCTTGGTCGCCAGATTTTCTTCGAGAAATTAAAACTCAAACCCAAGAGCCGCGTGGCTGAACTTGGAAACACGATTGGCGATGAATTGCTGAAAGTTCATGTCAGCTACGGCCCGCTCGTGCAAAATCTTTTGAAGAAGTTTAACGCAACCGGAAAAGCCCGCACACTCAAAGGCCTTGCTCACATTACTGGGGGCGGTTTCGTAGATAACATCCCGCGCGTGCTTCCGAAAAATTGCGATGTGCTGATTCGCAAGGGTTCGTGGGAAATGCTGCCGATTTTCAAAATCATTGAAGCCAAAGGCGGCGTGCCGGACGAAGAATTGTATCAGGTGTTCAATATGGGAATTGGGATGACAATCATTGTGGATGGCGACAAAGCGGATTTGATTTTAAAATCCATTCGTGCACAAAAGCAAAAAGCTTGGCTGATTGGCGAAGTCGTGAAAGGTAAAGGCTTGGCGCGCGTGGTTTAAGTGTCGTTTGCAGGAAACAAAAAAGGCGGCTTATCGGCCGCCTTTTTTATTGAACAAGCTTTTTATTACGCGGCGACTTTATCCGAATTCGGATCCTTCGCCGCAGCCGCAGTGCCTTCGATATGCACAATCTTGTAACCGCCGATTGCTTTGAAATAAATTAACAGCAGCAAATAAATGGCAGCCATCGTGGCCGGAATAAAGGAATCCGCTTTCAAAGTGCGGCGGTCGCCGGCGATGCTCGCGGCCGCAACGGTCTGTTGTTCCGGCGTCCGTTTTTCAGGCGCAACAGTTTGGGCCGCGGAAAGTTTTGTTCCATCCAAACCGTACACTGGATTTAAGAATAAAAAGGCGCTCGGCTTTTCTGCTTTGTATTCGGCGTAAATCGCCGGATTTGCTTTCTGCAACTCATCTGCCGCAAAACGGTCCTTCGCATAACCCAATCCAGCGGAGCCGAGCAAACCAGCAGACATCATCCCGCAGCCGCCCATAATGGAAATGGCAATGGCTCCGGTTCGTGGAAAACGATCGCTCGCGACTGCAAGCATCGTCGGCCAAAAAAATGTTTTGCCCAATGCATAAACCGCGAGCGCCAACATCGCACCCGCAAACGTCGCGATACCGCTGACGAGATTCAAACCAACGCAAGCGAGCGCGGCGCAAATCGTGAGCAAACCCACTGGAGAAATCTTCAGATGTTTTTCAATGAAGTGCGCGCAGAATCGCAGGCAAAACATCAGAAGCGAGGTGAACACGAAAAGAATTTTCCCTTCGCTCGTTGTCAGAATGTTGCCGGTGATGTTTTGAATCCATCCGTCCGTTCCCAATTCCACGGCCCCGACAAGAACGTGCGCCACAATGAGAACGAACAACAACCATGCGCCAAGCGAACCGCGTGTGATGATCGCGACCACAACGAGAATTGCGCCGCCAAGCGCGTAGGAAGTCGTGGACGAAAGTTGCAATGCGTTTTGGAAAAACAGGATGAGCAAATAACACGCGACGGCGGACCCGAGAATACCGACGTCCTTCAACATATCGCCGAGGCTCAAACCTTTGGCCGAGGCTTCCGATTTCGGAAAATGTTGTCCGAGGAAAAGCACGCCGTAGAGAACTGTCGGAACGAGAAACAAGGCCAGTTGCATTTTCCAATCCCAATGCAGGCGGTCACCAAGAATCCAACCGACTAATCCGCCAAGAACCAGACCAGCGGGCCAACTCGCGTGCAGGATGTTGAGATAGTGTGTGCGGTTTTTTGGGAACAATGTCGCGACCAACGGATTCGCGACAGCTTCAAGAGTTCCGTTGGCCAACGCGAAAATAAAAGTGCCCCAATAAAGATATTTGTAAGCCATTTCTTGGGCCTGACCTTTCATCGCCAGAAATGTCACCACGGCTGAAAGCACGTGAAACAGAAATGCTGCCACAACCAGTTTACCGTAGCCGATTTTATCAACGACAACGCCGCCGATGATGATGCCGAAACAAAACCCGGTGAAACCTGCGCCGCCGATGGCGCCGAGTTGTCCACCAGTAAAACCAAAATCCGCTGCCCAATTTGCGAGAATACCACCGCGAATTCCGAAGCCGATTCCGGCCGCGAGAATCGCCATGAATCCCGCGAAGAGAAGTCGTTTGGCGTTCGCGGCAATCGCGTCGCCGCTATTTGTGCTGCTCATACTTTGTGTGCTCATATTTTTCTATTGGGTTTAATTAACGGAATTACAGTGTGAAATCTGGCAAATTAACAATCGCACCGCCTTTGAGCGCAGACTGATGTGCGCATAAACCAACGCATGTCCAGTTCGCCGATTGTTTGGCGTTCGGAAATGGCTGACGCTTTTCAACCAGCGCACGCAAAAATTCATGCGCCAAATGCGGATGCGATCCGCCGTGGCCTGCGCCTTGTGTGAAACTTAAATGCGTTTTCTTTCCGAGATCGTAAACGCCTTTGGTTGTGAATGGCTGAATCGCTTTCGGCAAACGTTTCGCGTAATCAGGCGCTTTAACTGGCTTCGGAATTTTTGCTTCAGGCAATTTCGCAGTGTGCAGCACGAGCGGTTCATGTTCGACCAGCGGCCATTCGACGGAGGCTTTGTCGCCATAAACATCGATGCTCTCGCGATATTGCCGCGCAGTGTCGAACAAACTGCGGATGATACGCGCGTTGACATCGGTTCCTTTGAATTTGATGTGCGCCGTTTCGACTGCGAATTTGCTTCCGTATTCTTTAACGAGTTCCTTGCGAATGGTTCCTGAACCAAAACACGAAACATATTCCGCAGGTTTTCCAATCAATCCCGCGACCGGCCCAACGCAATGCGTCGCGTACCACATCGGCGGAAGACCCGGCCAATAATTCGGCCAGCCGTCCATGTCCTGCTGATGGCTCGCCTGCACGAACTGCAATTTGCCGAGCTTGCCGGCGTCGAGCAGTTCCTTCATGAAAAGATATTCGCGCGCGTAAACGACCGTTTCCATCATCATGTAGGTCAGGCCGGTTTTCTTCACGAGATCGACGATTTTTTTACAATCCGCAATGCTCGTCGCCATCGGCACGGTGCAGGCAACGTGCTTGCCAGCTTTCAACGCAGCGATGGATTGCGCGGCGTGATCGGGAATCGGCGAATTGATGTGAACCGCATCAACATTCGGATCTTTGAGAAGATCCTTCAAATCGGTGTAACGCTTCTCGATGCCGAAAGCATCGCCAATCGCGTGGAGTTTTTTTTCCGTGCGTTGACAGATCGCATACATGTTGGCATTGGGATGCCGTTGATAAATGGGGATAAATTCCGCGCCAAAACCGAGGCCAACGATGGCGATATTAATTTTCCGCTCACTCATGGATTAAGTGCGCAAATGACATCGTTTTGCACCGCGAGTGTCAAGAAACGAATTGGTAACAGCGAAAATTTTAACTCATTTCGCTGCTGTCTTTGTTCCTTTTGAAACGAGAAACGCAATCAGATTGTTGAAATCTTCAACCGGGATAACATCGGAAAAGTTATCCGGCATGAGCGACGACTCGGATTCTCGGCGCTCTTTGATTTCTTTCTTGGGAATGGAAATTTCTTTGCCCGTTGAATCTGCCAGCACGACCATTTCTCCTTCTTCGCGCCGAAACAATCCGCTTTGCACATCGCCATCTTTCAAAACGACGAGTGTTGTGCGGAACGCGCGATCCACATTTCGATTCGGGTCTAGAATATCTTCCATTAAACGATCTGCGCCGCGATTTCCCACGCCATCGAGTTGCGGCCCGACGAGCGCGCCTTGTTTCTCCAGTTGATGACAGACCGCGCAATTTGCGGTGAAAATTTTCGCGCCAGTTTCCGCCGACGTTTTCGCTTCAACGAATTTCGCGCGCCGATCATCAATCAGTTTTTGTTTTTCAACGCTCAACGGAGCCAGACCTGCGACAAGTTTTTCCAAACGCGTTTTGATGTTGGGATTTTTCGCTGTGGCCAATCGTTCTCTAACGGAATTTTCTTGAAGCAATCTTGCGGAAATCTTTCCCTTTTCAGCCGAGTCCAAAAGAGCTTCGGAGCCTTCAGCATTGCTGGCCAAAGCGAGCGCGATTTGCACCTGAAGCGAACGCGGCGCGTTCGGAAGTGTGGCAAGTAAAATATTTCTCGTTTCGACTGAATTTAAATTCCCCAAAGCTTCGGCAATTTTCTCGCGCAATTTTTCTGGAGCAGCGGGATCGTTGAGGATTTTTTCAAAGACTGTCAGATGAGAAGTTGGGTGGATTGTTGCCAATGCCTTTGCGGAAGCAGCGCGGGTTTCGGCATCAACATTTTCGTTGTTCAGGAGGACGGCGAGTTGCGGTTCCAGTTTCGTCAGTTTCAAATTTTCGGCCAGTTCAGCGGCGGCGCGCTGACGTTTGTCGATCTGATTTGGAATATTTCTTGGCATCGGAACCACCGGCGGATTGAACCGACCAACGCCAATCCACGCGTAGGAAGAGCCGTGATTTCCATCCACGATTTCGAGATAACCATTTTTTCCGGCAAATTTGCTCAAATCCCAGACGACCAGTTGCGCGGTGTCATTGCGTGGCGGAACGTGCCTCGCCAAAACTTCCTTCGTCTCCGCGTCGCAAAGGCGGATGACATTTTTTTTCATCGGCGGTTTTTCTGGAGAGCCATCGTGTCCGCATAAATAAAAACTGAGCTTCGCGGGGAGCGCGAAATTTTTTGAACGCAAGATGCCGGTCAACTTTTCGCCGCCGGGAGAAAAACTGGAAATAACCGTTGCAGTTTTTCCATCGGCGCACGGCCTTTCCTGAAGCACCCACGGATTGGCAGGATCATTTTTGTTGTAAGGAATGTTGCGCCAATCGAGCGAATTCGGGTCAACCGACGCCAGAAGTTTTCCCGCTAGTTCCGCGCCCCAAGCCGCGACGGCAGGATCAAGTTTCGCGCCGCGTTGTTGCATGCCTTCCTGAACCGATTTGAAAAGCGCAAGTTGAAAATCAACATCGTCGGCAAATTTCGTTCGCGTGAATTTCGCGAGTTCACCCATTTGCGATTCTGGCGCGTAACGAGCCGCAATGCGCAAAAAATCGGTCGTCTTCTCGTTGCTTTCAGAAAATTTCTGGATGTGTTTGAGCAAGAATTCTCCAGCGGCAACGTTGGTCACGCCCACGACAACATCGGCCACAGCGCGTGAATCTGCTTCGGACAAAGGAGAGGCGAGCAAGCGCTGAAAATTTTCTGCGATCAACAATTGATTGCGCAACGACATCCGAACGACGTGCAAAAGTTGAACGTCTTGCGCGGGAACGCGATTTCGCAGTGCAATCAGCGGCGCAATATTTTGAAAATCTGGATGAAGACCGAGTGCGTCGGCCGCGGCGCGTTGGACGTAAGCGTCAGTGTCGTTGAGATGAGTGATGCCGAAAATTTTTTGCGATGAAGTTGGATTTTCAATTGCGGCAAGCACGCGCATCGCATGAACGCGAACATCGCGATTGGAATCTTTCGCCGCGGCTTCAAAAATATTTTCATCCAAACCGCCGAGACGTTGCAACGCCCACATGCCGTGAATTTTCTGAGACGAAGATGACTTTTTATTTTTCATCATTTTCTGCAACGGCTTGATCGCGTCTTTGCCAACGCGATCAGCGAGATCATTCATTGCTAACATGCGGCGATTAATATTGGCATTGCCGAGTTCGGTGATGAGGTCATTTATTTTTGTCGGAAGTGCAAGCGGCGTTTGTTTGCCGGACGGATTATTTCCTTTGTAAACGATTCGCCAGATTCGGCCACGCTCGCGATCACGACCCGGATGAGTAAGCGGCACTTCGTAATGTCCGATGATTCGATTGTAAAAATCGGCGACGTAAATCGCGCCGTCAGGACCGAGTTGCACGTCAACAGGACGGAACCACGGATCATCAGAAATCAGAAAATCAGGTTCTTCTTTCGCAATGCGCGTCGAGCCGTGTTCGATGTACGAGTCGCGATTGATCCGACAGGTCATCACGTTTCCGACAAAAGTATTGTGACGATATTCTGCAGGAAAATTTGTGGCGTCGTAAAAAACCATTCCAGCAATCGCGGTCGAACCATGGCTGTGTTCGCAAATGTTTGGCGCGAATCCGAGTCCATCGTGCGGCTTGCCGAAACTCGGATAATGCGCGCCGCGCAAAAGCATATAGACCGGCGAACTATGACAATCGGAGGACCACAAATCGCCGAGGTGATCGAACGCGAGGCCGAACGGATTCACCTGTCCCCAGGAATATTGTTCGACGTGCGAGCCATCCGGCTTGAAGCGATAGCAGTTGCCGGAATTCATTTTGATTTCGCTGCCGTCCTTTGCTTTGACGACTGAATCGTTGTTGAAGCCGTGATCGGCGTAAATCCACCCGTCGTAACCGCGACGAAAATTACTGGTCAGACCGTGCGTGTCTTTTTCGTAACCAAAACCAGTGAGAAGAATTTCGTCCTTGTCCGATTGACCATCGCCATCGTTGTCAGAAAAAAAGTGAATTTTGGGAATCGCAAAAGAAATCACGCCATTTTTGTAAGGCAAAAGCCCGATTGAAATATTTAAGCCGTCGGCAAACGTCGTTACCTTTTGCGCAAGTCCATCGGCAGAAAAATTTTCCAGGACCATCACTTTGTCGCGACCTTTTTTATCCACGGGCAAAACGGGAAACGGATATTCCCGCGATTGCGAAATCCACAAACGTCCTTTGGCGTCGAAGGACATGTTCATCGGTTTTCCAATTTGCGGTTCGCTCGCGACAAGTTGGATTTCAAAACCCGGCGGGAGATGAAACTGCTTTTGCTCCTGCTCGGGCGTGAGCGGTTCCGTTTTGCGGACAACGTCGGCGAAAGGATTTTCCGCTGCGCTTGAGATGAACGTTGAAAGGAAAAATATTGCGAAAGTTATTCGAGAAAAAATCTGCTCTGGTTTCATTTGATGACGTTCACCTATATTTTAGAAAAGTTTTCAAAGCGAACTTTTCCCGAAGATGGACGAAAATTCTCAACGGACGATTCAACGACCCATTGACATGCACGCGCACATCGTCGGCAACGGCAGCGGCGGAACAGGTTGCTGGATGAAACTCAGCGGACTGCATCGACCGATGGCGTGGTTTATGTTGCGGCACATTGGACTTCCGATCAGCGCGTTGTCCGGCGACCTCGACCGGATATACGTCGAGCGACTTCTGGATTTGGTTCGAACTTCTTCTCTGGGACAAATCGTCATTTTAGCGCACGAAAAAGTTTACGACGATCAAGGCCGTTTCATGGACGGTGTTGGTTCGATGTACATTCCGAACGATTACGTTTTGAAACTTGCGCGCGAACACTCGGAATTTTTACCCGCTGTTTCCGTTCATCCCGGGCGTCCTGATGCGCTCGAAGAACTGGAGCGTTGTCTCGCAGCGGGCGCAGTGATGATGAAATGTCTGCCCAATTGCCAGAACATCAATTGCAACGACCCGCGCTACAAAAAATTTTGGGAGCGAATGGCCGAAGCGAAACTTCCGTTGCTCGCGCACACCGGCGGCGAACACACCGTTCCTGTCGTGCGAAAAGAATTTTCCGATCCGCGCATTTTGGAATTGCCGTTGGAATGCGGCGTGACCGTCATCGCCGCGCATTCAGGGACAAAAAGTGGTTTGAATGATCCTGATTATTTTTCCGTTTTTGTGGAAATGACGAAGCGATTTCAAAATCTCTATGGCGACAACAGCGCGTTCAACACACCGTTTCGCGGCAAACATATTCCAGAATGCATTCGCGAACCGCTCGCCGAACGAATGGTTCACGGCAGCGATTTTCCGGTGCCGATTTTTGGTCGATGGGCGCGGATGCGAGGTTTGATTTCGCAAATTGATTTTGAGAAATGGGAACGCCATCCAAATATTCTGGAACGAGATTATCAATTGAAACGCGCGATGTGTTTTCCAGAAGAAAGTTTTACGCGCATTGGAAAGCTCTTGCGCATTCAGCCCAAATAATTCGGTGATGCTCTTTTCTCGATTGCAGAATTATCTCTTGAATGAAAAGGCTGGCAAAAAATAAATCGTTATCTACGTTCGCCGCCATCAACTGGAATTCCACGACAACAACATGAAAAATCGCTCATCTCTCCTTCTCGCATTTGCATTAATTGTTTCGCTATTTGGCGGTTGTTCTAAAAATTCGCCTACGACTCCGCAAGACCAGCGCAAAATTGAAGACGAACGTCGTCGCGTCGAAGATCAAAGCCGAAAAGTAGAGGATGAACGTCGCCGCGTGGAAGACGAGCGCCGCCGTGCCGAGGATGCCCGCCGCCGCGCCGAGGATGAAGCGCAGAAGGTCGGGCAACCAGCGGCGAAGACAACTCCATAAACACGGTATGGTTCTTATGGTTCTATTTCTGGTGACGGTTTGGATGTTATTCGGCTTTCTATCTCTTTTTGCCGTGATGGCGCTGACTTTTTTAGCCATCACATTCAAAATTCTTCCAGCTGGGATTTATAAAAATTTGGATTTTTCCGTGATTGTGTTTTCGCTTCCCGTGATCGCACTCCTGTTTGGGGCTGCGACAGGCTATTTTGATGCGTGGACTGATCATGATTGGTGGGCATCAGGCTGTGTTAATAAATGGTATTACATATTTGCCGTTCTAGGGTGGCCCGGCGACATGATCGCCGAAAATTTTTGGGGGGATTGGCAAGAGGATGAGTGCTGGTATCACCGCGACAAAGTCGCTCTTTGGAATGGTTTCTTCTGGTTGAGCATTGCTGTTGTGGCGGCGCCTTTGATTTTCTTGAAACAGAAATTGAATCAACTGGAAACACACCAAACCAAATAGGCGCAAATATTCTGCATCGATTCGCCGCGCTTGACCTTTCTTCTAAACAAGGCAAATTACGCGGCTCGTTTGGAAAATTAGATTTATGGAACACATTCGGAATATCGCAATTATCGCCCACGTCGATCACGGCAAAACCACGCTCGTCGATTGTCTTTTGAAACAATCCGGCACTTACCGCGCCAATCAGGCTGAAACCCAAGTTGAACGCTTGATGGATTCAATGGATTTGGAAAAAGAAAAAGGCATCACCATTCGCGCAAAAAATGCCGCGTTCAAATACAAAGATTTCCACATCAACATCGTGGACACTCCGGGACACGCCGATTTCGGCGGCGAAGTGGAACGTATTTTGAACATGATTGATGGCGTTTTGCTCGTCGTAGATTCCGTTGATGGTCCGCAAGCGCAAACCCGCTTCGTTCTGCGCAAAGCACTCGAAGCTGGCGCGAAACCGATTGTGGTCATCAACAAAATTGATCGTGAGAATGCGCGTCCGCACAAGGTCCTCGATGAAGTTTTTGAATTGTTCATGGCCCTTCACGCGACTGACGAGCAACTGGATTTTCCGGTCGTTTATTGCAGTGCAAAAGCCGGTTACGCCAAGCTCGATATCAAAGAGGAAACGACAACGATGGAACCACTTTTTGAATCCATTGTTAAAAATATTCCACCGCCGCGCGCTCAAGCGGGAACCGATTTGAAGGTGCTCGTGGCAAATTTGGATTACTCGGATTACCTCGGTCGAATTGCATTTGGAAAAATTCTTTGCGGGAAAATCAAAGTTGGCGATCAACTGGTTTGCATTCATGGCAACGGTTCCAAGAGCAAAGGAAAATGCACGATGCTTTTCCACTTCGAAGGAATGAAGCGAATCGAAATCACCGAAGCGCACGCAGGCGATATTTGCGGCGTGACCGGTTTTGAAGATGTGTTCATTGGCGAAACCATCACTAATTCTGAAGCGGCGGAGCCGATTCCGTTCGTGCCGATTGATCCTCCAACGATTCAAATGCAATTCGCCGTCAACGACGGCCCGCTCGCTGGTCAGGATGGAAAACTTGTTACCGCGCGTCACATCTGGGAACGGCTTACGCGAGAAATCCGCACCAATGTTGCTCTTCGGATTAAACAAACCAGTGACCCGAAAATTTTTGACGTCGCTGGTCGTGGCGAAATGCAGATTGCGATTCTTGTCGAACAAATGCGTCGCGAAGGCCATGAAGTTTTGGTGTCGCGCCCAGAAGTTCTTTATCGCAAAGACGCCGATGGAAATTTATTGGAACCGATCGAAAAGTTGTTCATCGACATTCCCAAAGATGCGATGGGCGACGTGATGCAAAATCTTTCCAATCGCCGCGCGGAAATCACGAACATGAATCACATCGGCGACACGGTGAGCATCGAAGCGTTTATCCCGACCCGCGGCTTGATTGGTTTTGAAACGGATCTCGTGAATCAAACTCGCGGACTTGGCGTGATGAGTCATTTGTTCCATGAATACGGACCGGATCGCGGCGAAATTGAAGCGCGTAAAAATGGTTCGCTCGTCAGCATGGACAGCGGTGAAGCCACGGCTTACGCCCTCAACATGGTTCAGGAACGCGGCAAACTTATGGTCGAACCTGGCGACATGATTTACGTCGGGATGATCGTGGGTGAGAACGCGCGTGAAAATGATATTCCAGTAAATCCGTGCAAAGCAAAACGCCTGACGAACATGCGTTCGCAAGGCGACGGAAAAGGAATTCAACTCGATGCGCCGATGAGATTGTCTCTGGAACGCGCGCTGGAATACATCAGCTCCGACGAATACGTGGAAGCGACTCCGAAAAATTTGCGTCTCCGCAAAAAGGAACTCGACGAAACCAAACGCAAACGCACGGCGCAAAGTCGCAGCATAAAAGTCGTTGAAGAAGCGTTGAACTAAACACGCTCGGAATATTCCGATTCTCGCATCGGCTGAAGATAATTCTTCAGCCGTTTTTTTTGGGTGTTGCGCTGCTTTTTCCCCCGAAATCACAACTTCCGTTTTACTCCGCGAAATATTTGCCTACACTTCGAAATCCTTATGAAGAGTGAAACCGACGATGTGCCCGCCCCAAATTTATCGTCCACAACGTCGAACCCGCCGACGAGAACTCGTTATTGGGTCATCGTTTTCGCAGTCACGCTGGCAGTCATCACATACGTTGACCGCGTTTGTATTTCAAAAGCGGCACCTTTGATTCAGGCAGATTTAGGGCTGACAAAACAAGAAATGGGTTACGCATTCGCAGCGTTCGGTTGGGCCTACGCGTTGATGGAAATTCCCGGCGGCTGGCTTGGCGACATCATTGGCCCGCGCAAAGTGCTCATGCGCGTTGTGGTGATGTGGTCATTTTTCACCGCCGCGACCGGTTGGGTTTGGAATTTTGCGTCGCTCACGATCTGCCGATTTCTGTTTGGTGCCGGTGAAGCAGGCTGTTTTCCAAACATCACGAAAGCATCTTTCCAGCACAGTGGGATCCGAAGCTTGGAATTCACGTGACTTGAAGTCGCGGC
>JADMIO010842090.1_pt1 | contig 13602 bp, 9 predicted proteins | sample 8958161 | NCBI WGS metagenome assembly JADMIO01 (sample SAMN16585339, study PRJNA669376) | soil metagenome | isolation source: Crop rotation soil | place: USA: Cullars Rotation, Alabama | collected 2011 | reverse complement strand
CGCAGCCGGCGGAGGCGCGTACGCACCTGGTACGGCAGGCCGCCCGGCGGCGGGCGCGGGCGCACGCAGCGCTTCGGCGAGGGCGGCCTTCACGTCGCTACCCTTTCGGACCTGCGTCTCGGCGTCGTCGGGGGCCGAGTCGCTCCGCTTGCGTGCAGGTGCGTCTCCGCCGTTCGCGACGCGCGCAATCTCCTGCGCGACTGCCATCATGCCGGAGGATTGCTGCGTCGGCAGCAGCGTGCGCGCGCGATCGAGCCACGTGCTGGCCGTCGGATCCTTCGCGCCGAACTGCACCGCGCGCTCGAGCACCTTCTCGGCGCGCTCCGCGTCGCCGCGACGGAGCAAGACCTCTCCGAGGTAGCGATAGACGTCGCCGTCACGCGGGGCCAGGCGACCGGCGGCGATCAGCACCTGCTGCGCGTCGTCGAGGCGCCCAGTGTGCGTGTACATCCGTGCGGCAGCGGTGAGCGCATTCACGTCGAGCTGACGCGCCGCGTGGCTCCCGACGATCTCGACGAGATCCATGCGCTTCGTTCCACGCAGCGCATCACAGAGCGCGACCGTCTGAGCGACGTCCGGGTTCCGTTGCCAGCGAGCGTAGAGGTCGTCGATCGACTCTTGCATCGACCCGCCTAGGGTATCAGGGCGGCCGGGGAATTTTCGCGCTTTGTGTGCATGCCCGACCCGCGCGACACTGCTCCTCCAGCTTCCGGCTCGTATTTCAAAGGGGCATTTCATGAACGACGCGACGTTCGAGCACAGCCAGCGTTTCGAGGTCGGCGAGCTCACGGGAAACGTGCGGCTCGGCAAGCTCGAAGCGATGTACGAGGAGCTCTTTGCGGAGGTGATCGAGGACGGGATCATCACGCAGGACGAGCGCAACCAGCTCGACAAGATGGCCGACAGCCTCGGCCTCGATCGCGCGCGCCTCCGCCGCCTCGAATCGGCGCTCCAAGCCGCGTACGAGGCCCGGAACCGCGTCGTCATCAAGGACCTCTCGATGGATGATGCGCCGCCGCCGGCCACCATCATGCCCCTCGAGCCGGCGACCGATCACCGGACGATGGCGCTCGAGCGTCGCATCAAGTTCCTCGAGACGCGCATCAAGGACCTCGAGACGGAGCTCGAAGAGGCGCGCGCCAACATCAGCGTGGAGGTCGACTTCTCCGATCACGGCGCAGGAGCGGGCGCCGCGAAGGACGTGCCCGATGATGATCCCGCGGAGCTGGCGCGCCGCGTGCGGCACGACCCGCGTGACGACGGCTCGCTGCACGCGCTCTTTCGTCTCTACAAGAAGAGCGGCGACGTCGATCGGCAGTGGTGCGTCGCGCAGGTGCTCGCGTACCTCGGCGTGGCGAACGGAGAGGAGCAGGAGGTCTACGGCAGGCACCGTGAGGCGGCGCTCATTCGTCCCACCGGCTCGGTCACGCAAGATGCGTGGCGGCGCCTCGTGTTCCATCCCGAGGAAGAGCCGCTCGTCGGCGAGATCTTCTCGGTCGTCGTTTCGGCGGTGCTCATCGGGCGCCTCTCGGCGCTTCGCCGGGACAAGCAGCTCGTGAAGCTCGACCCCGCGCGCAAGCAGGATCCCGAGAAGACGACCATCCAGGCGGTGCGATGCTTCCACTGGGCAGCGTCGATCCTCGGCATGCAGTCGCCGCCCCTCTATGCCGATCCGGATTACCCGGGCTTCGTCGAGATGGTGCCCGGCGTCCCGCCTTCGTCCCGCATCGGGGCAACGGCGCTTGCAGGTCGGAGCGCCGCCGAGCTCGCGTTCCTCGCGGGTCGTCACCTCGCGAACTATCGCGAGGAGCACTTCGTGAAGATGCTCGTGCCGTCGGCGCGAGGCCTGGAGGACATCTTCCTGGCTGCGCTTTCCATCGGAAATCCAGGCCTCCCGCTGTCGGCGCAGGTCAAGCAGCTGGTCGTTCCGATCGCGAACGCCATCGAGCCGATCCTCGAGCCGCAGTCGATCGATCGCCTGCGTGGCATGTTCCTGCGCTTCGTGGAGGAGGGCGGTCGAACGAACCTGCAGCGCTGGACGACCTCCGTCGATCGCACGTGCGCGCGCGCCGGGCTGCTCCTCGCGAACGACCTCAAGGCGGCGCACGCCGTGTTCGCGCTCGAGGACGCGGCGCACGTCGACGAGAAGATCGACGACCTCATGAGCTTCGTCGTGTCGGATCGCTACGCGAAGCTGCGGAAGCAGATCGGGATCGCCATCGCCACCGCGAGCTGACGTACACTAGGCCGATGCGGATACTCGCAGCGGACGACGACGTGGTCCTCGCGCGGACCCTCGAGCGGTGTTTGCGATCGTGGGGCTACGAGGCGGTGCTCGTGGGTGACGGTCACGCGGCGTGGCAGCTCTTGAAGCGCAGCGACGCGCCGCGTGTCGTGATCCTCGATTGGGACATGCCGGGCATCAAGGGCATCGACGTGTGTCGGCTGTTGCGCAGCACGCCGCATGGTGCCGACACCTACGTGCTCATGCTGACCGCGCGTGCGAACAAGGCCGACCTCGTCGACGCGCTCGAGTCCGGCGCGGACGACTTCCTCAACAAGCCCTTCGACGTCCGCGAGCTCCAGCTCCGAATCGCCAAGGGCGTGCGCGAGGCGGCGCGCAACACGCGCTCGTCTCAGCCGCGCGAGGACCACGCGTCGGCGGGGGCGACGCTGGGCGGGAAATTCCGGCTCGAAAAGCAGATCGCCAAAGGCGGCATGGGCTCGATCTGGCTCGGTGTCCACCTCGCGCTCGGCGTGAGCGTGGCGGTGAAGTTCATGGACGCGACGCTCGCCGAGACTGCTGCCTATGCGAGCTTCGATCGTGAGGCACGTGCTGCGGCGCAGCTCCGTAACGAGCACACGGTGCGCATCTACGATCACGGCATCGACCACGCAGGGCTTCCGTACCTCGTCATGGAGTACCTGAGCGGAAGGTCGCTGGGCGACGCGCTCGACGACAAGGGACCGCTTTCGCCGGAGGTGGTCGCGGCCGTCGTGGAGCAAGCGTCGCGCGCGCTGACCGAGGCGCACGGGCGCGGCATCATCCATCGCGACATCAAGCCCGAAAACATCTTCCTCGCGGACGAGCTCGAGCGGCCGCACGGCTTCGTCGTGAAGCTCGTGGACTTCGGGCTCGCCGATCCCGGCGGCGGCGTACCGGCCGAACCGAAGGGAACGCTCGCCGGGACCCCGCACTACCTCAGCCCCGAATACCTGCGCGCCGAAGCGGTTCCCGATCGCTTGCTCGATCTGTGGGCGCTCGCGGTGACGGCGTTCGTCTGCATGACCGGGAGAGTGCCGTTCGAGGGCGACAGCGTCGCGGAAGTCTATCGACGCTTGACCGCCGATCCGCTTCCGGTGCCGTCGTCGGTCCGTCCGGGGCTGCCCGCGGCGTTCGACGCGTGGTTCGCGCGCGCGTGCGCGCCGGATCGATCGGCGCGATTCCAGACCGCCGCGGAGCTCTCGGCCGCTCTCACTGCTGCGTGCGCCGGCTTCGCTACCGTGAGCCCCGGGACGGCGGCGCCCAGCACCGACTTGGCCGCGACCGAGCCCCACGTCGGCGCTCCCGTGATCGATTTCGCGGACCAGACCCGGTCGACGTAGCGCGTGCCGTCGGGGCGGCGTCGAGGGTCACGCGGTGCGGAGCCAGCCCTTCGGCATCGGCCATGCGCCGCAGTGCGAGCATTGCGGCGTGTTCCAGTGCAGCGGCGTCTGGCACTGCCAGCACGCGAATTTCGGGCTCTTCTGCGAGCTCGCGTGCACGACGTACGAATCGTACGAGACGGCATGCGGCGGCGGGCGCGTCGTGTGCGCGGCGGGGCGCACGGTGGGGTGGGCACTGGGACGCGACGATGCGCGAGCGACGACCTCGCTGTGCTGCGCGACGTGATGCCCGGTGTCCTCGACGTTGCCCGAGAGGACGACGCCGCTGCGTGCGACCGTGCTCACGCCCTCCGCGGAGCGAGCCGAGAAGGCGAGGACGTGAAACGCCTGCTCGCATGCGTCGAGGACGGAGTCGTCGGCGGTGAGCTCGATGGCGCCGGCGCCGAGCACGAGCTGCTTCCGGTCGGCGTACATCCGATCGGGATCGACGTGCCTCCACTCCAGCATCTGCGCGCGGCCGCCGGCGTTCTTCCAGCAGATGCGGCTCGACGTGACGAGGAAGCCGTCGTCACCGATTCCGAAGACGGTGTCGTCGAAGAGCGCGAGCACGCGCTCGTCGCTCGGGAGGTGACGCGCATGAACGCTGCGCGCTGCGATCTCCTTTTTTCCGGGGATGGCGGGGCAGAAGTACATTGAATCGACGCCACGGAAGTGCCGTCGAAGGAGTGCAAGCACTGCTTCGTCGGTCATCGGAATGCGTGCGGCGTCGCCCGCAGAGATCGGCATGCGCAATCTTCTACGGGCGAGCCCGGGCGCGGCTTCCCGGGCGACCGTCGCTTTGCGCAATTCGCGCGAATTACGGCTTGTAGTCGATCTGCTGCGCGTCCTTGGCGACGGCGGCCGCGGCTTCGGTCTTGGTCATTGCCAGGCTCACCGCCCAGTAGAACGTCGCCAGGGCGAAGGCGATCACCGCCGCCAGATCGACCCAGTTGGGCAGGATGTTCTTCGCTCCCGTTCCGTAGCGACCGATGAAGCCGAGGACGACGTGACCCGCGAGCCACGGGCCGACCCAGATGGCGTTGCGGTACTTCTTCATCGCGTCGGTGCCGGCGCGCTTGGCCCCGATCGCGAAGAGAACGAGCCCGAGCAGCATCGCGAGCGCGAGCTTCCACGTCGTCTCGAAGCCACCCCAGTAGAGGATCAGGTTCGCCGAGCAGAAGCCCGCCGGCAGCAGGATGTGGGGCACCGGCATCCGGTACGAGCGCGGGCGGTCGCCGTCCACACGATGAAGCGCGGCGAGCGACACCGGCGCGAACGCGTACATGATCGCGGTGGACCCGGTCACCACGTTGACGAGCGCCGACCAGCTCTTGAACGGGCCGAGCGCGAGCGTTCCGATGAGCGACCCGACGAGGATCGACACGACGGGCACGCCCTTGGAGTTGGTGCTCGCGAGCGCGCTCGGCATCTCACGCTCCTCGCCGAGCGCGTACGAGAGACGCGCGGTGGTGCCGACGTAGATGACTCCGGTGCCGGCCGGAGAGATCACCGCGTCGATGATGAGCATCTTGGCGAGCCAGCCCGCGCCCACCGCCAGCGCGAGCGTGTACCAGGCGCCGTAATCGGAGGGGTCGGTGCCGAGCGGCTTCTTCCATCCGTCGACGATGTTGGCCGGGTCGATGCCGCCAATCATCACGAGCTGCAGCGCCGAATAGAGGACGGCGCCGATCGCCATGGCGATGATGATCGCGCGCGACAGGTCTCGCTTCGGATCCCGTGCTTCGCCGGCGAGCTGCACCGCTTGCTCGAAGCCTTGCAGGCCGAAGACGACGCCGCCGGTGAGCGCGGCGAACACGCCGTGGAAGCCGAACGGCATGAAGCCGCCGCCGGCGTGGAAGTTGGCGGGGTTGAACTGCAAGTACGCGACGACGCCGACCGCGAGAACGGGAACGGCGGTCTTCCAGATCACGACGATGGCGTTGCTCTCCGACATGAACTTGGCGCCGCCGAGGTTCATCGCCGTGAAGAGCACCATGAGGATCACCGCGACGATGAGCCCGTTGCTGTTCAGGAGGCCGGCGCTCTCGCCGACCTTGTGGATCATGTTGAAGTGCTCGTTCACCCACGTGACGCTGTTCACGTACGTGATCGCGGCGAGGACCTCGATGGGCGCGATGAAGACCGCCTGCAGCCAGGACGCCCATCCCGCCATGAAGCCCGCGATCGGACCGTGCGAGTAGTAGGGGACTCGCCCTGACCCGCCGGCTACCGGGTAGGTCGCGCCGAGCTCCGCGTACGCGAGCGCCAGCAGCGAGAGCATGAACGCCGCGAGGATCCAGGACAGGACCGAAGCGGGGCCGGCGACCTCGGCCGCGTTGAGCGCGCCGAGCAGCCAGCCCGAGCCGATGATCGAGCCGAGCGACACGAACATGAGGCCGTAGAGGCCGACGGATCGCTTGAGTTGGCCGGGCTTGTGGGCCGAGGTCGGGGTAGTCACGGGGCGATGCTACAGCCGCCGAGCCGAGACGCGTGCGACGAAAAAACGCTAGCGTTGGAGCCATGATCGACGCGGCGCTCCAGCACATTGCCGAGGACGCGTGGCGCGAGACGGCACGGCTCGTCGTCTCTGCGCTCTCGCGCCGGCCCGGAGAGCTGGGGCAAGCCGGTCGCGCGCTGGCCGGCACGACCGACCTCGAGGCCCTTCCGCGCGGAGTGCCCGCGCTTGCTCGACACCTCGCCGAGCGCTTTCCCGCGAGCCTTCGCGCATCGGCCGTCGAGGTCATCGACTGGGAGCTCCACACGTTCCGCGGCGGTCGCAAGGTGGAGGTGAGCCATCGGCTCGAGCCCATCGATCCGGCAGCGCTTCGGAAAGTCACCGCGTCGACGTCCTCGCGGGCGATGCCCGGCTTCGACGAGAGCGTCACCTCCGTGGACCTCGCGGCGCCTCACTCGATGGGCGACCTCACGCGCTACGCGAATGCCTACCTCGGACGCACCTTCGTGGACGACGCGATCGACACCGTCGAGGGCGGTCGTGACGTGGAGCTCCACAACGGCACGGCGGCCGAAGCCATCGCGACGTTGCGGGAGCGCGGCGCGTCGGCGTTCCACCAGCTCTTCACGCCGAAGCTGCATTTCCAGATCATCCTCGCCGTCACCGCCGACGACGGGCTCCGGTACGCGATCGCGTGCGACGACGGCTTCGACATGTTCCGGCACCTCGAGAAGGTGCTGCGCGCGGCCCGCTCCCAGAGCGGCCGGCGTATCGATCCCGCCCGCGTGTGCCGGTTCGATCACCGCGCCGACGAGGTGTCGTATCGACCGGCACGCTTCCGTCGCTGTTTCGAATCGAGTGGGGTCATCCCTCGTCAGGTGACCGTTGGATTCAAGAACGCGCTGCTCGGCGCGCTGCGGACGCGCGTGGAGCGAGCATCTCAGGTGCGCGCGCTGCAACGTCGTGCAGCCTTGCCGCGCGAGCTCCTGCCCTTGCGCGACGTCGATCCGCGCGAGCTCCTGCGCTCGGGCGCCCGATGCGTCTCGGTCGCCGAGCTTCTCTCGCGCGCAAAGGCCGCGGGCATGATCGAGGTGCCGCCGGTCACGCCGGTGAAGATCGCCGCCGAGGACGGCCCGGACGATTTCCTGGACCACAGCCGACTCGCTTACCGCGATGCGCGGGGCGAGCGGCGCGAGGTGCTGCTCGTGCGCAACCCGTACGGCGAGGCCGCCGTCGCGATGGGCGCGCTGTTCCGGGAATGTGGCGTGGAGGACGTGCTCGTCTACGGGACCGCGGCGTCGCTCGATCGCGCGTCGCAGGTGGGTGAGCTGCACTTCGCCTCGCAGGCGACCTCGGCCGACGGCGCGGTGCATGCGTTTCAGAATCACGCGCTCGACGCGCGGTTCGGCGCTCTCCACGCGCAGCCCGGCACGCGGCTGCAGAGCAAGGTCGTGAACGTCCGCTCGCCGCTCGACGAGTTCGATCGCGAGATCGACCGGCTCCGAGCGGACGGTCACCACCTGGTGGAGATGGAGCTCGCGGGGCTCTTGCGCGGCCTCTCCGGGGCGGCGCGCGTCGCGGCGCTCCACGTCGTCTCCGACGTACCGCAGAGCGCGGACACGCTGGAGAGCTTCTCGCCCACACGCGCCGAGCGCGCGCTGGATGCGGCGGTGGACGTGTGGGTCGAGACCTTCGGGATCTTCGACGTCGAGCTGGCGAGCGCGACCGGCGCGAACGCGTAGAAGGAGCGCTCGGACGCACCCCCGCGTCTTTCAGAGCGGATATTCTCCGTTGCACGCCGCCGCGACGTCCTCGCGCGGCACCCAGGAGCCGTTCGAGCACTGGTACCAGACGCTGTCGGTCTGGCTCTGCACGCAGGCGTTGGCGGGCATCTCCCTTCCGAGCGTCGGCGAGTAGCAGCCTGCCTCTTCTGCTGTCGTGTTGTCGGTGTCGCTCGTGTCGGTCGTGCCGCCGTTCGACGGCGCGCCTTGGTCCGGGGCATCGACGGGCGTGGCTTCGTTGCCGAACGCGTTGAGCACGGTCTGCGCGTCCTGGATGCGTCGCGATTGGTTGCACGCACCGCAGACCTCGAAGTCCGTCTGGAAGGCGACCACCGCAGCCGAGAGCGTCTTTGCGCCCTGGAGCCGCTCGAGGCCGTACTGAGGAAAATTCTCGAGCTCGAACCAGATGAACGCGAGCTGCGCTTGGAGCGAGGTCGCGGACTCACCACGAGACGCCGCGAACGAGTGCAGGTTGTCACCGGGCGTGCGATCCCAGCGGCCCCCGACCGACCACTGCGCGATGCCGCGTCCAGGGCCGCCGGCCTGCGCGATCGTCGGGCTGACGCCCGATTCCTGGATCAAGTTGCCGACGACGGCCGCCGATTGGATTTTCGTGAGGCCCTTGCCGACGAAGAACGAATACGCGGTGTGCTGGTTCGCGCTCGTGGAGAGCGCGTTCGACGACGCTCCTTCGCCCTCGACGGGCGCCTCGCTCGCGCAACCGGCGGAGCCGAGGCCGAACATCGCGATGACGGAGAGAAGGGCAGGAAAGACGATTTTCGTATTCACTGTCCGGGCTCTCGAGCACCGATGATGCCAGTGAGCGATCCGGGTGAATTTCGGCACCTTCGTACGTCGTCACGGTCCATATGCCGCGGGGGTGTACGAGAGAGGGTTGGATCGGGCGTGATCCGTTGGTCGAGACGCCCACCTATCGGCGCGTGAAGGGCGGCTCAGGGGCTTGGGCGAAATGCGAACGTAGAAGTCCCCCGCGGTGCCTTCTACGCCCGCTGCGCGACCTGCGGCGTTGCGCTTTTGAAGGGCGATCCGGTACGTGCGCGCCGCATCGAATGCGTGGGTGAGCGAGGCGCACGCGGGCTTCGACGACGGCGCTGCGTTCGCGACGACGGACGCGCCGTCCGCGCTCGTGACCTCGATCCCCACGCTCTCGAAACAGTGCGACCTCGACGGGCAGCTCGGCGAAGCCACGCGCAGCCCGGCACGCGCCTGCAGAGCAAGGTCGTGACGTCCGCTCGCCAGGCCCGCGAGCTCCATCTCCACCAGGTGGTGACCGTCCGCTCGGAGCCGGTCGATCTCGCGATCGAGCTCGTCGAGCGCCGACGCGCGCCGGCTAGGACCGCTTGCGACGGGAGCTCAGCGAGGAGCGCCCTTGGCGTACGTGCCCGCGCCGGACCAGTCGATCACGACGACAGGCTCGTTGCCGATGACCCACGCGTCGTGGCCGCTCGGCAGCGCCGTGACGTCCCCTGCCTCGGCGACGAGCTCGGTGCCGTCATCCATCTTGATCCCGAGCTTGCCGGAGAGGTGGTACTGGAAATGCGTAGCCTCGCAGCTGCGCGTCTTTGCGATCGGCTTGACGTGCTCCGACCACCGCCAGCCCGGCTGAAGTACGAGGCGACCGACGCTACCTCCGCCGATGCGGAGGATCTCGGCCTTTCCTCGCGGAAACTCGCGGGTCTCGTCGGGCTTCGTGAACGTCTTCTGCTCGCTCTTGGACATGACATTCCCCCTTGGAGCTCGCTTCCAAATTGGCGACGAGCAGATGAGTGTCAATGCTCCTCTCGATCGCGCCGCGCCAAAGCGAAGGCCCGCATCGTTGCCGACGCGGGCCTTCGCCGCCTTCCGTTTCTGTCGCTCACTCTCCTGACGCGGTCAGCTCTTCGGGAGCGTCGCCGCGTTCGGCAGCGAGACCTTGATGCCGTTGCCGTTGCTGCTCGAGGCCTGCGAGCCGGAATGGCTCGCGAGCAGCTCGCTGCGGATGCGCGTGCGCATCGAGTCGAGCTCCGGTGTGCGGCTCTTGCCGGCGCCTTCGCTCGCGTCGCCGAGCACGTCACCGCTCGCGTCACCAAGCTTGTCGGAGAGGAGCAGCGCGAGGAGCGTGTCCATGACGGACCCGTTCGCGCCCGTGCCACCCGACGAGCCGCCACCCATCACGATGCGGGGAACGATGTCCACCTTCGAGCTTCCGATGGCGTCCGTGAAGCCCTTCATCACGTTCTGGGTCACCTGGAACTTCGGGCCGCCGTAGGCGCGGACCTGTTCCTCGATGGCGACCGCCTCGGCAATACCGACGCGGGCCACCTTGTCGGCATGCGCCTCGCCCATGACGCGGACGCGCGCTGCGTCTGCCTCACCGAGCGTGCGCATCTGCATGGCCTCTGCCTCCGCCATCGTGCGCATCTGCGCGGCGGCCTGGACGCTCCGCTCGTACGCGGCGCGGCCCTGGTTCGCCTCGATGGTGATGGCGACCTCGCTCTCCGTGAGCTGCTTCTGGCGGTCGGCACGTGCCATCGCCTCGCGCAGCTCGCGCTCCTTGCCGGCGGCGCGTTCCTGCCGGCTGTACGTCTCGATCTGCTCCTCTGCGATCTGACGCGAGCGGAGCTGCTCGAGGATGGTCGCGATGTGCTTGTCGCTCGCGCCCGCGGCGGGCGTTCCGATGAGCACCTCTTCCAGCTCGAGGTTGTAATGCGTGAACCGCATCTTCATCTCCTCGCTGGCAATGGCCTGGATCATGCTGCGTTCCTGGAGGAGCTGGATGAGCGTCCTCGTCTGACCGATGTTCTTGAAGTACGCGGCGACCATGGGGTCGAGCGTCTGCTCGACGAGGCGCTTCACGTCACCGAAGCGCTGCACGACGAGCGGGGCCTTGCGGTAGTCGATGTGCACGACCACCGAGAGCGGGAGCGACGGCTCGAACGCGTCCTTCGTGATCAGCGAGACCTCGGAGAGGTTCTCGTCGAAGCGATGGGACCCGATCTCGCCCTTCGTCCACTTGAGGATGAAGTTCGTCGTCGGAACGTTGATCACCTTGCCGGCGTACGTGTTGAACGCGTACTTGCCGGGAAGGAGCGGCTCGTTCCACACGCCGCGCTCGCCCTTGCGAACGAGCTCGCCGTGCTTGTACTCCGTGCCGGAGAGGTCGCTGCCGTCGACACCCGTGTAGGAGACGACGACACCGACGTTGCCGACTTCGACCGTCGTCTTCGGGATCAACTCCACGGTCGCGAAGAGGCGGTTGATGTTGTACGTGCCCTCGCAGAGCACCTGGAGCTGACGACCACGCGAGCCTCCGGCGCGGAGGAACGCCTCCGGGTCCTGGAAGTTGTTGTGGTACGTCGCGAGGTCCGACGGATCCTCGCCGACCACCGGCGCGATGATCTGCCCCTGCGCGAGCGAGCGACCATCGTGGACGGTGACGACGCCGATCATGTCGTCGGCGCCCTTGATGACGACGGGCGTGAAGCCGCCGCGCTCCGCGATGGTCTGGGCCATCTGGCGGAAGACGCTCTCCTCTTCGCGGCTGAGGGACACGCAGAACAGCTTGCCCTCGGTCACGACCAGGAACTGCGCGAGGTTGATCGCATAGGTGCCTTCACGAAGGATCTGGCGCTGCGGACCGCGCTGTCCGCCGGCGGTGAGGAACTGGCGGACGTCCTGGAACTGCGTCGAGACCGCCGCCGAGGCGAGGGTCTGCGTGGGCGAGAGCGGCTTGCCGTCTCGCGCGAAGACGTAGCCGATCTTTCCCTGCGGGATGGTGACGAGCCCGGTCTTGTGGACGCGGTACTGCAGCGGAAGGAGGTAGTGGATACCACCGCGCAGCAGGTTGGGCTGATAGCCGGCTTCGCCCTCGAGCGCGATGAAGCCGTTCTTGATGGAGCCCTTCAGGCTCCATCGCTTTTCGATCACGCCGACGCGATCGTTGGGGATGTAACGGACTCCTGAGAGGAGAACCAAGACGACGAGCAGCCCGAGGGCCACTGCGACGATGGCGAGCCCACTGAGCACGAACATGATCGAAAACCTCCTTACGTGTGGTGAAGCAGACGTGGTGAGACGTGATTCGACGTGACGGGCACGTCGAGCCTGGCGCGCGCGCGTCTCGGAGCCCGGGCAGGCGTGCTCGCCGGGCGGACGTCGCGGCATGGATTGTGTGCAGAATGCACGGATGACCAGCGTGCCGGACCGCTCTCTGGGGCGGGGCTACGCGACCGGTCTTGGTGCGTAAGATGGGTCGCACCGGAGCGCCGGCAAGGGGAAATCGGACATGGATGCTGGTACGCCGGATGCCGTTGCGCCCTTTTTCATGCGCGTTCGGACGGCACGGCGGATGCTTTGAAGCGCGCGCCCGCGCAGCTTGCCGCGCCGCGCGTGCACGTGAATCATCGCGTGCATGACAGTTCGTCGCGGGTTGCTTGCGTGCTGCGCGATCGCGGTCGGGACGTGGGCGTTCGTCACTGCCTGCACGGGCGATGATCCCGTGCTCACGCCTTCCGAGAGCGACGCCGCAAGTGAAGCGTCTGCGCCAGTCGATGCGGGCGGCGAAGCGGCGCTCCCGGGCGACTCCGGAAACAACGCCGACGGCGATGCCGGCAAGCCGTTCTCGCCGTCGGATCTCGGTGCTCATCTCGTGCTCTGGTACGAAGGCTCACCGAAGAACCTGATCCTGTCCGATGCCGGCGACGGCAAGGTGCTGCAATGGAACGACCTCAGCACCTTCGCGCTCGCCGCCACCGTTCCTGTCACGCTGAATGCGTGCGGCGGCCCCACGTCGCTCCCCGACGATGCCGGCGGCGCGCGTAACGTCGTCGCGTTCCTCGTCGATTGCGAGAAGCTCGGGAACGAGAGCGATCAGTCGAACCTCGACTTCGGCGGTCGCGATTTCTTGATCGAGGTCGCCGTGAGCGTCGACCGCGGTGGAGCGACGCCGTTCACGCCGCTGTTCAAGCGCATCCAGCTACCGAACGGTGGTCACTACGGTGAGGTGATCCTCACGCTCGACACGGGACACGTGAGCGTGACCATCCGCCCTGACGACGCGGACGCTTCTTCGGAGGTCACGCTCGTGTCTGCGAGCGCACCGATGGACGACAAGGCGATGCACGTCGTGGCCATGCGTCGCTTCCGGCAGATCGGGCTTGCGCAGGACACACTCGAGCTCCGTGTCGACGGCGTGCACGAGGACATGCAGGTGAGCTCGGTGAACCTCGATCTCGGAGGCGCAGTCTTCACGTTCGGTGGTGATCATGGCGGCGGTCCGACCGTCTTTCCGAACCTCGACATCGCGGAGATGGTCGTCGTCTCCCCGAAGACGCCGGTCCCGATCGGCGACGACGACGTGAAGTCCGTCGAGGGCTACCTGAAGGCCAAATACCGCACTCCGTAGCGGAAAAAGCGCGCGAGCGCGGCCTCCGAGCCTCACGTGGATCGCTCCGTCACGCATCGTGAAGGCGAAGCGATCCAGCTCTGCGGCCGTGCCGTACAGCCGGAACTTTCGTTCGCCGCTGTAATTGCATAGTCCACGCATTCGACCCCACTTCGTCGAGCGTCGGTACGACCAGTGCAATGTCGCGACGCATGAAGATGTCTCCCCTCACGCTGATGTTGGTCACGATTCTCGCTTCGTCCGCGGTCGCATGCGCCGCCGAGACTCCGTCGAACGGGGGACTCGAAGGTGGCTCGCACGGAAGCGGATCGGGAAAG
>JADMIO011057191.1_pt1 | contig 13604 bp, 13 predicted proteins | sample 8958161 | NCBI WGS metagenome assembly JADMIO01 (sample SAMN16585339, study PRJNA669376) | soil metagenome | isolation source: Crop rotation soil | place: USA: Cullars Rotation, Alabama | collected 2011 | reverse complement strand
CCGCCGGTATTTTTTAATAACCTCAGAACTTTCTTGAATAACCAATTCGTATCACCTGGGTCTCGTAGTAATCCACGCTGGTATAGTTAAATCCGTCCCCTTTGATTTCTTTTCGAATATTCATTGTGTTCAAGAGATCTGTTGTGTTTAGAAAAACTTCACCTTTACCTTTGTGAATTTTCTTTTTTAGCCCGCAATCCAGTGAATACCTTTGCCCGATCTTCCCCTGAGGAATAAGGTCCGGCGCCAGGTAGATCACAATAACCTGCACTTCAAGGTCCTTAGGCAATTTGAACATGTGACTAAGCTTTACGTTGCCGGAGATTATTTCCTGCTTATCTGCCGAAAAAGAGTGCAGAACCGGGTACAGATTCTGAACCGTAAAGCCGTCAATCTGATTATGGTAAACGCTCAGGTTGAGATTGAAAGTGTACCACTTCGCAGTCTGTTGTGAAATCACCACCTCGATTCCTGTGTTGTAGCTACGGCCGGCATTCTGAAAAATAGCGTAGATCAGTTTGCTCCCCGGAACAATGGTTGAAATCCGGGTAATTGTGGCATCCGCGATCTTATGATATACGGATGAATACCAATACCCTTTTTTCCAGCTTGTTTTATATCCCATTTCAATTGAATTCGTGAACTGGGGCTTTAAGGCGGGATTTCCGACCTTTATTATCTCCGCATCGTCGTATTTTGGAAAAATGCGTATATCTATTTCATTCGGACGATCGACACGCCGATTGTAGAACAGAGATAATTTGTTCCGGTCGTTGAATTTGTAGGCAACCCGAAAATTGGGAAAGGGCTGGGTATAACTGTATCCGTCACTTTTATAGGTTTTGTGGTCCGGATTTACTTCATATTTCAGGTCAACATATTCTACACGCAAACCTAATTCGGCTTCCACTTTTTTATTCTCAAAGACGTAGCTTCCATAGAGTGCCGGAATGATTTCGCTATAAGTAGCTTTACCCCCTGCATTGGTATCAAGAGGCGAGTTAAGACCAGGATAAAACTGCATATTGGTTGGAATATCGCGCCTGCGCAGTTTTAGTCCGGTTTCAATCCTCCCATATTTCATTGGCCGAATATAGTCCAGGTTAAAATCTACCACTTGCTCGTCAGAAATGAGTTTAAATGCATCATGACCTGTATATGCAGGAAAAATATTGTCAAAAAAGTACTTTTCGTTCTCACGGTGGAAAGTGTAATTCAGCCCTAGGTTTAGTACTCGACCCGGATCATTAAATTTATGTTGGAATGCGGCGGTTCCCATAATGGTGGTCTTAAGCTCATCTTCCAGGAACCTCCACAGGCGAAGTTGATCGGATAGGGCCGCATTGTAAAAAGGTTCATCTCCATTGTCGATGATCTTCTCGCTTCCAAACAGGCCTGAAATTGTAAGGGTGTTGTACTCAGTCATATTCCAGTCCACGCCCGCTTTCACATTCGCAAATTGCGTATTCCTGTTTCGTTTGGTTTGTTGCACAATAACATTGCCGTCGTCATAATTCCGGGTAACGAATTCGTTTTTGTTTAGCGTTTGTGTGTATAAGTAGTCTGATTGTAAAAACAGGTTGATCTTTTTCTTTCGGTAGTTCAACGACAAGGACGGATTAATTTTCGGCGTATTTTTATACTGGGCTCTGATATTAGGCAGGTTTTCCTTCTTCACCCATAACGCTCCCGCTCCCATGGATAGGCCCACTTTACCGGTAAATCCTTCCTGTTTGTCCTTTTTCATGATAATATTGATGATGCCCGCATTACCGTTCGCGTCATATTTGGATGACGGGTTGTTTATAATTTCGATCTTTTCAATTGCTGAAGCGGGGATATTGTCAAGTCCATTTTGATTTCCAAAACCTGTAATGGCGGTCTGTTTACTGTCAACAAGTATGGCAACCTTCTCGTTACCCCGTAACTGAATCTTGCCATCCTGAACCGTAATCCCAGGCAGATTTTGCATTGTTTGTAATACAGATCCGCCGGCTTGGCTGACATTGTCTTCAACGGTAAAAGTTTTTTTATCCATTTTCCCGCTCACTTCGTCCTGTTTTGCGACCACTTCAACCTGATCAAGATTTATGGAATTTTCTTCCATCACAATAGCATTAATATCCAGGTAGGCGGATAGTGATCCTATATATAATGAGAGTTTTTTAGTGGAATAACCAGGCATCGAAGCTTGAAGTATATAACCGCCCGGCTTGAGTTTGGAGATGGTGAACTTTCCTTCCTCGTTGCTTATGGTTCCGGCAACAAATGACGAATCTCCTTCATTTTTGAGTAATACGGTCACAAAAGGCAATGCGACGTTTGCCGCCTTGTCTCTCGTGGCGCCGGATACTGTCACGCTAATATCTTGTGCCACTACAAATTGGCAACACAACACCAATAGTAATACCGATTTACTAAAGGTGAATCTTCTCATCAATCCTTGTCGTCGTCATTTTCAACTTCTTCCTTTACAAATTTCCCGTTACTGTCAAAAATGAGATCCTTGTCATGAACCTCTGCTTCATAGGAAACAGCTCCCGCGACACCTGTTATCTTTGACGCCTCTTTTATCTTTTCTCCTTTGTATTTGTTAGAAATATACTCAAGAACCGAAGCAGGCAATTCGTTAACTTTTATTTCCGCCTCTGTTTCGAGTACTTTCCCGACAGCGTCGAACACCGCAGATTGTTCAGTCTTTCCGCTCTTGAATTCAGCTTCGTAGTTGCCGTTTTCCATTTCCCAATCAACATCCTTTGCGTCACTGAACTGTTGTTTGAACGCAGATATAACTCCTGTAGGAACATCCTTTTCCTTTAGTTTCTGTCCGCAGGCCGAGAGTGAGATCACTGACGCGGCCAACATTACCATTGTTTTTTTCATAATAGTTGCTTTTTAAAATTTAGAACAAAATTGGGGACGAATTTTGAAGAAAATTGGAATTCAGAACGCAATGGAAAAATTATGTCGGCCATCTGCATAAACGTATGAGATTGTCCAACCATACTTGTCACATATTTCTTTTACAATCGCCAGCCCCAGCCCGGTTCCTTGAGTTTGAGAGCCAGCCGAAATGAAACGCTTAAACAAAGCGTCGGCATTTAAGGCGGATGAACTGCCATTCATAATTGAAAAGGAGTGCTTAGTTAATTTCAAAGAGACAGTGGTATCTTCACTCCCATGCCGGATGGCATTGGACAAAAGGTTATTGACCATAATTTCCGCAAGACCCTCATTGGCGGTAATTCTAACTCCATCTTCACATTGAGCAGATATTTCCCTTTTTCCCTTTTCCGAATACTCTTTGAACACATCCGCTATTGATCTTACCATTGAAGTCAGATCGATTGATGTGGATTCGTAGCTCTTATTTTCTATCCTGGCCAACAAAAGAAGATTGTTGTTTATTCGTGTGATTCTTGAAACGGACCTTTCTAATGACGAGATAATTGATCGTTGATCTTCCGTGAGCGTAGCGCTCTGAATAAGCAAATCGAGTTTTGACTTTAAAAGAGCGAGTGGTGTCTGCAACTCATGTGATGCATTTTGGGTAAATTCTTTGTGTTGCTGAAATACACTGATATTATTCTTAATCAAGGTGTCGAGCGTATCATTCAACTCCTTGAATTCCGTGATGTCGGTATCTTCAAAAGTTATTCCCGACGCGTTGCTAAGGTCAAAGTGTTTCAACTTTTCAAGTGTTTTAATAAAGGGCCTCCAAATCTTTTTAGAAAGCTGGCGGTTCAAAATAACAAACCCTAAAATTAATAACGTAATAAAGGCACAGGTTACTAATGAAATAGCAGATACCGTTTCATCTACCTCTTCTACGTTGGTTTCAATACGAATCCTGTATTGCCTTCCGTTCAGGTCAATGGTCGACAATAAACCCCGGAAACGTTCAGTTTCCATTGTGCTGCCATCCATAACTTCTCTTTCGGTTGTATAAACACTATCTTCCGAAACGACCTCATTCTCGGATAATTTTGATTCCGGATGAATTTTGTTCCACAGAATAATACTTTTTTCAAAGTCCTCATTGTTCAACTCCGCGAATCCTTTGTGAACTTGTGTTTTGATGCCCTGATTATGATCATCCAATTCGTCAATCCAAATAGATTCAATTATAAAAAAGTATACTGGAATGCTGCAAAACAAGATAATAGCGGCGAAAGCCGCAAAGGCTCTTAGTGGCTTATTTAATAATTTGCTCATATTTCCCATTTATAGCCTGTTCCATATACCGTTTTCAGATAATTGCCACTACCGGCATCAGCGAGCTTGCGTTTCAAATTTTTGATATGTGCATATACAAAATCATGGTTGTCCAGCATCTCGGCCATATCACCTGACAAGTGCTCTGCCAGTGCATTTTTCGAGATAACGCGGTTCTTATTGCCAATAAAAAGTAGAAGAAGATCTAGTTCCTTTTTCGTAAGATTTACCGGTTGACCGTTGACCTGAAGTGTTTTCGCCAGAAGATCAATTTGTATTTCGTTCAACACTATTTTATCGGAACTATTGAATTGCTTTCGTCTAATCACCGAATGAACACGGGCGACCAATTCCGACAGGTGAAATGGTTTTGCCAAATAGTCGTCCGCACCAATCTGCAAACCTTTTATTTTATCATCCAATGAACCTTTAGCGGAGATTATGATAACCCCATCCTGCTTGTTTTGCCGCTTAAGTTCTTCAAGTATTTTCATCCCATCACCACCTGGAAGCATAAGGTCGAGTAAAACGCAGTCGTATGAAAACGCTGAAATTTTGTCAATTGCCTTTTGAAACGAAGCTGCAAACTCACATCGGTAGTTTTCGCCTGCCAGGTATGCGGCAATATTCTTTGCCAGTTCACTTTCATCTTCGATTATAAGAATTTTCACAATTGTAAAGATAAAGGGAAGAATTTGAAGAAATACTGAACTGATCGGACGGGCAAAGTACAGTTCAGTTTATTCCAAGCACCTAAAACGCTGGGATGGCATTATCAGAAGCGAAACGAGCAAAGTTCAGGTTACGAGGGAGGAAAAATTAGCGGTGAGATAGTCTGGGTTGCTGAAAATAGTCGCGAGTCACATAAATTCCCTGGATTAACTACTTTTCTTACCTTCATCTCACGTTCTAAGGCAGCAATTTCAGGTCTCAGTTTATCCCTGCAAACACAATTTGCTTGCCCTAATAAACCTGGATAGGGTCATTTAAGATCTTGAATGACTCGTCCAGGTTTGTGTCAAATGATCCACCTGGTTCTGATTCGAACTCGGGTCTAGGGACGTCTCCCCGCTTTTTTTGGGTCAATGTTTCCTTAATTATTTCCGCAGTCGGGTAACGCCTGAAAATGAACAGGGCTGCCTTTTTACCGAAAACTGTAATCTTTAACGAGCTTTTTGTTAATACCCCTCGATGTATTTTATATTCTCCTACTTGGAGTTCTTCTGCAATTTTATAATAAAGTCCCTCGCTATCGGAACTCAGTATACTAACCGTAAAAACTGGATAAGACATAAGCCTGTTTACAGCTAATATATGATGGTTTTTCGACACTTGCAATCGAACGGACAAATCTGGAGTGCCCGATATTTTAATTTTCTTATTATTACACCGTGAATATTTACACAACGCTCAAAAAAATTCGATTCAAATTTTGAAATGCATTTTTTTGTTGAAAGTTGAATACAAATGAAAAATATCGAACAATACAACGCCTATTTGGGTAAAACTTATCGTCGGAAGGGAACACAAAATAAGTATAAAGTGGAGCATATTCATGAGAGCAAAGACGTGATATATATTACCATGAGACCATTCGCAGATAATTCAGATCACTCCTCATCAGATATTACGGAAACAATGGGCACTTTTCTTAATGCCTATACAGATATTTACTTGTAGATCACGTCAAATTTTCTTCTAAATTTAATTCCTCATTAATTACCCTAATTCTGCAAACATAGCGGCGATGGGAAAATTAAAAAACAACGGCTCACTATTAATGAATAATTGTTTAATTTAGCATTGCTGTCCTAAATAGACCTTAAATACAATGAAGGTCTGCCCTTATGAAATGGAATAACGCACTTAGGGATAAGCTACCTAAGAATGGTCAAGAGGTTTTAATTTGTGTAGAGGGCGTTTATTACGTCGCTAGATTTGACTCTAACGCAAAATCTTTCCGCTTAGTTGGTGACCCAAGCACTAGTTTCGAAATCAGTAGTATGCACACAATTTATTGGATAGAAATCACAGGCCCATCCAGAATTGCCAGGGATGAATACTAAAACAAAACCCCAGGCTCACACACTTTGAACTTAGCCTAGGGTTTGTTACTAATTGGGTTTAAATAGAAAAGAACGTTCACGAAGTAAATAAATTCCAACTTGTGTAGTGTCATAATTTTGTCATTTTGAAGGATTAAGTCGGACTAACGTTCCCTGTCCTTCTATTCAAGTTCTACATTTAAAGAATATTGCCTGTCAATTTTTGCCCATTCAAGCCAGCAATAACCAAAAATAGAAACATCTACTTTACCTTTTGGGGTTTGATTATTTATGGGAATTGTATCTGTTTGTCCTTTGACATTTTGTAAGAGAATTTTTAAGTCTTCAACTCCCTCAATTCTATCAACATTCACTTTATATGCGAGGGTCTTGTCATCGTCGGTAAAATACTGTTCTTCCGTTCTGTTTTTGGAAGGGTCAAGTGTAAATTTCAATTTTCTCATTTTGACTGAGTTTTATCATTCGATAAAAATAAGAAAAGCGTTTTGAAATTGTCTACTTGTCTCAACCTACTGACGTTTTAATAACCCACCTTCCATCAATCAAAGCCTTCTGAGAAGAACTCCTCAATGGTTAATCCAAAGGCATTAATAATTTTAAGAAGGGTTCCAAACCTCAAATCATCTCCACGCTCATACCTTCCATACTGTGCCCAGGAAATATTGTTGTCATACGCGAAGTATTCATAGTTTGTATAGCCACTCTCTAGACGTAACTGTTTTATCCTTCCTCCTAGTTTTTTTAGAGTTTCCTCTTTGCTTAACGACTTTGCTGGTTTTTTTGCTGGATTCGCAAATCATTTTGCCCCAGAATTATTAGAGAAGACTACTGAAAAGTAGTTAAAGAAAAAAGCGGGGCTTCATAGTTAAAATGCGCCCCGCTTCCATGAACTTTAAAAAATACAATAACAATCAATCGGCAATTTAAAAAATATTTCTCAATGGTCTATTATTTCGGTCCAAAATATTGTATTTTCTGACGGGCGAAATATCAGCACTCGTTGTTCTTCAACCCGAAATTGCTTCTTGATAGAATCATAAGTCGCGTAGTAGTAAACGTCTTCTACACAAATTAGTACCAGCTGCCCGTTTGTCTGGGGAAGTTCTTTGGAAGCATTTTTCAGTTTCATAGAAAGTCAAAGGAAATACAATTTTCCAAATTTAAGAATTCAACATCAAACGACTACAAATCGCAAAGACTACATCAATACGATAATTTCAGTCACCTCTTAAAACAAAAACCCTGGCACTATGGGTTTGGCCAGGGTTCTTTCCTATTGTGGAATAGGACAAATCCCAATCGGAAGACTAACTTATAACTTCTAATCAAGATTCAGGCAAGTATACTGATACTGCTCACAAGATTCTGGCCAGCAATTATCTCGACCGAGTATGCGCTCCCTTTGACTATTGTTACGATGAACTTGTCGTGTACAATCAGACTATCAAAACTCTCAAGATTTCGGGTTATCCTCGCATCTTTTCCGCTACTTTTAAAACAGTCGAAACGATTTTCCTTGCCACAACTTGTGACTATGAGAAAATAAATAAGACAAACGAAAAATAAATTCCCAATCTTATACCCATTGATGTTTGATAATACGTAATGGCGCATATTTTCAAAGATAAGAATACTTTGGTATAGGAATTTGAGTGTATCCCTGAGCCCTCGAATAATGTTATATCATTCAGCTACTTTATTTCTCATTTTTGATTTAATGCCATGAGAGCTGAATTTATTTTCTGGATGAGTAGTTTATTGTCTTCCGCTTCTTTGTTTGTTACGAACTTTCTCGATTCGTGAAATTGAAGTTCTATTTGTAGCGCAAGCGCTTTATCCTTTTTATTTATTTTCTTGCTGTTTACGATCCAATCAATGATCTGCGGGCCGGACGGCATTTCACTCCTGGGAGGAGGTCGCTTGCCCTTGTAACATTGCTCACCGTCTCCACTGCCGCCCGATAGAATACGATAGGACTCCCTTGAAGTCCCGTCAGGAAAACATCGTCGAATTGCTATTGTGTTTTGATTACGCAAAATTACCGATGTCGTCGTCGATGCATAAATTTTAATTTCAGAAAGTGGCTTACTGCGTTGGACACGCTCTGCTTCCTTGATCATTTTCAAAGTCAAAGGATTGTTTGCCTGCGACTCACGAGTTTTTTGCACGTGGACTGCCAGTGAATACTGATTCAGAACCACCATCGCCTCGCGATTGTTGGGGTTTATTGCAAGAGCGTCCTGTAAGAGTTTGAGCCCCCTGATAAATTCTTCCGATCTAACGTTTCTCCTATTCAGTCTAAGATAGCAGTCAGCTAAACAAACATTGACGGTATCGGAAGGATGTAGCGCATTTACGAGTTCGAACTTTTCTTTTGCACATCGGAAATCATTGGTAAGCATACAGGCCCATGCCCAATGAAAAGAAATAGCATAATCGGTACTGTAACGCGAAGCTGCCAGGCGACAAACTTCCTTAACCCGTTCGTATATACCTTTACGCAAAAAGTACCCGCTGGCAAACTGCACTAGCGATAAGTTACCAGGAAAAAGGCTGATTGCCCTGTTATACAATTGCGTGGTACTGGAAGAACAGCAAGCTGAGATTCCAGACCATGTAGCATAGGACACAAGCGTACGCTCATTTGTGCTATCCATCTGGTACGCTTTGTGAAAAGTTTCAAATGCCTTTATTGTATCCCCAATAGTATAATAGCATCTGGCCAAATTGTCGACAATACCCTGATTCATTGGATCAAGTTCGGCTGCCCTGATGAAAAGAACAAGCGCTTTTTTAGGCTGACCATTGTCGAAGTAAAAGTGAGCGCTATCGGAAGTTAGATTAAACTCCCCAGTTGCTAAAAATTCTCCTTTTTTTAAAGCAGTTATACTTTTTATCAATTTGGCAGCCGGGACTGCCGAAGTTGTTCGTAAAGCCTTGCCCAAGTAGGACAGTGCTTTTGGGTAGTTACGACGCAAGGCAAAAGCAATTCCATAATTGTACAGTGTTGGGCCGTGTATGCTGTCGACTGCCAAAACCTTGTCGTAATAAACTGCCGCCGAATCATATTTTTTTAACTCTGCATAATTGTCGCCGATTGCCCAGAGATAATATAGGTTTGCCGGATGAAGCTGACTTAACAGTCTGAATTCACTAATCGATTCATTGCACGAGCCGACCCTCCTGAGGCAGTTTGCATGTCTCGCCATTCTTTCTGTGTTATTAGGCTCCGAATATGATCGAAGACTGCCAAGAAGATCAGCACAGAGATTGTCGTTACGGCTACCAAGTAAGCTTTCACAATAAGAAAAGGCCACTGCATTTGCGATGTCATTGGTCTTTTTAATAAAGACAGAGTCAGCTAGAGTTTTAAATGAGAACTTTTTTTTACCAAAGGTCAGAGGCTTTGATCTATCGAAAAACGCCGTTTTGATCTCGATTATGTTACTGTCGCCAAGCGCGGTTTCATATAAATTTCCAAAATAAATAATATTGTATCCCGATTCACGCGCCCGCTTCAGCACTAGTGTATCGTTATTGAAGTCAATGTCTTTTAGTTCCGTGAACGATATTTTGACAGGAAGGGAGAACGATCTTATTTTATTTAGAATAGTCGACTGCAAAATATTTTCGATCTTAAAATCAACGGATGGGTTATCCTGCATTACGACCAACCTGTTAATAGCGACATAAAAAGTATCGGGTGATTGGGTGATGGATTGTTGAGCTTCAGGGTTTTTAGTATTAATGAGGACTAGAACAACAACTGTTAGCGAAAATGTAACAAGGACACCAAGGAAGATCCAAACACGGCGATTTCCGGAAGAAGACGTTGGCGGAGATGCCAGTTCGGGCTTTTTTTCCAGAGGAATACTAACTGGTGTCGTCACTGTTCGGTCTGTAACAAAGGCCTTAAGTTCTTCCTTGTTCTGAAGAAACTGATTTTGAAGATCCTTGTTTTGTTTTTCAAGGTCTGACAACTTTTGGAGCCATTCGGCTTCCTTGGCCGGATCGGACTTTTCTGTGATGATGATCTTTTCGACGATTTCCGGTGATTTCGAAACCGGTGCCGGTTCCTCCAGGTTAAAGTTTATGGCGGAGGGGATAGCGGTTTTTAAATTCTCCTTAAACAAATATTCGGTAAGGAAACTAAGGGCGATAACGCAGTGAACAGCTTCCTCCTTAGTTACCGGGTTGTCGTGGGCAGCCCTGTTACCGATGATCTGAATAGTTTCAATATTATTTATCGATTTCCGGTCCGCAATCTTATCTTTAATTAGTTGTGTAATCAACTCACGAAGCGTTTTGCCCGATATTTTTTCTTCGGCCATCTTTAGATTAAACGCATTATAGATAATCAGCTTACATGCTGCTTCTGCGGCCTTGCGGGCATGGATTGCCGAGCCGGAGTAGTCCTGGTTTTGGATGTTTTGAACCGCAAGATTTACGTAACGAGTAAAATCATCGATTTTGCTACCCAGAATGTCTTTTTGCATAAGAGCTAAAGTAGGTATGTTCCCGGTAATTCGGAAGTCTGGCCCGGCCCAGAACTAACAAACCTAAGACCGGAGTTTTTAAATGATTCATGGTAGGTCGGACTGGTTTTAAAGAGGAGTCCAGCACTAAACCATGAAACCTTTTAGAAACCATAGGAAATACAACGGATTAAATTAAACGATTAATCATTTACAATACCCTCATTTTAAACGATTAATCGAAAATTAATCGATTAATCTGGTTCAAATTCGTGAAAAAGCGGTTAGAAGTGCTAATGGCACACCGACAAGAGGAAGAGAAAAAAACAATGGTTTTATTTGGGAGAAAAGAATGGTCAAGGGCAGAAGTTTGAAGACTATACTGGGGCAGTAAGATTCTTAAAGTTGAGAACGGTCGTGACTGCTCTTTGGAAATTCAGTTCAAAAGAAAAGCAGCACTTACTATTTAAGCCCCTTAAAAAAGTCTTCTAACGTTAGTCGATGAATTTCCAATACCTTTAAAAGGCTTCCAACAGTTACGTTTGCCCCTTTCTCCATTCTCCCATATTGAACCCTGTTTATTTCGTTGTCAAACGCAAAATTCTCATAGGATTTGTACCCAGCGCCCTTTCTCAAATCTCTTAACTTTTCCCCGATCTTTTTAAGACGCTTTTCCTGTTTCGATGTTAATTCCATAAGTATGGCAACTAAGGTCATACTTTGTGATATTTTAATGCACCGCATTAAGTAAGGTAATTATATGCGGTAATAATAAATGAATTACTTATTTTTGATGAGGGAGATATGGATACAATGAGAAAAAGCATAATGGACAGAATAATAAAAAGCGGCGCCTTATTCGGAGCTATCGCAAAGATGTACGCCGGGCATCCGAAAAAAAGCAATCAGTTTATAATAGAGTGTTTTGAGCAGTGCCATAACAAAGGAGTTCATAAACTTTGGGGCGCGCACCTCGTAATGGACATTGTAACTTACAGGCTTGATTTAATCAGAATACCCCTGAAAGAAGTAGACCAAGAATTAACATTCATGGGACTTTAGACGCAGGTTTAACCAGTATTATTATAGATAGTGCATAGGAGAAAAAACCAGTATTAATACTAGCGAAAAATCAGGTATATGTACCTATTTCATTCCTTAATCGGAATGACTACATTACCACCGGCTTTAGATAATAAGTAAATTAACAATTTCACACGTAAACAAAAAATGTATGACAAAAAAAAGTATGTTTTGGTTCTTAGCCATAGTGGTTTTAACAGCCAATTTGAAAGCGCAATTGATTCTATCTCAGCAGTGGACAGGTGAAGGTGGAACAATGGCGGTCTTTCATCGCAACGTCACGAAAACAGATGCGTACGGTAATGTATACGTAGCTGGATCGACACTTAACGGAAACGGCAATTACGACATTATTCTGCAAAAATTTACGGCGAGCGGTGCTTTGGAATGGGATGTGACTTTTAACGGCGCAGCTAATATGCATGACATGGTAGCCGATATCTTTATCGACAACAATAACGATGTTTACCTTACAGGGGGGTCGGTCCAGAATGCGTCTGACAGCATGGACCTGATCGTTCAAAAATACCTGAGCGACAGCACGCTTCAATGGACAACATACTATAACAACGGTGCTTTTCCAATGCCACACGATGCAGGAACCGCCATAGTTTCTGATAATTTAGGAGGCGTATTCGTAACGGGTGGGAGTTTTGGTACCGGCAAAATGGCCGATTATATAACCATGAAGCTTAATGCAGCTTCAGGAGCGACAGTTTGGGCACAGCGCTACGACTTTAATTCGCTCAACGACATAGCCAGCAGAATTGAATTGAATGGCGGCGATGTGGTCGTAACTGGCGGAAGTCAGAAATACGCACTGCCTAATTCATGGGACCTTGCGACAATTACGTACGATGCTATTAGTGGCAATTTACTCGATTCAATCAGGACCAGTGGAACAGCGACCGTTGGCGTGGACGAAGTTTTTGACCTGACTGTTGACAATGCAAAAAACGTTTACATTGCCGGAACCGCCATTAATTCTGGCACAGGGAATGACATAAGCGTATATAAACTGGACAGCAATCTTGTTTTGAAATGGCAGAAGCATTATGATGGTTACGCCGGCGAAGACAAAGGCTACGGCGTAAAAGTTGATTCGCAGGGCAATGTTTACGCGGTTGGCTATGTAAGTACGGCTGCCGATGGAAAAAATATTGCTTTGGTGAAATATAATGCAGCTGGAGTATTTCAGTGGAAACGTGAATTCAGGGGCCTTGCGGGCGTGGATGATTGGGGTGTTCAGCTTGTAACAGATGCGTCTGATAGAGTATTCGTGACTGGTGTAGTAGTAAACACTATTAAGTCCGATTTTGTAACAGTCGGTTACACGCCCGATGGTCAAGCTATGGCGCAGGCTATATTTGATGGCCCGGCAAAGCTTGATGACAGGCCGGAAGCGATGGCAATAGACATAAACGGCAACATAATCGTTGTTGGGCAAACGAAAGGCTCTGGCGGGACCCTCACCACAACTACTGTGAAATATGAGGTATTTGACAGACCATACAGTCCTGTGCTCATTAACGGCGTTGAGGCATACAATGAAAGTGAAATACTAATCCGATTTGATACAAGTGTGATCATAAAGTCAGCAATAAACAGGCGGGAATTTAAAGCCGGAGCACTGAGCGACTTCATAACACAAGCAACCCAAACATTGATCTCACAAAAGATTGGTATTGATTGCAGTGGTTTTGAAACCTACAAGGTATTCAGTAATACAACGTTGGCAGATTCCCTATCGGTGACAAGACTTGGA
>JADMIO010703446.1_pt1 | contig 13604 bp, 8 predicted proteins | sample 8958161 | NCBI WGS metagenome assembly JADMIO01 (sample SAMN16585339, study PRJNA669376) | soil metagenome | isolation source: Crop rotation soil | place: USA: Cullars Rotation, Alabama | collected 2011 | reverse complement strand
GGCCGCGACTTCAAGTCACGTGAATTCCAAGCTTCGGATCCCACTGTGCTGGAAAGGTTGTGTATGGAAGGAATGTTGATGTTTATTGTTGATGAAATCGTTGTTTTTGAAGAGCGTCTTCGTGCAGCCGAGCTGGTTCCCGACCCCACGGTCTTCGATGAGCTGCTGGCCGACGACGTGATTCTCGTCGCGGAGAACGGTCACCCGTTTTTCGCGAAGCAGAAGGTAGTCGATGCGCACCGGGGGGGCGGGGCGCCGAAGTTCACGCGCGTCGAGATGCGCGACCAGCAGGTCGTGGATCATGGCGGCGCGGCGGTCGTCACGTGCACCGGCACCTACGAAGGGCCGCACGGCAGCGCGACGCTGAGGTTCATGCGGGTGTGGGTGCGGAAAGGCGGCAACTGGCGTATCGTCGCCGGGTCGGTATCGACCGGCTAACTGAGGTTGTTCGGGTCGCGGCCCTTCGGCGTTTACCAGAGTTGAGGGACCGCGCGTGAACCCGTATCATGCGAAACCTGTCATGACGCAACTACCGCCCGGCGGCGGGGGCCCGCGCGTCGACTCGACGTTCGAGTTGATCGAGCGGGTCAAAACGGGCGACGCGGAGGCCCTCGACCGCATTTTTTCGCGGTATTTGCCCGCGCTGCGCCGCTGGGCCAGCGGCCGGCTGCCACGCTGGACCCGGGACCTGATGAGCACGGATGACCTGGTGCAGGAAACGTTCATCCGGGCCATGAAAGGCATCAACCGCTTCGAGATGCGCCATGAAGGCGCGCTCCATGGCTACCTGCGCCAGGCCATCGTCAACCGCGTGCGCGACGAGGTGCGGCGCGGGAAGCGTTCCCCGGCGCACACGGAAATCAACGAGCATCATGCGGACCGCGACGCCACGCCGCTCGAACAGGCCATCGGCCAGGAGGCGCTGCAGCGCTACGAGGCCGCGCTCTCGCGGCTGCGCGTCGAAGAGCGTGAAGCGATTGTCGCGCGGGTAGAAATGGGATTGAGTTACCAGGAGATCGCCGAGGCGCTCGGCAAGCCGTCGCCGGAAGCGGCGCGCATGGCCGTGAGCCGCGCGCTGATGCGCCTGGCCCGCGAGATGGAGCCGCCTGATGCGTGAGGCGCTGCTTCCGCTCGCCGAATCGATCGCCGATGGCAGCGCCATCGACTGGGACGCCGTCGAAAAGGGGTCGGCGCCGGAAGACCAGGCCTTCGTGCGGCAGCTGCGCGTGCTCGCGCGACTGTCGGACATCCATCGCACGCTCGACGCGGAGGCGGCCGCCCCGCTGCCGTTCGCCGCACGGCGCAGCCAGTCGGCGCCGGCAATCGGCACCTGGGCGCACCTGACGCTGCTCGAACGCCTCGGCGGCGGCACGTTCGGCGAGGTCTATCGCGCCTGGGATCGCCAGCTCGAGCGTGAAGTCGCGCTCAAGCTGCTGAAAGGCGGCGGCGCGGACGATCCGGAAACGTCGCGCATCACGCGCGAAGGACGCCTGCTGGCTCGCGTGCGGCACCCGAACGTCATCACCGTACACGGCGTGGACGTGCACGAGGGACGCGTCGGCCTGTGGATGGAGCTGCTGCGCGGTCAGACGCTCGAGCAGCAGTTGAACACCCGCGGCATGTTCAGCGCGCGTGAAGCGGCGCTCGTCGGCATCGATCTATGCCGCGCGCTGGCGGCCATTCACGGCGCCGGACTCCTGCACCGGGACGTCAAGACCGAGAACGTCATCCGCGAAGAGGGCGGGCGCATCGTCCTTATGGATCTGGGGACGGGGCGCGAGATCGATCCGGCGCGCCACGGCTTGCCGGATTTCGCGGGCACACCGCTCTACCTGGCGCCCGAAATCTTCGACGGAGCGCCGGCCAGCCAGGCGACCGATGTCTACGGCCTCGGGGTGCTGCTCTATCACGTGGTCACCGGCTCTTACCCGATCCGCGCGACGACGATCGAGGAGCTCAAAGCGAAGCACGCAACGGCGTCGCCGATCCGGCTGCGCGACGTCCGCGCCGACCTGCCGACGGTCTTCGTCTCCATCGTGGATCGTGCGATCTCCAAGGATCCGACGCAGCGTTATCTCACCGCCGGCGCGCTCGAAGCCGACCTGGTGAAGGCGCTCGACGCGGACGGGCAGGGGCTGACCGAGGCGCACCCGGCCCCGACAGAGGCCGTCGAACAGAGACAGCGGCGCGGTAAACGATGGGCGATTGCCGCCATTGCCGCGGCAATTGTCGTCGCCGGCGCACTGCTGGCGTGGCCCGCGCTGCGCGGCGAGCGTGCCGCGCCGTCGGCATCGGCGGCGGCTGGCGCTCCCATCCGCTCGATTGCGGTGCTGCCGTTGGCCAACATGTCCGGCGACAGCGGCCAGGAGTACTTCGCCGACGGCATGACCGACGAATTGATCGGGACGCTCGGCCGCCTGCAGAGCGTCAACGTCATTTCGCGTACCTCGTCGATGCAGTTCAAAGGCACCAGCAAGTCGCTGCCCGACATCGCGCGCGCGCTGAACGTCGACGCGGTCGTCGAAGGCGCGGTGATGATGGTGCCGGGAGGCGACGGCTCGAACGCCGACGGGAAGCGGCTGCGCATCAACGCCCGGCTCATTCGCGCCGGCACCGATACACAGCTGTGGGATCGCACGTTTGAAGCGGCCGTGGCCGACGTGCTGAAGCTGCAGCGCGACATCGCCAACGCGGTGGCCGACGGCATCCGTGCACGGCTGCTCCCCGAACGCGAGAAGGCCGTCGCCCCCGCGGCGGCCGGCGGACAGCTCGATTTCGCGGGGTTCGACCTCTATTTGAAGGGACGCTACTACTGGAACATGCGCACGCCCGAGGCGTTGCGGCAGAGCGTGCAGTACTTCCAGGAGTCGATCACGCGGGGCTACGTGCCGGCCTACGCGGGTCTGGCGGATGCCTACGATCTGCTCGGCTACTACGGCGTCATCCCGTTCGACGAGGCGCAGCGGCGCGCGCGCGAGGCGGCGAGCAAGGGGCTGGAGCTCGATCCCGGGCTCGCCGAGGCACATGCGTCGCGCGGCGCTGTCGAACTGCATCAGCTGCAATGGCGTGAAGCCGCTGCCGATCTGCGGCAAGCCGTCGAGGCCAATCCCGGCTACGCCACGGGCCATCAGTGGTACGCGATTTATCTGTCGCAGCAGGGACGCTTCCAGGAAGCCCTCGACGAGGCGAATACGGCGCTGTCACTCGATCCGCTCTCGATCGCGGTGAACGCGCAAAAGGGAACGGCGCTCATCTTCCTGCGCCGCTATCGCGAGGCCATCGCGCAGCTGCAACAGACGATCGCCCTCGATCCCTCGGTCGTCCGTCCTCATCTCATCCTGGCGGAGGCGCTTGCCCACAACCGGCAGTACGACGAGGCGCTGCGCGAGCTGCAGCGGCTCGGCGAGGGCGGTCCCGAGCAGACGAACGTACTGGCCGAAACCGGCTTCGTGCACGCGGTCGCCGGACATCGCGACGAGGCGCTCGCGGTGGCCAAGACGCTCGCCGACCGATCGGCTCGCGGCGACACGATCGCCGCAGGCGCGGCCGGTGTCGTCTACGCGGGTCTCGGCGATCGCGATCGCGCGTTCACCTGGCTCAATCAGGCGCTGCTGCAGCGCGACCCCCTCCTCGCCGATCTGAAAGGCGACCCGCGCTTCGACAAGCTGCGCAGCGACGCGCGCTTCATGAAACTGCTTGAATCGATCGGGTTGCCGCAGTAGCATCGCCGCGAGCTGCGCCCCCATTCCCCAGCGACAGTTCAACCTCTCTCGGAGGGCCTACGTGAGCCAGACCTTGACCCGTTTCCTCGTCGATCTCGCATCCGACGCCGACCGCATGCAAGCGTTTCTCGCCAATCCCAGCGGTGTGCTCGACCAGACGGCGCTGACCGCCGGGCAGAAGTCGGCCGTGCTGACGCGCAACAACGGCGCGATTCGCCGCGCGATGGGAGTGCCGGTCGCTGCCGCCGCGATGCAGATGTTCAAGAAGGGACCGGCAACGAAGAAGACGAAGCAGACGGGCTCGAAGAAGAAGACGGGCGGCAAGAAGAGGAGCGGAACCCGCAAGACCACCAGATAGCGTGGCGCACCGACGGCGGCGCGGCGAACTGATCGTCGTGGGCACCGGCATCAAGCTGGTGGCTCATACCACGCTCGAAACGCTCGACTATCTCCAACGCGCTGATGTGCTTTTTTACGGCGTCAGCGAACCCGCCACCGAGCTCTGGCTGCAGCGTCTCAATCCGTCGGCGCGGACGCTGAACGACTGCTACGCGGAAGGCAAGCCCCGCGACCAGGCCTATCGGGAAATGACGGCGCGCATCGTCGACGCCGTGCGCACCGGCGCGCTGGTGTGCGCGGCCTTCTACGGCCATCCGGGCGTATTCGTCGATGCGGCCCACGCCGCCATCCGCCGCGCGCGGCGCGAAGGGTTCGCCGCCCGGATGCTGCCGGGTATTTCAACCGAGGATTGTCTCTTTGCCGACCTCGGCGTCGATCCAGGCGTGAACGGCTGCCAGAGCTTCGAGGCGACGGATTTCCTGGCGTGCCGGCGCCGCTTCGATCCGACGAGCGCGCTCATCCTCTGGCAGGCCGGCGCCCTCGGCGAGCCGAGCACCCGGCCGCGGATGAAGGCGCGGCCCGATCGGCTGCGGCGCCTCGCCGTGGCGTTGCGGAAGCATTACGAACCGCGCCACCCCGTAGTGCTCTACGAGGCGGCGCAGTTTCCGATCACCAGGCCGCGCATCCGCCGCGTGCCGTTGGCCAGGCTGGCGGCGAGCGCCGTCTGGTCGATGACGACGCTGTACCTTCCGCCGAAACCGTCGCGTGCCGCGGACCCTGCGATCATGCGATGGTTCGATGAGGGGTAAGCCGACAAAACTCCCAACGACCAACTTCCAAACGCCTCGACGTTGGCGGTTGGAGGTTGGGAATTGTGACCGAGTCCGCGTCTACTTGTGCGCCGGCTGAGGAATCTTCAGCACCTGGCCCGGCTTGATTTTGTCCGGGTCGCTGAGGAGTTGCCGGTTGGCGTTGAAGATGTCCATGTAGGCGTTGGCGTCGCCGAGCATCTCCTTCGCTATCCGGCTGAGCGTATCGCCAGCCTTCACCGTATAGGTGCGCTCGCCCTGGGGACCGGCAGCCGCGCCGGTCGCACGGATATCGGCGACCACTTCCTGCTGCCAGGACGGGATGGTCTTGATGGCGTCCCAGATCTTGTTGGCTTCTTCCTGCGTCTGGACCGTTCCCTTGAACTGAAGCTTGCCGTCGCGTTCCTCGGCGCCTCCCTGGAAACGGAGATTTTTCGCCGTTTGAATGGCGTAGTCGTATTTCTCCCGAAGAGCCATGGATTGCCTCCCTGCAGAAATTGATGCAATCCGGTGTGCGTCATCTGGATGTAATGCGTTTTCTCCACTATAAATAGTGGCCCTCTCCACAAACACGTCTTCCGCCCGAAGGTTTTCGATGAGATTGCTGCGCGCGCGTTCCATTACCGTCCTGGTCTGCCTCATCGCGGCCGGTACAGTCTCCCTCGCTGTCGGTCCGGCAGCGACACCCGTGTCGTTGACGACCGACGGCGCGGTGTATTCCGAGCCTTTTGACAGCCTGGGGGCAAGCGGAACGGGTTTGACGACCGTACCTCCCGGCTGGACGTTCGATGAGTCGCTCACCAATGCAAATGGTGCGTATGTGGCCGGGACCGGAAGCAGCACGGCCGGCGACACGTATTCCTTCGGCACGACGGGCAGCGGCGAGCGGGCGCTCGGACAGTTGCGCAGCGGCAACCTGGCGTCGATTCTCGGTGCCGCATTTACAAACGACACCGGCGGCACGATCGTCAGCCTCGATATCACCTATGCGGGCGAACAGTGGCGCTACGGCGGTCCCACCAATCGCGTCGGTATCGCCGATCGGCTCGACTTTCAGTACAGCACCACCGCAACCGGTATCAGCAACGCGTCCTTCACCAACCCCGTCGACGTCGATGCGCTCGACTTCACGTCTCCCATCTTTACCGGGAGCGCCGGAGCGCTCGACGGCAACGCCGCCGCGAACCGGACGTTGCGCAGCGCGACGATCAGCGGTCTCAGTATTCCGAACGGCGCCACATTCTGGATCCGGTGGAACGACGTTGACATTTCGGGATCCGAAGATGGCCTGGCGATCGACGATTTCTTCCTCACCCCTCACGTGGGGGAGCCGACGACGAATCCGACCGGCACCGGCAGCGCCAGCCCCGCCCTCGTCTCGCCCGGCGACACCACCTTGCTCACCATCGAGGTCACGCCGGGAACGAACCCGGCGAGCACCGGACTGGCGGTCACGGCTGACCTCTCCGCCATCGGCGGCTTCGCCTCGCAGCGGTTGTTCGACGACGGGACGAACGGCGACGCGGCCGCCGGCGACAGCATCTTCAGCGTGAGCGCGACGGTCGCGCCTGCAGCCTCTCCGGGCCCGAAGACGTTGCCGATCACGATCACGGACGAACAATCCCGAACAGGAACCTCGTCGATCGCACTGACCGTCGACCAGCTGCTGACGCCGATTCACAGCATCCAGGGCAGCGGCCTGGTGTCGCCCGTGGCTGCGGGCACCGAGGTCGCCACCGAAGGGATCGTCACCGGCGTCAAGTTCAACGGCTTCTTCATTCAGGCGGCCGACGCGGACGTGGACACCAACGCGAATTCGTCGGAAGCCATCTTCGTCTTCACCAGCTCGACGCCTCCCTCCTCAGTCGTGATCGGCAACCGCGTTCACGTCACCGGACGGGTCAGCGAGTTCGGCACGGTTGGCGATCCGGCTGGCCTCTCGGCCACGGAGCTCACCAATCCGGCGGTGACGCTCGTCTCGACGGGCAACCCGCTGCCCGCGGCGATCACGATTCCGGCCGCGGCGCTCGCTCCGACTGCGACCTTCGCGACCCTCGAGAGGTACGAGGGGATGCGCGTGCATCTCGATCAGGTGGTGTCCACCTCGCCGACGGGCGGGTCGATGAACGCGACCGACGAGGCCAATGCGCGATCGATCAGCACCGGCCTGTTCTTCGCTGTGCTGCCGGGGACGGCGCGCCCCTTCCGCGAGCCGGGCATCCAGGCGCCGCTTCCCGTACCCCCCGAAGCTCCCGCGGGCGCAACCCCGCCGGTCTTCGACGGGGACTACGAGCGCATCGGCGTCGACACGTTCTCCGTATTCCCCGATCCCGCGACGGCCGCGCTGTTCCCGCCGCCCGCGGGCAGCACGCTCGAGGTCACGACGGGCGTCACGATCGACGACATCACGGGCCCGCTCGACTACTCGTTCCGCTCCTACATCATCGACGCGGAGAGCTGGCAGCGACCGACCATCCACACGGGGAGCGCCAATCGCACGATCGCGCCGGTCAGGGATCGCAATCCCGGCGAGTTCACGGTGGCATCGGTCAACATGGAGCGCTTCTTCGACACCTCCAACGACAGCGCGACAAGCGACGCGGTGCTCACGGCCGCGGCCTATCAGGGACGACTGCGCAAGATGTCGATGGAGGTCCGCGACATCCTGAAGATGCCCGACGTCATCGGCGTCGAGGAGATGGAGCACCTGTCGACGCTGCAGGACCTGGCGGACCGGATCAACGCGGACGCGGCCGCCGCGCCGCTGCCCGAATATCCGGGTTACCAGGCATTTCTCGCCGAGGGCAACGACATCGGCGGCATCGACTCCGGGTTCCTCGTGCGCAGCGACCACGTCGATCTCGCAGCCGGCCACTTCACGGTCACGCAGTATGGGAAGGACTACACGTTCACGGGACCGGGAGCGTGCGGTAACAGTCCGCTGCCGGCGTGTCTGAACGATCGTCCGCCGCTCGTCCTCGACGCGGGCGTGTTGAATCCGCCATTCGAGCCCTACCGCGTCACCGTCATCGTCAACCACCTCCGCTCGTTGAGCGGCATCGACGGCGGCGCCACCGATCCGCTCGGCGCCGATGGACAGGACGCCCTGCGCATCCGCACCAAGCGGCGGCTGCAGGCGGAATATCTCGCGCAGCTGATCAAGGGGTTCCAGGACCAGGGCAAACGCGTCGTATCGGTCGGCGACTACAACGCATTCCAGTTCAACGACGGCTACGTCGATGCGATCGGCATCGCCAGGGGTGCGCCGGCGCCGCACAACGCGGTGACCCAGGACACCACGCTCGCCCCGTCGCAGCTGCCGACGCCGCCGCTCGTGGACCTGGTGAATAGCGCTCCCGCCGACGAGCGATATTCGTTCGTGTTCGACGGCATCGCCCAGGAGCTCGATCACATCCTCGTCACCAACAACCTGCAGGTGAACGGCGTCGCCTGGGGCCGCGTCAACGCCGACTTCCCGGAGAGTTATCGCGCCGACGTGACGCGACCGGAGCGCGTATCCGATCACGATCCGATCGTCGCCTACTTCAACCTCGAGGCGATCGACACGACGCCGCCGGTGATCACGGTGCCGAGCGACATCACCATCGAAGGCAACACGGCCGGCGGTGCCACCGTCACCTTCAGCGCGACGGCGCACGACGGCAGCGACGGCGATGTCGCGCCGGTCTGCACGCCGGCGTCCGGCGCCGTGTTCCCGCTCGGCACGACGACGGCGAGCTGCATCGCCACCGACAATCACGGCAATTCAGCGACGGGCACGTTCCACGTCACGGTGGTTGATACGACGCCGCCAGAGCTGACGCTGCCGCTCGATACGACAATCGAAGCCACGAACCCTGGGGGCGCGAGATTCACCTACACCGCCTCTGCGTTCGACATCGTCAGCGGTTCGGTCGCGGTCACCTGCAGCTCGCCATCGGGCTCGACCTTCGCGCTCGGACCGACCGTGGTCGCGTGCACCGCGGTCGATGGCAGCGGCAACGCGGCACACGGATCCTTCACCGTGGTCGTCGCCGACACGACGCCGCCGACGGTGGTTATCGCCATTCCCTTGCCGCTCGTGATCTGGCCGCCGAACGGCCGGCTGGTTCCGGTGGAAATCAAGGTGCTGGCATTCGATGCCGTGAGCGCGATGACCTCGCGCATCACCCGCATTACGGCCAACGACGGCGCGACGCCAGAAGATTGGCGCATCACGGGCGCGCTGACGGCGCTGCTGCGCGCCGAGCGCAGCGGCCAGGGTATCGGCCGCGTTTACACGTTCACAATCGACACGACGGATGCGGCGGGCAACACGACGACGTCAACGGCCGCCGTGTTCGTCCCTCACGATCAACGCAAGTAACTTCGAACGACCAACTCCCAACTCGCAACTGCCAAGAGCCTGATGTCGCGGCATCGGGTTCTTGGGAGTTGGAGGTTGGAAGTTGGAAGTTGACCCGTGTCAGAACGTCAGACGGAATCCGAATTGAGCCGTCCGATTTTGACCCACCGTCGGCTTCAGGTACTGCGGGCTTGTTTCGACGGTGGTATACGTCCAGTTCGGCGAGTTGAAGACGTTGAATACTTCGGCAATGCCTTCGAGCGCTACCCTGTGCGGCAGCGTGATCCGCTGCTGCAGGCGCAGGTCGGCCTTGCGGCGCGGCGGCTGGGTGAACCAGTTGCGCGGCACAATCGTGCCGTCGAGTCGGGCGCGCAGGCGGCTTGATGACTCCGGACCGCCGACGCCCGCGATGTTGCGCACGTCGGTCCCATAGGTGGTCGTCGCCCGCTCGCCGATGCCGGTGTAAAACACGCCGCTCACCTGCAGGCCGCGGCCCACGTCCCAGATGCCATTTAGCACCGCACGATGGCGCAGATCGCCCGCGGAGAGCGACCACTCGCCGCCCAGATCCGGCTGCGTCTTGAACGTCACCGGCGTGGTGCCGCTGAACGCCGGCGGGTAGGCGTCCCACAATCCCGACAGCGTGTAGGTCGCCGATCCCTGCCAGTGATTGCTGAAGCGCTTGGTCACCGCCGTCTGCAGCGCGTGATAGCTCGAGCGTCCCATGCGCACGAGCATCGAGATGGCCCCGAAGTCCGGGTACGCGCGGCGCGCAATATCGGAGAACGGGTAGTTGGCGCCGGTCGCCGGATCGAACGTCAGGTTCATGTTCGAGATGATGTCCTTCTCGTTGCGGCCCTGGCTGTAGACGTAGTCGGCTTCGACCGCGGTCGTGCTGCCGATCTGATGCTGGAAGCCGATGGAGTTCTGCCACGTACGACCGAGCTGCGTCGAATAGTCCGCCGGCGCCACGAGCTCCTGCAGCGAACGGCGCAGGCAGCCCGGCACGTTGCGGACGTTGCAGAACTGCTGCATGCCCTGCGTGACCGAGGGCAGCGGCTGCCCGTTGGTCGGGTTGGCTCCAAAGTCGGGCCGCCCGTCGTTGGTGTACTGCACGACGACGAGGCGATCGATCTGTGCCATGAAGAACGTGTCGATCTGCAGCGGCGTCGAGAAGTACAGCCCGGAGCCGCCGCGCAGCACGGTGCTGTCGGTGAGGCGATAGGCGAAGCCGGCGCGCGGCTGGATGTTGTTCTTGTCGGCAGGGCGGCCCTTGTCCACAAACGGCGGCACGGCGTAGTTGTTGCCGTTGGCGTTGAGGCTCAGGTCGTAGCGCGCGCCGAGGTTCAGCGTCAGCTTGTTCGAGACCTGCCAGTCGTCCTGGAACCACGCGCCGTACTGCGGACGGATGTCGCGCGTCGCGTAGTTGCCGACGCCGATGCTGTAGGTGCGGATGAGCGGCGAGATGGCGTTGAGGTTCCAGGTGTCGGCGTTCCACGGATCCGGGAACCACGCCTGCAGGTCGGCCGCCGACGGCGTGCCGCCGCGCGCGTCGACCACGCCCATGCACGACTGGCAGTTGTTGCCGGAATCGACCATCACGACGGCGTCGGCGCCGGCCTTCACGTCGTGGCGCCCGCGCGCGTCGTAGGAATAGGTGAAGTCGTCGCGCAGGCTCCAGTTGTCCTGCGCGCCGAACCGCGGGTAGAACGTGTTGCCGCCGATGGCGAAATTGCTGAAGGTGATGCGCGGCGAGCCGGTGGTGACGCCGTTGGGCGCCTGCCAGTGATTCGACCAGTGCGTGAGGTTCGCGTTTTCGAAGATCCAGCGCGTCTTGCCGCCGTTGATCTCGTTGACCGCCCGGTTGCTGAGCACGTGCGTGAACTGCGCCGAGTACTCGCGGTTGGTTTCGGCGGTCGAGCCCGTCGCCGCCGGATGGCTCGTATCGCCGGGCGTGAACGGCTGCCAGTGCTCGGCGTCGGTGATCTTCCCCATCAGCCGCATGCTCGACGAGAGCTGGTAGTCGAGGCGCGTGCCGCCCATCTTGATGGTCTCGGGACCGTGCAGCGAGACGTTGAAGGCCGGGTACGGCGTGTTCCAGATGCTCGTCTTCGGCTCGCGCTCGTAGTCGTAGTGCGCGAAGAAGTGGAGCCGGTCCTTGCGGATCGGCCCGCCGAGTGTAAAGGCCAGCTGCTGGTTGTCGATGGGCACGACGCGGTGCAGGACGGGGTTCGGCGCGTTGAACCGGCTGTTGCGGAAGTTGCCGCGCATCGATCCGGCGAAGCGGTTCGTGCCCGACTTGGTGACGGCGATGACCTGTACGGCCGCCGAGCGTCCCATCGTCGCGTCGAAGCGGTTGGAGATGTACTGGAACTCGCCGATCGATTCCTGGCTGTAGCGCGGCTGGTTGCCGAAGCCCATTTCGGAAGTGACCTGCTGGCCGTCGAGGCTGAACTGATACTGCCGCACGTCGCCCGCTGCCCCGCGGTTGGCGATTGGCGTGTTCGCCGTGTCCGAGGTCATGCGGCTGCCGGGGGCGAGCATGGCCAGCGCCATCCAGTTGCGCCCCTGCACGGGCAGCTCCTGCACCTGCTGCGGGTCGATGTTGCCGCCAAGCTGCGACGTGGCGACGTTGATGAGCGGCGCTTCGCCGCTGACGGTGACCGTTTCGGCGACGCCGCCCGGCGCCATCTGCAGGTTGATGACGATCGTCTGTCCGACGAGCAGCTCGACGCCGGTACGCTGCGCGGAGCGGAACCCCTGCAGCTCCGCCGTTATCTCGTAGGCACCGACACGCGCCGGAATGCGGTAGACGCCGCGTTCATCGCTCACCGCGGTGAAGCGGTTCCCGGACGCTGCATGAATGGCCGTCACCGTGACGCCCGGAAGGACTCCGCCCGTCGTGTCGAGAATCGTGCCTGTCAGCGTCGCCTCCTGCGCCAAGGCCGCAGTGGGCACGAGCAGCAACAGGGAAAAAAGGAACCGTCGCATTAGTCCTCCTCGTAGACGACCCGTCCACCCACCATGGTCAGCACCGGTTTGATGTTCCTGATTTGCTCCGCGGGAACCGTCAGATAGTCGCGATCGAGCACGACGAGGTCCGCCAGCTTGCCCGGCTGGAGCGCGCCGAGGTTGTTCTCCTGGAAGACGAAGAAGGCGTTGTGCCGTGTGTAGGCGATGAGCGCGTCCTCGCGGCTGATGGTCTGCCGCATCACCTTGAGGCCGCTCGTCATCTTCCCCGTCACCGCGTAGTGCAGGGTGACAAACGGCATGTACTGATTCGCCGCGCTGCCGTCGCTGCCGAAGCCCCACATGATGCCGCTCGCCTGGATCGTCGCCAGCGGCGGCTGCTCGAGCGCGTTCTCGCCGAAGATCTCCTGCATGATGCCGCCGTTGATCACGTTCCACGGATGCACGGCGGCATACATGCCGAGCCGCTTCATGCGCTCGAGCTGCGCGGCGTTCGACTGGTTGAAGTGCGCGAGCATCCAGCGCAGGTTCTTCACCGGATAGACCTTGTTGACCGCCTCGATCTGATCGAGGAACGCGTCGATCGTGTGCGTCAGCTCCGCGTGCACGTGCAGCGGCAGCCGGTTCCTGGCAATCTCCATCGCCAGCCGCCGCCACTGCGCGAGCTGATCCGGCTTCGGATCGGAGACCGAGTCGAACATCGGATCGTGCAGCGGCCCGTACACGCTCTCGCCGTAGAGGACGCTGTCGACGAAGTCGTCGCCCTGGAACAGCTTGATGTCGGCGATGCGCGGCAGCGCACGCTCGACCTGCTCCGGAGTGTTGGCGCCGACGCCGTCGATGCAGAAGATGCGGACGTTGAGCTGGTGCTGCGCCTCCCACTTGCGATACATCGGCAGCAGCGCCGGGTCGCATCCCGCCACGCCGAACGTCGTCAGCCCGGCGCGGTTCATGTCCTTGAGCATGGCGAGCGTGCTCGCTGCGAGCTGGCCGTCGGGGACGCGCGGCATCTTCGCGGCGATGGCGCGCACGGCGCCCATGCCCCCTTCGACGATGCCGGTGGCGCGGCCCGCCGCGTCGCGGACGATCGAGCCTTTCGGGAAGTCCTGCGGATCCGCCGCCCCGTCGCGGATGCCGAACGCCTCGAGCCCGCGGCTGTTCAGATAGGTGCGGTAGTACGACTCCTGAAGGGCGACGGGATGGTTGGGAACGAGACGGTCGAGCTCCTGCCGCGTGAACTTCGCGCGGCTGTCGGCGAACTGATCGACGGACCAGCCGCCGATCGTGTACACCCACTCTCCCCGCGCAATCGCCTTCGCGCGCGCGACGACGAGATCGAGCGCCTGCCTGCGCGAATCGACGCCCTTTCCAGCACATTGGGATCCTAAGCTTAGAATTCCACGTGGACAAGTTGTCGCG
>JADMIO010634669.1_pt1 | contig 13605 bp, 11 predicted proteins | sample 8958161 | NCBI WGS metagenome assembly JADMIO01 (sample SAMN16585339, study PRJNA669376) | soil metagenome | isolation source: Crop rotation soil | place: USA: Cullars Rotation, Alabama | collected 2011 | reverse complement strand
GTTTTCTCTACATCGACAAGAAGAAGTTTGCGGAAGTGTTTGCAGCCGATGTTTCAGAACGCGATTTGAGCATCCTTTCTTCCGCGCAGAAACCAGTCAACTCGGCGACGTTCGGACAGAAATTTGAAACGCCAGCGTGGAAGACGATTCCGAGTTGGTACCTGGTTGCGAGTGAGGACAATGCAATCAATCCCGATCTGGAGCGTATGTTTGCTAAGCGCATGAACGCAACGACACGAGAGGTGAAGAGCAGTCACGTTCCTTTCGTGTCGAATCCCGAAACCGTTGTCGACATCATCGCAGCAGCCGCTGACGCTGTGTCGCCGCGCGCCGCCGCGGGCTAGTTGTATCGAAAAATAACAGGCGCACGCGAAGACTATGATCGCGTGCGCCAGTTATCTGGGACGGCACTCCAACCTTACGGCCGGTTCGAATTTCCGTTGCTGTTTTTCGATCCGCCGCTGTTACTGTTGCTTTCGTTACCCGGTAACGTTTTCGCTATCTGAAGATGTTCCTGGAGCGTTGGTAGAGTTTTAGTCACAAACGCTCGAAGCTCAGGATCGCCGGCTTTGGTGCTCTGACGTTCAAACTCTTTCACGTCTTTCTCGTGATCCTTCAACATCATCTTCGAGTAAGCGCGGTCGAACTCCGCGCCTGACATCGCGGAAAGTTTCGCCACATCCTTCTGATCCTTTTCGTCGAGAGCCGTCGGCAAGGTCATTCCTTTACTCGAAGCCAACGACATCAGTTCCTCGTTTGCTTTCGAATGATCGTCCACCATGCGTTGGCCGAATTGCTTCACTGCGTCACTTGTGCCACGTTGTGCTGCGACGCGGCCGAGTTCGACTTCCAACATGCCGCCCATCGCGGCTTCCATGATGAATTTGTGGTCTTGCTGGTTCATGCCCGCTTGCGTGCCAGCGGCGCCACCGGTGTTGCGATTAGCGGATCTGTTTTCGTTTTGCATTCCGCTTCCGGTGTTGCTGTTGCTGTTCTGGTTTTGGTTCTGGATGTTGATTCCAGCCTTGCCGGCAACGGCCCAAAGCCCAAGCGCGAGCAGCGCGGTTATCGCCCAAACGTGTGCAGTCTTAATTAACTGTCGATTAGTCATTTCATGCCCTCCTTGTTTGATTCAAGACCGCTAACCCACAGTGCTGCGCCCACCACCGCGCACCTGCAAGCCCATCAGTCTTGCGGGAAAAGTTCCGAAGTCTTCAACCTCCCACGTGTTACCGTCGCGCAAACGTACCTTCGCCGCCGGTATCAACATGCCTTCATTTGCTCCGCGGCCCACGTACAGCTCCGCATAACCGAATCTGTAGTCGCTCCTGCGCGCGCCATAGCGCAGCTCGCCAAAACCCAGTTCACGTTGATAGAGAACCACCAGCTTTGTCCGGCCTTCGCCGTCGTTTGTACTGAGAATTACGTTTGCAGGTACACCTACGCCCGAACCGACCTCAATACGCCCGGCGTCCATGCGCGACAGGACTTTCATGAGTCCGTCCTGCCCGCCGGATTGCAGCGCCGCATTGAGTTGATTGACTTCGTCAGGATTTGAGAGTCGATTGACGACCAGCCTGAACGGCAGCGAGCGGCCGGGTCGCCGGCCGCCGACGAAGTAGACGGTTCCGGTGATCGTGCGTCCGGCGAAGGCGTCCTGCGCGGAAGCTTTGGTACGTGGATAAAAGACTGTGCTTCCAAAAACTAGCAGCGTGACCAGCAGTAGCGATGTTTTTTTCTTCATATAGTTCCTCGTGTTTAGACAATAAGCGTGCCCGACAGACCGCGACCCCGCCGTCTGCGAACCTATTGGAGGAACTATGATGTTTCAGGGGAAGTCTGTGTAGCCTAACAATAATCGTTGGGCAAATCGGTGCGCTGGCGTACCATCGCTGGGAATGATTACACGAACAATCTTGTGGCGGCGAATTGATTCGCCTGGTCACGAAGCGTGCCGCTTGTATGGCATCGATGATAAATGGCGTCTGGAAGGCACTGCGGTGTTTTCGCACGAAGGGCGCGCGTGCCGGCTTTCTTATTTGATAGTGTGCGATGCGAGTTGGAACACGATGAGTGGGACAGTTTCGGGTTGGGTTGGAAACAATCTGGTGAATATCGAGCTCTTGGTTGATGGGCAGCGTCGTTGGAAGATGAATGGCGTGTCTGAAGCGCAGGTGGATGGGTGTGTTGATTTGGATCTGAACTTCAGTCCTTCGACAAATTTGTTGCCGATCCGGCGGCTGTGTCTTGAAGTTGGGCAGTCGGCTGAAGTTAAGGCTGCATGGCTACGATTTCCGAGTTTCGCACTCGAACCGTTTTCGCAGGTTTATACGAGAGTCGATGAAACTACATATCGCTATTCGAGTAGCGATGGAGAGTTTGTCGCGGATCTTACGGTCGACGATGTTGGTTTTCCGACGGTCTATCCGGGCTTGTGTGAGGCTGAAACTGCGAGCGAATGATTGTGTCACGAAACTCAGCTCAGCTCAACTATCATGCACTAAGAACGGAGGAATAATGGCTACAGCGAAAGAACACATCGCTGAAATCATCAAGCGCCAACCGGACGACAGCTCTTACGATCATATCGTCCGCGAACTGGCGTTTGATTTTATGGTGCAACGCGGTATTAAAGACTCTGACGAGGGACACACGATCACCAATGAAGAAATGGAACATCGGATAAGAGCTTGGCAGAAATAAACTGGACTCGTGAGTCCGAGATCTGGCTCCGCGATATCTATAACTACATCGCAGCCGACAATCCTCACGCCGCCGCGCAAACTATCACCAGGATTTACGAAAAGGCGCAGTTGCTTAAAACTCACCCGCGCCTCGGGCATCCATACGAGCCCGAGCAAGCCCGCGAGGTTCGTATTCTCCTGTACGAGCACTATCGAATCGCTTATTAATAAAGCCGGAGGGTGACATCGATATTCTAGGCGTTTTCCATGGAGCTTTAGATATCTAGCGATACTTTATATAACGCCGGCGACACATTACTCACCGATGATTTTCACCAACACACGCTTGCGGCGGCCGCCGTCGAATTCGCCATAGAAGATCTGTTCCCACGGGCCGAAGTCTAGTTTTCCGCCGGTGATTGCGACGACCACTTCGCGGCCCATGACCTGGCGTTTGATGTGCGCGTCGGCGTTGTCTTCGCCGGTTCTGTTGTGGTGGTATTGGCTGATGGGTTCGTGTGGGGCGAGTTGTTCGAGCCAGGTTTCGTAGTCGTGATGGAGTCCGCTTTCGTCGTCATTGATGAACACGGAAGCGGTGATGTGCATCGCGTTCACTAACGCCAAACCCTCGACGATCCCACTGTCGCGCAGGCACTCCTCAACCTGCGGCGTGATGTTGATAAACGCGCGCCGCGTCGGCACGTTGAACCATAGTTCTTTGCGATAGCTCTTCATCAACCACAAAAAAGCACAAAAGGCACAAGAGCACAAACCTTTTTTGCAAACTCTTGTGCTTCTTGTGCTTCTTTGTGGCTAAAAACCTAGTGAGACGAGAGCGGCTGCATTTGCAGACCGAACACCTGCGGGTTTTCACCGACGATCGCGGCGGCGAAGAAACGCGGTACGTAAAAGACACTCTCGTTTCTAAACGTCTCGTCGAGTTTGGTGCGGTCGGCAGTCAACGCGCAGATACTGCATCGCTTGTTCTGTTCGTTGAGCAGCACTTTCAAGTCGCGAGCGGTTTTGTCAGCGCCGCGGTTGTACGCAAGGATCGCGAGTGCTTCCTTCATCGGATCGTTGGCGAAGACTTGCATACTATCAGTGATGTAGCGAGCGGCGGCGTCAGCAGATTTTCCAACGTCGAGAAGTTCGTCAACCGTAAGCCCGTAGCGCTCGCCAGTCGAGGGAAGAAACTGAAACATGCCAAGCGCTCCCATCGGACTCGGCGAGTCGAGGTTCTTGTATTCGGATTCGATAAACGGCAGGTAGAGACCGAACAGCGGCGAGACATTGCGCGCCCTGAATGCCGCGATCAGCGCTGGCGCCTGAGCCTGGCCGCGCTCCAACGCTGGACGCAAATCGGATCTGCCGCCACGTTCCTTATCGTTTTTCCCGAGCCGCTCGGCGTACTGCATCACAGCCTTCTGAATATCTTTTTCGAAGTCTGCCGTGAATTCGTATTCACTTCCCGACATCTCGCGCGCGATGCGCCGCGCTTGTTCGCCGACAAACACAAGCCGCTCGGCGCGTGACATGTCTACATACGGTTTCCCCGGGGGAACGGTCTGGCCGCTGACGTGCAGGGCATTCAATGCCAGCATTACCACACTCGCCAGCGATATAAGAGCTACTCTAGTTTTCATATATGTTTTGTGTCCTCCACATATTAAGCGAGATGCGGCGAAGAAACTGTTCATCGTGCGCCGGTAAGCGAGAAAACACGACGAAAGTGTTCATGCGCGAACAAAAAACTTTCGCCTCTATTGATGCTAGAATTCGATGCGAATGAAGACGTTGACCGCGGACAACCTGACCGGTTTGCTCGTCGAATGGCGTGAAGGAGATCAGGCCGCGCTCGACCGTTTGATGCCGCTGGTTTACGACCAACTGCGGCGGATCGCGCACCGCTACGTCCAACGCGAACGCGACGGTCACACATTGCAAACGAGCGCTCTTGTGAACGAGGCGTATCTTCGTTTAGCCGATCAGAAAGTGGTTTGGCAAAACCGCGCGCACTTCTTCGCGGTGACCGCGCGCGTCATGCGCCACATCCTGATCGATCACGCGCGGCGTCGTCGTTACGCAAAACACGGCGGCGATGTTCGACAGGTTCCGATCGACGAAGCCGCGGCGATGTCGCTGGAACGAGCCGCTGAGTTGATCGCGTTGGAAGAAGCTTTGGATGAACTTGCGCAACTCGATCAGCGCAAGGGTCATGTGGTGGAACTGCGTTACTTCGGCGGTCTCAGTCTCGAGGAAACGGCTGAGGCTTTGGACATTTCACTGATGACCGTGCGGCGTGATTGGCGTGCCGCGAAAGCGTGGCTCTATCGGCGACTGAAGGAAGCGGAATGAAAGCTGAGCGATGGCAAGAGGTTGAAACCGTGTTGCAGGACGCGCTGGATCGCCCGTCGTTCGAGCGCGCCTCGTTCATCGAAGACGTGTGCGCCGGTGACGAAGAATTGAGAACCGAAGCCACGACTCTGATCGCCGCTTACGAAGAGGCCGGTGATTTCATCGAGCAACCTGCGATCGCACGAGACGCGTATGTTTTGTTGAGCGCTGAAACGGGCCGCGTGATTGGTCCATACCGGATTGTCGAGCGTCTCGGCGCCGGAGGAATGGGCGAAGTCTACCTGGCCCACGACACGAGACTCAGCCGCCTCGTCGCGCTGAAACTGCTGCCGGTTTATTTCGCTTCCGATGCGGCGCGGTTGCGGCGTTTTCAAAGTGAGGCGCGCGCGGCTTCGGCTTTGAACCACCCGAACATACTCACGATTTACGAAGTCGGCGAAAGCGATGGCGTTTATTTCATCGCGACCGAGTTTATTGACGGAAAGACTATCAGCGAGTTGATGCGAGAGCAGCAGTTATCGCTCGCGGAGATCCTGGATTGCATCGAACAGGTAGTGTCAGCACTGGCTGTGGCACACGCTGCGGGCATCGTGCATCGCGACATCAAACCCGAAAACATCATGCGGCGCGAGGATGGCCTACTCAAGATTCTCGACTTCGGCATCGCCAAACTGTTGGAGCCCGCGAAAACGCCGGACGATCCACGGGAAACACAGACTGAAACGGGCCTTGTTTTGGGAACGGTCAACTATATGTCGCCCGAGCAGGCGCGTGGACTTTCAGTTGACGAGCGCACTGACATTTGGAGTCTCGGCGTTGTGCTTTATGAAATGTTGGTGCGACGGCTGCCGTTCAACGGCGCGACGCGTATGGACACGATGGTTGCGATCCTCGATCGCGAACCGGCGCGATTATCTGAGGTTGCGAACGAGCATGTTCGAGCCGCGCCGCTGTTGCAGTCGATCGTGGACAAGTCTTTGTGCAAAGACGTTGCTGGTCGTTATCGGACAGTCAGCGAGTTGCTGAGCGATTTGAAAACTGCTCGCGAACAACTCGACGGCAAAGCCGAACGTGAGGTTGAAAGTCGATCCGGAGGTTTGAGGTTAACCGCACGCCTGTCACCGCGCTTCGTCTCGCTCGTAGCGATCGTTTTGCTGTTGGCGATCGCGATTACCGGAACGTTTCTTTACAGACGATCGACGAGATTGCATCAGCCTGTTGCCACGAACGCTTCAACTGCGCGGCCAGTGAAACTCTATTCGCAAATGAGCGAGCCCGAACGTTTGCAATTTGTCACCGAGCAGGAACAGCGCATCTCGACCATGATGGGCGAGCGTCCTGTGAAGCTTGATGACACGGCCATTCGTTATCTCAAGTCCTACGTGGATTATTACGCTGCGAGAATGACTGGTCCACCGGATCAACCCACGGGCAGCATGATCGCGGTTTATGAACGCGCGCCCGCTTACGTTCCGTTGATTGGTCGTTCATTCGCCGCGCGCAAAGTCCCCGTGATCATCGGGATCTATCTGCCGGTGATTGAATCGGGATACCGTCCCTGTTCTGAAAGTCAGTTCGGAGCAAAGGGGCTTTATCAATTCCTGCCGTCGACAGCGCAAAACTATGGTGTTTCTCGCGCGGAGATGTGCGACCCGGAGAAGATGACGCCTGCCGCGGCTCACTACATTGCCGATCGCATGGCCGAGCTCGGTGAAGATTCGCAGAGCGTGACGTTGGTGCTGCTCAGCTACAATCGCGGTGCGGAATGGGTGCGCGATAGTCTGCGCCAACTGCGTGGCACGGAGAACTATGCGAGAAATTTCTGGACCTTGTTTGCCAACAGGGAAGCACTCGACGGAGATTTTCGCAAAGAGACCCAGCGCTACGTCCCAAGCTTCCTCGCCGCCGCCATCATCGGCGAAAACCCCGAAGTGTTCGGGCTAAAAACGCCCCCACTCTCGACGCTCGTTGGACGGTGAGGCTGTAAGCCTTCCTCAGTCGTTGTTCAACTTCACTTCATCACACCTTACCCGGGTGTCGTCTATGGTCACATAAACGCCGTGATCCCTGTAAGCCTGTACGCGAGTGAGAGTTTCGCTCTTCTTGCCATTGTCTGGCAGATTGGCCTTCAGGTAGTTCAACACATCTTCTATTCTGTCTCCGCCGTTACAGTTTACCGACCGAAAGACCTTCAACTGTCCATCATCCAGAAATAATATGTGACTGAAGGAATAGGGCAGATACATCGGGGCGACGTGGTAGACGTGCTTGTTGAGCAATTGCACGCACGAGCCTAACGACGTTCCAGTATTTGAAGGATCTGTGAGGTCGTAAATAAAAAAGCGGCGCGGCTTGTCTTTCACGACTTCAAGTCCGCGAGGCTCATATTTCCGAAATGTAGGAGCAGAGTTATTCAGGATCTCGGCCAAATTGGTGAGAACTTGACCCCTGTTATAAAGAGCATCTTGATTCTGTTCACAAACAATTTTGTCTTGATGCATAGATACCGCCAAGGTCGGAGACAGCGAAGACACTGGAGCACTTAGAGGTGCAAACAGAATCAGGAGCGTTATCAGTTTTAGGCTATATTTCACTGGCACTCGGACCTCCATTTACCGTACGCAACCACGTTCCGGCCATTGCGCGTCTCGCATCTCCTCCAATATACGACTGCCTACCCGATAGGCTGATTCTTCCACGTTCAGATTGTTGGTGCGCCCCTCTTGCCGATCCTTAATTGCTCTAAGGGCCGCCTGATTCGTGTTGTGGTCACCTTCGTGGCCAAGGGCCGAAACCATAAAATCTTCGACAGTCATCTCTGCGAACTCATAAAATGCTCTCTGCCGATCGAGATCAGCCATGATATTACCTTCAAAGATGGTGATCGTAGCCTCTGCATAGGAGATATTCCCCTCCGCATCCGTTATGTAAGCTGGCATGCCGTTAAAGCGATTTTGGCCTGGTGAATCGTCCCAAGCCAACGGTTTTCCATCTTTGTCGTGCGGTTGATGTTCTCCGAGCTTAGCGTTGTTGACTTCTTCCTTCACGATTTTGAAATGAATCTTCGTGGCGTTGTTCGCTAACCTCTCAAACGAGTCTAAAGCCGTCCCACTGGCCCTTGCTGAGGTTAGTTCCGCCATCCGCTTCAAATCGGCGGATGCATTGTTGCCTAGAACTACCATTCCTCCTTGAACGCTTACATCGACTTTCTTGCCATCCGTGCCAACAAAGTATCTGCCGTCCGGATCGATAAACTTCAGCGGATTGTTTCCGGCATACGTGTAAAGGTTTAGTTGTTGTGGTTGCCTGATGCGTCTTGAAGAAATGTAGACCGGATCCGATCCGCTGAAACGTCCATGAGTGGAGCTATAGTATCTGGCTCTGAAATAATCCAGCCCCGTCTCATTGTCGCGTTCTTGTGAAGTAAACTTCTGCCGCAAACCATCCGACGCACCGGGAAAGCCCATGCCAGTGGTGCGGCCGCCGGCGCCGGCGGAGATCTCTTCGCCGAATGGTTTGTAGTCGTGCCGGCTCACGACGGCGGCGCCGGAGTTTGTCACGACGCGCGGGGAACCGAGATTGTCCGCAGTTGCGTAACGCGTGCCGTTGGCGTTAACGGCCGTCGGTTCGATGGTTGCAAGCAAACCGGTGGCGCCGTAAATGTATTCCTTCGTTAGCGCACCGCTTGAGCCGTTGAACTCCATGATCAATTGTCCGCCGATCCCGTAAACGAAACGCAGATTCTCGCCCACGAGCTTCCGTACGCGCTGGCCTTCGCCGTCATACACGTTAGCATTCACGTTATCTACTTTACTGATTTTATTCTCCGCATCGTAGACATAACTATGAGTTCCATCGTTGAGCAAATTACCCGCAGCGTCGTAACTCGAGCCGGTGATTTGATTACCGGCTGTGAAATAGAGGCTCTGATTCCCGCCTCCGAGATCGATCCAACGATTGCCGTAGCGATCGTAGCCATTGGTTTGTGACCAGTTTGCTCCACCGTTCTCGCTTGCGGTGGTCAACCTGTTTAGAGAGTCGTAACCGAAGCTCTGGCTATAGCTCAGTCCGCCTCCGTTATAAGTAATCGACTGAACGTTTCCATTGTTTGCCGTCGTGCCATAGCTATAGGCGATGGAGACGATGGAAGCCGGATTGCCGGCCGTCCCAAGTTTGATCCCATCCGCCTGTAGACGACTGTTGTAAGTGACGGCATTGATCAGTGTGTTGCCATAGGTTTGGCTGCTCATCGTGCCCGGAGCAGTATAGGTTATGGCGCTCACACTCGCTCCGGGTGCATAGGTCGTAGCTGGCGTGTTTAGCGAAGTAAGCCTGCCTGCATTGTCGTTTGTATAAGTGACTGTGCGCCGGTTTCCTGCACCCGGGACCGATGGGTACGTCTGTGTCTGTATCGACCCGCTCAAACGGTAGGTCGCTTCGGCAAGATAGTTCACAGAGTCTGTTTGCTGATACTGACGAACAACTAATCCGCGCGCGTCAAAACCGCGATAAGTACCACTGCTGCCGCCGCCATAAGTGACTGCCACGAGTCTTCCTGTCGCCTGCCCACGATCAAAAGTAGGCGCACCGGCCGGTAAGGACTGTGCGTCGTAAAAATAATCAACGCGCGGAGTCCCATCGCTGTAAGTCTTGACTGTAGGGCGATTGAGCGCGTCGTACGTGACACTGGTGGTAACTGGGCGAGTGTCTTGCCTGGTTAGCATGTTGCCGTTGTCGTCGTAGGTATAAGTAATTGTGCCACTTTCGGGATTGGCCACCGTTCGGAGCCGTGATAGCGAATCGTAGGTGAAACTGCGCGTTTGCACTCCCTGGCTTACCGTTAAGAGATCTCCCAGAGTGCTATAGGCATAAGTTGTTGGCTGCACGGGGGCGACAGTGGCGCCGAGGTTGTTGCTGGCATCTGGTTCATCGGCACGCACCAGCCTACCCAAAGCATCAACCATGCTGCGACGAAGCTTACCTGCCTGATCCGCAACCGTGGTGAACTGTGCGTCGTAGGTGGTAGTCATACTGCCAGTCCAATTCGCGCTCGTGCCGATAGATGGCGGCTGTGCTACGCCACTGAAAGTTGCTACTTCAACCAACCGGCCTGCGTTATCGAGTGTGGTCCTGGTCCAACCATCCGTCGGTGCCGCTCCATTGCGCGCCGGATTCGAGGAGAACGTGATCTTACCAAGCTGTTGATAAACCTTCGCCGATGAAATGGTGTAGTTGGCGCCGTCTTCGGTCTGCTCCGTCAGCGTGACACGGCCTAACTGATCTCTGCTAGTCCTTGTCTTCAGCAGTTTGTCGGTTTCTGTGTTCAAGTCGGTGGCCACGACTACCTGGCGGGCGTTGTCGAGATAAGTGGTAGTCACGCGTTGACGCTGACCCGAAACAGTTGGACCATAAGTTACTCCTGCCCGGCCAAATGGATCCACGGCCGACAACAATTGATTGTTGTAATCGATTGTCGAGACACTGCCGTTTGCGTCGGTCTGGCTGGTGACGAGGCCAGTTGAGAAGTCGAACGCAGTGGTCGTGGTTTGTGTGCCGGTGCCATTCTGCGGATCGACAACCACCCGATTCGGAAGTGCATGGGTTGAGTCGTCGTAATAGAACTGGGTGACTTTGCCGCGTGGGTCCGTCTTGGTCGCAACGTTTCCGTAAGCACCGTAGGTTTGCGAACTCGTAATCCATTTGTTGTCTAAATCATCCCACACACTCTGACTAGTTATATTTCCCACCGTTGGTCCACTGCCATAAGCCAGTCCGTCGTAACTGAGACGCGTAATGGCTGGTCCGGTTGTTGTTTGTTGCAAGGCATTCAGAATTAATGGCGCGGCAGTCGAAATGTTGCGCTTCGCGTAGACGTTGCCCGACGTCGAGCTCGTGGCCTGATTGTGATAGGAGTTAACAGTCGTTCTTAACACCGTTGCGCCGGCAGGAACGCCCGTCGGTACACCTAAAGAATCGCGGGAGACTAAGGCGGGATCAAACCAGTCGTATTCGGTGGTCTGTGTCAAATTCCCGTTGAAGTCATATTGAAACGCCTTGGCCGCCATCTTGAGGTTGTTACCACTGGCGTCTGTAAGCGTGGTGTATTCAAAGTCGACGACACTATTGAAATCAACATTCCCATTCGGCGATGCAATGCTCGCCCCGCTGAACACTTTATTGGTCCAATGCCGTTCGATCCTGGAGAACGGCCGGGTCGTTCTGTAAGCAAAACCGCTCTTTCCAAACGCCGATCCGAACGCTGGCCCTTGAAGAAACCTATGCTCAACTATCGTGCTGCCGTCAGGATTCGTTATCTGAGATGAGCCGTCAAGAATTTGATAGGCCCAGGTGTCGACTGTCCCGTCATGATCGAGTTTCTTTTCAGTAATAGAGACTTTGGCTATGTCATCAGTACTAAAAGGAGCGTGTGTGGAGTTCAAGTCAAATTTGTAATCGATCTTCGCGCCCGATGGAGTCTCGATCCTGCTCAGAAAGCCCCATCCTTTTGAAGCCGTCCTGACATAGGTTGAAGAGGAACCACTGCAACTAAACTTCACCGTTGGCGTACTGGCTGTTTCAGTGCTGTCAGAGTCGTAAGTAAAAGTAAACTTGCGCGTCACGCCGGGTTCGCTTTGCGGCAAGACAATCTCGCGAACCACGGGAACCGCCGTGTTGAGCATCTGGTAGTGTTTACATGGCAGAAAGCCAAACTGAAACGGGATCCAATCGTTAACGCGGTAAATCTTGCCCTGAACGTTCGTCTCACCGAAGTTGATGGCAACGTATTTTTCAACATTGCCGACCGTTTTGTAATAAACACGCCCTTGAGTCGCGGTTTCTAACTTATAGCGAATCTCTCTGCCCGTTTGTTCGTCCTGATAATGCGTGCCGTTGGCGTCCGTAAAGATCTTAATCTTGTTGCCGTTCGTATCTTGCAGGCGTTGAATGCCATCCGTTGTTTGCACCACCTTTGTGCCGTCAGGCAGATAAACAGTCCAGTTGTTCCACGCCGTGATGGTAGCGAAAAGATAACTGCCGTCGAACGAGTAGTACCTCATGGTGCCGTGAGTGAACGGGCTGGCGCTGTAATACCCTAACAGGTATTCCTTGCCACCGTTGAAAGGCGAATAATCCATCGGACGCAACTCGTGCTCAGCACCATCAGGCATGCGCAACACGACGCGATACCAATTGTTGTTGAGCATCAACGAGTAGTCAGGCTCATCGCCGGCGGGCGGAAGTTGATACGCGAAGTCAGAATTGGCGTCGCGGATCTCTAATTCGTATTGTCCGGTGATTTTCCAGTTGCCTTGTTCGCTAAGTTGTGGACTGTCGACCACATAGTAGACGTCTGATCCGTCAAACCGATCGCCGATCATCTCATTGCGATTGACGTTCCAGAGTTTGCTGTTGTAGTGCGCGTTGATGGTCCATGAGAGTCTTCCACCGGCGATAGGCGGCAAACCGGCAAGCGGGATAGTCAGGCCCAAATTACCGTTCTGGAGGCTAATTTGCTCGATATCGGTGATAGCGTAAGAGGCATTGGGCATCATCCCGCGATCCGGCCGCGCGGCAGTTGTCTGAGCAATGACACTATGAGCTGAGGCATGGAAAATTATTAACGTTGAAAGAAGAAACAAGCCGGCAGTGAGTTTTAGAGTGCTGAAGTTCATGGCGATTCCTTATTTGGCATTCGGACGCACAAAGGTGATGATTTTCAATTCCATGATCTGACGGTCCGCGATGGACCATCGGATGACAGAAGGAAACGTTTCACCGCCTTCAGTGGTCCAGCCGTCGAGGGTGGCCACCACTTCTTCACCCCGCACTTCGGAAATCACCTTGTCGAGTAATCCTGTTCGCGCGTTGATGTAGTAGAAGCGAAAAGGAGTCTCGGGTCTTGTTTCGATGTCAGCGACTGAAAAACCTACACGGACAACGGTCCATAATGGCCCGTCATAATCGTCGGCGCCGCCGAGGTCGGCGCGAACATTCCGAGCCACAACCTGGTAACTGGCCCCGCGCAGTTGCGCCAGGACAAATGCGTCCGCACTGTCGAACACGATTCTTTCGAGCAATGAACAATCGGATTCGCTGAGTGAGCCGGCTTTGGATCCAGACACGTTCCACGCCAAAGACTTCCCATTTCCCGTAAGCTCAACTGATTCGCCTTGTTTGTCCTGTCGCCGGATCACACGTACCGGGATTCGCGCCTCGTCTGTGACGACTTCGCCGATGAGCACAGCCACATCGGAATCAGAGCCGATGAATCGCTGACCCAATTTGACTCCCAACTTGGAGGCCTCAGGTTGAAACGAAAGATTGCGGAAACGCGATGCGGCTTTTGCTGGCCCGGTACTTAAAGATTGTCGCGCCGGCGATTGCGGTGCTTGAACATCATTACTGCCGTTGCGCGCCGCCAAAACCGCAATGCCGCCTATGACGACGACGAAGAGTGCGGGAATTAAAAAGCGAGTAGATAGAGATCGGCCGTGGAACATTCGTGTTCTCCTTAATCAAACCAAAAGTATTTCCAGTGTGGTTGCGGGAGATCGTGGCGGGAGTT